>OWJH01000159.1_pt1 | contig 31598 bp, 26 predicted proteins | sample 1732621 | NCBI WGS metagenome assembly OWJH01 (sample SAMN05065735, study PRJEB22554) | human gut metagenome | biome: ENVO:2100002; feature: ENVO:00000062; material: ENVO:00002003 | host: Homo sapiens | place: USA
CGAGATGTAGCTCCGTCTCGTGGGCTCGGAGATGTGTATAAGAGACAGCCTGTACCTCTGATTTAAATCAATAAGGTACAGGTTTTATTTTAATCGGGGAATAATTCACACCTTCAAAGACTCAATGGCATCTTTTCTGTCTGGCTGATTAAATACTGATGAACCAGCAACAAGTATATCTGCCCCGGCATTTTTCAGTAATCTGGCATTGTCCTTGTTAACGCCGCCATCAATTTCTATTAAAGTGGAAAGCTCCTTGTTTATGATGAAATCCTTTAAACGTCTTACTTTATCAAGGGTATAAGTAATGAATTTCTGACCGCCAAATCCCGGATTCACGGACATGATAAGCACATAATCCAATAGTGGAAGAACTTCTTCTATAGCTCCTATCGGTGTACCCGGATTCAGTGCGATACCGGCCTTGATATTCCTTCCTTTGATGTTCTGTATCATTCTGTCCAAATGAGGAACTGCTTCTACATGGAAGGAAATGTACTGGACAGAGATAGATTCCAATACATCCAGATAATCCTGAGGATTATAGGTCATAAGATGTACATCAAGCGGCAAATTGGTTACTGTCCGGATAGACTTAATCACTGGCGGGCCGAATGAAATATTTGGTACAAAATGGCCATCCATAACATCCAGGTGAAGGAGGTCTGCTCCGTTTTGCTCCACATCGCGGATTTCATCCTCGAGTCTGACAAAATTGGCAGCTAATACTGACGGTGCTATTTCCATAAGAACTATCTCCTGTTCTTTTCTGAATTCAATTCACTAAGAAGTTTGATATAATTATTATATCGTTCCAGCTGGATATCTCCGTTTTGCACTGCATCCCGGACAGCACAGTCTGGTTCCTTGTCATGCATGCAGTCATTGAATCTGCATTTGCCCAAATAAGGCCTGAAGTCCTTAAAAAGATAGGCTGTTTCTTCCGGCATCAGATGATTAAGGTTAAGCAGCGTGTATCCGGGGGTATCCATAAGAAGACTGTGATCAGAGTATCTGACTAATTCCGCATGACGGGTTGTTGTTTTTCCCCGTCCTGAATGACTGCTGACTTCCCCGGAGATAAAATGAGAAGAGCCCAGAATATAATTCAGAAGACTGGATTTCCCGACACCTGAAGGGCCGGAAAAAGCAATGATTTTCCCCTTTAAAAGCATCTGAACATTTTCAAGTCCGTATTTTGTTTCTAAAGAGGTACAAATACAGTCATATCCGGCATTTACATAGTAATCCCGGACAGAAAGTGCATGAGATGGATCCAGATCATATTTATTAATAATGATGGCCGGATTTATCCCTGCATATTCTGATAGGACGATCATCTTGTCCAATAAGTATTGATCCAGATCAGGACTTTTGATTGCAGAAACCAGGATAAGCTGGTCAACGTTGGCTATAGGCGGACGATGAAGAACCGTCAGCCGGGGATAGACATCCTTAATCAGCATCTGCCCTGAATCATCCAGCTCGCAGTCAACATAATCTCCAACCAGTATATCGGTTTTCTTTTTCAGCTTTCCTCTGGATCGGCAAGAGGCCGTCTCATTGTTATCCAGTAAAACATTAAAGTAGCCGTTTTGGTTCTTAAGTACAATGCCATTCATAGCGGATTAAAGCTCCCTGTCTTGAACGACAGAACCATCAATAACAACCTGAACCCTGACATTGCCTACACCAGAGACATCCTTATTGATCGTGCTTCCTGCATTAACCTTCGCATTATAGACCGTATGCTTTCCGGTATCATCAGTTACATAGATTTCTACCTGACGTGCATTGCCTTCTTTTGGAATTGTAATATTGACTGTCCCGTTTTTCTTCTGGCTCTTGGATTTTGATCCAATCGTAAGATTAACGACATTGAAATTCGTTTGTTCTCCGCCGGCCGGATCCTGCGAAACTACAACTGCATTGGGAGCATCAGCTGCTGTACCGTCAGAAGAAGTTATTGTACCTACGGAAAGTTTCATGGAAAGCAAGGAATTACGCGCATCAGATAACGACATTCCGGTCAAATTCGGAACACTTACCTTTTGACGCATGTTGATAACTATATTGATCCGCGTCCCCTTTGTTGCCTTTGCGCCGGAATCCGGGCTTTGGGAAATAATAACATCGGAAGGCTTGTCCGGATCATTTCCATTTTCGACTGCTCCCAAAGACAATCCCATCTTGTCAAGACGTTCTTTCGCCTGCTCCAAAGTCAGACCCTTCAGGTCTGGAATAAGCATGGTCGAACCGCCCTTGCTTACAGTCAGATGAATGATCCTCTGTGCTTTCACATTGGTACCGGCCGGAGGCGTCTGGGAAATGACCTGTCCGGAAGGTACATCATCACTCGCAATTTCATCTACAGAAACCTTCAGATTCAGTTTTTTCAGAGATGTTTCAGCGACCTCTACCGGTTTTCCCACCACGTTCGGAACGGAAATGTTTTCAGCACTCCAGAAGTTGCCGAAGGTAAAGAATGCCCAGGCAAAACAGATTGCAAATAAAGCTACCATCGCAATCCAGATGTACTTCTGCGGAAGATTGGCAATAAAAGTAGCTACTTTCCCATCTTTTTCCAATACGATCGGCTTTTGTTTTGTAGGAAGAGGACGAGTCAGCGCAGTAAAATCATGAGACGCCGGCTTGTTGTAGATTGAAGTCGTAAATCCCTGCGCAATTTTCAATTCCGAGATGAAATCAGAAACGGAATCATATCTTTTATCCGGATCCCGCTGGAGGGCTGTAAGAAGGCATTCTTCCAGCATTGGCGAAATTGCCGGATTATATTTTGTCGGCCTGGGAATATCTCCCTGCATATGCTGAAGAGCAATACTTACCGCTGTCTCACCTTCAAACGGCAGATGATGAGTCAGCATTTCATAAAGAACAATTCCCAAAGAGTAAATATCCGTCTTGGCCGTTATCTTATCACCTGCAGCCTGTTCAGGCGACAGGTAATGAACGGAACCCAGGATTGACTGTTTATCTATAACAGTGGATGAGTTGATTGCTCTTGCAATGCCGAAATCTGTTACTTTGACCTTTCCATTGGTGGTCAGCAGTATATTATGCGGCTTGATGTCACAGTGAATAATGCCATTCGCATGTGCTTCTTCTAGTGCATTGCCGATACTGATAGCAATTCTGACAGCTGTATCAATGGGAATATTGGGGTGTGACTGGATATATTGCTTCAGTGTCTCCCCTTCGACATATTCCATGACGATATAGTGAATATCGCCATCACAGCCGACATCATAAATTCCCACAATGTTCGGGTGTGTTAATTTTCCTGCGGATTGCGCCTCATGTCTGAATCTTACAATGAAATCATTATCCTCAGCAAAATTGCTATGCAGAATCTTAACGGCTACGATGCGATCCAAAAGGATATCTTTGGCCATATAAACATCAGCCATGCCGCCAGAGCCGATTTTCTTTATAATTTCATATCTGCTATCTAGAATTTTTCCGGTCATAAATTACTCCAATGTTTCTGTAAACTGAACCAGAATAAGAGACACATTGTCTTTTGCTCCTGCATCATAAGCTTTTTCCATTAAATCCTTGTCTAACTTTTTTAAGTCATCCTGTGTTCTTCTTGGATTATCAGCAATAACAGACCTGATGACGTTATCATCAATCATACCCGTCAAACCATCTGAGCAAAGCAGAACCAAAGAATCATTATCCAACTTAAAATGCCCGGTATCCACAGTCAAAGATTTTTCAATTCCGACTGCCCTGGTAATTTCGTTTTTCCGGGGATGAAAACGCATATCTTCCCTGGATATTTTTCCTTCATTGACAAGTTCCATAACAAATGAATGATCCGTAGTGATTTGTTTCAGTATATTATCGTGCCAAACATATAAACGGCTGTCTCCTACATGAGCCCAATTCAAGGTATCGCCGATCACTGAAGCAGCTATCATTGTTGTACCCATAGAAAGAAACTGATCGTCATCCTGCTTCCGGTCCAATATGGCCTGGTTAGCCAGCAGTATAGATTCCTTTAAGTTGGATTCAGAGAGTTCAGCGGGCTCAAGGCGCTCCAAAAAATTACCAGCACTCTCGACAGCAAGTGTGCTGGCAATCTGGCCGCCTTCATAGCCGCCCATACCATCTGCTAATATATAAACATTTTCTACATCCAGATTGATCGCGTCTTCATTAACTTTTCGGACTAATCCGGTTCTTGAATCACCCAATGTAAGTATCATAGAAACCAATGCCTGTCCATGTTTTCTGCAAATATGCATGAAACCTAAAAAATTATAAAGCAATCCATTAAATAGAAACTTTCGTAAGATACGTTTGAAACTATTTCTTCACTAATACTATCATTATGCAATACCATAGTCAATTTTAGCAGAGCGGCATATGAATAGAGATGAATAACAGTCTCGCTCAGTTCTTCAGATATCTTCTCTTCAGCTGGCCGCAGGCTGCCTGAATCTTATCACCCATCTGTTTCCTGACTGTTGTCGTCCTGCCATGCTTTTCCAAAATCATTTGGAATTTTTTCACTTCATCAGCTTCCGGCGGATATAACTGAATATGTTCAGTGCCATTAACAGGAATTAAATTAATGTGACAGTTCAGATTTCCTATAAGTCTGCATAATTCATTTGCATTATCCGCAGAAGCGTTCACATCTTTTATAAGTATGTATTCGAATGTAACCCGGCGGCCCGTTTTGTTATAGAAGTATCTGGCGGCGTTAATTACATCCTCAATTTTATAAGAGTTGCTGATAGGCATGATTTGATTTCTTATCATATCATTCGGCGCATGCAGCGAAATTGCCAAAGTGATCGGCAATCCTTCTTCCGCCAGACGATAGATCTGTGGAACGATACCACAGGTTGAGAGAGTGATATTTCTAAGACTGATGTTCAAGATATCGGGATCATTGCAGAGTCTGATGAACCGCAGCACATTTTCATAGTTTGTCAGAGGTTCGCCTGCTCCCATCAATACGATGGAATGTACAGGAATATCAAAATGCTGCTTGAAAGCAAACACCTGCGCCAGTATTTCTGAAGCATCAAGGTTGCGCTTCATTCCATCAAAGGTGGAAGCACAGAAGACGCATCCCATCGCACATCCTACCTGCGTAGAAGCACAAATGGAATTGCCATAATCATGATGCATGCAGACGGTTTCAACCAGGGAGCCGTCAGAAAGCTTGAGCAGGAGTTTAGTCGTGTTTTTATCATCCGACTGCAGCTGATTGATAATCTGCGGTTTGCTGATTACTGTATTTTCCTTGAGCCATTCTCTCATTGCACCCGGCAATTGTTTCATCTCATCAAAATCATATACATATCTGTGATATAAATAATCCTGAATCTGCTTGGCCCTGAATCTGGGAAAACCATTTCTGACAATCCAATCTTCTGTTTCAGCAAGTGTATGGCCCCAAATATTCCAACTCATATTATCTCCTTTTCATTTTAGCGATAAAGAATCCATCGCTATGACATTCATCCGGCCAAAGCGTTGCCATACCGTTTTCATATTCTTTTCCATTTGGCAATTGGAAACCTTCTAATTCAAAATCAGTAAAGTTGTCTATAAACCACTTAACAACAGATTCATTTTCCTGTTTATTCAGTGTACAGGTACTATAGACCAAGACCCCTCCATGCTTAACATAATGAGCTGCAGTAGAAATTAACTTTTTCTGCAGGATGGGGAATTCCTTTATATCGGCCTCTTTCCTGTTCCATCTGATTTCCAGTTTATGTCCAAGTACACCCAGACCGGAACACGGGGCATCCAAAAGTACTTTGTCATACTCTTCATTGCAGGAATCATTCAGGACGGTTGAATCCTGTACTTCTGCATGAATAATTTTGATACCTAACTTATGTGCACTTTCTTTTATTAGCTGAACCCGGTGGTCATATAAATCCCATGCATCAATATGGCCCTCATTGTTCATTAATTCAGCCATTTCCGTCGTTTTGCTTCCCGGGGCGGCACACATATCAAGAACCCGCTCTCCTGGTTCAGGAGACAATACAACTGGCGGAATCATTGATGAGACAGATTGAACAGATGCATAGCCCTTGTTTAGGATTTCAGCAAAAAACTGGTCAGCCCCATGTTTAAGGATGATAGCTGGCGAATAAAAATCACTCTGCTGGGCTTCGACACCTTTTTCAGATAAAAGCTTTAAAACGGATTGTGTATCAGTTCGTAAAGTATTAACACGTATGGAAGTATCAGGTACTTCGTTAAAGGCCTTCAATATTAAATCTGTTTTCTCCGGTCCTAATTCTTTCTGCCATTTTTGTACCAGCCATCCAGGCATATTATAGAAGAGTTCATCATACAAAAGCGGATTGCTTTCCCGTTTTGGCAGTTCAAACTGTTCCTTCTTCCGGAGGAAATTTCTAAGCACACCATTGATGAACCTGACATTCCCGGGGTGTGTAATCTTCTTTGCAATTTTAACAGTTTCATTGACTGCGGCAGATTCCGGAATCCTGGATAAATATATCAGCTGATAGAGCCCAATACATAACAGGATCCGAACTGCAGGATGTATCTTTTTTACAGGATGGCTGCTAAGACGGCTGATAATCCAGACAAGATACTTGTATTTTCTAAGAGTGCCGTAAACCAATTCTGTCAATAAATGCGCCTCAGGCCCCTTCAAATGATTCTTTTTGAGTGCCGTCTGAAGTCTTAGATTCGAATAAGCGCCTTTTTCCAAAATATCATAAAGCGCCTGATATGCCAGAGCCCTTGCAGAAGGAGCCTGAGCATTAGTATTCAAATGATTCATCCGTGGTCACCTTGTACCCGTTAATAAAGTCTGATGCGCTCATCTTTTTATGATTTTCGGGCTGAATCATGAGAAGCCCTATGGCACCGTCACTGCATTTAACATGAAGCATTCCGTCGGAAAGAGAGAAGATCTTCCCTGGGGCATCATTAGAACTTGATTCAAGCAGAACAGCCTCGTGAATTTTAATCCGCTTTCCCCTGAAGAAAGTATATGTACCCGGATTTGGATACATTCCCCTGATCAGCCTGTCTATCGTGCGGGCAGAATCATTCCAGTTGATATGTCCCATTTCCTTCGTCAATTTTTCAGCATATGTTGCTTTGCTTTCATCCTGTTTTACAGAAGCAGCCAGTTTAGCCGGCAGATCATCCAAAACATCGATCAACAGTTTTGCTCCGACATTGCTCAGTACGTCAAAAAGATCTTCTGATGTCATATGCGGAGTAATAAATACGCTTTTTTCCGCAATAATATTGCCAGTATCCATTCCTGCGTCCAATTGCATGATCGTTACTCCGGTTGTTTCTTCTCCATCAATGATCGAACGCTGAACAGGTGCGGCGCCGCGATACTTAGGAAGAAGCGATGCGTGCACATTAATCACGCCATACTTGGGAATATCAAGAACAGCCTGCGGCAAAATCTTTCCGTAAGCTATTACAATAATCAGATCAGGATTCAGAGCCCTTAACACATCAAGCTCTTTTTCATCCTTCAGGGAGTTGGGCTGATAAATAGTAATATCATGTTCCAATGCGAATTGTTTTACCGCAGAAAACTGTACTTTATTTCCCCTTTTATTGACCCGGTCCGGCTGTGTATAAACAGCTTCAACCTCATACCCCTGTTTATAGAGCTCATTTAATGATGGTATTCCGAAATCCGGTGTTCCCATAAATACGATTTTATAATTATTCATCTGTCTTAGGTCCTTTATGAAGTGAAAGAGCCTTTTCAATGAAAAGGATGCCATTTAAATGATCAGTTTCATGCTGGATGCAGCGTGCTAATAACCCGGATGCCTTTTTTGTTTTTTTCTTGCCATGTATATCCTGATAATGCACAATGACATTCGAATAGCGTTCCACTTCCCCAAAGAGTTCAGGAACGGATAAGCATCCTTCTATGTCGGTATTCTTCTCATCCCCGATGGGGCTCCATTCCGGATTGATGTAAGCTTCAAAGCCGGATTCACCGTCATCAGCAACAAACACCCTTTTAGACACCGCAATCTGCGGAGCAGCAAGACCTACACCGTTAGCTTCATACAGGGTCTTTTTCATATCAATAACCAGGAATTTCAATTTTTTATCAAACACTTCAACAGGAGCTGCCACATTCTTTAATATCGGATTTCCCGCACTAATAATTTTACTCAACTTATGATACCTTCTTTCTTTTAATCTTCGAGTAAATCCAATTATTTAATTCTTTATATTGGATCTACGTCTATAATTATATCATTTTCTTTGAATATTACCGAATTTCTCATCAAATTTTTCAAATCCACAAAATTACTGCCTTTTATCAATATGGATATGAAATATAAGTTTCTGACCCGTTTGATTGGTTCCGGAAACGGTTCCGTAAAGGATACTTTTGCTTTCAGATTCTTATTGGCCTCGCAGAGGAACCGGTAAATGGTATTTGCCTGATTGACCGCAGTATTGTAATCCTTATTAAAACATGTAATTTTCAGTAATTTCAGAAATGGAGGATAACCGAGCATTTTACGGAATTCTACTTCCTGCTCATAAAATTTCTCATAATCCTGCCTGGCGGCTGTTTCAATCACATAATGTTCAGGATTATAGGTTTGCAGGATAACTTCTCCGCGTTCTTTTCCCCGGCCGGCTCTGCCTGCACACTGGGTAATCAGATTAAATGTCTGTTCGGCTGCCAGATAGGTCGGCATATTCAGGATGCTGTCCGCAGATAAGATTCCAACAGTATTGACATTTGGAATATCATGTCCCTTTGCGACCATCTGCGTCCCAAATAATATATCTATTTTATCATTTTTGAAATCATTTAGGATTCTTTGTGCACTATTTTTTCTTGATGTACTGTCAAGGTCAAAGCGCTGGCATCTGGCCTGCGGAAAATCTTCCTTTAACTCTTTTTCTATCAACTCAGTCCCCCAGCCTAGATAGCGGATTTTCCTGTTTCCGCATTTGGGGCATTTATACGGAGGAATACTGGTCGTGCCGCAGTAATGACACTTCAATAAGTTCTCTTCTTTATGATATACAAAAGATACGTCACAATTAGGGCACTTAAAAACATAGCCGCATGATGAGCATATCAGCGTAGATGCAAATCCTCTTTTATTTAATAACAGAATCGCTTTTCTTTTATTCTCCAGTGTCTTTTCAAGCAGCTCCCTAAGCGGCATGGAAATCAATCTTCCGCTGTTACTGTAATCTCCTCTCATATCGTAAATCAATATTTTGGGCAAGGGAGTGTTGAATACCCTGTGCTTTAATTCAATCAGCCTGATCTTCCCGCTTAAGGCCGCATAGTAAGTTGCTATCGATGGCGTTGCCGCCCCCAGGACAATAGGGCAGTTAGAGATCTTGGCCATCATCTTGGCTACGTCCCTTCCATTATATCTGGGGCTCTCTCCTTGTTTATAGGAAGAGTCATACTCCTCATCAACAACAATCAGTTTCAGATTTTTAAATGGCAGGAAAAGCGCAGAACGTGATCCAATAATAATACGGCTTTCTCCGTTGACGATTCTCTGGCGGTTGTTATATCTCTCTCCTTTTGATAATTTGCTATGCATAAAAACGACATCATCGCCAAACACAGATGCAAAATAGGAAGTGAGCTGATTGGTTAATGAAATCTCCGGAACCAGTATCAAGGCCGATCCGCCTTTTTCAAGAGCGTGTTTCGCACACTGAAGATACACCTCGGTTTTCCCACTCCCGGTGACACCTTTTAATAAAACGCCTTCGTAAGAAGATTTATCAATAAGCTTGGAAATCTCATTGATTGCATTAAACTGTTCTTCAGTTGGATTTTTTTCATTGCCTCTGGTATTTGAATCCGTTATCAGGGAATAAGTATCCTTCGCTTTATAAATTACTTTTGCAAAGCCTTTATTGCAATATGCACGGACGACCGCATCAGAAATCCCTTGTTCTTTTAAATTCCTGACGGGGATTGCCTTTTCGGTTTTAAGAAGCCCCCATAGCAGTTTTTGTTTGCTGCTGCGAATCAGATCACTCTCTTTCGGAGTCGAGACGAATTCAATCCACCGCTCAACAGGTGCTGCATGTACGCTGGATAATAGTTCTCTCCTGATCAGATAAGATTGATCAAGACATTCTTTAAGATGACCCCCGAAAATAAGCTCAGCATCTTTTTCATGCAGTGATTTGACGGAATGATCTATCAACGATGAGAATTCTGAGCCCGCCGGAATATTATCCCACAAAATCTCATATGTATATTCCCTTTGAATGCCTACCTTATCAATCAGGAAAAGTCTCAAAGCCTCAATCAGAGGACACATATAATACGCGGCTATCCAATAAGCCAAAAGGAGCATCTGCTCAGTAAACCAAGGTTCAGTGTCCATGACATCCAATATATATTGAAGCTTATAATCAAACTGATCTGGGTCGGCATCGGTTATGGATAGAATGATTCCTTCTTCATGCTTGCCTGCAAAGGAAACCAGACATCTGGTACCAGCCTTAACGGATGCAAATTTTTCTGGGACGATATAAGAAAACGTTTTATTTAAACGCTTGCTCACTCGATTGATAATCACTTCAGCAATGATTGTTCTCATAAAATTTTATCTCCGATCAATCGACTCAAAAAAATAGTGGTTACTCTTTAAGAGTAACCACTATTCTATCATATTTCAAGAACCCTTGATATGAATTATAAACCAGCTTCTCTTCTAAGAACGTCCGCCTTATCGGTGTGTTCCCAGGTCAGATCAATATCTGTTCTGCCAAAATGTCCATAAGCTGCTGTTTTCTTGTAAATCGGACGTCTCAGATCCAGCATATCAATAATTCCGGCAGGTCTTAATTCAAAATTCTTCCTGATGAGTTCAATGATTCTTTCATCACTGATCTTTCCGGTTCCGAAAGTATCAACAAAAATGGATACCGGTTCAGCTACGCCAATAGCGTATGCCAATTCAATTTCGCATTTGTCAGCGATACCTGCTGCAACAATATTTTTCGCAACATAACGTGCCGCATAAGCAGCTGAACGGTCAACCTTTGTCGGATCCTTACCAGAGAAGCATCCGCCGCCGTGACGAGCCATGCCGCCGTAGGTATCAACAATAATCTTTCTGCCCGTAAGACCGGCATCTCCCTGCGGTCCGCCGATAACAAAACGACCGGTCGGGTTGATCAGGTACTTGGTGCTGTCGTCAATAAAATCAGCCGGCATAACAACCTTGATTACATGTTCAATGAGATCTTTCTTGATCTGATCAAGTGAAATTTCCGGATTATGCTGTGCAGAGATTACAATGGTATCAATATGTACAGGCTTGCCGTCTTCATATTCAACAGTAACCTGTGTCTTGCCATCTGGTCTCAGATAAGCGAGTTCCCCATTTTTTCTGACTTCTGCCAGTCTGCGGGAAAGTCTGTGAGCCAGAGCAATAGGCATCGGAAGGTATTCCGGTGTTTCATTGGAAGCATAGCCGAACATCATTCCCTGATCGCCAGCGCCGATATCATACTGGTCAGCCTTGGACTCTTTTGCTTCAAGAGATTTATCAACGCCCATAGCGATATCCGGAGACTGTTCATCAATGGAAACGTTGATGCCGACACTATCAGCATCAAAGCCATAATGTGCATCTGTATAACCGATTTCACGAATCGTATCTCTTATAATTTTAGGAATCGGTACATAGGCCGTTGTTGTGATTTCACCAAAGACATGTACCTGTCCAGTCGTAACCGTCGTTTCACAAGCAACTCTGCCATTCGGATCCTGTTCCAGGATTGCGTCAAGAATTGCATCAGAAATCTGATCGGCAATTTTATCAGGATGTCCTTCTGTTACAGATTCAGAAGTAAATAATACTTTCTTAGCCAATTAAAATCCCTCCTTAGGATTAAATATAAAAGTAATTGGGTAATAAAAAAACTCTCCTGCAGAAGGAGAGATAGTCCTCTCATCTGTCAGCTGCTGCTGTTGGAATTAGCACCGGTTCTAAAAAGAATGGTTGCTGCGGCTTCCTCGGGCCAGTTCCCTCTACCGCTCTTGATGAGTTATTTTAATATGTTTCTATTATAACGGGAATGTCATTATTTAGCAATAGATTAAAAATAACAATTAGATAACATAATCAAAAGAGACCCTCACTTTTAGAAGGAGAGTCTCTTTATTTTAACTGTCAATTTATGCCTTCGGCAATTTTCTCGATAATAATATGTCCCAAATCATCTTTGGTCATTTTCGGATATTGCTCAATATGACCATCTTTATAGATAAGAGCTGCTATATTGGTTGAAACATTGAATCCTGCGCCTTGCTGTGCAACATCATTCGCCACAAGGAGATTCAGGTTTTTCTTTGCTAATTTAGCTTTACCGTATTCGATGACATCCCTGGTTTCAGCCGCAAACCCTACCAGGAACTGGTGTGTCTTTTTCTGGCCTAATCCGTAGAGTATATCTGGGTTCTCTGTGAGTTCTATATTGAGATGATCATGCTGTTCTTTCTTTATTTTATTTTCGGCCCGCACGGCTGGACGATAATCAGATACAGCTGCAGCCATGACAAGTGCATCACAATCGTCATACTGGGCATTAACTGCCTTTTCCAGTTCCCTGGCATCATGAACGTAAATCATATGAACACCGACTGGTTCAGGAAGCGCATGTGTACAACTTACAAGAGTAACATCTGCATCTTCCAGTGCGGCAGCTCTGGCAATGGAATATCCCATTTTACCGCTTGAGCGGTTGCTTATGTATCGGACGGGATCGATATCTTCCTGAGTTCCGCCGGCAGAAACCACAATTTTCTTCCCCTTCAGCAAATGCTTGCTGTAGAGTGCCTTGTAAATGTGCTCCATGATCACATTCAGCTGCGGGAAACGGCCTTTACCCGTAACATTGCATGCCAAATGGCCGGATTCCGGTTCAACGAAAATATATCCTAAAGATTCCAGTTTGCGTATATTAGCCTGGACAATGGGATTCTCATACATATTAGTATTCATTGAAGGAACAAATACTACTTTTGCCTTCGTTGCCATAATCGTAGTAGACAGCATGTCATCAGCGATCCCATTGGCTACTTTTCCAATGATATCAGCCGTTGCAGGCGCAATCACAAATACATCTGCAAGACGGGCAAGAGCAATGTGCTCAACATCCCATTTATTAATATTTGCGAACATATCAACAGTAACATCATTGCCGGAAAGTTCTCCAAAGGTAATCGGAGTAACCAGCTTAGCTGCATGTTCTGTCAAAATACAATGAACATCAGCTCCATTCTGTCTGAGCTGACTTACAAGCCCTGCTGCTTTATAGGCAGCTATGCCGCCGCAAACACCAACAACTATGTGCTTATCTTTAAACATTATTAGCCCTTCCGTCAAAATTCAGGAATAGAAGTGTTACCACCCTGCTTGTATTATCTCCCGAATGAATAGGTAATCTTTGAATTGTAGATTTCTTCCAATGCTATCGTAACAGTTTTTTTATCAGCTGCATTTGGAATCAATGCAGGCTGTCCGTCGGTAAGTTCTCTGGCTCTCTGAGCCGCCAGAGTTACCAATGTATATTTGGAATCTACTTTCTTAATAAGACTGTCGATTGAAGGATAACACATCATTTTAAAGGTACCTCCTTATTGATATATTGTTTGAAAATTGTTTCAATCTGCCCCTCATTATGGCTGAGTTTGCATTTCTCTGCCTCCAGAATAGCAGATGTCTTATGAACTGCGTCCTCTAAAATATCATTAACAACAATATAATCATACTGATGAGCCATTGCAAGCTCGCTTGTTATTTGAGCCAGACGCTTTTGAATCACTTCTTCAGAATCTGTTCCTCTGTTATGAAGACGTCCTGATAAAACATTCAGCGAAGGTGGAACAATATAGATAAATACTCCGGTAGGATAACGCTTTTTTACCTGCATCGCGCCCTGGATATCAATTTCAAGAAGTACAGACTGTCCTTTATCGATTAAATCCAAAACATACTTTTTGGGAGTACCATAGTAATTATCATACACTTTTGCATACTCCAAAAAGGCGTCTTCTTTGATCAGTTGTTCAAACTGTTCCTTGGTTCTGAAGAAATAACTTTCTCCCTCGACTTCACATTTTCTGGGTTCCCTGGTAGTCATTGATACAGAGTAATGCAAATCTGGATACAACTCACGAATTGCACTGCAGATGGTCCCCTTCCCTGCACCGCTGGGACCTGAAACCACAAGCAATATACCCTTATCGGTTTTTCCTGACATGTCCATCAATTATCATCCATTCCTTCACTGATCGCCGTATCTTTATTCATAAGTCTGTGCGAAATCGTTTCTGGCTGTACAGCTGATAAAATAATCTGACCGCTGTCCATAATTAAAACAGCACGTGTTTTTCTTCCATAGGTTGCATCTATTAATTCGCCCTTATCTCTTGAATCCTGAATCATTCTTTTGACCGGAGCAGATTCAGGGCTGATGATTGCCATTACACGTGCAGCTGCTGCCATATTACCAAATCCAATATTAATTAAAGAAAAACTCACTTTTAACTCTCCTATTCAATATTTTGTACTTGTTCTCGAATTTTTTCCAATTCTGTCTTAATCATTATAACACAGTCAATGATATCATTGTCATTCGTTTTTGAACCCATCGTATTGACTTCCCGGTTAATTTCCTGCAGGAGAAAGTCAAGCTTTTTGCCAACAGGCTTAGTTTCATTAAGTATTTTCTGGAACTGATCCAAGTGGCTGGAGAATCTGACAACTTCCTCTGTGTAATCGGTTTTATCAGCGAAGATAGCAACCTCTTCCAAAATCCGTCTTTCATCAATTTCCTTATTCTGGTCATCAAAGATTTTCTCTATCCTGCTCCTTAAGCGGGTTTCATAACTCTTAATGACATCGTTTTGTCTTGCCACCAGATAATCATGCTTCCCGCGCAGCCAGTCGATCCTTGACGTCAGATCTTCCTTCAGGTTGCATCCTTCTGTTTCTCTCATACTGACCAGTTCCTGGACAGCTTTTGCTATAGATTCTTTGAAAAGGGAAGAAACTTCATCATCTGAAATTTCCTTTTTCTCCGCTTTAAGCCACTCATCCTTAAACAGCAAGACATCAGATAAATCAAGAGGGCTCTTCAACAGCTTTTTATTGTGCGCAACTTTCGATAACACCTTGATATAATTTCCAAGGGCATCCTCATCCACATGAATCAAATTTCCATCAGGGGTTTCAATTTCCTTAATGGAAACATAGACATTAAACTTGCCACGTGAAGCATTCTCTTTGATAACTTGTCGTGAGATGTTCTCCAGATTATTTTGATTCGAATAATCGCTTCTGAAATTAATTTCAAGAAAACGGCTGTTTACAGACTTTATTTCCGTAACAATTAGAAGATTATCACTTTTAGCAGTACCTGTGCCAAAGCCGGTCATACTTCTCATAATACAATCTTCCTCCTATGCTCCACTAAACAGCCCGTATTAAAGGCTGATATCCCCTTCAAATACTTTGACTGCCGGTCCCGTCATATACACATGATCCTTGCTGCTGCCTGCCCAGTCAATGTGGAGACTGCCTCCATCAAGATCTACGTCGGCGCTCTTATCGGCAAAACCATTCAAAATAGCTGCTACGACAGCTGCACAAGTCCCCGTTCCGCATGCCAGGGTAATCCCGGTGCCTCTTTCCCAAACCCGCATTCTGAAGTGATTCCCGGAAAGTTTTTGAGTGAATTCCACATTGGTTTTATTTGGAAAATGTGCATCAATCTCTAATTGATGACCTTCTCCAGGAAGGTCAATCGCATTTACATCATCAACAAAGATAACACAGTGCGGATTGCCCATAGATACGCAGCTAACCTGATAATGTTTGCCTGTCCCGCCATTAATCAACGGCTTATCTACAACAGTCCCATCCCCAAAACCGAGAACAGGAATTTCCTTCGCTGATAAGTGCGGTACGCCCATATCAACGCGGACATTTCCATCATCTAATAATTCAGGGTATAAGATACCTGCTCCGGTTTCTACAGATATTTTCTTTTCATTGACCAAGCCCAGTTCGGAAGCCCATTTTGCAAATGCCCGTATGCCATTTCCGCACATTTCTGCTTCCGAACCATCGCTGTTAAATATGCGCATCTTTAAATCAGCGGCTTCTGAAGGTAGAATAAAAATAACACCATCAGCACCAACTCCGTAATGACGGTCACATATCAATTTGGCCTGATCAGAAATCGATTTTATATCAGGATTTTCAGCAGCGTTGATAAACACAAAATCGTTTCCACAAGCCTGCCATTTGGTAAAATGCATAGTGTGCCCTCCAAATATATAGTAACTGGATATTCTTGAAATATTTTCAACCAGTTTTGGTGCTCATTTAAAATTGTACCATTATCAGCGAAATATTATCAAGGTTAAAATCCCTGTTGATTGACTGATAACTCGATATTTCTCTTATTTTGGCCTGTTTTGAAGATGCCTGGGAGAATTTCTCGAAAATTGGATATTAACATACAAGAAATTATGGATGACTGATGAATTTCAATGCCAGTTCTCCATCCATGATATACTTGTTCTAACGACTCATTACGATTGACATAGAGGAGGAAAATTATGCAAATCGATAGTAGTACTCTTTATCTATATGTGAAAGGATTGAATAAACTTTTAATTTCCTCACAAATACGTCAGATTCATCAGATAGATCAGAAAATATTCGACCTGGAACTATTTCGTCCAAATAGTTCTCTCCTGCATTTGATCATTAATCTTCATACCCCGCCTATATTTTATATTTTATCTAAGAATCGGCACCCGCAGTACATCGCATCACAAACATTCTGCATGACCCTTAGAAAGTATCTTGAGGGCGCCAGAATTTCATCCATCTGGCAGCTGGATATGGACAGGCTGGTTGCCATATCGGCAGATCGGATTGAAACAGCCGGAGAAATTATTACAAGGACGTTGTATCTTGAATTAATTCCATCAACGCCAAATCTAATCTTGTCTGAAAATGATATTCTGATCGATGCCTGTTCAAAAGGGAAAAAATTAAACCGCAGGATCATTCCAGGGGAAAAATATACTCCGCCAGAAAATTCAAACAGATTAAATTTCATGGATTTTTCTGAAACAGAATTAATTAACATTCTGACATATTCACAAAATACTGCCGTTTCTCTGAAAGAATGGATCTTTTCATCATTCAATGGCTTTTCAAGGCCGCTTCTTGATGAACTGCTTTACCGTTCAGGGCTGACAGAATCAACATTGACTTCCAGTTTGAGCGAAGAGGATATAAGAAAATTGGCATGTGAGCTGATTTCGATTATTTCAGAACTGAAAGAATCGGACACCCTGCATGTATATCGTGTGAATGGAAAGCCTCTTGTATCCCCCATTCTTCTCACATCTTTGAACGGTCCTCATGAGGATAAAGATATTGTATCGTGGATGGAATCTTATATGCTGGAAAGCAACAGTACGATTGCTTCCACCTCACAGGAATGCAGAAAACTCCTGAATTCACTGATAAAGAAAGAAACACGTAAAAAAGAGAAAATTTCTTCTGAATTAGAGGAAACCAATCTTACCGAAACGTATAAATTATGGGGAAACCTGCTGTCGATTCATTCCAATGAAAAAGTAAATGGCAGAAAATCTCTGACCGTGCCGAATCTTTTTAGCGATCCCGTTTCTGATGTAGACATCCCTCTCGACCCGCAGCTGTCAATCAATCAGAACAGCCAGATCTATTTCAAGAAATACGCTAAAATGAAAACAAGATTCAAGATAGGTATGGAAAAAGTAAGTGAATGTGAAAAGCGATTGGAATACCTCCAGGAATTGAAATACTTCCTGGAAGAAGCTAAAACGAAGGATGATATTTTATCTGTTCAGAAGGAATTGAATATATTCTCGGGCAAAAGGAATCTGCATAAGGAACTCTCCAAGAAGAAAGCTTCAGTCAATGAAGATCATTTTACACAGCTGACTATAGATGGTTTCAAAGTACTCATTGGCCGCAACAACACACAGAATGATTTGCTTACCTTCCATAAGGCGGCAAAAACCGATTTATGGTTCCATGTAAAGGATCTGCCTGGATCCCATGTTGTTCTAGTCACCAATGGAGAAACAGTCCCTGAGGATACTATCAATAAAACAGCCTCCATTGCAGCATTCTACAGCAAGGGAAAAGACTCAGGCAAAACAGCTGTCGATTATACATACATTAAGTATGTAAAAAGAATGCCTAACAGTACACCGGGCCATGTCATATTTACACACCATAAGACAATCATGGCAGAGCCTAAGGAATTTAAATAAAAGCTGATATTTTCAGCCCCGGAAGCGCAGGATTTGTCCTGCGCTTTTTTATTTCCCCCACCACATGCAATTTCCAATTTCCGGCATGGCAACTTGAAATTTTAAAGTATTTCCCTCAGAAATTTTTAACTGAATTCGTTGAATGCTAGAATGAGTTTAAAGAAATATACGGAGGTGTCAAAAGTGAACGATACTGAGAATAAAGAAAAAAATAGTCTTGAATTCCCATCAAAAAATAATCACTTGCCTAATGCTGATAAAGATTCCAAAGATTTGCCGCATGGCAAAATGCATATTCACTCTGCTGAAGAAATGCGCCCTTACATTGAGGATGCGGAAAGCGTTAAAAGAAGCTCTTCAGATATAGTAAAAGATGAGAGGCGTATTTTTGGACATTTCCATAACAGCAGCCTGCCAGCGGATGCCCATAATCCCAAAGGCATCTCTTCTATGACAAATGAAGAGTGCGATTACTGCGGCAAAGAGCTGGATCAATGTCATTGCGATCTTTTAGACAAGAATCTTTCCAAGCTGGAATACCACTTGAATGGATTGGATTGTATGGAATGTGCAGCCATTATCGAAGGAAAAATACGGCAGCTTCCCTTGATCCTTTATGCAGCCGTTTGTTTTAGAGATAAGGATCTCTACCTGATTGCAAAGGCACCTGAAGATATCATTTACCCGCAGTTAGAGAAAGTATGTGCAAGTGTAGATGAAAATATTAAAATCATGAGACACTCAAATCCTGGTAAAACATCTTATAAGACCAAGACGTACGAAATGCCCACATTAGATTGTGCTGCATGTGCTCTCAAATTGGAGAAATTAATCAATAAACAGCCTGATGTTATTTCGGCTTCTATCTCTTACGCAACCAAGACGCTTAAATTGACAGCGGAAGATCCGGACTCCCTGATTCCTGAATTAACAGAAAAATGCAACGAAATCGAATCTCCTACAGTGATTCAAAAGCCGCATGCCAAGCTTGAGGAGAATAGTTCCCATGGAATCCTTGACTGGATCAAGCAGGATAAAGTACAGCTTGGAATAGGCGGAATCATTTTCGGAGCAGGCATGATCCTGAATTACAACCTGATCAATCTTCCTGTACCTCAGGGAATCATTGACATTCTGTTTGTTATTTCTTACATCATTCTTGGCGGTGAAGTACTGCTTAATGCGGTAAAAAATATCATGCACGGAGAATTTTTCGATGAAACATTTTTGATGTCGATAGCAACTTTGGGCGCCTTCGCCATTCATGAGTTCCCTGAAGCAGTAGGTGTTATGTTCTTCTACCGCATTGGCGAATACTTCATGGATCTTGCTACCGATCAAAGCCGTGAACAGATTATGGAAGCAGTCGATTTAAGACCGCAGATGGTAAACTTGATTTCTTCTGAGAATAATGTAACGGAGATTCCTGCTGAGGATGCCAAAGTCGGAGATTATCTCCTGATCCGCCCGGGCGACCGTATACCGCTTGACGGCATCGTAGTCAAGGGAGACTCCCAGATTGATACGTCTGCCATTACCGGGGAATCTGTTCCAGTCACGGTTCATGTGGGAGATTCATTGGATTCAGGCTGCATAAACATGACTGAAACCGTCGTTTTGAAAGTAGAAAAGATACTGTCAGAATCCATGGTAAGCAAGATCCTGAATTCCGTTGAAAATGCAGTCGCCAATAAGCCTAAACTGGATAAATTCATAACCAGGTTCTCCAAGGTTTACACCCCTATCGTCGTTGTCATTGCATTAATAACAGCGGTTGTTCCCCCGTTATTATTCAATCATCCCTGGTACCCGTACATTTATACAGCCCTGACATTCCTTGTTATCAGCTGCCCGTGCGCGATTGTAATATCCATTCCACTTTCCTTCTTCTCAGGAATAGGTGCTGCTTCAAGAGAAGGCATCCTTTTTAAAGGCGGCACGAGTATCGAAAGCCTTTCTACAGCCAAAGTTGCTGCACTGGACAAAACAGGCACAGTAACAGAAGGATCCTTTAAAGTCAGAAAAGTATTAACTGTACCTGATATTTCCAGAAATGAATTGCTGTCATTAGCTGCAAGTGCAGAATCATATTCTACACACCCGATAGCCCGCTCCATCGTAACTGCAACCGATCTAGACGAAAACCCGCTTGATCAGGTTGATTCCATACAGGAAATCAGCGGATCGGGAATCATCGCATCTATCAAAGGTGATAAAGTCTATGTCGGGAATCATCTTTTACTGGAAACATCCGGAATTGATATTCCGTCAAAATTTAGTACTTTAGAAACCGCAGGGCCGGAAATCTTTATTGCAAAGAACAATAAGTTCTTAGGCAGGATCGTTGTATCTGATGAGCTAAAAGAAGATGCAAAAGAAGGCATCAGGGAACTTAAGGACTTAGGAATTACCCCGGTCATGCTGACTGGCGACAACAAGGAAGCCTCCCAGTTTATGGCAGATAAGGCAGGAATTTCTGAAGTATATGCACAGCTCAAACCGACTGATAAATTCGAAATCATGAAAACGCTTCGTGCAAAATTCGGGCCGGTTTTATATGTCGGTGACGGGATCAATGATGCCCCGGTCCTTGCAGGATCCGATGTAGGTGCGGCTATGGGCAGTGGTTCTGATTCTGCAATAGAAGCTGCCGATCTCGTGTTCCTTAATTCGTCTGTAGAAGCGATTCCAAAATCAGTCAAGATTGCCAGAAAAGTACTGCGTACAGCAAAAGAAAATATTACCTTTGCTATTCTGGTTAAAGTGCTTGTACTTGTAATGGGCCTTCTGGGATATGCAAATATGTGGTTTGCGGTATTTGCAGATACCGGTGTAACAATCATCTGTGTCCTTTACTCCATCCGTCTTCTCAAGATTAAATTCTAAAAATAAAAAGGCTGTGGCAAAATGTGTAATCATTTTGCCACAGCTCCTTTTCAGTTGGTAAATCAGATCTTCGAGTTCGGGGACATGCTGGTGTCTCTCGGATCCCACGGGACGACGGTGCCAGAAGCCAGGCTCTTCTGCACGTCGATGGTTCTCTGGTTGGAGGAGCCTTTGAAGAGGAGGGTGACATCCTTCTTTTCAAGGACGAATTCACCATCGACCAGGACGTCGATGCGTTTCAGAAGTTCCATAGTTTCAGGCATCTTCTTGGCAAAGTTATCAAGGAGATCCCTGTCATAGAGGTAGCCGGTGAAGCACCAGAGGTTCTTCTGCGGATACATTTCCTTGAAACGGGTGACAAGGGAGAGGAGCGCCTTCTGATTGGCCGGTTCCATCGGTTCGCCGCCGAGGAGGGTGAGGCCTTCATAGAATTCCTGTCCGACTTCCTTCAAGATGTAGTCTTCAGTTTCTTTGGTGAAAGGCTTTCCGTAGTTGAAGTCCCATGTTTCCTGGTTGAAGCATCCCTTGCAGTGATGGGTGCAGCCGGAAACGAAGAGAGAGAAGCGGATGCCGGGGCCGTTTGCAATATCATATTCTTTGAAATTGGCGTAGTTCATGTTGATTTCCTTTGAAATGTTGGAATGAAAGAAAGAAAAAGGGCGGCGGACGCCGCCCTTCAGATATTCAGATTACAGGTGGAGGACTCTGTCCTTGATTTCCTGTGTACGGCCCTGGTTCCAGAACTGGGTGCCGATGTAGCCGCAGGTTCTTCTTGCGACGCTCATCTTGTGCTGGTCGCGGTTGCCGCAGTTCGGGCATTCCCAGATGAGTTTGCCGGTTTCATCTTCGATGATGCGGATTTCTCCGTCATAGCCGCATGCCATGCAGTAGTCGCTCTTCGTGTTCAGTTCTGCGTACATGATGTTTTCATAGATGTACTTCATGACGGTCAGGACTGCCGGGATGTTCGTCTGCATATTCGGTACTTCGATGTAGGAAATAGCGCCGCCCGGGGAGAGTCTCTGGAAGTCGGATTCAAATTTCAGCTTATGGAATGCGTCGATGTGTTCAGAAACATGGACGTGGTAGCTGTTGGTGATGTAGTTCTTGTCCGTTACGCCCGGGATGATGCCGAAGCGTTTCTGGAGGCATTTAGCGAACTTGTAGGTGGTGGATTCCATCGGTGTGCCGTATACGGAGTAGGAGATGTTTTCAGCAGCTCTCCATTCGGAGCACTTGTCGTTCAGTTTCTGCATGACAGCGAGGGCAAATTTTCTGCCTTCATCCGTTGTATGGGATACGCCGAGCATGCGGACGCACATTTCATAGAGGCCTGCATAGCCGAGGGAAATGGTGCTGTAGTTGTTGAAGAGGAGCTTGTCGATCGTTTCGCCCTTCTTGAGACGAGCGATAGCGCCGTACTGCCAGAGGATCGGAGCCACGTCGGAGACGGTGCCGAGCAGTCTTTCATGGCGGCAGCGGAGCGCTCTGTGGCAGAGTTCGAGGCGGTCTTCCAGGATTTCCCAGAATTTATCCATATCGCCGCCAGAAGAGCATGCCACATCGACGAGGTTGATGGTGACGACGCCCTGATTGAAGCGGCCGTAGTATTTATGCTTTCCGTTTTCGCCAAGGCCCTCGGTATCCGGGGTGAGGAAGGAGCGGCAGCCCATGCATGGGTAAACGTCGCCGTGCTTCAGGTTCTTCATGATCTTGGCGGAAATATAGTCAGGAACCATTCTCTTTGCTGTACATTCAGCAGCAAGTCTGGTCAGGTAATAGTACGGGGAATCATCATGAATGTTGTCTTCGTCGAGGACGTAGATCAGTTTCGGGAATGCCGGAGTGATCCAGATGCCCTTTTCATTCTTGACGCCCTGCATTCTCTGGCGGAGGACTTCTTCGATAATCATGGCCAGATCCTTGCGGGTACGTCCGTCCGGAACTTCGTCCAGGTACATGAACATGGTGACGAATGGAGCCTGGCCGTTGCAGGTCATGAGGGTGATCAGCTGGTACTGGATGGTCTGGATGCCGGATTTGATTTCTTCCTTCAGACGACGCTCCACGATCTTTTCGATGATGGATTCGTCCATGGATTCACCGGTTTCCTTGCGTTCAGCGATGACTTCCTTCTTGATCTTCTGGCGGCTGATATCTACGAATGGAGCCAGGTGCGCCAGTGTGAAGGACTGTCCGCCGTACTGGTTGGATGCTACCTGAGCGACGATCTGTGTCGTTACGTTGCAGGCAGTGAAGAAGGAATGCGGTTTTTCAATCATGGTCTGGCTGATGACGGTGCCGTTCTGCAGCATGTCTTCCAGATTGATCAGGTCGCAGTTATGTTCTCTCTGCGCATAGTAGTCAGCGTCGTGGAAATGGATGATGCCTGCTTCATGCGCCTTCACGATTTCTTCGGGGAGGAGCAGACGCTTTGTCAGATCCTTGGACACTTCGCCGGCCATGTAGTCGCGCTGGGTGGAATTGATGACAGGGTTCTTGTTGGAATTTTCCTGTTTGACTTCTTCATTGGAGAGGTCGATCAGGGAAAGAATGCCGTCATCGGTCGTGTTGCTCTTGCGGGAGATTTCTCTCTTGTAACGATAGCGGACATACTTCTGCGCTACTTCATAGCCGCGCATTTCCATGATGCCCGTTTCGACCATATCCTGAATGTCTTCGACATTGGCTGCGTGGGAGTAGCCTGCGATCTTGTGCGCAATGTTGTCTGCGACAGCGCGGATCTGGTAATCATTCATCTGGTGGACGTGATCGACTTCGTTATTGGCCTTGCCGATAGCGTTCACGATCTTGGTGATGTCAAAAGGTACTTCCTTGCCGTTTCTCTTAATGACATTCATCTTGACGTTCATTTCCATTTCTTCCATTCATAACACCCCTAATGCTTTCAAAATCCCATTTTTTCTTTTGTTTTCTCTATTTATATAAGTTTCTCATTCTAGTTAAAATAAATACAAAATATTGATAAGCGCACATAATGACGCACAATATCTTGTGCCGAAATCTATTCTACAACAACAGGCGGAAAAAGGGAATAGAGAAAAAGCCCTTCTTTTTATTTCTAATGTAACATTCGGCGAAGCTCCTTTAAGAAGGACGCCGGAAACGCCTTCCTGCCGTGTGTTTCACAAGATATATTTCGATATGGAAAAAATTTATAGTGACTAATAAACCCATATAGAATAATCTGAAAATCCTCTTTAAAAGTCCGGGCAATGAAAAAATGACTCTCAAAAGAGAGTCATCTTCCATCCGGTATCCACAAGGGATGACTTTTAGAGCGCTCTGACGATTGTGCCGCCGCCCAGGAGGAGGTCGCCGTCATAGAAGACGACAGACTGGCCGGTTGTGACAGCGCGCTGCGGTTCATCGAACGTGACGACAGCGCGTCCGTCGTCTCCGACCTTCACGGAGCAGTCATGGACACGGACGCCATAGCGGATCTTTGCCTGGCAGCGGAACTCTTCCTGCGGGATCTTGTCGTCGTAGAAATGGAGTTCGTTGGCGAGAAGGCGCGTGCGGAAGAGATCTTCATTCGATCCGACGACGACTTCTCTCGTGTCAGGACGCAGCTCGATGACGTAAAGCGGCGTCCTGGCAGCGATGCCCAGGCCCTTTCTCTGGCCGATCGTATAATAAGGGATGCCCTTGTGCTGGCCGAGCACATGGCCCTTTTTGTCGACGATATTTCCTGGCTGGAACGCTTCCGGCGCGTGGTTCTCGAGGAATTCCACGTACGATTTTTCGCTGGTCAGGAAGCAGATATCCTGAGACTCTGCCTTGTTGTAAGTCGGAAGGCCCTTTTCCTTGGAAATAAGGCGCGTATCCTTCTTGAACGTGCGGCCAAGCGGGAAAATAATATGCGAAAGCTGTTCCTGGGTCAGGTGGTACATCATGTAGGACTGATCCTTGGCGATGTCCAGACCCTTTCTGACCTCAAACAATTCCGTTTCCGGATTGTAGACGATGCGCGCGTAGTGGCCGGTCGCAAAGTAAGGCGCGTCGAATGCCTTTCTCACTTCATCATAGAAGAGACCGAACTTCACCTTGAAATCGCACATCATGCAGGGATTCGGCGTCATCCCTGCTGCGTAGGACTCGATGAAATAATTGAGGACGAACTTCTGGTACGCCTCTCTCACATCAATGACCTTGAACGGAATCCCGATGAATTCCGCCATCTTGCGGGCGCCTTCGATCTCCTCGTCCTGCCCGTCAAACTGATACATGGTAGCGCCGTAAACCTCATAGCCCTGATCGAGCAGGAGGCGCGCGGTCAGCGTGGAATCCACGCCGCCGGACATTGCCACGACGACTTTCTTCTTTTCTGCCATAATAAAATCCTTTCTGAAAACCATCATCCCCGGAAGCATTTCCGGAGAAATCTCATCGGAGTGAAAGTCCGAAGGATGCGATCCCGTCATTTTTTCTGCTGCGCAGAGGAGACCGCCCGGGGCGGTGCGCCTTTGGAAAGAGAGACAGAGATACCTCATTATTATACCATGGGAAATCAAGAGTTCCTTCCTTTTTATATAGAGAAATGGAAATGAAAGAATCCCTCCGTGATATAATAAAAACAGTGAATCCAGTTGAGAAACCCGGAAGATCCGGGAATCATTTTTGGCAGATCTGCCATGACAGGAGGAAATATCCATGGACTATACGAGAATCAGGACAAAAGTCGAAGACGGCATTGAAACGATTACACTCGACTACCAGCAGACGCTGAACGCAGTCGATCTCACGATGGCACTGGAACTCGAAGATGCGCTCACCAAAGCTGACAAGGACGAAGAAGTGAAGGTCATTGTCATGGAAGGTGCAGGACGCGCCTTCAGCGCAGGCGGCGACATCCGCTACATGAAAGCGCACTGCGAGGAACCGGACTTTGCCACGAAATCCATGGCAGCCCTGGCAGGGAAACTGGCAGAAGACATCATCCATATGAAGAAACTTTCCAAGATCATCGTCTGCGCTGTCCACGGTGCATGCGCCGGTGGCGGAATGAACCTGGCACTGGGCGCTGACTATGTCATCTGCTCTGATGATGCCAAATTCATCCAGGCCTTTGCAGGCATTGCCCTCTGCCCGGATACGGGAGCTGTCTTCCTCCTCCCGAGAATCATCGGCGCCAACCGCGCCCTCGACCTCTTCGTTTCCGGCCGTCAGGTCAAGGCAGACGAAGCTCTTGCTATCGGCCTTGTCAAAGAAGTCGTTCCAAAGGAGAAGCTGGATGAAACCGTCCATGCCTTTGCCAAGAAACTGACCGAAGGACCGCTCCTTGCTTACCAGAATATCAAGAAGCTCATGTACATCAGCCTCTATCAGGGTTTTGAAGACTACTCCAAGCAGGAAGCAGGCCTCGTCGGCGAATGTTCTGCCAGCGAAGACTTCAAGGAAGGCATCACCGCATTCCTCGAAAAGAGAAAACCGCAGTTCAAAGGACGTTAATAGAAAGGAAATCATGAAGAAGGAATCGTTTCAGGAAGGACCATACCGGGTCACGCTCTACACGCCCGAAGTGAATACGAAGGGGATCTGCTACTTCATCCAGCCTGCCGATATTGCTTCGGAGAATGAAAGTCTGGCGGATAGGCTTGAAATCGCCATCGCTGCCATAGACGGCCTTGACTGGAGCAATGACCTTTCGCCATGGGAAGCGCCTGGCATCTTCAAAAGGGAAGGCGAATTTGGAGGAGGGGCCGACGTCTTTGAAAAATTCTTCCTTGAAACGATTCTTCCAGACACTGAAAAAAGAGCGGGTCTTGATAATCCCGAAAGGCAGCTCGTCGGTATTTCCTTATCCGGCATGTTTGCGCTTTATGCGGCCTGCCATACCGATGCATTCTCCGGCATCGCCTCCATTTCAGGTTCCTTCTGGTTTACAGGACTCCTTGACTATTACAGGAGCCATCCTTTGTCGCCTGCGGTCAGGCGCGTCTACCTGTCGCTCGGTGCCAAGGAACCGAAAACGAGAAGGGAACCATTGAATACGATTCTGGAAAGAACAGAGGATGTCCTTGGTATCGTCAGGGAGGAAGGAAAGGAAGCCATTCTCCAAATGAACCGGGGCGGACACTACGTCCATCGGGGAGAAAGGCTCGAAGAAGCGCTCCGCTACCTCCTCTCCGGCGCAGAATGGAAGGGCGAGTTCTCCCTTTAGTTGCAGGAAGCATCCACACATGCTATAATGAGCTCACTTAAGAAAGACGGCGATGGAGTTCGCCGGGCATATGCCGAACGCTTCGCGCTGATGACTCCTGTCCCTTAACCGGGGCAGGAGTTTTTTGTTTAAGGAGACAACATGCAGAACTACTTATTCCCACTCTGGGTAGCCCTTGGAGGCGCCCTAGGTTCCCTCTGCCGCTACGGCACGACGATTTACATGGCAAGAATGGCAGGCACCTACTTTCCCTTCGGGACACTTGCCGTCAATGGCGCAGGATCCTTCCTGATCGGACTCTTGTCAGTCCTTCTTGTCAAAGCCTATCCCAATCCCGCCGCTGCCGCCTTCCTCATCACAGGCTTCCTCGGCGGCCTCACCACCTTTTCCTCCTTCATGAACGAAACCATGCAGTACCTCCAGGCAGGCGACATCCTCCAGGGCTTCCTCTACCTCTTCCTCCAGCTCGCCGGCGGCCTCCTCTTCGTCATGCTAGGGTGGTTTATAGGAACTAGGGTGTTCCTTTAGAAAAGGCTCCCCCACGGGGGAGCTGCCGCGTAGCTGTGCGTAGCGGCAGAAGGGGTGGAGTAAATAGAGTTAACTGGTAAGAACAGAAAGTGAGATCCGTTAGGGGAAGCTGCCGCGGAGCCTCGCGCAGCGGCAGAAACATCATGTAATAGAGTTAACCGGTAAAAATGCTATTATATAATACTTATATATATGATATGCTTATCTACACTAAATTCAGCAAAAAAGCCTCGCGGAATTGACCGCGGGTCTTTTTTTATGACCGGTATCGGGTTACAATAGATGGATAGGGAAGGTTCTTTGGATGAAAGAAGGAATTCACATGAAAAAGAATCATTTAGCAATATGGGTGACAGCAGCCCTGCTTTCACTGCCTTTTAGTTCTGCTTTTGCAGCAGATGCTGCCGATGCCACAGCTCCTGCCATGGAGCAGGGGATGCAGCAGGGACAGATGCCAGAAGGACAGCCCCCGGAAGGGATGATGCCGCCTGGAGGTTTCAATCCGCCAGGAGAAGTCACGCAGGGGACTTCTGCCAATACGATTTCCAAAAATGAAACCGTCAAAGGCGCTGTCTACATGTCCAAGGGAGACAATGAGAATGCGCTTCGGATTACGGGCGCAGACGTTTCTCTTGACCGCATCGTCGCAGAAAAGATATCGGGCGCTACGTCCAATACCGAAGCAGGCGATTTCTACGGACAGAACGCGGCCCTCCTTGCCACTGACGGTGCAAAGGTTTCCCTGAAGAATTCCTTTGTCACTTCGAATGCGCAGAACGGGAACGGCGTATTCAGCTATGGCAAGGGAACGAAGGTCTACGTCGAAGATACCGTCATCACGACGCACAAGGATAATTCCGGAGGCATCCAGACGACGGGCGGCGGATATACCGAAGCCAGAAATCTGACGATCGTGACCGAAGGAAATTCTTCGGCCGCTATCCGGAGCGACCGCGGAGGCGGCACGGTCATCGTGAAGGGCGGATCGTTCAAGACGGGCGGTTCCGGCTCGCCTGCCATCTACTCGACAGCAGATATCCGCGTGGAAGGGGCAGACCTCTTAGCCACATCTTCCGAAGGCGCTGTCATTGAAGGGAAGAACAGCATTTCCCTCAAGGATTCCACGCTCGACGGCCACATGAATGCGGTCTGCAAAATGGGTGACCGCACCATGACCGAAGAAAATGTCCACACTGTCATGATTTACCAGTCCATGAGCGGGGATGCGGAAAAGGGCCGCTCTGATTTCTCTATGGAAGGAAGCACACTCCATTCGAGAGCCGGCGACGTCATCTACGTGACGAATACGGACTGCAATATCAAGCTGAAGGATACGGAAATCACGAGCGATGATGCAGATGGCGCTCTCCTTTGCGTCGTCGGGAACAGCGCATCGAGAGGCTGGGGGAAGAAAGGCGCCAACGGCGGCAATGCGGACGTTCTCCTTGAAAATGAAAAAATTAAGGGAAACATCATAGCCGATGATATTTCTATGCTGAATCTTACTCTCAAGAATACCCGCTGGACGGGTGCTCTTTCCATTGATAAGAATGCAGCAGCCACGGATCCCAAGGGAACTGTCAATGTCAAGATCGATGAAGGATCCTCCTGGGCGCTCACCGGTGACAGCACTGTCACGACGCTTGAAAACCACGGCACCATTTTGAAGAATGGTCATACCCTGACTGTATTGAAAGCGTAAAAATCAAAAATAAAAGTACAAAGAAAGAGCTTTATTGGAGTCATTATTCTCCAATAAGGCTCTTTTTGGCTGCCCAAAATTTTTAGTGTATCGAAAGTAAGCAAAAATGGAAAATGGAAACTGTTTCCATGAAAATCAAAGAGATGGATATGAATATGGAAGGATAAAGGAGAATAAAGGAGATTTCATGTGCAGGTAAGTTCCGCATAGAGCAAGTATGGATGATAAAAAGGCATCCATAACATAAAATTCATGATTAAAGAGAATTTGATAAAAATTTTACATACGGTATACTATACATTATCACCCGAAGGAATAAGTATATTCTTCAATTCAGGAGGAAACAATTATGGAAATGTTTTTAGGATTTATGGTACTCCTTGCCTGCCTGTTCCTTGGAATCAAGCATGGCGGGATCGGATTGGCGGTCATCAGCGGCATCGGTCTGATGGCTTATACATTCCTTTTCGGATACAAGCCGGGCAGCCCGCCTATCGGCGTTATGCTGACAATCATGGCAGTTGTTACCTGCGCAGGCTTCCTGCAGACATCCGGCGGTCTGACCGTCATGCTGAAGTATGCGGAACGCTTCCTCAGAAATAACCCGAAGCATATCACGATTCTGGCTCCGGTCACCACATGGCTCCTGACTGTCCTCTGCGGCACAGGCCATGTCGTCTACACCATGTTCCCGATCATTTATGATATTTCCATCAAGGAAAATATCCGTCCGGAACGCCCGATGGCCGTTTCTTCCATCGCATCCCAGATGGGCATCTCTGCATCCCCGGTATCCGTTGCTGTCGTTTCCATCGTCGGATTCATGGCAGCTGCAGGCTATACCTACTCCTTGCTCCAGATTCTTGCCGTATCCATTCCGGCAACCCTGATCGGCGTCATCGCAGCTGCTCTCATGAGCTACAGAAGAGGCAAGGACCTCGCTGACGACAAAGAATTCCAGGAAATGATCAAAGATCCGGAACAGAAGAAATATGTGTACGGTGAAAACGAATCCCTGCAGGGCAAGGAACTTCCGTCTTCTTACTACCACGCTACCATCATTTTCCTCGTCGGCATCCTCTGCATCGCAGTCCTCGGCAATTTCCCGGATCTGCTCCCGCACTTCGCTGATGCCAAAGGCAAGATGAAAGCCATTTCCATGACAACCGTCATCCAGATGGTCATGCTCTTCGTTTCTTCGATCATCCTCTTCGTCTGCCACACCAAAGCCAAGGAAGTCGGCAACAGCCAGGTCTTCCGCGCAGGCATCGTCGCACTCGTATCCGTTTACGGCGTTGCATGGATGGCTGATACATACTTTGCCAACCACATGGCAGTCCTGAAGACATTCCTCGGCGCTGCTGTCACCGAATACCCATGGGCGTATGCGCTCGTCCTGTTCCTGACATCCAAGCTCGTCAATTCCCAGGGCGCAGCCGTTGCCATCGTCATGCCGATCGCTTTGAACGTAGGCATGGACCCGGTCATGGTCCTGTCCTTCATTCCGGCTTGCTACGGCTACTTCTTCCTTCCGACCTATCCGTCGGACCTTGCCTGCATCGGCTTCGACCGTTCCGGCACCACAAAAATCGGCCGCTTCGTACTGAACCACAGCTTCATGCTCCCGGGCCTCACCGGCGTGTTCACAGCCTGCGTTGCCGGCTTCATCATCGCTCATATTCTTTACTGATCAGCACCAATTTCAAAGGGGCTGTAGGAGTTCGGACTTGCCTTCCCAGACGGGGAAGGGGGACCGCGGAACGCGGGGGATAGGGTTGATTTCCACGGACGAAGTCCGGTTGTACGGTTTTCAATTAGCCCGAAACAGGGTTATAGGACAAAACGTGTTGGTAATTAATCCCAGTCATGGCTGGGATTAAATCCAGAATTATGTAATTCGTCCCACATTATGGCATCACCCCAAG
>OWJH01000162.1_pt1 | contig 31427 bp, 27 predicted proteins | sample 1732621 | NCBI WGS metagenome assembly OWJH01 (sample SAMN05065735, study PRJEB22554) | human gut metagenome | biome: ENVO:2100002; feature: ENVO:00000062; material: ENVO:00002003 | host: Homo sapiens | place: USA
GATTATAGATCTTTCGCCTTCATCGTCCCGACATTACAAAGATACGATGTGCGGAAAGGGCAATGACGCGATAAGGTGCGATAGGGTGCGGAATGGTCCGATTTGACGCGATTTGACGCGATTCGCTGTTCATAATGTTTGACGGTCTGCCGGAAAAAGGGTATATTTGTATCAAAACAAAACGAACATACATGGAGAATTTTCAGATAAGAAGTTACGGGAAAAGCGAACTGGCCCTGTGCTACAGTCCCGATATTACCGAGAGTGCCGCACGGCGCAAACTGATGCGCTGGATAGACCGCAAGCCGGGACTGATGGGGGCGATGCGGGCTGCCGGATACAATGAGCTGTCACACACTTTCCTGCCCCTTGAGGTGAAACTTATCGTAGAGGCGTTGGGGGAGCCCTGAGGATGCTGGAAGATCCACGGGAATGCCGGGGATTCTCCGGGAGCACAGGGAGATCCACGGGAATACCGGCATCACAACCGGAGATGCGAAACGCAGACGCAGACGCAGCAGACGCAGGTCCTTTTTTCTCACACACACGCACGTACATTATATATGCATGTGCGCGTGTTTTCTTTGTTACCTTTGTTTTTTTGAGTAGACTCCTTTCCCTTTCACCATCACCATATCCAGCGCGCCTTTTTCCCTCAGGCGCTGTATCCAGCTGCGTGCGGTGTTGACCGGGATATTCAGCTTCTCCGCTTGCTCCATCACCATCTGTTTGGTGAATTCTTGCGGCAGGGACGCATACAGCATCTCACGGTCCGCTATTCCCCGGCTGTTCAGTTCCGTACTTTTGTCCAGGAACGAAAGTATGTGCGTGGCATGAAGGTACAGGGGCTCGCACAAAGCCAGCACGGCGCGGAAGTCCTCATCGGTGATGGACAGGTTATGCCGGGTGATGATACCGTCCTTCAGGTTTTCGGGGTTTATAGTGGGATCCGGTACGGCCAGCGAGGGAATTTCCAGACTGCGCAGCAGCGCCGTGATACACATCATGCGGCACAGGATGGTCCCCATACGCATCACCGAAGCAGACATCTCTTCGCCCGTCACTAGAGAAGAGCGGTAGAACAGGGCGCTGAAGTGCCCGTTGAACTCATCTTTCTGCTGCTGGGTGAATTTCAGGGTGAACAGTCCTTTCTTCTTCAGCTCGTCCCTGCTGGCCTTCCATTCGTGTCCCATCCGGATGAACTCTGCTTCCACGTCCAGTTCATCTTCGCCGAACTGGTCTTTCCATTCGCCTACACGGGGCATGTAATAGAATATGTTTCGCGAGAACTGTCCGTTCTCCGGCGAGGAGATGAGCGGCTTTATCTGTGCGGGCGTGCCCGAGAGGAGTACGGACAGGTAACAGGCGGTGGTTTCCTTGTATTCCCGGTCTGTGCGGCGGTTGTAGGACAGGCGGTCGTGGTCGAACGCCTTGCGCAGCGTGTCGCTCCAGTTGCCGAATTCCGTCCCTATGGCCGTCGATACGGTGTCCGCCTCGCTCTCGCAGATAATCCCCGTTCCGTCCGAGTCTATCAGGTTTTGCAGCAGTCCCGTGCCCGTGTTGTTGCCGGGGATGATGAACATGCGGTTGGGCGGCGCCACGGGCGGCTCCTTGTCCTTGCGTGCCTTCCCCAGCGCTTCGTAGGCTCTTAGCTCCTTGCGGTAAACTTTCATGCTCTCCGCCACCTGCCGGCGTATTTCCTCGTGTATGGGCTCTATGAGTTTGCGTACCCATACCAGTACACTCTTCCCTGCGGCGGCATGGCCCGTGATGAAGGTCTGCAGGCAGGGATACTGCCATTTGTCCCCGTACTTGCAGCGTACGATGTGCGACAGTGAGGCGCCCAGCACCGTCATTGCTCCCAGCAGGAGCACATCATGCTGTGCCGGGGTCTTGGCAAAGGAGAGGATGCTCTTCAGCGGTTCGGGCCAGTCGTGATCTTGCGGAAAGTAGGGTAGGGGAGAGAGGGGTTCCGTTCCCTTCATTTCCTTTTCCTCTTCCTCGTGCTTCTTTTTTCCTGTTTCTTTTTCTTCATTCTCCACCTTATTATATCGCGCGCACGTGTGTGAGAAAAAAGGACCTGCGTCTGCTGCGTCTGCGTCTGCGTTTTTGTGAGAGGGGGCGACTCTCACTCCGCACATTTCCGCCAGGTGGAACACGCTTCCCAGGTGGATGTCGCCCTTGCAGGTGTGCAGGGCGTTGCTGAACAGTTTCTCCGCCGCCGCACTGTCATGCTTGGGCGAGAGGCTGCACAGGCTCATGAAATCCGCACGGCCCGCCTCGCCGCAGTCCGTGGCGATGGCAAATGCCAGTTGGGTGTATTCCAGATAGGTGGGCGCGATGTCCGCGTGTGATGCCTGTACCGCCTCCGTCAGGCGGTGCAGTTCTTCCAAAAGATTGTTTTTGTAATGATTCATATTCCTTTTTATGTTAATTTGGTTTCGGTATAAGAATACCTCGTTTCTGAATGATTCTGAATAAGCGGCCCGTTGGCCCGTGTGCTGCTATGCCCGTTGGCCGCGTTCTGTTCCGCATGGGGATTGGCACATTAGCCCATGGGCGTCTTGACTCTCATCAAGGCCCTTTCGTCATGCGACAGGAAGCAGGCCCGCACCAGGTCTTTGCCCGAGTAGTCCACTCCTTTGCCCTTGTCTTTGTCCGAGCAGTCGCCATACCTCAGGCGGGCGTACTCCATCAGCCAGTAGATGTTCTCGGCCGCATTCTGTTTCACGTCGCTTGTCCGGCCGAGATCGTAGGGCACGAAAGCCTTCACGCCGTGTCCTCCGGGGCTTACGAACACCAGTTTGGGCAGCAGGAAAGGGTCGTCGAACAACTGTCGGCGCATCCTTTCGGCCTCCTCGCGGCTGTCCAGATGGTCCAGGTCCAGTATGCTCAATCCCGAAGGAGCCAGCAGCCGGTCGCTCCGGCGGTAGCTGAAAGTTCCGCAGGGGGTGACGTATGGCAGGGTGCTCTGTTTCAGCCTGCGGTACTCCTTCTCGTCACCGTATGCGGCGGCTGCGGCTTCGGTCAGTTTCTTCAGCCGCGGGCTGCCGGTGACTATGTTCCATACTTCCTCCAAGGTCAGTTCCTTGTGAGGGACGAGCGTGGCAGGCGTCACGTTTTTCCCGTTAGCGTCCTTCACCGGCGAGATGGGGGGAAGGAAAAAAGATAGTTTACGTTCTTGATTCATGATTCGTTTTATTTAAAAAGTATTAATTTTGCATCCGCATTTTTTTTGCGTCCTCTGAATTTCTTCCCGAAGGTAGGAAGAACGGATTAAATGACGGGATGGAAGGTGTAACGGCTGCGAGAGGCCGGAAAGGTAGTATCACAAAAGACTTTTTATCGTGGGGAATACCGTTTTTATAAAGATTCCGGCATTGGCAATCAGTAGCTTATGCACGGGCCGTGTTAATGGGTTGCATCGTGGAAACGTGCCCGTAACCTCTTGTAAAGGCATCCTGCTTTTTCTTCTTTCAGTCCCATTGTGAAGTAACGTGAAAAAAAAGAGGTTTATTTAATATTTTACAACTTAAAACAAATTTAAAATGTCTAATGCAGAGTGCAGTTTCCCCAAATTGGGAGAGTTTTTAGAGTTATTGATGAATCGGTTGAAGATAACGAAGGTGCGTGTTCTCGGAGATGAGCATGTGGGGCCGGATACTTACGCCTCCCTAAAAAGGGGGTGGATTTGAAAGTGAGTTATTATATTCATTTTGCCGACCATCTGCTGAAAGCGAAGGGCGAGGAGGTGTTCCGCCGCGTAGTGCAGGAGGGAGTGGATGCCTATATCAATAACTGGAAGCGGAAAGAGGCAGCCGAGGAAAAGGCGTACGAGCTGAAGAAACAGGCCGAAAAGCTGGAGGCGCTGAGGGAGAGGATGAAGCAGCATAAGGATATCCTGTAAGGCTGGTTGTCCGTTTTCTTTTTGCTCTGTCATTGGGGAAGTGAGAGAGTCTGAATGAAAATGACCTGTTGTCTTGCTGTAGGGGGCGGCCTGATTTGTCCGGACCGGCGGTCACGGCCCATTTGCCCCCTACAGTAATCATGTGGTAGTTGCTCTGGAATTTCCGGGCAGTTTTCCCCTCTCCTGAGGCGGCTCTTTGTTCCTTTCTTAACATAATTGTCATATTCCGCCTAAAAAGTACCCTTTTCGTTTAAATAGTCTAATATAAATGCAATTTATATGAATTAAAGTTTTATCTTTGTCTTTCCTATTGGGAATGAAATACTAACTAATTAATTTAAATCAAAGACAAAATTATGAGAAATCATCTAAAGCATTTCCTCCTGTTGGCAGTTCTGACAATCTGTTTCACTGCTACGGCTGTTGCGCAAGGAACAGTAAAAGGTAAAGTAGTAGATGCCGAGAACAATGAGCCATTGATTGGTGCCACTGTATCGGTCAGCGGTACGACACTGGGTACTGTAACGGATATTGACGGTAACTTTGTGTTGAAACTTACCTCTTCTAAGGCTACTCTTGTATTCAAGTACTTGGGATACAACGAAATTACGCATCAAGTAAAAGGAAGCAATACGATAGACTTGGGTGAGGTCAAGATGTCTCCAGATGCTATTGGTTTGGGTGAGGTCAGTGTTATTGCCTCTATTATAAAGAGCGACCGTCAGACTCCTATTCCTATTTCTAACGTGAAACTGGCCAAGATAGAGGAGAAAATAGGTAATCTGGAATTCCCCGAATTGCTGAAATCAGTTCCTTCGGTGTATGTAACCCGTGAAAGTGGTGGCTATGGTGATTCCCGTATCAATATGCGTGGTTTTGATTCGTCCAACCTAGGCGTGCTGATCAATGGTGTGCCCATCAACGGCATGGAAAACGGTAAGGTTTATTGGTCTAACTGGTCCGGTTTGTCTGATGTGAGCCAGTTTATTCAGGTACAGCGTGGTTTGGGTGCGTCAGCATTAGGTATTTCTTCTGTGGGAGGAACCATGAATATGGTTACTAAAAGTACCGAAGCCCAAAAAGGTGGATCAGCTTATTTCGGTATTGGTAACGATGGTTTCCGCAAGTATTCGGTTTCTTTCTCTACCGGACTGATGGACAACGGATGGGCTATTACATTCATGGGGGCGCTGAATACGGGAGATGGTTACGTGAAAGGTACCAATTATGAAGGATGGACTTACTTTGGAAATATCTCGAAGGTAATCAACGATCATCATAAATTGTCATTGACAGCTTTTGGAGCTCCTCAGTGGCACAACCAGCGCTCGACCATGCACTATATCGAGGATTACAAGAATAGTCCCGATGGCGGACGTTTCAATAACGGATATGGTTATATCAACGGTGAAGCGGTAGGTAGCGGTTATGGCTATAATTATTATCATAAGCCTCAGGTTTCTTTGAATCATTACTGGACTATCGACGATAAATCGACACTGACCACTTCTCTATACGGCTCAATGGCTACAGGCGGCGGACGCCGTGCACGTGGCGCGATGAGTAATTGGCTGACTATTGATAACAATACCGGCCGTCCCAAGGATGGTGCCATGATGACTCCGGACGGTTTGTTCGACTACGAACGTGCTATGGCTGCCAATGCGGCTTCTCAAAACGGGTCGCAGGTGATTTTTACCAATGCTGTCAATGACCATGACTGGTATGGCATGCTGAGTTCCTATAAGAATCATCTGACTGAGAACCTGACTCTTACGGGAGGTGTTGACTTACGTTACTATAAAGGGTATCATACAGAGGAAATTGATGATTTGCTGGGTGGTGAGTTCTATCTGCAGACCTCGCCGCTGGCATTCCAAACCAAGAACCAGTTGCTGAAAGTGGGTGACAAGTTCAATTACTATAGCATTGGAGAGATATTCTGGGGTGGTGTTTTTGCACAGGCTGAATATAATACCGACAAGTGGTCGGGATTCCTGTCGGCATCATTGACTGAAGAGGCTTATAGATATGATGACCGTGGTGGTACGGATTCAAGATACTCTGCCACGGGTGCGGATAAACTGGACAGAGTGTCCAGCCTTCAGAATTTCCTGCCTTGGAGCGTGAAGGGTGGTTTTAACTATAAGTTCAATGACAACCACAATGTATTTGTCAATGCAGGATATTTTACCCGCGCGCCTTTCTTCAACTCTGTCTTTGCAAGCAATACGGCAGCTCCCGAAAAGGATGTACCCTACGAAAAAATTACTACGTTTGAATTGGGTTATGGATTTAGCACGGAACAGGTCAATATTGCATTGAATGGTTATTACACTCAATGGATGGATAAGTCCTTGCGCCGTAAGATCGGTCAGGAATATGCCAACCTTACAGGCTTGGACGCTGTTCACATGGGTGTGGAGCTGGAAGCGACTTACCGTCCTGTCAAGTCCTTTGAATTGAAAGGTATGTTCTCTTTAGGCGATTGGAAATGGAAAGATGATATTCACTTCACTATGTATGATGAAGCGAATAATCCTATCGGAACATACGACGCTTATCTGAAAGATGTCCATGTGGGTAACTCCGCACAGCTCACTTCCGCATTGAGCGCCTCTTGGGAACCGTTCAAAGGATTTAAAATCTCGGCCGACTACAACTTCTTCGGCAAGAACTATGCAGACTTCGATCCTCAGAACCGGGTGAATGAAGCGGATGCCGGTATTGACTCCTGGAAGTTGCCAGATTATGGTACGATTGATTTGGGCATGAACTATCGTTTCAATATTACCAAAGATATCCGTGCCATCGTATACAGTAATGTATATAATTTGACTAATACGGAATATATAGCCGATGCTAAGGACGGTACGAACCATGACTGGAAAACTGCATTGGTATATTATGGCTTCGGTACTACATGGTCTGCCGGTTTTAAAGTAATCTTTTAATCTCTAAAATAGTCAATAAATATGAAGTTAAAATATAATTTAATTGCATGGTCTTTGTTGGGATTCTTTGCTGCGGCATGTGATCCCATGGACGATATTTATAATGAAATCGATGCGGAAGGTACAACGAACACCCAGACGATGGCGGAATATGTACTGACTGATGCCGATTACGAAACGATCAGCTCTGCAGCGGCGAAGGCTGCCACTTCGGATGCTGAAAAAGCCTTGGCGAATGCCGTCAAGACGGATAAGGCTCTGAACGAGTTTGCATCGGCTGAGAAGTATGTTCCTTCCATCATCGCGAAGATGCTGCCTTCATGGGGGAAAGGTTCTTCGGTAGGAGTGACCTATAACTATCAGAATACTCCTTCCGATTACGTACTGGAGTATAGGACAGTGACTAATACTTCTTTGGGTGATAAGGATTATGAGGCTTTGTGGGGTGAAGGCTCTCCCGTGAAGTTCCTGGCTCCGGCACATGCTCCAGCTACCGTATTGCCCGGGTGGCTGGCCGGTCAGTATAAGGATGCGGCAAAAGGTGATCTTGTGCTGGTGGATTACAAATATGACGATGTTGACCCTGAATTTACAGGTGAGGATTTGTACTCTCAGGACTTTGAAACGGTTGAAAAAGACAAAGATATCGTATTGGAAGGCTGGGAGCAGGTGACATTGAAAGGTGATAAAAAATGGCAGGGAAAGATCTATAGCAATAATGGTTATGCACAATTCTCGGCCAACAATTTTGAGGGTGAAGTGGATACTTGGTTCATTTCTCCGGCAGTAGCAGTGACGAGCAAAGATGCCGGACTGTCTTTCGACATAAAGTTCGGATACTATAATGCAGATTGTCTGGATGTATTGGTTTCCGATACATATGCGGGAAATGGTTCGATTGATATGGCACAGTGGACTAGCGTGAAAGACCAGTTCACTTTCCCTGAAGGGCCTGCCAACGGCTACAACGATAATTTTGTGAATGTAGGGAAAGCCGGTCTGGAGGCATACAATGGTAAAAGCGTTTATGTTGCGTTCCGCTATGTAGGCGAGGGGCCCAAGGCGAAAACCACTACTGTTCAGCTCGATAATGTAAGTATTTCATCGGCTGTATTGGCTCCGACGAATGAAAAGCCTTATAATGCATTGTATCAGTTTGACGGAACGGATTGGAAGGTTAAAGAAGATAGCAGATTGGTTGTAGTGACTCCTGCCGATTATGACGCTATGGGAAGCCCAGGCAGTCATGATAACTTCAGCACTTCGGATGCTCCGGAGAATTATCTGCCCCAGTTCCTGGCTCAGAAATTTCCATATGCCCAGGAAGGGGATTCAAAAGCCGTCATGTACAAATATTATAATAAGGTAACGACGATTGAGGTGGACGAGTATTTGTTCAAGGAGGGTACATGGGTTCTGAATAACAATATTGAACTGAAAGAAAAAGTGAATTTTGTACATAATGGAACCGAGTGGTTGTTTGATCCGACGGTAACGAAATCATTGGCTTCCGAAGATTATTTGATTTTGGAAAATTGGGTGAAAGCGAATAAGGATGCTGGGTATATGGATGCCAAATATGGAAACTCGGAATACTGGTTCGGTGGCAGCTCTTATTATGTAAACTTCAATATCCAGTTGGCTAAACGCCGTTCGAATGACCCCGACGGGGTGGTTCCGGCAGATGATAAAGAGGCTGAGGCTTATTTGTTGTCTATGGTTCGGGAGGGTATTGAACTGATCTTGGCAACAGAGTATCCTACAGCCGGCGCGCAAGTAAGTGGGGTTGATTGTTTCTATGTCATTTCTGCAAAAGTGTATAATGGGCTTGAAACATTTACTTATACTTATACTTTTAAAGGTTTAGGAAATGCTAAATTTGAACTGCAAGGTGAGCCTGAAGTAACAAAATAAGGTTTTAAATTTGAAGATAAATAAAGGGGCTGGTCGTGAATGACAGCCCCTTTATTGTTGCTTACAGTTTATAAGTAAAGGATGTGAACTCATCGTTAGAGGGTAGAAAAGTAGCGACCTCAAGCCTGTTGCATGATATTTCTTTGAATATTTACAGGCTGTAAGTTAAAAACATAAGGAGTTAACCGGCAGGACAGTCCTTTTTCTTTTTTATTACGAAACTCTTTATACAGTTATTCCCGTCTTTGTATAAATGCTTTCTCCCTATAGAGGTGAGTGACATATTGGAACATTAACAATTTATTAGCAGATAACTTTCTTGAAATCCGCTTTTTTTCGTTCCTTTGTATTGAACTGCTTTCAACAGAATTAAAATAACTTTAAATATCAAACGCTTATGTGTAGTGAAGGATTGCGTGAAAGATATGTAAATCCCTATACGGACTTTGCATTCAAATTATTGTTTGGAACCGACTTGAACAAAGAGATTCTTATTGGCTTCTTGAATGCCTTGTTCGATGGCAAGCAGGTCATTGAGGATGTCATCTACTTGAATACAGAGCATCTGGGCAGCAAAGAGACTGACCGCCGGGCTGTCTTTGATGTCTATTGTGAAAATGAAAAAGGAGAAAAGATTCTGATAGAAATGCAGAGAGGGGAGCAACAGTTTTTCAAGGACCGGAGTATTTACTATGCTACCTATCCTATCAGGGAACAGGCTATTAAAGGGGAAATCTGGGACTATGAACTGAAAGCGGTGTATGTGATCGGTATTTTGAATTTTGCCTTGGATGATGTTTCGTCTTCCAGCTTCCGCCATGAAGTGAAGCTGATGGATACAACTACTCATGAAGTGTTTTTTGACAAACTGACTTTTGTGTATCTGGAAATGCCCAAATTCCATAAAACCGAGCAGGAGTTGGATACGTTGTTTGATAAATGGATGTTTGTGCTCAAGAATCTGGCCCGTTTGATGGAACGTCCTACTTCCCTTCAAGAACGTGTGTTCAACCGGCTGTTTGAGGCTGCCGAAATTGCTCAGTTCTCAAAAGAGAACCTTTATGCCTATGAGGAGAGTTTGAAAGTATATAGAGATTGGAACAATGTGATTAATACAGCTATTCAGAAAGGCATTGCAGAAGGTGAATGGATGAAAGCCAAAGCTATTGCAGGAAATTTGAAGAATGCCGGGCTTTCCATAGCTGAAATCGCAAAAGTTACCGGACTTTCGGAAGATGAGATAAACTCCCTTTGATTCCTCGGATAAGAGCATAAAAAAACTCCTCCGATATAGATCAGAGGAGCTGTTCTTTTTGAAGTAAAATTGAATTATGCTTCAGCAGGAGCTTCAGTAGCTTCAGCAGCAGGTGCTTCTTCAGCAGGAGCGTTAGCGGCTTCTGCTTCAGCTTTGGCAGCGGCTTCAGCAGCTTTCTTCTCAGCTACTTTCTTGGCAATTTCTTCATTTACTTTCTTTTCAGCTTCCAAACGAGCTTTTGCTTCAGCTTTCTTTGCTTCATCCAGTTTAGCCTTCAAAGTAGCCAGACCGGATTGTTTGTTGTTTTTCCAAGCTTCGAATTTAGCTTCAGCTTCTGCTTCTGTGAATGCGCCTTTGGCAACACCCCCCAGCAAGTGCTTTTTCATGTAAACACCTTCTTTTGACAGGATGTTACGTACTGTATCAGTAGGCTGTGCACCGCACATTACCCAATGAAGTGCGCGTTCAAAATTCAAATCTACTGTGGCAGGATTGGTATTAGGGTTGTAAGTACCAATTTTTTCAGTAAATTTACCATCACGTGGAGCTCTTACGTCTGCGATAACGATTGAATAAAACGCATAGCTTTTGCGTCCGTTTCTTTGCAATCTGATTTTAGTTGCCATTTCTAAATAATGTTTTTATAATTAATGATTTGAATTAATGCTAATAACCCGTATTAGCGGGTGCAAAGGTAAGACTTTTCTTTTGAATCGCAAAGACTTGGATGAGATAAAATATAATTTTTATAAAAAGGTGAACGGACATAGTGTTAATCGCTAGAAAAATTATATATTTGCAACAGTTACAATTTAACTAAAAAATAAAAATTATGATTTCACAAAAATTACAAGAAGCAATTAATGCTCAGATTGTAGCCGAAATGTGGTCGGCCAATCTTTATCTTTCCATGTCTTATTTCTTCGCTGCGAAAGGCTATGAAGGTTTTGCTTCATGGATGAAAGCGCAGGCTCATGAGGAGAGTGATCATGCTGATGTGTTGGCGCAATATGTGATGAAACGTGGCGGACAAGCCAAGGTGGGGGCTGTGGATGCTGTTCCTCAGGAATGGGCTTCTCCGCTGGATGTGTTCGAGCATGTATACAAGCATGAATGCCATGTTTCCGAATTGATTGACAAACTGGTAGATGTTGCTTCTGCTGAAAAGGACAAGGCTTCTCAGGATTTCTTGTGGGGATTTGTACGCGAGCAGGTAGAAGAGGAAGCTACCGTTCAGGGTATTTTGGACAAGATCAAGCTGGGTGGTGATGTGGCTTTGTATCATTTGGATATTCAACTTGGCGCAAGAAAATAAGCGAAAGAGAAACGAATGCCTGTTTTTTGTCTTCTGCAGATAAAGATGCAGGTGTTTATCGGAAATAGAAAGTGGGTGTGTCAAAATCCAGTTTTTGGAAATATGAATTTATAATTTGAGCATCCTAAAAGACTAAAGAAAGGGTCGCATCAAACTCTGTATTGGTACAACCTTCCGCGATAGCGTATAAGCTATAAAAAAGATAGCCGTCCAGATTTTGGGGCGGCTATTTTTGTGTCTGCTTCCATTTGCCCGGAAGTAAATCACGATATTTTTCTATAGAGGTATTGGGAAACCATGCGGCACAACGGTCTATAATGTCGCATAGGTATTCAAATACGTTTATACCACACCTGTGACAGGTAATGGCCAATGAATAAGTGTTATAATTACTATCTGTAACTTTTCGGAGCAGTCATTTTTGTTTTGCCAGATCTCCTTGCTTTTTTACAGTATTTCTCTCAGCCATTTTTCTAATTCTCCCGTCCATTGGCGCTTATAGGTAAAGCTGTCGCGGAAACCCCAGCCGTGGCCGCCGATAGGATAGGTGTGGAGGGAAGCAGGGACTTTATTCTTTACCAGCGCCAGGTAATAGCTCACGCTGTTGCTGACGGGTACAGCTCCGTCATCGCTGCTATGCATGATGAAGGCGGGAGGAGTGTCGCCTGTTACTTGCAGTTCATTGGAGTAAAGTCTCACTAGCTCTTCTGACGGGCTTTTTCCTAAAAGATTGTCACGTGAGCCCTTATGGCAGTTGGACAGATCCATGCTTATGACGGGATAAAACAGGATCTGAAAATCCGGACGCGTTCCGGCTGTATAGTGGGTGGCTGCCGTACTGGCCAGATGTCCGCCCGCAGAGGCCCCCATGATACCCACTTTTTGAATATGCCATTCGTTGGCGTGTTCTCTCATCAGCCGGATAGCCTGATGGGCGTCGCTCAACGGTACATCATGGTGTCCGTTTGGCATACGGTATTTCAATACGGCGTATGTGATGCCTTGTGCGTTGAACCAGTCTGCCATATCGTGCCCTTCGTGATTCATTGCCAGGCGTATGTATCCCCCTCCGGGACAAGCCACGACAGCCAGTCCGTTCGGTTTGGCTGCCGGATAAACGGTAAGGGTAGGCTCGCTGACATTGGAAATCCGGTTGTTCTCTAATTTCTGCTCGGGGGTGGTGATGCCGTTGGAGTTGGGGGCGCCATCGGGCCATAATTCCAACTCTACAGGTTTCTGGGCAGACAATGCGGTAGAGATTGCAAGTAAACTCATTAGTAAGATTCGTTTCATATAGCTTTTATTTTCACGGTATTTGAAAAAGGGTTATTTTTTCTTTATATGCATACTGGCTTTAACCAGCCATATGATCAGGAGGATATAGGCGGCCAGTGACAGCACTTCGCTCAACGGGTTGCTCAGCCATTCTTTGTTGATCAGATTGATACCGCCAAAGCGCATGGCGGCACTGACAACCCCCATCAATGCGCCTCCGGCTATGAATCCGGATGCCAGCAAAGTTCCCTTCTCGCCACGTTCGGCGTTCACCGCCTCGTCTTTGCTGCGGGTAGTGACATACCAGTTCACCGCTCCACCTACCAGCAACGGCAGGTTCAATTCCAGTGGAATGAACATACCCAGCGCAAAAGCCAGTGCGGGTACTTTGAAGTAGGTCAGCACCAATGCCAGCACAGCGCCTATTCCGTAAAGCAGCCAAGGAGCGCCTACACCGTTCATCAGCGGGTCTATTACAGCTGCCATCGCGTTGGCCTGCGGAGCTGCCAATGCGCCGGTGGAGAAGCCGTAGGTCTTGTTCAGGATCATGATGACGCCGCCCACAGTTGCTGCCGATACTAGTGTGCCGAGGAATTTCCATGTTTCCTGTTTGGCAGGAGTACTGCCCAGCCAGTAACCTATTTTCAAGTCTGTGATGAATCCGCCTGCCATAGAGAGTGCCGTACAAACCACACCACCCATAACCAGTGCAGCAACCATGCCGGTAGCACCTTTCAGTCCAACGGCAACCATTACTACTGAGGCAAGTATCAGTGTCATCAGTGTCATTCCCGATACAGGGTTAGTGCCGACTATGGCGATAGCGTTGGCTGCTACGGTGGTGAACAGGAATGCAATGCCGGCTACGAGCAGGATGGCTACAATGCTGTGTAATACATTTCCATGCATCACATCAAAAAAGAAGAACAGTAAGATCAGCAGGATGGTGAAGATGGACCCGAAGGCGATTATTTTCATGGAAAGGTCTTTCTGCGTGCGGATGACGTTTGCTTCCACCTTCTTGCCGCCCATCTCTTTGGCGGCCAGTCCCACAGCACTCTTTATAATGCCCCATGAGCGCACGATACCGATCACACCGGCCATGGCGATACCACCGATACCGATACTTTTGGCATATTCCTTGAATATAAGTTCGGGTGACATTTCGCTGATGGTTTGTGTCAAGGCCGGATTCCATGCATTCAGCACTTGGTCGCCGAACAACAGGGCCATACCTGGAACAATAACCAGCCATACCACCAATGAACCGGCACAAATGATAGCCGCGTATTTCAAGCCGACAATATAGCCTAGGCCTAATACTGCTGCACCGGTGTTTATTTTCATCACCAGTTTGGCTTTTTCGGCAACCATCTCACCCCAGCCGCATACGCGGGTGGTGAAGTTTTCATTCCACCAGCCGAATGTGGCTACAATGAAATCGTACAGACCTCCTATTAGTCCTGCAAAAAGCAATGGCTTTGCCTGGCTTCCGCCTTTCTCGCCGGAAACAAGCACTTGCGTACTGGCAGTGGCTTCGGGGAAGGGATATTCGCCATGTTTGTCGCTGACGAAATATTTACGGAAGGGGATGAGGAACAGGATCCCCAAAATACCTCCCAGCAGTGAGCTGACAAACATCTGGAAGAAGTTGACTGTCATTTCGGGGTATTTGTCCTGCAATATATAAAGGGCGGGCAATGTGAAGATGGCTCCTGCCACTATGACTCCCGAACAGGCACCGATGGATTGGATGATGACATTCTCACCTAACGCGTTTTTACGCTTGGCGGCTCCCGATACACCTACGGCGATGATGGCGATAGGGATGGCGGCTTCAAAAACCTGTCCCACTTTTAATCCCAGGTAAGCTGCGGCCGCCGAGAATAATACCGCCATGGCGATACCCCATAGCACAGACCATAGGTTTACTTCGGGATATTTTTTGTTTGGTGACATGATGGGGTGATATTGTTCCCCCGGTTTCAGAGGTCGGAACGCGTTATCGGGCAATCCAACCGATTTTTCTTCTTCTTGTTTCATGTTTCTCTATGTTATTATTTTTGAAATTTATCATAATAAATGCCCAAAAATAGTGAAAAAATAGAGAAACATCCTCATGATTTGATTAGAATATCTGAAATTTCAATCCAAATGATAGTCTCAGATAGTCATCGGGTTTCAAATAACTGTTGTTGAACGCACTGACAACGTATAAATCGCATGTGCTGATTTCGTAGAATGCGGTGATACTTTTAGAGAACTTCCGGTACTTTTCGGGCACGTCGAAACGGACGCGTTGTCCCAGAAAGATATGGGTGCGGATACGGGTGGAAAATCCGTAGTATCCACGGGGATAGCGCTCAGGTTCGCTTGTCCAGAAATCATCGCTGAATACGGTGTTGAAATAGATTCCGGTAGTCAGCGGTTCCAGCGATAAGTCTTTGCCCAGCCAGATACTCCACGGGATATAATTCTGTTTCAAGGTCATGGTCATCTTGAAATGTTTGGATGAGTAGCGGGGGATGAAGCCCAAAAGAAGATCGGTTTCCCATTGGCCTCTTTTTCCATAATCCCAGCCTATGCCCCAGGATAACAGGCCCATTCCACCGGCGTACTGTAATTTGGTGTGGGTGGGGATCAAAGCTTCCCACGCACGCCTGTAACGGTGTACGCGCTTGTCGTATTTATGGTGCCGGTTTGGCATTTGGGTTACAATATCTTCCTCTTGGTTTTGAACGGAAGGAGAGGAGACAAGTATGCTGTCTTTGGATAAGATGGAGTAAAGTGTATTATTTTCTTGGGCTTGTGCCGTAAAAGGCAATAGTGGCCACAATAGGTTCAGAAATATCTTTTTAAAATTCAACTGTTTCATAATCGTAGGTTCCATCTTCTTTAATGGTGAATAATAAGTAGATGCGTTTGTCTATGCAGGGGCATTGGAAATACAGAACTCCGTCGTTGAATAGATCATCTACTGCGAATTTGTGTTCATGGCCGTAAAGACAGAACTGGACTTTGGGGAACTGGTTGACGTATAGTTGGAAGATTTTTGCTACATTGTTGTTGAATACAAATTCAAAAGGTTTTACGTGCATTGCGAATACCGTTTTTTCTATTTCAGGCGACAGGTTGTTCAGTTCATTTTCTATAAAATTGAAATCGGGAACCGGTTCCGAATAATCATATTCCATCGCATTGGTATTGAGGCAGATAAAGCGTACATTTCCGGCTGTGAAGGCGAAGTTGGGATCTCCATAAATGGCTCTGTATGCGTCTTCACCTGTACCCAGGCAGTCGTGGTTGCCTAAAAGGCATACGTAGGGCATCTGGAATTTGTTAAATATGTCCCGCATCCATATGAATTCTTTTGTGACGCCGAAATCGGACTGGTCTCCTCCGTGAATGACAAAGTCTATGTCACCACGGGCATTGAGGGCTTTTACAACATCTTCGGTAGAGTTGTACCATCGTTGGGTATCACTGATCATGGCAAAGCGGATCGTTTTTTTGCCTTGCATTTTGTTTTCTATCAACTGGATGTTTTTGTTGGTCAGTTCTCTTTCTCCTGTAATATGTACATCGTATGGATGGGTTTCCAGCATGTCACAGCCACTGAAACAGAGGGCCAGCAGGACAAAGAATAATAGCTTGTTTGTCATTGTTCTCTTAAATTTGCTGCAAAGTACGTTATTTTAATCAGAATAAGAGTGGCTTATTATTGGGGAAAAATGTTCTTTTTTTCTTATTTTTTTGTCTTTACTTGGATACAGGCAGGCGGGGCAGTGTTTTCCGGATATAAAAAGAGGATGTATCAAACTCGAATCTTCTTTTGTTTTGATACATCCTATCTCTTATGATGTGAGAATTCTATTCTGCAACTGTGCCTTTCGGGGTCATATCACCTTCTATATAAAGACGTGTCATTTCATTTTTCCCGTTTGTGCGGATAGTGATTGATTTCTTGAAATGTCCCGGAAATTTGCCGGCTCCATTATAAGTCACTGTTATCTGTCCGCTTTCACCCGGTTTGATGGGCTCTTTAGGATATTGGGGAACAGTACATCCGCAAGATGCGATCGCTTGATGGATGACCAAGGGACCGTCTCCCGAATTTTTGAATTTGAAAACGCAAGTAACTTTCGGGCTAGACTCGGGGAATGAACCGAAGTTATGTGTTGTTTTCTCAAAGGTTATTTCTGCTTCTCCTTGAGATTGCCATACGGCTGCGTATGTGGTTAACCCTATAATCAACAATAATGTTGAAAGCAAAATTTTCTTCATTAGTTCCACTTTTTAAAAATTATCGGGGCTAAATTACTGTTTTTTTTATAAAAGGTCTTTAACTGTTAGTGAAATAAATGGTAAATTAACACCTTTAAAAATAAGGGACAAAGATAATCAACCCTATGAGGGCGGCAAAGATGGCGCAAATCAGTACGGCTCCTGCCGCTATGTCCTTTACGTCTCCGGCTATGGGATGGTAGTCTGGTGATACCAGGTTTACCAGGCGTTCTATGGCTGTGTTGAATGCTTCGGCAGCCAGTACCATTGCAAAGCACAGGAGGATGACAAGCCATTCGGTGCGTGTTATTTCAAACCGGATGCCTGCAATGGTTACGGCGATGATGGCTGCGCAATGTATCCAGGCATTGTGTTCCTTGCTTAAAAAACTACATACGCCTTTCCAGGCGTATATAAAGCTTTTTAGTCGTTTATGCAGTTCATTCATTTTTTTAAGTTTGGGGTGAGTTTATCCTCTGTTTACCTGTTTTACTCCTTTTACTGTCTTTATCTTTTTTACTAATGATTCCAGCTTTGAAGTATCATCTACCATTACGGTCATCATGCCGCTGAACAGCCCGTCGTGCGAGTCGATACTGATGGAACGGAGCAGGATATCGTTTTCCTTATTGATAATGGAGGTGATATTTGTCACAATTCCTATATCGTCATGGCCAACGATGCGCAGCGTGATGGGGTATTGTTTGCCGTGGCTTTTCCCAGCCCAACGCGCCTTTACGATACGGTAGGCGAAACGTGATTGCAACTCCCGTGCGTTAGGACAGTCGGTACGGTGTATTTTGATTCCTCCGCTGATGGTTACAAACCCGAATACATCATCGCCATAGATAGGGTTACAGCATTTGGCTAATTTGAAGTCCAGTCCTTTCAAATTCTGATCAATGACCAGTACGTCCTCTTTGAAGGTCTTGTCGTCCTGTGCTGTCTGCATGCTGAAATTCTCGGCGCTGCGATAGACAATATCTTCCCGGTTTTCCGTTTCCTTTTTCTTCAGTTCCAGGTATTTTTCGATGATGTCGTTCGCATCTCTTGTCTCGTTGGCTATGTCCTGGTAGAACTCGGTTACGGTTTTGTATCCCAGCTTTTTTATCAGGCGCATCATCACTGCTTCATCGTATTCCAGTTTGCGGTTCTTGAATTTACGTTCTATGGTTTCTTTGGCGAACTCTGTTTGGCGGGCTTCTATCTCTTTGATGGCCTGGCGTATTTTGGTTCTTGCCTTCGAAGTGGTGACGATGTTCAGCCAGTCGCGTTTGGGTGTCTGGGTGTTTGAAGTCATGACTTCTACCTGGTCACCGCTGTTCAGCGTTTGCTTTAATTGTGCGTTCTTTCCGTTCACCTTTGCTCCGATACACTTGGAACCCAGTTTGCTGTGGATGGCGAAAGCAAAGTCCAGTACGGTCGCTCCTTTCGGCATCTTGTACAAGTCACCTTTGGGGGTGAATACGAATACTTCGTCTTCGTATAATTCCAGTTTGAACTGGTCCATCACTTCCAGGTCACTGTCGGCGTTCTCCAGTGTTTCCCGGATGGAGGTCAGCCATTCATCCAGACCGCTTTCTCCTTTTACGCCTTTGTAACGCCAGTGGGCTGCCAGACCACGTTCCGCTATCTCGTCCATGCGTTCGGTGCGTATCTGTACTTCCACCCATTTGCCTTCAGGCCCCATTACAGTGGTATGCAAGGATTCGTATCCGTTACTTTTGGGTACGGAGAGCCAGTCGCGCAGACGTTTGGGATTGGGCATATACATATCGGTCACAATGGAATATACCTGCCAGCATTCTTGTTTTTCCTTGTCGACGGGAGAGTCCAGAATGATTCGGATGGCAAACAAGTCATACACTCCTTCGAAGGGACATTTCTGTTTCTTCATTTTCTGATAGATGGAATGGATGGACTTGGTACGCCCTTTCATGTGGAACTTTAATCCTGCTTCTTCCAGCTTGTGCTGTATCGGTTCGATAAAGGCGGCTATGTATTTGTCACGGGAGGCTTTCGTTTCGTTCAGTTTGTCCTTTATATGATAATATACGTCGTGTTCAGTATATTTCAAGGAAAGGTCTTCCAGCTCCGATTTCAGTTTGTATAGCCCCAGCTTGTGTGCCAGCGGTGCGTACAGATAGGCAGCTTCGTTGGCTACTTGGGTGCGTGCTTCTATATTGGGAGTCTCCTTTATCTGTCTCATCAGGTTCACGCGGTCTGCAATGATGATCAGAATAACACGCATGTCTTCGGCAAAGGAGAGCAGCAGGTTGCGGAAATTTTCCGATTCTATGGTAGGGCTTTTGGAGTATAGCTCATTGATTTTCACAAGACCGCGTATGATCCCCGCTACATCCTCTCCATATTCCTGTTGTACAGATGCTAAGGTGCATAAATGGTTCTTTACCGATTCGTGCAGCATGATCCCCAGGATGGAAGCCCGTTTCATCCCAATTTCCTCGGCCACGATGACAGCGGTCTGCATATCTTTGATGATAGGATTCATTCCGAAACAATTTCGTGGCAGGTTACCTTCGGCAACTGCTTTTATGAGGTGTATTTTTAACTTATGGCAATCACCCTTCTGCAAGGTGTCGCCGGATAATTGCAGCAATCGTTTATAGAGGGCGAACAGTTGCTCACGCTCTTTGGCTGTGAAAAATGCTTTTTCTTCCATAACACGTGAAATCTTTTCGAGGGTAAAGGTAGTTTTTTTCTTTATTTATTAGGTAGTGTTCTCGCATTTTTTTGTATTTTTGGGCAATTAATAGTGAAAGAATAAGGTAACAATTTATTTAAACCATATAAAATCATGTACTTATGTTAACACCTGAAGACAAAGACTTATTAGTGAAAAAAGGAATTTCCGAGCAGCAGATTGCAGAACAACTGGCTTGCTTTGAAAAGGGTTTCCCATTTTTGAAGTTGGATGCAGCCGCTTCTGTTGAAAAGGGAATCATGGCTCCCGCCGAAAATGAAATGAAAAATTATTTGGAAGCATGGGATACATATAAGGAAGGTGAGAAAACCATCGTGAAGTTTGTACCCGCCTCTGGTGCTGCCAGCCGCATGTTCAAGAATTTGTTCGAATTCCTGGGGGCTGATTACAATACTCCGAAGACAGATTTCGAAAAGAAATTTTTCGACCATATTCATAGCTTCGCATTCTACAATGACTTGAATGCGGCTTGTATGGATAATACAGGAAAGGATATTGATGCTTTGATGGCCGGGAAGGAGTATAAACCTATAGTAGCCAATCTGCTGGAAGCTGCCGGCTTGAACTATGGGGCATTACCGAAGGGGTTGTTGAAATTCCATCGGTATGCGGATGGTGTGCGTACACCGCTGGAAGAACATTTGGTGGAGGGTGCGTTGTATGCGGCAGGCAAGACCGGAAAAGTGAATGTGCATTTCACCGTTTCTACGGAACATCGTGAGTTGTTCACAAAGCTGGTGGAAGAGAAGGTTGCCGTTTATGCAAAGAAATACGGGGTGGAATATGATGTGTCGTTTTCTGAACAGAAGCCGAGTACGGATACGGTTGCTGCCGATATGGAGAACAAACCTTTCCGCGATAAAGGCAAGCTGTTGTTCCGTCCGGGGGGGCACGGTGCGCTGATTGAGAACCTGAATGATTTGGATGCCGATGTTATCTTTATCAAGAATATAGATAATGTGGTTCCCGATCGCTTGAAAGAGGATACTGTTACGTATAAAAAGCTGATTGCGGGGGTACTGGTTACTCTGCAGAAGCAGGTATTTGAATATTTGGAATTACTGGATGGCGGTAAATATACACATGCGCAGCTGGAAGAGATCATTCGTTTCTTACAGCAGACTTTATGTTGCCGCAAACTGGATATCAAGGATCTGGAAGATGCCGATCTGGTTATTTATCTGCGTAAGAAGTTGAACCGTCCGATGCGTGTATGCGGTATGGTGAAGAATGTGGGTGAACCGGGAGGCGGCCCGTTCCTGGCTTATAATGCGGATGGTACTGTTTCATTGCAAATTTTGGAAAGTTCTCAGATTGACATGAATGATCCGGTCAAGAAAGAGATGTTCGAGAAGGGTACTCACTTTAATCCGGTGGATTTGGTGTGTGCGGTACGCGATTATAAAGGAAACAAATTCGACTTGGTGAAGTATGTGGATAAGGCTACAGGTTTTATCTCTTATAAATCAAAGAACGGTAGAGAACTGAAAGCATTGGAACTTCCGGGCTTGTGGAATGGTGCGATGAGTGACTGGAACACTGTTTTCGTTGAAGTGCCGTTGAGTACCTTTAATCCGGTGAAGACTGTGAATGATTTGTTGCGTGAACAGCATCAATAATTCCTTTTTTTATTATAGACTACATGGATTTATACAGATCGGACGATTTGTGTAGGTCCGTGTAGTTTTTTGTGAAATTAATTTATATACCCTTGATTACTAACCTATAATTAAAAAGAATGAACCTGCTGACCTTTATTGCCCCACTGGCTGTGGCGGCAACTTTTATGATGCCGGCCGATGCTGCAAATCACAAAGAATTACCGGCATTGGGGAATACTCATATTCAAGTATTCGACAAAACCCCTGTTTGTTTTCGTCCCGATTCTTTCCCTAATTATACTCCTGCCAATGCTGACGGAGTGATCCGTCTGGTAAACGGGCGTATCATTTTAAAGAAAATAACCTTACCCGATTATAAAAGGGATGTGGATGTTACCCTGAAAGTAACTGTAGCTTCCAATGGTGACCGTTGGGATAAATCTGGATCTTGTTTTGTGCTTCCCAAAGAATCGGTGATTAATCTGATGAATATAGCCGAAGGCAAGAGGGCGTTTCCTGCGGTAGACAGTACCAAATATGAAAAAATGATTGGTATTGTTCCGGGTCAGGATTATGTGCCTACCCTTGAACTGATGCGTTTTATGACCCCGTTCGGTGTGGGGTATTATAGTTCGGATAATGATTCTTTGAGCAGCAAGAGACGTCCTGTATATATCCCGAAATGGGAAAAGAGTGTGACTTGGGTGCAGGATATTACCGATCTTTATCCAGCATTGGAGAGAGAGGCATACGTGGGAATTTATATTGATACATGGACTGCCGAGGGGTATGTGGCCAGTATGGAATTGGATGTGAAGGAGAGTAAGATCACTTGCGACGTGATGCCGGAGCGCCGTGTGAAGCCTTTGATGAATACGGTGTATTATATCGGACAGACTTATCCGGATATTTTCTCACGCAAAGATGTAGTGATGGATTTTGATATGCCGAAAGCTGCCAAGAATGTTCGTTTGAAGTATATTGTAACAGGTCACGGAGGACATAGTGGCGGAGATGAGTTTGTGGAGAAACGGAACATCGTGTCTGTTGATGGCAAGGAGGTGTTGAATTTCATTCCTTGGCGTGATGACTGTGCTTCTTTCCGCCGTTTTAATCCGGCCACGGGAGTATGGCTGATACCACGAGTTGCCGCATATATAGGTGATAAGGGGTATACGACAAAAGAGATTGAAGAACCTTTGGCTTCTTCGGATTTGTCCCGTTCCAATTGGTGTCCGGGTAGCGATGTGATGCCTGAGGAGGCTGTTATTGGTGACTTGCCGGCCGGTAAACATTCTTTTAAGGTAAGTATCCCTGAGGCACAACAGATAGATGGCAATAAATTGAATCATTGGCTGGTTTCAGCTTATTTGGTTTGGGAGGAATAACTTTTCCCGATTATTAATAGCTGCTGGAGCGGTTTGAATCTTTCCGAATATGAATGGTGAATTTCTTTCGGAAGGATTCAAAGCCTCTTTGCGGTAAATGGACATTATTTGTTTTTTCTTTTCATGCTGCGGATGATTTCTTTGTCCTCCGTGCTTACCCGATAAGATTCTATGATTTTTTGTAGTGCCTTATTGTAAGTAAAGTCATCTAAATGATTTTCCTTCAGATAGTTCATCGTTTTTTGAGGAAACTTGACATAACATACGGATAAAGCCCATGCTACAGCCATCTTCACATAATATCCTTCGTGACTGATCCGGTCCATCCATTGCAATACGTTGTCTATATACTCTTCGTCAATATAATGAGCCATTGCCATTACTACTCCGAAACGTATTTCATATTCTTTGTCGGATTTCATCCGGTCTTCCAAAAATAGCCAGACCCTTTTCTTGTTCTTGTCCACAAACCGTTGTTTGCCGTAAAAGTCAAAAGTGTCACAAACAGACCAACTGTTGATGATGGCAATAAACCGGGCAACCAGTGAAAGATATGCTTCCGTGTCTTTCATTTTCAGATTACTTATTACCATACCTTGTAGCATACGTTCCTCCATATAATAAGTATCCGCAGTCTGTAGATAACTCTCCCAGTCATCTTTGGCAATTTGTGCTCCTAACCGCCTTAGGGCAGGGATGCGGATACCCAATACATTTTCTATTCCCGGATGCAGCGATTCGGTAAACTTTTTATTTCCATTTTCTGCCAGTTGCAGCAAATTTTCTTTTATGGTCAATCCATTGATACGATATTCGTCCATTTTGTTTTTGTAAGATAGGGTTAGATTTTCAGTCCCATGATATAATCGTTCATATAATATCCGTAGCCTATATGGAAATCTCCTTCTGCAACTTTTTCCATTCCCAAATGTTGGTAGAATTGTAAAGCCTTATTGTTACGGTTTACATTCAAATGCATTTCGCAAGGTCCGGGATGGATTTCTTTAATTGCTTTGACGGCCTGCTCAAATAGTGCTTTGCCCAACCGGCAACCTTGAAAACGGGGAAGTACATAGATTTTCTGCAGATGAAATAAATGTTCTCCTTCGGGCTGTATGGAAACATATCCGGCAGCTTCTCCATCTTTGTAAGCTATGTAATAGATGTGCCCTTCCTCTTCCATTTGTTTACGCAGGTTTTTCGGAGAGTACATCCAGTCCATCATGTAATCCAATTGTTCTTTTGAAAGAATTTCCCGGTAGGTAGCCGGAAACACGATCTGAGCCATCTCGTTAATCAACTGAATATCATTGGTCGTTGCCTTTTTTATGGTAAACATGATCTTTATATCTTTTTAGTGTTATAACGAGAGGCAAAGATAAACTTTTTGTCTAAAAAAAAGGGGCTTCCTTTCTTTTTCTTGTTTAAATATTAATTTATGCAAAATAGTAGAACTATGTTATACAAGGTACTTGTATAATACATATATTTGTGCCAAACAAAGTATTATAGATTATGAATGTAGACAATGTACGATCTCAGATGCGCAAAGGAATGCTGGAATACTGCATTTTATTGTTGTTGCACAAAGAGCCGTCATATGCTTCGGATATCATTCAAAAATTGAAAGAAGCCCGGCTCATTGTAGTAGAAGGGACGCTTTATCCGCTGCTTACCCGGCTGAAAAACGATGACCTGCTCTCATACGAATGGGTAGAGTCCACTCAGGGACCACCTCGTAAATATTATAGTCTCACTCCTCAGGGTGAAACATTCCTTAGCGGACTGGAGGCTGCTTGGGAGGAGCTGGCGAATACAGTGAATCATTTAAAAAACAATTAAAAACAGGATACAATGAAAAAGACTTTAACCATAAATTTAGGAGGTACCGTTTATCATATAGACGAAGACGCTTACCATTTGTTGGATAACTATTTAACTAACCTGCGTATTCACTTCTGTCGTGAGGAGGGAGCGGAAGAAATTGTACATGATATAGAATTACGTATCTCTGAGCTGTTTACCGACCGTTTGAATGAAGGTAAACAGGTTATTACCATTGAAGATGTGGAAGAAATCATAGCCCGGATGGGTAAACCCGAAGATCTTTCCGATGAAGAAAGTGGAGAAGCATCGGGTTCGGAAAAACAAAAAGGAACCACTATGCGCCGCTTGTTTCGTGATCCGGACAATAAGATACTAGGTGGAGTGGCTTCCGGACTGGCTGCTTATATGGGATGGGATGTTACTTGGGTACGTATCATTCTATTGGTTCTTGGTTTCTTTGTTCATGGGGTGATATTGGCTTATATCATAGCGTGGATTATTATTCCTATGGCGCGTACCGCTCCCGAGAAACTCGCCATGAAGGGGGCTGCTATTAATGTGGAGAATATAGGCAAGACTGTAACAGACGGATTTGAAAAAGTGAATGATTATGTACGCTCAGACCGTCCTAGGAGTATCTTGCAAAAGATAGGGGAGGGGATTGTGTCTGTGGCAGGGTTCCTTATCAAGTTCCTGCTTGTTTTCATTGCTATTTGCTGTGCGCCTGTATTGTTTGTATTATTGATTGTCTTTTTTGCATTGCTGATGGCGGCTACGGGACTGATTGCTGCATTGCCGGCTGTGCTTTATGAGATGCTGCCTGCGGTTAATTGGGCTACGGTGGGTAGCTCTCCGGGGGTGACTGTCGCTATGTCCGTAGCAGGTATTCTGGTTATCGGTATTCCTATTATAGGACTGATACACATGCTGATGCGTCATTTTGGAGGTTGGCAACCCATGTCCATTGTAACCAAAATTATATTTATCGTATTGTGGCTCATCGCGTTGGGAGTGGGTGTTTTCTTTGTACTGAATGATCCAAATATTGCTTCAATGATATCGTATAGTTTATAAAATACACTATCTTTGCAGATGGAAAGTTGGGAATCAAGAGGTGTCTTGTTCTCAACTCTCCGTTTTTTGTAAGGAATATCAAACATATATAAATACTATGACTAAGAAGATTTTATTGCTGGGTTCTGGCGAATTAGGTAAGGAATTCGTCATTGCGGCAAAACGTAAAGGGCAGTATGTTATTGCTTGCGACTCTTATGCAGGTGCTCCGGCCATGCAGGTGGCTGATGAATTTGAAGTGTTCAGTATGCTTGACGGTGATGCATTGGATGCTGTGGTAGCCAAACACAAGCCGGATATAATTGTGCCTGAAATTGAAGCTATCCGTACCGAACGTCTGTATCATTTGGAACAGGAAGGTATTCAAGTAGTGCCGAGTGCCCGTGCAGTGAATTTCACGATGAACCGCAAGGCCATTCGTGATTTGGCAGCTAAGGAATTAGGATTAAAGACAGCCAAGTATTTCTATGCCAAGTCTTTGGAAGAATTGCAGGAGGCCGCAAAAGAGATTGGCTTTCCCTGTGTGGTGAAACCTTTGATGTCTTCATCCGGCAAAGGCCAGTCTTTGGTCAAGAGCGCGGATGAGTTGGAACAGGCATGGCATTATGGATGTGAAGGCAGTCGTGGAGATATTAAAGAATTGATCATTGAGGAATTTATTCAGTTCGATAGTGAGATTACTTTGCTCACCGTCACTCAGAAAAACGGTCCAACTTTGTTCTGTCCGCCTATCGGACATGTACAGAAAGGGGGAGATTATAGGGAAAGTTTCCAGCCGGCGCACATTGATCCCGAACATTTGAAGGGGGCACAGCGTATGGCCGATAAAGTGACGGCGGCTTTGACCGGTGCGGGAATCTGGGGAGTTGAATTTTTCTTGAGTCATGAAAACGGAGTTTATTTCTCCGAACTTTCTCCCCGTCCGCATGATACCGGAATGGTGACTTTGGCAGGTACTCAGAATTTAAATGAGTTTGAGTTGCATCTGCGTGCGGTGTTAGGACTTCCTATCCCTGAAATTACACAAGAACGCATAGGGGCCAGTGCAGTGATTCTTTCTCCAATTGCCAGCAAGGAAGCTCCCCGTTATCGTGGTGAAGAGGAAGTTTGTAAGGAGACAAATACTTATCTCCGTATTTTTGGTAAACCTTATACAAAATTGAACCGCCGTATGGGAGTTGTGGTTTGTTATGCTCCTAATGGCAGTGACTTGGACGCTTTGCGTGACAAGTGCAAGGCTGCTGCTGCAAAGGTAGAGGTGTATTAATATCTTGTATTGATGGATATAAAATAAAGGTCCGGGCTTTCCCAAGTCCGGACTTTTTGTTGTTCCGAAGGTATGCTTCCCTGGAACAAGGTTTTATAGTCTCTCTTTTGTGACTAACATTACAGAGAAATAATAATAGAGAGAACTCCACATCAATGGTTACGGTATAATAAGATAAATTCTTTTTGGCAAAATTGCAACATTTAATAATCTCAGACAATACCTACAAATAATGATTTTGATAGATACCTTTTCTACTTTCGTTTATTATAGCTATAAATAGGGATGTCTGACTGTCCAGAATACCTATATCATGCGATTGCACAGACAGATGGCAAACCTTATCTTTGCATTGTAAATAAGTCATATAAAAATTACGTAAACCACAAGTTAGTTATTAGTTAGTAGTCTCCCTGCGAAGTGATTCGCGGGGAGTGCTTCTTTTATGGGGTAATTTCCTTTTTTTATAGTGTTTCAGGTTCTTTGTCCAAGTTGGTTTCTATTTGTTTCGGAAAGGATAGCTTTTCATTGATGGATGAGGGCTATCCGTTTGCGTAGCTATGCATTCCTCCTAACAGAAAATTCACTCCGAAGTAAGTAATCAGTACTGTTATAAAAGCAGTTATACAGAAAACATGAAAAAACATGGTGCGATGAAACCATGGCAGTGATCTCGGATGCAGTGCCAAGGCATATACCAGCATGGTGATTAAGGCCCATACTTCTTTAGGATCCCATCCCCAATAGCGTCCCCATGATACGTTTGCCCATACAGCACCAATGAAAATACCGATAGCGAGTAAGAAAATTGCCGGATAAAGAATTATTTGGCTTATTATCTGCAATCGTTCTATTTGTTCTTTGCATTCTTTCTGTGATTGGTGGAGTATGACCGCTGTTACACCATTCAGCATGATAAATGCCAGCAGCGAATAAGCGATCATGATAACTACTACGTGGATACTCAATAATGGAGATTGCAGAACCGGCATCAGTTGTGTGATTTGTGGGTTTGATTCTCCCAGCATGGATACCATCAGCGTAAGTCCGCAAAGCAGGAAACCGAAAGGGAGCAACATTGCGAATTTACGTTGTAGCAGAAAAGTGAGCAATAGCGTACACCATGCCATGAACTGCATGGTTTCGAAGCCGTTGGACAATGGCAGATGATTGCTCACATAACCACGCAGGCAGATAGCAGCCGACAAATAGGTAAAAACAATCCATAGCAAAATATTCAATATTATGATTGCCTTCCGGCTTGTTCTCTTTTGCGATGCCATGCAATGGCAATAATAGATAAAACATATCAGGCCGATGCAAATACATGCCATGGCGACAGATTTGCTATAATCAAATTGATTATATATTTTCTCAGCCTTGAATTTATTATCTGCAGGAAGCAGTCCGTCACACTCTTTCTGCTGGTATTTCTTGATTTTTTCTAATAACAGGCAGGCATCATTGTACTTTTTCATCACAATCATTTCGTTTACATAACTCATAGATTTACGAATGAATACCCATTTGTCATTATCCATATCTTGAGGTAATTGGTCGCTTTGCGAATACCATTCCAATGTCTTTCCGGCTATATTGCGACAAGGGAATATTTTCATCATGGCACCGGTACATACTAAATTGATGATATTGAATTTCTCATCAGCTTCTTCTATGCCTCGTTTGTCAGTCACCTGTTCTCCTGAACGGATATGGTTCATCATTTTTTCCAGCTTGTATTCATTAATGGTACTGATATAGTCTTTCAGCCTGGCGTAATTCCCTTCTATTTCCAGTAATTTACGGGCTTCATTACTCTTGATTCGTATAATTGGTTCATTTTTCCAACTGTCATAATAAAACAGCCATCCGGTAAGTACTTCTTCTGGTGTCAGTCCTTTATATGAGGAACTACCGTAAAGTTTGACTGTAAAATCACGGGCAAAGGTTTGTAAAGGACAGATACGGTTGTTGTATAAAATATATAAATCTCCAAAATGTTCGGCTACTTCGCGCGGAAGCACCTTGGGGGATGGACTGTTTGCTTTGAGAAAATTACTGTTGAGACTGAATGCGAATAAAAGCAAGATGACTGTCAAGCTTCTGTGTAGCAAAGGGCTTTTCAGCAGTTGGCGGAACCGACTTTGCGGGCTGAAGAAAAAGAAAACGGTGGAAAGTAGCAATAAAGTATATCCTGCATAAGTGATTCCTATACCATAAGGATCATGAGATACACTAAATACGCTTCCTTCATTATCTTCACTGTAGCCTGATTGATAAAAGCGATAGTGCTGGTATGAAAATATATGATTCATGGAAACCTTCCCCTGTATCTGGCGGTGGCAGTCTTTGTCTGCTACTGAAATATGACTGATAAAGTCCATTGGAGCCAAGGTTCCTTTGTAATAAATAATTTCAAATTGGTTTAGTGTGATGCTGAAAGGTAGCTGGTGGGAAATTCCTTTGGAATCGGTGAAAGAGGTCTGTTGTTCTCCTTGGCGGACACGCATAGTGCCTTGTTCTCCATATATCCATGTGGTGAATGCCCCTGCCAATATAAAGAGAAGAGAAAGATGAAGCAAAAAAATAACAGGCTGACGATGCAGTTTGCTTTTTATGATGTATAATAAGGAAGTAATTGCGGTTACTCCCCATAAAATGACAAAAGGTACGGAACTGTAGATATACTCGTTTACAAAGTCCGTACCATATATTTTTTCCAATATAGTAGCTATAGTAAGAATCAGAAGTAATATGCCTAGCAGACTGAAGGCAGTTCGTTTTAATAATTTCATGTAGTTATAATTTTCTGAAAGATAACCAGAAGGTGAATCTTGAATTTGTCTCATCCCCCTGAATGTCCTGTCATATTATTGGTGATAGGATTCAGGAGGGAGACAATCTGTTTCATTGCTTAAATGGCATCAATAAATTTGACGATGGCGTCACGATCTTCTTTACTGAGTTCGCGGAACTTGTCAATGCTCCAGCGTGCGTCACTATTTGAAGCTCCATGCCACATAATGGCTTCAATGACATTACGTGCACGACAGTCATGCAAACGGTCGCTGTGTCCGGCACAGATTAAGGAAAGTCCGCGTCCCCAAAGAGGAGTGGTACGGCACCATCCCGTGCGGATATTGTTCTTCATTTCCAGGCGGTGTTGAACCATATCTGAATATGGCCAGATAGTTTGGTGTGGATAGCGTGGCAGACGGCTGTCACCATCTTTGAAGTATCCGTTCGGATCGGGATAATTATCGTCTCCTGTAGTCCATGACGGACGATGGCAAGTAGCACAGCCTATTTCACGGAATAATTTGTGACCTCTCTGAACTGTTTCGTCATCCAGATTCCGTGCGGCAGGAACTGCCAGTCCTCTGTGCCATATCATGAAGTTTACATAATCTTCGTCTGTCATTTCCACCGGAAGTTCCTTATTCATCAGATAGTTGTATATATCTTGTTCTACATTACCGGTCTGTTTCCATTCAGGGAAATAGTTATAAAAATCTTTTTGTACATCCGGGTCTTTGGAGGCTGTTTTGGCATACGTGTCAGTCATGTAGTGATAACGGCGGTCACTACGGGTAACATTGGTGATGTTCCAGATTGCATTGGCACCGGGACCATCCTGTATGGAAGATCTGGTCAAAGCGTAAGTATAACGTTTGGGATATTGTTTACCTGTAAGTCCCTTATAGAGTGAAGTCCACTCTCCGTTTGCGAAGATGGCTGGATTCAATTTTACACCTGCTTTTTCCTGACGTGCATATTCTGCTTTCAACGAATCATCGGGAATGGCATCTAGTAATCCGGTTCCGTAGATACCAATGGTAGATTCCAGCAAAACTACTACATCAGAGTAGTTGACAGGGGTGACAACTTGATTATAAGTAGCCTCCAAAGGTACGTAGTATGCATCTTGAGGAATAGTCACTTCCGGATAGATCAGACTGTATGTTTCTCCGTCAGGAAATTTATTTCCCCATTCGTCTGTGTAAGGCAGCCAGTCTATTTTTATCTTATCTTCATCTATTGGTGCTTTGAAAGGGGCTACAGCTTTGGTTTGAGGCATTCCCGTTAAAGAACTTAGGTAGTTATCCTTTCCATCGGTCACAACAAGTAGATATCCATTTCCCCAGTCATCAGCACGATAACGGTCTACCCGTTTGCCATGACCGTATCCGGGGTGGCAGTTCATACATGAATTGCGGATATAAAGCGGTCCCAAACCATTGAAAGGTTTGGAATTCTGCGTATAAGAACGTTCAAAGAAATATTCCCCATATTTGAATTTGTCGGTCATACCTGCATTTTCCGTTGCAGGAGTAGGATCTTCATAAGCAGAAGCGGAATTGTTGAAGGTTGTACCCAATTCTCCGCCTGCATAGGTCTCTACATTTACGTTGATATCAGGATTGACTTCCGGAGATTTGTTTTCCGGATTGTCATCGTCATTACAGGCTGTTAGCGAGAGCATTGTAAGGCCGCATAGAGCAGCAAGCCAGTGTATTTTAAATAACTTATTCATATAAGAATGTTTAAAGTTAGTTACTTTTCAAATTTATATACCAAAGAATCTACATAAGGTCTGTCTCTTATACACATCTCCGAGCCCACGAGACGGAGCTACATCTC
>OWJH01000166.1_pt1 | contig 31193 bp, 23 predicted proteins | sample 1732621 | NCBI WGS metagenome assembly OWJH01 (sample SAMN05065735, study PRJEB22554) | human gut metagenome | biome: ENVO:2100002; feature: ENVO:00000062; material: ENVO:00002003 | host: Homo sapiens | place: USA
TACATAAATTGACCTCCTGACACCTCTGTCAATTGGTCCAACTTTTTGTCCGCGTACCCATCCTTTCGTACGAGCAAAGCGAGGTTTAGCTGTCCCCGTTAGGGGAAAGTGGCGCGAATGCGCCGAAAGGGGTTCATTTTGCTAATCGCAGCTCGGTTGTATGGTGTATAAGAAAGCGCACCACTCAAAAACCGCTGCAGGAGAATGATGGCACATTCTCCTGCAGCGGTTTCCTTTTTTATTCTTCTTCTTTGACTGGATTGATTGTCCTTATGATCCAGCGTTCTCCGCCGGTGAATTTGCTGTTGTGTTTTCTTGCAGCGTCTTCACTTCTCTTGGAAAGATCCTTGACGGCTTCTTCGAGGGAGTGGATGGTTTTCACGGCTGTATCAGAGCGCATGTCTTCTCCGCATACGGGGCAGACGGGCGGGTGGATGAAGGAGGTGTTCACGCGGGATTTGCAGTGCGGGCAAGTGATGAAGTCTGCGCTGAATTTCTTCTCGTTCTGCTCCTTGGAGTAGGAAGCGAGGCGTTCCTGCTTTTCCTTCAGCCTTCTTTCGAGGGAAATCATCTGCGGGGATGGTTCGATGCCGATCTTGTACTTGACGGCGTAGGTGGTCGGTATGGTTTTCAGGTATTCTTTCGCCTGGCGCTTCGTGTTGAAGACTTTTTCCTTGAAGGTGAGTCCTTTGAAGACGCGGTTGGCTTCTCGTTTCGTGAAGCCTTCCTCGACCATGGAGGATTTCATGGCGTCCTTGATCTCGGCTGACGGGTGGGTGATGTCGAATTCCCAGTATTTGTCAGCCCAGAGGGAGGAGGCTTTTGTTTCTCCTTCAGGCGCTGCTGTTTCTTCCTCGGGCTCTGGTGCGGGCGCGGGGATGGATTTCTTTGTCCTGCGCGGCTTGGGCGATTCGCCTTCTGCCTTCTTGCTGCGGGACTTTTTCAGTTTCGCAGGGCCCGCTTCAAATGAAAACAGGTCCGTTTCAGTAAAGTTCGGATCTTTGGACATGTTTAAACTCCTCCGGTAAATAGTTTTGGCTCTATCATACCATGGATATCAAGTATGGTACAGGCGTTCCATGAAATTTTAGCAGAATTATACAGATTTCCTGAGAAAAAGCAAGAAATCTCCCGAAAAAGACGATGGAGCCTTATAGTCCGTTTTCTTTTTTTGCCGGATGGTTTATAATGTAAAAGTAACTTCATAGAAATGGACAAGGGTGTCCGCGGCATTGTATTTGCCGCGGCCTTTTTTGCGTCCGGAGGCGGGAAAATCCGCAGTTTTCGTTGAAGCGGCGGTTTTCTCATGCTAAAATGAGGGAAATGCATTGACCGGGCAACCAGCTATTTAGGAGGAGGATGTAAGTATGTACAGTATTGCTGCACCACATGCAAAAGGAAAGAGCGCAGAAGACAACATTTTTGCTGCTAACAACAGAGCGATCGCACTGGCTAAGGAAATCGGCGTGGAAAACGTCACCAATGCCACAGTAGGATCCATTCTTGATGAAGACGGAAGCCTCGTCGTTCTTGATGTCGTCAAGCAGGAACTGAAGAACCTGACACCGCCGGAATTCTGCGCATATGCTCCGATCAAGGGCTATGATGAATTCCTGAAGGATTGTATCGATCAGTGCTTCGGCAAGTCCCGTCCGGAAGGATACATCGATGCCTGCGCAACACCTGGCGGCACCGGCGTCCTGCACCATGTCGTGCACAATTATTCCGAACCAGGCGATGAAGTGCTCATTACTGACTGGCACTGGGGCGCTTATGACAGCCTGATCGACGACAACAACCGCAAGGTCCGCACATTCTCCTTCCTGACAAGCGACGGCCATTTCAATGCCGCTTCCTTCAAGGAAAATGTAGAAGATATCCTGAAGAAACAGGACAATATCGTCATCATTTTGAACGGCATTGCCAACAACCCGACCGGCTACTGCATGTCCGTGGCTGAATGGCAGTCTGCTGTCGATGTCCTCAAGGAAGCAACCAAGGATGAAACAAAGAATGCCATCCTGATTGCTGACGTTGCATACCTCGACTACAGCGGCGAAAAGGAAGAATGCCGTGAATTCTTCAAGGTATTCGGCGGACTCCCGAAGAACATCCTCGTCGTTTGTGCATACACCCTTTCCAAGGGCTTCACGATGTACGGCCAGCGCATGGGCGCTATGATCGGCATTTCCTCTGACAAAGACGTCATCAAGGAATACGTCGATATCAACCAGTACAGCAGCCGTGCTACATGGTCCAACTGCAACAGTGCAGCTCAGCATGCAATGATCCGCATCTGCCAGGATCCGGAAAAGATCAAACAGCTCGACGCTGAAAGAGCCAAGTACTACAAGCTCATCCAGGAAAGAGCCGCTATTTTCGTAGAAGAAGCACAGAAAGAAGGAGTGAAGTTCGTTCCTTACATCTCCGGTTTCTTCATCACGATTCCTGTCACCAATTCCCAGGCTGTCTGCGACATCCTTGAAAAGGATCATGTATTCATGGTTCCGCTGAAGAAGGGCATCCGCCTTGCCGTATGCTCCGTTTCCAAGAAAAAGATGCACGGCCTCGCTCACAAGCTCGCTCTGGCTATCAAAGAAGCTGGCGCACAGCAGTAATCTGAAGGGCTTTCTGGAGCCCTGTAAATAAAAAATGAGGGGTGAAGCTATTGGAAAACTTATTTGCAGCTCTGAATGCAGTACTCAGCTTCGTCACTCCGGTTTCTGACTTCTTCTGGGATTTCCCGAAGATGTTCGGTTTCTGGAAGGACATCCCTGTCTTGGGGTCATTCTCCCTGGCCATCATCGTACTGGTGGGATCAGGCATTTATTTCACACTTCGCCTCGGATTCGTACAGATCCGCCAGTTCATGACGGGCGTGCGGACCCTTGCCACGAGAAGAAGCATCCACACGGGTATTTCTCCTCTGGCGGCCTTCCTCCTTTCGACGGCTATGCGCGTCGGCCCGGGCAACATGATCGGCGTCACGGGCGCGATTGCTGCCGGCGGTCCGGGAGCACTCTTCTGGATGTGGATTTCCGCTTTCTTCGGCATGGCGACAGCCTTCACTGAAGGCACGCTCGCACAGATTTTCAAGGAAAAACGCGGCGACAACTTCGTCGGCGGCCTTCCTTTCTATGCAAGGCGCCTTTGCGGAAATAAGGCATGGGTAGGCGTGGCTCTGTCTGCTCTCTATATCTTCTACGCGCTCATGTGCCTTCCGGCGCAGGGCCTGAACGTCATCACAGCCCTGGGCTCGATCGTCGGGCTCGTTGGCGGAGAGGAAATTCCGCTGCAGTCGACATTCTACTACGTCATGTCGATTCTTCTGCTTGTCTTCATCACCTTCATGGCGTTTGGCGGCATCAAGCGTATTTCCCGCTGGGCAGATATCTTTGTCCCGGTCATGGCAGTCATTTACATCGGCACGGCCATCCTTCTCATTCTCACGAACCTTGGAAGCGTTCCGTACTTCTTCCATGCCGTCTTTGCAGGCGCCTTCAAGCCGGAAGCTGTCTTCGGCGGCGTCCTCGGTACTGCACTCCTGCAGGGCGTCAAGAGAGGACTCATGTCGAACGAAGCCGGCCAGGGCACCATCACGATGGCAGCTGCTTCCGCTGAAGCGCACCATCCGTGCGAACAGGGCATCATTTCCGCTCTCGGCGTATTCCTCGATACCCACGTCATCTGCACCATGACAGGCTTCATCATCATCATGGCTCACCAGTGGGCGCTGAATCCTGAAGAATGGAAAGCGGCAGGCACCTATCCGAAATTCCTGCTCTCCATCCATGCGCTGACTCCGGATCTCCTGCAGACCTTCGTCATGGTCATGGTCTCCATCTGCTTTTGCCTCTTCGCATACACTTGCGTCATGGGCTTCGTTACCTTCTCCGAAATTTCCGGGAACCGTATTTCCAGTTCCACTTCTTTCATCACCGTTCTCCGTCTGCTCTGCGTCTTCGTCACTGCATTCGGCATTGCCTGCAGCATCGCCGGATACGACCTGTCGAACCTCTGGGCATTCTCTGACCTTGCAAACATCATCATGGTATACTGCAACGTTCCGATGCTCTACCTCGGTTTCCGCTACGTAAGAAAAGCCGCTGCCCACTATGCAAAGAACGACGGCACGCCTTTCACCTCCGAAACCATCGGCATGAAAGTCGACTACTGGGACGAAAGAAAAGACGACTAAAAATAAAGAGATGTGGAATCCGCTGTGGGTTTCACATCTTTTTTGTTGGGGAAGGCCAGCCGGGGATGAAACATTATTTCAAGAACGTATGGCGTTTTCTCTTTCTTTTGCATTTCTTTCGCAAGTTAAAGAAAGATTGATAGATAGAAATATAGAAATGTGATAAGTGAAGTGTTATAATGAACTTGAAGGGTAAGAAGACCTTTCACCAACCACTGCCGCAAAGGCAGCGAAATCGGAACACATGCGTTTTCTCCTTTCCGGATTAGATTGTATGTAGTGAATGATAGTTCATGAAACTTGTATGCTTTTTTTAGGATTTGAGTTGTCAGTTCTACTGTTAGCTGTTCCGTGTTCCGTACGAGAAAGCTCCGGGAAACCGGGGCTTTTTTGTTGCCTCTGAAAGGTGAAGATTGACAGGAAGGCGCTCTGCGTCTTATCCTTATAAGATAAACAGGAAAAGAGGGAAACCATGAAGACGATATCGATTGTGATGTTTGATGATTTTGAAACGCTTGACGCATTTGGTCCGGCAGAGGTCCTGTCCAAACTGGATGGATACGAGATCCGCTCCGTATCGCTTCTTGGCGGCATCGTGACAAACAGCCAGGGCATCATGGTCGTGACCGAGCGCATGCTCGACGTGCAGGATTCAGATATCCTCATCGTCCCGGGCGGCATGGGAACAAGAACCCTTGTCACCGACGACTGGTTCCTCTCCGGCCTCGGCGATCTTGCCTCGAAGACGAAATGGGTGCTCTCCGTCTGCACAGGCTCTGCTCTTCTGGCGGCGGCAGGCATTTTGGACGGCCGCCACGCGACGACAAATAAGAATGCTTTTGACTGGGTAAGGAATCACGGGACAAGCGTCCTCTGGGAAAGAGAACCCCGCTGGGTCCGTGACGGCAATATCTATACCGCCGCCGGTGTCTCCGCAGGCACCGACATGGCAGTAGGCTTTATCGCCGACCAGTTCGGGAAAGAAAAAGCAGAAGAAATCTGCAAGCAGATAGAATACCACTGGTACGACAACGCCGCCCATGATACGTTCTGAAAAGCGAATAAGAAATAAAAAAGAGGTTGTAGAAATGTGCGATCATTTCTACAACCTCTTTTTATTATTTCTTTACTGCTCTTGGTTTCCTTCCGCTCGACTTGATGAACTTCTGTATATAATAGGAAATCTCCGCATAGAGAATCGCAATCGTCAGATGGGCGAGAACAAAGGCAGGCACGTTTGGCGCGCGCATCCGTGTCCCCGTGACAGGAAGCAGGAAAATACGATTTCCCATGTGGAACCCAAACGAGAAGTAAATTCCTGCAGCGGCCAGTGCCACAGCAAGCACCTTAAGGAAAATAGAAATAGTCTTCGTATTTCCCAGGTGCAGAGCCTTCTTGAAACGCGGAAGAAGAGCGCTCCAGTGGATCCCCAGGTGCAGCCCAATTGCAACGAGCCGAGCATCACATAACCGCCGATCCGGTGAATCCTGTGAACGATAAGCGGCGCATTGATATCCAGCGACAGCTTGTAAGAAATCAGTGGCGCCGTGATCATGACCGCGAGAAACGAACCTATAAGCACGACATCAATCAGAAAAGTGAACCGCCTGTCCCAATTCCAGCGCCCGCGCGGAAGAGACTTGTACCACTGCCTGTTCAAATAATTATGGAAAATGACGATGACAAAGAAAATCATCCCGAAGATTTCATGATGCGAACTCCCGATCTGGCGGTAATCCAGAATTGCGAGGAAAAGGAAAAGCATCACTGTGTCTACAATCATACGAAGCTTCATAGTAAACCTCCCATGAACCTCTTTTCTTCATTGTAGCATGCAGCATGATACCATGTGAAATGCGAAATATGACAGAGAAACTATAGAAGAAATACATGGGAAATAAAAAGGGCTGCAACGAAATATACAATCATTTCGTCACAGCCCTATTGCAGTCAGCGCACAGGTTTTGCCGGCGCTTTCCGTCCCAATTTTCTCAAATGCATCTGAATGAAGTAAGACACAGCGCCAATGCCGATGACATCCACTAGATGCCCCAGCATACCGATATACACGCCGGAAGAATTCAGATTCGGGCGCGTGCCCGTCGGAAGAATAAAGTAAATGGCACCGAGAACGATTGCAAGGACCACGAGCCGGACGATTATTCCAACTGTCGAAACATTAGCAAGATGCAGCCCGTTCACAAAACGAGGTTTCAAAATCGCCCAGTGAATCCCAAGATGCAGCCCGATCGCCGCCAACATAAGAGCGCCGCCCGCTTTATGGATACCCTCGAGAAAATGAATATTGAAACCAAGAGAGTAGGAGCGCGAGATAAACGGAGCTGTGAGAAGGACAGCCAGGAAAGAAACAATCAAAAGCCCGTCAACCGCGGCCGTATACTTCCTCTCCAGTCCCCAGGATCCCTTCTTCAAAGACTTGTACCACTGCCTGTTCCAGTAATTGTGCAAAAACACCAAAACAAAAAGCACCATGCCCAAAGTCTCATGCCAATAATTCCCAAGCGGCTTGTACCCGACTACGATCAGAAATACAAACAGCATTGTCATATCCAAAATAAACCGCTTCTTCATCCCGCTCGCCTCCTTGCAAAATCTGCATTGATTCTTTTCTATATTTTAGCATGAACAAACGCTGAATTGTGACAGTTAAACAAAATTTTATCTTTGACATGAGGGAGAGGAAATGCCTGGCATAAAATTTTTTTATAGTACATTCCTATGACAAAGCGTGACATGTTTATTTGTTATAATAAAAACAACTTATTAAAAATCCGTAAATAAAAAATATAGAGATGAATCATTTTTCGAAGAGGAACTGCGATGAAAGAGATTCTGAAGAAATCGAATTACAAAGCGATTCTGCATTCTAAACGTGCCAATATTTATTATCTTGAGAAATGCCGAGTCATGCAGAAGGATGGACGTGTCGTCTACTTGACTGAAAGCAGCGATGAAAATTTATTCTGGAATATTCCTGTTGCCAATACGACGGTCATTCTTTTGGGGAGCGGCACATCCTTGACCCAGGCAGCTGTTCGGGTGCTTGCTTCTGCAGGTGTCATGATCGGATTTTGCGGGGGCGGTGGTACGCCTCTTTTTGCCGGTACGGATATTGAATGGATGATGCCGCAGAGCGAATATCGTCCGACGGAGTACATGCAGGGGTGGATTTCGTTCTGGATGAATAAAGAAAGACGCCTCGAAACGGCTAGAGACTTCCAAAGAGCCAGATGTGATTTTCTTGAAAAAACATGGGGGAAAGATAGGGATCTGCATGAGGAAAATTTCAATGCGGACGATCCTGAAATCGAAAGAGCATTGGCGGTTTATAGAGGTAAGATAGACAGTGCAAAAGACGTGACGGAATTGTTACTGTCAGAAGCAAAATTCACCAAATCCCTCTATAAATATGCAGCTAAGAAAACCAGACTTCCGGATTTTACCAGGAATCATGACGGTGATGATGAAGCGAACATCTTCCTGAATCATGGAAACTACCTCGCCTATGGTTTGGCAGCTTGTACTCTCTGGGTATTGGGAATTCCGCATGGGTTTGCGGTCATGCACGGTAAAACAAGGCGCGGCGCGCTTGTCTTTGATGTGGCGGACCTGATCAAAGACTCAATTATTCTGCCTTGGAGTTTTATTTCAGCAGCCAGAGGCGATGATGACAAGCATTTCCGTATGACGTGTTTGAATAAATTGACAGAACATAAAGCACTGGATTACATGTTTGAAATCGTCCAACGCAGTAGTTTGAAATATGGGCCGGGTGATTTCCTATGATGGTATTATTGATCAGCCGAAGCACCGGTAAGTCACAGAAAACGGTCCGTACGATCTTGGACAGCTTTGCGGAAAGAATTGGGGATGACGCCTGGCGCACGGTCATAACTTCGGACGGTCTGGAAGCAGTGCGGACTGCGCTTCGGAGAAATGCTACAAAAAATACGGCGGTTTCTTGTCATTGGATCAGGTCGAGGGCAAGAAGCGATCTGCTCTGGATTGTCGGTGACAGAAGCCAGTTCAATGATGCAGGCGCTGTACCTGTTAATACGACGAAAAAGAAAATCATCCATTCTGAATGGGAAAACGACTGGCAGTACCTGCCGATTATTAAAGAGCTGGCCGGTCTGGCGGGACTTTTTCACGATTGGGGCAAAGCATCGGATTTCTTTCAAAAGAAGCTGCGCTCAGGAACGAAAGAGCGGGATCCGTTCCGTCACGAATGGATGAGCTGCAAGATGATTGAAGCATGCGTAGAAGCATCAGGCGATTTTGAAGATGATACACCTTGGCTCAAGAAATTCGCTGATGGCACATTTGAAGAAGAAATCGTTTTAAATATCTTGAAAAATGAAGCTAAAGCGGGGAAATCAGATGTAACGAAGTTAAAAAAGCTTCCGCCTGCCGCGGAATGTCTCACGTGGCTGATTCTTTCACATCATAAACTTCCGGATTTAAATAAGGATGACCGGCGCGCTTATGAAGATGAAAAACGAGAAACTTTTTATGAAATGATGAAAAGTTTGAAATCATCATGGGGATACGAAAATGATGATCCGGATTTTGTAGAGAAGCGGCAGGAATGTTTCCGCTTTTCTCATGGGATACTTTGGAACGAAGGAAACATTTGGAAAAAGCATCTGAAGAAATGGACCGGCAGACTTCTTCAGGATTACGATACCTTGAAGCAGATCATGAAAGATCCTGACTATGATCCGGCTTTCCGTGAAATACTGCTTAACGCTCGCCTGGCATTAGTTTTGGGAGACCATTATTTTTCCTCTTTGGATGGCGATGCGAAGCAGGACGACGGGAAGTGGAGCGCGAGAGACCTTTGGGCAAATACCTTTTCTTTCAGGAATAAGAAAAGAAAATCTGAGAAGAACCAGTTTCTGGAGGAGCATATGACGGGCGTTTCAGATCAAGCACTTCGCGTAGCGCATCAGCTGCCTAGATTTGCGGAAGAGATGGAAAAGACGTATGACGTCAAAGCTTTGAAGAAGAGAAGCCCTGGAAAGTTTTCCTGGCAGGATAAGGCGGCTGAGACAATACGAAATTTCCGCAAAGATCGTGGAGAAGATCAGGTATCTTTTGTTGTAAATATTGCAAGTACTGGCTGCGGTAAAACTTTTGCCAATGCAAAAATTATGAGAGCGCTTTCTCCAGGAGGAGATTCCCTGCGTTACATTCTGGCATTAGGACTCCGTACTCTGACACTGCAGACCGGCGATGAGTACAGAGAAAGAATCAAACTCAGCAAAGATGACCTTGCTGTATTGATCGGGTCAAAAGCAGTTCTGGAACTTCACGAAGAAGATAAGGAGCTGGAAGAAAAACGATCAGCAATGGAAGATGAAGACGGCGAAGATATATCTCTCGCTGAAGGGCTTGCTTATGAAGACTCTTTGAATGATGAGCAGCGAGCTTTCATGAATATTTTCTTCAAACCTGCGAGAGGGATCGATGCAGATAAGAACAGTGCTTTCTTGTACAAGCCCGTTCTCGTTGCGACAATCGATCATATGATGGGGGCGACAGAAACAATACGGGGCGGACGCTTCATTCTTCCGATGCTCCGGCTGATGTCCTCTGATCTAGTTATCGATGAAATCGATGATTTTACGCAGAAAGACCTGACTGCCATTTCCCGGCTCGTGCATCTGGCGGGAATGTATGGAAGAAATGTTGTTCTTTCTTCAGCGACAATTCCTCCCGATTTGGCAGAAGGCATGTATAGAGCCTATATAGCCGGTGTGAAATGCAGGAACAGTTTCTTTATTTCCAAGAAACGTGTCAGCGTCGTACTCTGTGATGAATTCCGAACTGAGATGAAGTTCATGAATACAGATGATGATTCCGACTATAGCGCATTTCATCAATCATTCATCGAAAAGCGCGTCGCGAAATTAACACGGCAAATAACAAAGAGGTCAGGATACATAGCAGATTGTGAGGATGAAGACACTGAAGATGCCAAGTCTGATAAGATGCAGTCGTACTTCGAAAGCATCCGGAAACAGGTTGTCCGTCTTTCCAAAGAAAATTTCGTTGTAGACGAGAAGACAGGCAAAAAAGTATCTATCGGTGTTGTTCGTATGGCAAATATTGATCCATGTGTAAAAGTCAGCTTGTACCTACTGCAGAATACGGATTGGGATAAATATGATATAACACCGCGCATTATGACCTATCACAGCCGGCAGATTTTGCTGCTTCGTCATGAGCAGGAAAAGTATTTGGATAGTGTATTGAAGAGGAAAACGCTGTATGGAGAGCCTGTTGACATCAAGGATCCGGTTCTCCGAAAACATATTGATCAAGCAACAACAGATTATGTCGTTTTCATTATTGTTGCAACGCCTGTAGAAGAAGTAGGACGGGATCACGATCTCGATTGGTCAGTGATTGAGCCTTCGTCGTATCGCTCGATTATCCAGCTTGCCGGACGAGTCCTTCGTCATAGAATCATGAGCGAAAATATTGAGAAGAAAAATATAGCCGTCATGCGATGGAATCTAAGAGGATTAAATGGAAAGGCACCTGCCTTTATATATCCAGGCTATGAAAGTGGAAAGAATAAGCTGGAAAGTCATGATCTTAAAGGTATTTTGAAAGAGGATGTTTTAAAGAGGATTGATTCCATTCCGCGTATTAGAAAAGAGGACCCGCTAACCTGGAGAACGAATTTAATTGATCTCGAGCAGAAAGCGATGGAAGATTTCAACGATAAAGAAAGCAGCGGAGCCAAAGCGGTCAATGGATGGATCCGGGAATATTGGTGGATGACAGCATTGCCGCAGCGTTTGAACCGATTCAGAGAAAAAACGTATCCAGATGTACGCCTGACCGCATTGTTTGAAGATAATAAGATCAAGTTTTCTGAGTATATAGATAGGGAATTTGTTTCAGTAGGAAGGAAAAGAAGCATTGAAGCGTTTCCAAAATTTAAGGAGGGGATCGAGAAAAACTTATGGCTGAAGAGGGATTATAAAGAAGCATTGAAACGTTATGTAAATGATTCAGATTTCAGGCAGGAAGAAGAAATTCTTTTTGAAAAGTCTGAGAAGTATGGAGAAATTATCATACCTGACAATTTAGAAAAAGAATGGTTTTATTCTGACCAATTCGGATTATTCTCGAAAACGAGTGTTTAAGAAGGAAGGGAAGGGAGAAATTTGGGAGAAATTGCGGAATTTCTTGAAAGTAGAGCAGTCGCTAAGAAAATTGTCGAAGACCGCAAGAAACTACCAGACGGTTTTCTAGATGAAGAAGCCAGGCGTGTTAAGATAGGCGTCTGGGTACGCGATCTCTTAGAGAAGCAAATATCTAAATACACATTAGCAACACATGTGGGAAGATTTGCTAATCCTGACAGTACTGTGCATCTCTATGTAGAGAGCAAAGAGAGGCCTGACGGATATTTGACAACGGAAAATACACAATGTGAGACGGATATCGTGTATCCGAATGCCAATATCATGACAGCGGCCATGCTTCTCTTGTATAAAATGGAAGACGGACAGTCTATATTGGAACACATTCTGAACCAGGATGGAAAAGCCGATGAACTGAAGCTTTATGGAATTGACTCGGAGAAATTGTATCAGCAATTTAAGGACCTTAAGACAGGAACCAGGGGATTTACAGATAAGAATTTAAGGCAGGTCTATTTCCCAATAAGTGAAGGAGAATATCATCTTTTGACAGTAATGCCAAGCACTAGTGAATTGGGAACATTGTTTGATAAGCTGAACATCATTAGAAGAGAATTCTCTGCTGCAAGGGATCCTAAAGATCCTAATTATGGGAAGGACTGCAGCAATGTCTGGGATAAGACGGTCATCACCTTCGGCGGGACAAAGCCGCAGAACATTAGTGGGCTTAACATGCTGCATCATGGGGAAGGATATCTGGTTTCATCACTTCCGCCTGTTTTGAATGAACGGGATTTAATTCTTCCAAAGAGGAATTTCTTTAAAGAATCCGTTCCGTATTCCGAATACAGATCTTTCGTATCACGTTTGCATGCATTATTTAAAATCAATTGGAATAATGCAGGTATTAGAGAGAAGAGAGATCGGATCCTTGGGGGAATCATTGATACGGCCATGATGACTGCCGGAAGAATCCGTGAAGAGAATCCTTCTGGCTGGAGTGATGATGAAAAGTACAATGGGCTTCCACGTTTTCAGAAAATCTGGCTCGACAATGCATACGAAAGTGAAAGAGAAGGAGACGCGTGGGTAGAAGCTGTCAGCAAGGATTTCGCGCGCTGGATTATTCGTACATATGAAAAAATTGAACGAGACGAAAAGGTAACTCTCGGAGATGCAGAGACGGATTACTTCAGAAACACCATTTATGATCAGCTGCGTGAGGAGGTGAGACTGGGATTATGAGTACATATCTTGTGATTAGGAAAATGCAGATTCATAACGCAAATGCAATGAGCAGTACATATACGATCGGAGTTCCGGCTATGACAGCATGGCTGGGAGCTGTCCATGCTTTAGAAAGAAAAGTTCGCGGTCTGAATCAGAAAAAGAGAGAAGATACTGATTTTTCAGAGATCCATTTCACAGGTGTCGCAGTCAGCTTTCATAAAACAAGGCTGCATGTGTTTAAAGGAGCGTATGGGAATGCTGTTGTTAATACGGCGAATCCATTAATTAAAAAGGGAGCTGACTGGGAAAGGCCACCTACGATTGAGGAACCGCACATTGACCTTTCGGCTTCCATCTTAATCGAGATCGATGGACTGGATCCTGATGATAAAGATGCCATTCTTGAAAAAGTACAGAGCGAAATCTGGCGGATGAAAATCGCTGGCGGTGATATCAACAGGATACAAAGTATGAGCATACAGTATACCGATGTAGATGATCCAGCAACAATCCGCAGAGTAAGAGGTATGCTCATGCCAGGATATGTCATCATTGAAAGACGGGATATCCTTAAGCAGGAAATGGAAAATGGCACTAACGGTCTTGATGCGCTTCTTGATTATACGAAAGTCAATATGAGCGCAAGGAAAGATGAAAATGGGAAAATTACGGGATGGAATCTTTCGAGAAAAGGCACAGGCTGGATCATCCCGATCTCTGTAGGTTTTAAGGGATTGTCACCACTGGGAATCTGCAGAAATCAGCGTGATAAAGAAACGCAGCATCGGTTTGCTGAAAGTGTCGTAACACTCGGTGAATTCCGTATGCCGTATCATTTCGATTCAATTGACGATATGATGTGGCGGTATGCTTATGATGAAAATCAGGAATTATATCTTTGCAGAAATCAGAAAATTTAATTAGGGAGGAATGTAAAATGGCAAAAAAAGGTGAAGTACTCGCATTCGAAAAGAAACTGGTTGTATCTGACGGCTATATGTATGGAACGACATGGGAAGACAGAAGCGGCAAAGCTGTTCCAGTCAGACTTCAGGAAAAATCAGTTCGCGGCACAATTTCTAATCGTCTGAAAGGTGCTGTAAAAAATGATCCGGCTAAACTGAATGAAGAAATTCAGAAAGCAAACCTGCAGACTGTCGACAGCGCTTCTTTGACGATGGATGAAGATACATTGAAACTTGAATTCACTGTCAAAGTACTCTCTGGCGTTCAGTATCCTTCGGCGTGCAATGATCCAAAACATTATGAAAGCATCAAAAAAATGGGAGAAGATTTCATTGCGGAAAATGGATTCAAAGAACTGTCTCGCCGCTATGCGCTGAACCTTGCAAATGGCCGTTTCCTTTGGAGAAACCGTGTCGGCGCAGAAAAAATTGAAGTCCATGTTGTCGCGCTGAAAGAAGATGGCGTGGAAAAAGAATGGATCTTTGATGCATACGATTTCTCTCTGAAAGATTTCGGTGACACATCTGACGATGTAGAAGAACTTGCAGGTCTCATTGCTGAGGCACTTTGCGGAGAAAGAAACTATCTCCTCTTGAAAGTCACTGCATTTGCCTTCGAAGGACAGGGACAGGAAGTATACCCCAGCGAAGAAATGATCCTGAACAAAGATAAAATGGAAGGCAGAGAAAAGAAGAGCAAAATCCTTTATCAGGTAAATGATATCGCAGCTATGCATTCACAGAAGCTTGGCAACGCTATCCGTGCTATCGATACCTGGTATCCGAGCTTTGATGAAGTAGAAACCGGACCAATTGCTGTTGAACCATACGGCGCCGTAACAAACATGGGCATGGCTTACAGAACACCGAAAGAAAAGAAAGACTTCTACACACTCTTTGATGATTACTCAAATGGCGTAGATCTTGATTCAGATGATGACAAAAACTATGTCATGGCAGTCTTGGTACGCGGCGGTGTCTTTGGCAAGAACGATGAAGAGTAATTTATTATGATGAAATACTATCAAGAAATTACATTGATTCCGGATGCTGAAATTCTGCCGGATTTCCTCTGGACAAAAGTCTATGCACAGATCCATTTGGCATTCGCCGACCGGGAAAATATAGATCATAAACAAATCTATGGAGTCTCATTTCCTGAATATGCTGATGAATCTATGGGAGAAAAGGCAAGAGTTTTTGCACCGGAAGAAGCAGATCTGAAAAAACTGGATCTGAAAAAAGCACTGAGACGATTGAGTGATTACGTTCATATCACAAGCATTCGTGAAGTACCGGAGTCCAAAGTCAAAGGGTATGTAAAATTCGCAAGATACCAGCCGGACAGCTCCATTGCCAGAAAAGCCCGTAGATATGCAAAAAGGCATCCTGAAGTTACCGAGAAAGCAGCTTTCAAGATGCTGAAACAAAGAGAAGAAAAGTATGACCTTCCCTTCATTCAGTTAAAGAGCTTATCTACAGGGCAAACCTTCAATCTTTTCGTCAAAAAAGAAGAAAAGAAAGAAGAAGGCCAGGGCGGATTTACAACTTACGGGCTGAGCAAGGGTGCAGCAGTACCCGAATTTTGACCCAAATAAAAAAGGCTTCGGAAAAAGAGCGATAAAATCTAACTTTTTTCGAAGCCCCCTTTTAAAAGGGTTTTGCATCACGTAATTCCGGATGGTATGATAGAATCTAAGAAATCTCTATGCACATGCATAGATCACTGCCGCATAGGCAGCTTAGAAACTGGAAGGGTTCTTGTTCTGCGTGTCGACGGTCGATCACTGCCGCATAGGCAGCTTAGAAACAGTGAATATGCAGCAGGCCCATATTGATGACGGATCACTGCCGCATAGGCAGCTTAGAAAAGCAGATTCATAAAATCGGAAGAGGTCACTGTGATCACTGCCGCATAGGCAGCTTAGAAAAATCTCTCTCGCCACCCGGTCAATGCAGTTGTGATCACTGCCGCATAGGCAGCTTAGAAATGAATGGTGCATTTACGTAAAGACGAAGCTCTGATCACTGCCGCATAGGCAGCTTAGAAACATTTTAAACGTAATGGCCTTCTTCATTTAGTTGATCACTGCCGCATAGGCAGCTTAGAAAATTGACGACCTCAATGGCTACATCCTTAGGGCGATCACTGCCGCATAGGCAGCTTAGAAATTTACAATAAATAATGATAATAGACACAAGCTGATCACTGCCGCATAGGCAGCTTAGAAATAAATTGGCGTTAGCTGCTACCTAAAATTGGTGATCACTGCCGCATAGGCAGCTTAGAAAAATTGATATGTCGACGTGTAGTAGAAGAGTATGATCACTGCCGCATAGGCAGCTTAGAAATAAAATTGGTGATAGCTGCTACCTAAGTCTGCGATCACTGCCGCATAGGCAGCTTAGAAAATAGCAGCGCATCATCTGTTACAACTTGTAATGATCACTGCCGCATAGGCAGCTTAGAAAACAATGACACCTCTTCATTGTATTTTATAACGGATCACTGCCGCATAGGCAGCTTAGAAATAAAAAAACGAACAGGAATACACCGACTAACAGATCACTGCCGCATAGGCAGCTTAGAAAACGATGGTCTTGGCATGGTAGATGCCGGTTATGATCACTGCCGCATAGGCAGCTTAGAAATATCAGACCCTGCCCGGCTGGACCTTTACTATTGATCACTGCCGCATAGGCAGCTTAGAAAATTACAACCGGCTGGGCAGGAGCCTCCGCATCAGATCACTGCCGCATAGGCAGCTTAGAAATTTGACGGCTGTGATTTAACTGATGTGCCGCTGATCACTGCCGCATAGGCAGCTTAGAAAATAATCCGCTCCGCTTTTTTTACATCGAATCCGATCACTGCCGCATAGGCAGCTTAGAAATTCATGTATCTCGTAGCTTTTCGAAATGTACTGATCACTGCCGCATAGGCAGCTTAGAAATTTAGCGTTTTTTCCGCGAGCGCATGGGCCTCGATCACTGCCGCATAGGCAGCTTAGAAACCTGCCTTTTTAGCGTCCAGAAGCTGATAAAGGATCACTGCCGCATAGGCAGCTTAGAAAAGCATCCCGCCAGACGGGACAGCCTGGAAGGGGATCACTGCCGCATAGGCAGCTTAGAAATCTTTCTGTACATATTATACGTCATTTACGACGATCACTGCCGCATAGGCAGCTTAGAAATCCAGACTTTTGGGCACGGTGTCGAGCATAGAGATCACTGCCGCATAGGCAGCTTAGAAATGATGAAGACGGGAAATTTTATTCAGAGCTGTGATCACTGCCGCATAGGCAGCTTAGAAAATGACCTTGAAGGTTTTATCCTTCGTGCGGGTGATCACTGCCGCATAGGCAGCTTAGAAACACAGTCGTCATATAAAATAAAAATCTTGTTTGATCACTGCCGCATAGGCAGCTTAGAAATAACTGGGTAAAATGGAGGCTGGTTTGGTATAGATCACTGCCGCATAGGCAGCTTAGAAACAGCAGGTTCATATAATCTTCAGTGGTAACAGGATCACTGCCGCATAGGCAGCTTAGAAACTTCACCTTGCCGTCCTGCAGGAGCGCCATGTGATCACTGCCGCATAGGCAGCTTAGAAATTAATGTTTGCCTCTGCCATCAGAGCGCGTAAGATCACTGCCGCATAGGCAGCTTAGAAAGTCCGAACTGGCTTATGACCACTTCGGAATTCGATCACTGCCGCATAGGCAGCTTAGAAAGAAGAAGCTAATGAATTAGAACTGAGATTCCCGATCACTGCCGCATAGGCAGCTTAGAAATGTCCGGGGGTGCCGATCATATCGCGGAGGGTGATCACTGCCGCATAGGCAGCTTAGAAATGAATGACTGTCAGTTTTTCTGCCGGTACAAGGATCACTGCCGCATAGGCAGCTTAGAAACGGACAGAAAATCATTGTGAATGTCCAGAGAGGATCACTGCCGCATAGGCAGCTTAGAAAGTCTGATCTTCACTGTCAAAGCACAGTGGAAGGATCACTGCCGCATAGGCAGCTTAGAAACGTGAGAAGTTGGTTTATTTGCAGAGTGTTTGTGATCACTGCCGCATAGGCAGCTTAGAAATTTCTAATAGAACTCTATTTCTACTATCTATCGATCACTGCCGCATAGGCAGCTTAGAAAATCAGCATATATTTTATGTTAGTTGCATCGACGATCACTGCCGCATAGGCAGCTTAGAAATTATGAAATTGATAAATTAGCCGCTGGCACTGGATCACTGCCGCATAGGCAGCTTAGAAAAGCTGCGTTAGGTGCCAGCTGCCATCTGCTTTGATCACTGCCGCATAGGCAGCTTAGAAAAGTCACACATCGGATTACAATATTTAATTTTCGATCACTGCCGCATAGGCAGCTTAGAAAACAATCACTAAATATGACAGTCAATAATAACAGATCACTGCCGCATAGGCAGCTTAGAAATGCACAGAGGAACCACACAAGGCCGGCAAGAAGATCACTGCCGCATAGGCAGCTTAGAAATCTCTAACCTTGGCCTCAAACCTTGGCCGTTCTGATCACTGCCGCATAGGCAGCTTAGAAAAGGATTTACATAAAGCATATATCCGCCTTTCCGATCACTGCCGCATAGGCAGCTTAGAAAATAGAGATACTCATAGAAATACTCATAGATTGGATCACTGCCGCATAGGCAGCTTAGAAACAGCACGGCGGCCACCAGGTTGATGTCCTGTGGATCACTGCCGCATAGGCAGCTTAGAAAAGCTACTTTAGGTGCCACCAGCTAGCTGCTTTAGATCACTGCCGCATAGGCAGCTTAGAAATGCAAGGCGGTGATGCACCGTGGCTAAAAAAGGATCACTGCCGCATAGGCAGCTTAGAAATCGCCTAGAATCTAAAAAACAATTAGTTATCTGATCACTGCCGCATAGGCAGCTTAGAAAATCGAACGCACTTAAAATCGTGTGATAACTCGGATCACTGCCGCATAGGCAGCTTAGAAAACTCAAGCACAGTGTAGGTGATAGTCCCACCTGATCACTGCCGCATAGGCAGCTTAGAAACAGCGGATTCTACTGATTAATGGTTTCATGGTGATCACTGCCGCATAGGCAGCTTAGAAATCTGCCCGGACGCCTTTTGCATGGCTCAGGTCGATCACTGCCGCATAGGCAGCTTAGAAATGTCTTGTCTATACGTGAAGAACGAATAGAAAGATCACTGCCGCATAGGCAGCTTAGAAAACGGGAGGAAACATCCAACTTCCCTTCCCCTAGATCACTGCCGCATAGGCAGCTTAGAAAACCATCAACCTTGATACGAATGAAATCCTGGAGATCACTGCCGCATAGGCAGCTTAGAAATCATCCTTTACCTCCTTCCAGGGCCATGCTTCGATCACTGCCGCATAGGCAGCTTAGAAAAGGGTTCGTTCGTTTTCATTCAGCGATTCAACGATCACTGCCGCATAGGCAGCTTAGAAAGTGCTCTCATGGTTATTGGAAAAACACCTTTAGATCACTGCCGCATAGGCAGCTTAGAAAGCTATGCTGGCCCTGTTTCCGGTGGGCACTATGATCATTGCCGCAAAGGCAGCTTAGAAAAAAGATTGCTTTTGCTATCCTTGATTCGCTATGATCACTGCCGTGTAGGCAGCTTAGAAAACGTGGGATTTCCCTTTCTCCACGTGCGATTCGACTACTGCCGAGAGAACAGAAAAACCATACAACCAGCCTGACGGCTGTACGAACTACAACTCATCCGACGGCTCCGCCGCCACCTTCCCTAAAGGGCAAGGTCAAAACCACTTAAACCTCGCTTCGCTCGAGAAAAACAGCACTGCCGCACAGGCAGCTCATGTTTCTCTTTGAAAGGTTCACTTTGCTGAATCTTTCTTTTTTTATTTCTTTTTTGACGTTTCTTCAAAAAAATCTTTTGTTAGGCTCTTGAAGTGGACAGGATTTGTCATTGTAAAAATTATACTGATAGTAGAGGGGAGAGTGGGTGTCTGGGATGCGGGAAGGCATCCCATAGATGTGTCTGCTGGAATGGAGTGAGCATGATGGATTCGGTGGGAAGGATTACTCTGGCTGCCAGGAAGGGGCGGGGGAAGGATGCGGCGAAGGAGGTTTATATCGCTGCGTTTCCGGTCCTTCGCGCGCGTTTCTTTGAACGGTGCAAGGCGGCGCATATGACAGGGAATGCTGTCATGAACAGGATGGCGGAGGAGTACTTGTCGGATCTTGCGGCCGGGCGGGACCGGTCGCGTGAGCTTTTGTCACTGGTGGAAGGAGTGAAGGAAAGGATGGAGCAGCAGGGGGCGTCGGGTTCGCTTTTGACGGAGCGTTTCATTGCGCGTGTGCCAGCTTCGGTGAAGGATCGTCTGGCAGAGAACTGCGAGCATTACGGATGCTCGGTGAATGCGATGCTGAATGCTTTCATGTGCTGGTATGCGGTGAAGGGGGAGACTCTTTCGAAGGATACGAAGGAAATCCGCGGAGTGGAAAAGGGTGTAGTCACGAGTTTCAAGACTTCGTATGCGCTGAAGAAGAAGTTCATGTACCTTTGCCGGGCCAATGGGAGCGATGCGCGCTCGACGATCCTTGCTTTCATCGACGAGTACGGGCGTCATCCGGAGATGGTGGAGTCTGGTCTGCCGGCTCTTTCTTTTGAAATCGTGAAGGACTGCGCGGCAAGGGTGGAGATGCCTGAGTCTTCTCGTGATCTTCTGAAGGAAACGTGCAGCCAGGCGGGATTTGCGGTATCGAATGTGCTGACGGCTTTTATGGCGCTTTATGTGGAGTGGTATGGGAAGGATCATCAGGAAATGATGAAAAAGCTGGACAGCGCTAAGAATCCGTCGTCTTCGGATACGTCGCAGATGACGTTCTTCATTCTGGAAAGGGACAAGGAGGAGTTCGGGCGGATCCGCAAGGCGATGGGAAGGTCGCAGCGGGAGGTCCTGAATGATCTGGCGGCGTCGTTCGTGAAGAAGGGAAATGCGGATGGATTCAGCCCCGTCGCCATGGGCAGGGAAGGCTCGGCGATGGCAGCATTCCGCATGAATAAGGAGCTCAAGCGTGATTTCAAGAAGGCATGCCTGGATCTTTACCTGACGCCGACGGCAGTCCTGAATCATCTGGTGAGAAGGTTCATAGCAGAACACAAGTAAACCTGTTTTCCCCTAAGCAAAAAGGCTGCGGCGAAATGTGCAATCATTTCGCCACAGTCTTTTTATTATTGTCATTATTGTCTTTAGTCTTCTGCGAGAACTTCTTTCATGATGGAGACTGCTTTTTCAAGGTCTTCTTCAGGAATGTTGAGCGCAGGGAGGAGACGGATTTTTTCTTTCGCTGTCAGTACGACGACACCTTTTTCAAGGAGTTTGGGAACGATAGTGGAAACGTCTTTTTCTGGCTCGATGCCCCACATGAGGCCCATGCCTGCTACGGATTTGACGCCTTTGGCACCTTCGAAGCTTTCTTTGATGAATTTGCCTTTTTCAGCGACGGAATCAAGGAGCTTGTCATCGATGTAATCAAGGATGGCGAGGGCGCCTGCGCAGACGATCGGGTTGCCGCCGAAGGTGGAGCCGTGGGTGCCGCTGGAGAGGACGTCCTTTGTCTTTTCGCCGAAGAGGGTAGCTCCGATCGGAAGGCCGCCGCCCAGGCCTTTGGCAGTGGAGATGATGTCCGGGGTGACGTCGTAGTTCATGTAGCCGTAGAGTTTTCCTGTACGGCCATTTCCTGTCTGTACTTCGTCGACGACGAGGAGGATGTCATGTTCCTTGGCATAAGCGCCGACGCCTTCGAAGAAGTCTTTATCGAGGGGATGGACGCCGCCTTCGCCCTGGATAGGTTCTACCATGACGGCGCAGATTTCCGGATGGGCTTCGCAGAGTTTGATGAAGGCATCGAGGTCATTGGCCGGTGTGTAGAGGAATCCTTCTGTCAGGGGGAAGAAGTTCTGATGGAATACGTCCTGGCCGGTTGCAGCGAGGGTGGTGATGGTACGGCCGTGGAAGCTGTTGATCAGGGTGACGATGGTGGTTCTGTCCTTGCCGTACTTGTCGATGGAGTATTTTCTGGCTCCCTTGATGGCGCATTCATTGGCTTCAGCGCCGGAGTTGGAGAAGAATACGTCCTTCATGCCTGTCTTTTCGCAGAGCGCCTGTGCCAGGTCTGTCTGGGGCATGGTGTAGAAAAGGTTGGATACATGGTTCAGGGTATGGAGCTGCTTGGTGACGGCTTCGATCCAGGGTTCATAGGAAATGCCGAGGACGTCGACGCCGATGCCGGTGCCCATGTCGATGTATTCTTTGCCTTTGTCGTCATAGAGGTGGGATCCTTCTCCCTTGACGAAGCATACGGGGTATCTGTTGTAAGTGTGGGTGATGTAGGTCTTGTCTTTTTCAAATGTATTCATGGGTCTGGCTCCTTTTCTGTATTCGATCAGGCGGAGAACATGGTTCCGAGTCCTTCGTCGGTTAAGAGTTCGATGAGGAGAGCGTGCGGGATCTCTCCATTGATGATGAAGACTTTCTTGACGCCGCCTTTGATGGCGTCGGTGCATCCGTCGACTTTGGGGATCATGCCGCCTGCGATGGTGCCGTCTTTCTTGAGGGCTTCCGTCTCTTCGACGGTGAGGGACTTGATGAGGCTGCAGGGGTTGTCCTTGTCCTTGAGGACGCCGTCGATGTTGCTCATGAAGACGAGACATTCGGCGTTCAGGGCAGCTGCGATTTCAGTGGCTGCTGTGTCGGCGTTGATATTGTGCGGCTGTCCTTTGTCGTCGATGCCGACGGAGGAAATGACGGGGATGTAGCCGCCTGCGAGGAGGTTGTCGATGATGCCTTTATTGACGGCGTCGATTTCTCCTACAAGGCCGAGGGCCGGGTCCTTGGTGTGGACGTGAATGAGGTTGCCGTCTATACCGCAGAGGCCGGCTGCCTTTCCGCCAAGGGCGGTGAGTTCAGCGACAAGGCCTTTATTGATCTTACCGGCAAGGACCATCTGCACGACTTCCATGGTGTCTTCGTTCGTGACTCGGAGGCCGTTCACGAAGTGGGACTCGATGTGGAGGGCATCCAGCATATGGTTGATATCAGGGCCGCCTCCATGGACGAGGATGACATTGACGCCGACGAGGCGGAGGAGAAGGATGTCCTGCATGACGGATTTCTTCAGTTCCGGATCGGTCATTGCATTTCCGCCGTACTTGGCAACGACGTATTTTCCTGCGTATTCTTTGATGTACGGGATCGCCTGGGTGAGGATCTCGGCGCGTACTGCATTAGTTGCCTGGTTCATGGTAAGTCTCCTTTTCGGGGTATAAAGAGGGCTCCCTCCTTATGGAAGGAGCCGCTTTTGCTTAGAGGACAAGGCCGGTCTCTGCCGGGAAGCCGAGCATGATGTTCATGCATTCGATGGCAGCTCCGGAAGCGCCTTTGCCGAGGTTGTCAAAAGAGGCGAGGACGAGAATGCGGTCGTCGTTTCCTGCGATGTAGATGGTGAGGCTGTCTTTGCCGGCATCCTTGTTCGCATTGAGGAAGAGGCCGTTCGTTTCGTCGGTGGTAAGGTCAGAAATTTTGACGATATTGGAACCTTTGTAGCAGCGTTTGTAGATTTCATGGAAATCGTCGATGTCGACGGATCCGGGAAGTCCGCAGGGGAGCTGCAGGAAATGGGTGTGGAAGCCGATGGTGACCTGCATGCCGGCCACATAGTCGGCTACGATTGGTGAAAAGATCGGTTCTTCGCAGAGTTTGCAGACTTTCATGATTTCCGGAAGGTGCTTGTGCTTCTGGGAGAGTCCGTACTGGCGGGGAGCCTTGAGTTCTTCTCTCATGTTTTCTTCGTAGTCCTTGATCATGGATTTGCCGCCGCCGCTGTATCCGGTGAGGGAGAAGCAGTGGAGGGGGTAATTGATCGGGAGGACGCCGGCTTTGACGAGCGGGTAGAGGATGGAAATGACGCCGGATGCGTGGCAGCCCGGGACTGCGACTTTATCCGCTTTGGCGATGGCGTCTTTCTGCTGCTCGGAAAGTTCAGGGAATCCGTAGACCCAGTCCTCTTTCGTCCGGTGGGCAGTGGAGGTGTCGAGGATGCGGATGCCTGTGCCTTCGGTGGCTTTGACGATTTCCCTGGATGCATCATCCGGAAGGCAGAGGAACATGATGTCGGCTTCCTTGGCAAAGGAAACGATGGTGTCGATGTCCTTTTTCTTGTCTTCGGGAAGGGAAAGAAGGTCGATGTCTTTTCTGCCGGACAGGCGGTCGTGCAGGCGGAGGCCCGTGGTTCCTGATTCTCCGACGATAAAGACTTTTGGCAGTGATTTCTGTGTCATGATACTCATCCTTCTTTCTTATTCATGAATGGGATACTCGGCAAATGAGGCGACCATCACGGCTTTGATGGTCGGGAGTCTGTTGGCGGCTTCCTGGAAGGCCAGAGAGAACGGCGCTTCGAAGACGTCGTCTGTGACTTCGATGCCGTCGAGGCCGAATCTTTCGTAGATGTCCTTGCCGACTTTTGTCTCGGTATTGTGGAAGGCCGGGAGGCAGTGGCAGAAGACGGTGTCCGGATTTCCGGTGTTCTTGATCATGTCCATCGTGATGCGGTATGGCATGAAGAGTTTGATGCGTTCGCCCCAGAGTTCGTAGGGGTCGCCCATGGTGACCCAGACTCCGGTGTAGATGACGTCGAGGCCTTTGACGCCTTCTACGGGATCGTCGGTGAAGGTGAAGGTCGCGCCAGTCTTCTCAGCGATTTTCTGGCATTTGGCGAGGAAATCGTCTTCAGGGAAGAACTGGGCGGGTCCGATGATGCGGAAGTCCATGCCTGCAAGGGCTGCGCCTGCCATGAGGGCGTGCGCCATATTGGACTGTCCGTGTCCGACGTAAGCGAAGGAGAGTTCATTCAGAGGTTTATTGAAATGTTCCTTCAGCGTCAGGAAATTGGCGAGGGTCTGTGTCGGGTGGTCGTAGTCGGTGAGGCCGTTCCAGACGGGAACGCCTGCCTTGGCTGCGAGTTCTTCGACAGCGGACTGCTTGAAGCCTCTGTATTCGATTCCATCGAACATGGATGCGAGGACGCGGGCGGTGTCGGCAATGGATTCTTTCTTGCCGATCTGGCTGCCTGTCGGTCCGAGGTATGTGGTGAATGCGCGCTGGTCTCTGGCAGCGACTTCGAATGCACAGCGGGTTCGTGTGGAATCTTTTTCGAAGATGAGGGCAAAGTTCTTTCCCTTCAGTGTCTGGATTTCCTTGCCTTCTTTCTTGTCTTTCTTAAGAGCGGCTGCGAGGTCCAGGTAGTATGCGAATTCTTCGGGTGTGTAGTCGGTCATGCTCAGGAACGGTTTATTGAGTAAGCTTTTCATGATATACCTCTCAGAGGGAAATGTTCTTTCGAACGGGATTATTCTTTGGCTAAAGTTTCGAGGCAGGCGCCTGCTTCCATGATGATGCCCAGTGGAAGGATGGATTCGTCTAGAGCGAAGCTTGCATTGTGCAGGGCAGGAGTTCCTTCCTTGCCGGTGCCGAGCCAGAGGAAGGCGCCGGGGAATTTTTCAAGGTAGTAGGAGAAGTCTTCTGCACACATGGACGGGAATTCCGGATGGGTGATGTGTTCCTTGCCGATGTAGGTCTTGGCAACTTCATCGAGGAAGTCAATCTTTTCCGGTGTATTGATCGTGGCGCTGTGGCCGCGTACGTAGTTCAGTTCGGAATGGGTGCCAAACGTGTAGTCGAGCCCTTTGAGGAGTTCTCCCAGACGCTGTTCCATCTTGTCGCGGAGGGCCGGGGTGTACGTACGGACGGTACCTTCGAGGTAAGCATCTTCGACGCCTACGTTGTAGCGGGTGCCTGCATTCATGAGGCCGATGGTGCATACGACATTTTCCATCGGGTTCATCTCACGGGAGATGAGTGTCTGCACGTCGATGATGAAGTGGGCAGCGGCTACGAGAGCATCCGTGCCATTGTGCGGCTGCGCTGCGTGGGTGGATTTCCCTTTGACGTGGACGTAGAAACGATCGGATGCTGCCATGAGATTTCCTTTTTTCAGTCCGACCTGCCCGACGGGAAGTTCAGGCCATACGTGGAGGCCGTAGATTTCTTCGATGTCATCGAGCTTGCCGGAAGCGGCGATGTGGCGTCCGCCCCCGATGGAAGCTTCTTCTTCAGCCGGCTGGAATACGAGCTTCACTGTGCCGTGGAGCTGGCTCTTCATGGACTGGAGGACAGCGGCAGCGCCGAGAAGGATGGACATGTGGCCGTCGTGGCCGCATGCGTGCATGACGCCTTTGTTTTTCGAAGCAAAGGGCAGGCCTGTCAATTCGGTGACGGGGAGGGCATCCATGTCGGCTCTGAGGGCTACGGTCTTGCCGGGAAGATCGCCTTTGATAGTCCCAAGGACTGCCGTCCCGAAGGAGCCTGTTTCAAAGGGGATGCCGAGTTCAGTGAGGACCTGCTGGATATAAAGGGAAGTCTCTTTTTCTTCTCCGGACACTTCAGGATATTCATGGAAGTGTCGTCTCCATCCCACCACCTTTGGCAGGATCTGCGATGTTTTTTCCTTGACTTCCTTTTCGTACATTCCGAGGACCTCTTTTCTATGGTATAAATGCATGTTTATGCAATATTGCATGAACGATATTCGGCGGATATGTGGATTATTTCCATCAAATCTCAATTTTTGAAGAAATATAAAAATCCGCACGTTTTTGGATTGAAATAATAATACAACTTTTAGAATAAATATTCAATAAGTTACATAAATATTTTTTGAAAAATTTTTTGAGAGCGCATTCGGACCATGAAGTATAATAGAAAGGAATAAATACAGGCAGCCTGCCGGTCAGGCTCTGGCAAGGGGGGATCATGATGAATCAGCCGCGCGGCTCTATTAATAAGAAAAATATAATAAAGAAGGCAGTGCTTCTTTCCATGGGAGGGGCTCTCTTGATGTCGATTTCTTCCGGCGCAGAAGAGGTATATTCGCTTCCGGAGATGGTTGTGACGGCAGAAAAGATGCCAGTCGAATCGAAGAAGGAACCGCAGGCGGTCCAGGTCGTCGATCAGAAGGAAATCGAAAGCCTTGGCGCGGTGAATGCGACGCAGGCCCTGGAGCTTGTGACGGGAATCAACCTTTCAAGCGGGAAGGCCGGCAGCACGGCTTCCATGGGCGGCACGCAGGTGATGCTCCGCGGCATGAATACGAATCAGGTGCTGATCCTTGTTGACGGCAGGCGCATGGCGGATGAGGATACGAGCCAGACAAAGAATGCCTACCTTCTTTTAAGGATTCCTCTTTCCACGATCGACAAGATCGAAGTCGTGAGGGGTCCGTCGGGTGCGATGTACGGCTCAGACGGCATGGGCGGCGTCATCAATATCATCACGAAGAAGCCGGACAAGGAAGAAACGGTGCTCGGCTTCCACACGGGGGAGGCGGAGTGGGGCGAGGACCTCCGCTATACGACTGGGAAACTCGGCCGCTGGAATTCCTCCTTCCATTACAGCACGGCAAAGGTGCGCCCTCTTTCCTACAGGAACCAGGGGACGGATGAACGCGGCATCATAACGGACGGCTGGGATGTGCCGGGCTATGGCAGAAGACAGGAAATCGGGCTCGATACGGTCTATGATTTCGAGAACAGGAACGAGAACAAGGTGCGCTTCGGCGTGAATTACTTCGACGAATCGATGCTGACGCGCTTTGCTGACGGCGGCATGCAGATGGGCCGGCTGTACCTGCCGATCCAGAAGGATGACAGGAGCCGCATCGACCGTCATGAGACGGACACGTTCCTAACGTATACAGGAAAGACGGACAGAAATGAATACGAAGGCAGCGTTTCCTACAGCCGCCTTACGAAGAATTCGAAGACGAGCAATGACCGTCCTGATTTTACGGGCATCCTTCCGCCATTCGTGAATTCCATGCTGGACACGTTGTACCCTGCCAGCGATTACGACAAGGCGGAGTACACGGAGTGGGCGCTTTCCGGAAAGGACACGATGACCTTTGACAAGCACCGCGTGACGTACGGCGGGGATTACCGCATGACGTCGTACACGGGGACGCGCCTCGGCGAAGGAAAGGAAGAAGAAGGGCACAGCATCGAGAATGCGGCGCTCTATGTGACGGATTTCTGGACGATGGGCGGGGGCGTGACGCTGACACCATCCTTCCGCATGGAGCATAACAACCGCTTCGGTGATTACGGCGTGCCAAGACTGGGCGCGACATGGGAGCTGGATCCCCATAACAGGATCAAGGCAGACTATGGCGCCGGATACCGCGCGCCGACAGTTTCGGAAATGTACCTCAATCTCAATCATTTCGCTTACCGCATTTACGGCAATCCCGATCTTTCTCCGGAGAAATCCCGCTCCCTCGATCTTTCATATGAATGGGAATTGGGAAATCTCAAGGGCAAGGTGACCTGGTTCAAGAACCGCGTGAAGAACCTGATCGACATCGTGCAGGTGAGCGATGCCGTCTACCATTATGAAAACGTGAACCGCGCCGACATCGAGGGCGTGGAGACAGAGCTTTCCGCGCCGATGGGAAGCCGCTGGAACTGGCGACTTTCGCATGTGTACCTCGATGCCGAGAACAAGACGGACGGCACGATGCTCGACAACCGCGCGCCATACGGTGACGGCCGCTCTTTTCTATGATGATCATGATGATTACGGCTGGTCGGGCGCCATCTGGGATACCTTCCAGGACCACTACCGCTTTGATGATGAAGCGTATACATTCCAGACGCTGAACACGTCCATCCGGAAACGCTGGGACGACTGGTCCATGACGGCGGGCGTCTATAACTGGTTCGACAAGAAAGTGGACGACCTTTACGTCCATGGAAGAGAATGGTTCACAGGCATGCAGGTCAGACTGTAAGCGGGGTATTATAAAGAGGCTGTTATATAGAGAGCTGCGGGAATGCGATGCATTTCCTGCGGCTTTTTCTTTGCATGAATGCATTTCCTGAATGGGAAAGCGGCGGATACTCCCGTTTCGCTTCTATGACAATCTGTATGAAATGGAATAGTATTTCGGTAATTATGTGGTATCTCCAGCCATTTTCAGGAAATATTTCTGATTTTGAGGGATTATAGATAAAAGTGTACCCTTTTTCTAAAAAATATTGACTATTTTTGATATTTTCTGAAATATTTTACTTTTAATTGAAAAAGTGTGATATAATAACATCAATGAGCAGGCATGTACTAACGAGAACGGACAACCGAGAAACGTAAATCATGGGAGAGACGCTTGTAGTGTTCTCTTTTTTTAGTGCCCGGGAGCGGATGGATCCGCAGATACGAAGACCCGGAAGATGCAAAGATGCATAGATTGAGACGCCTGCCTTTTTTATTAGCGATGAGCGAATGCGTACCCATGACGCACACAGGAGGAAACACATGTACGAAACTTTTGACGAATTAGGAATCCAGCCGGAAATTCTGCAGGCCGTAAAGGATATGGGGTTCGAGGAACCGACCCCGATCCAGAAGGTCTCCATTCCAGTAGCACTTTCCGGAAAGGATCTGATTGGTCAGGCACAGACAGGCACAGGCAAAACCGCAGCATTCGGTATCCCTGTACTGGAACGCATTGACACAACAAAGCCAGGTCCGCAGGCAGTCATCCTTTCGCCAACCAGAGAACTGGCTATCCAGTCCGCTGAAGAAATCAACCATCTTGCACAGTACCTGCCGATCCACGCACTGCCGATCTACGGCGGTCAGGATATTGAACGCCAGTTCAAGGCACTCCGCAAGAAACCAAACATCATCGTAGCTACCCCGGGCCGTCTGATGGACCATATGAAGCGCGGCACGATCGACCTCTCCAATGTACAGATTCTCGTCCTTGATGAAGGCGATGAAATGGTCGATATGGGATTCATCGACGACATCCGCACGATCCTTGCTGCTATTCCGGAAGAAAGACAGACCATGTTCTTCTCCGCTACCATGCCTGGACCGATCCGTGAACTCGCTGAAACATTCCTGAAGGACCCGGAAGTCGTCAAGATCAAGGCTGCTACCGTAACCATCGACCTGATCGAACAGGAATACATCGAACTGCCGGACCGTCAGAAATTTGACGCACTCTGCCGTCTGCTCGATATGCAGGATCCCGAACTGGCTATCGTATTCGTACGCACCAAGCGCCGCTGCGATGAAGTCACCGAAGCTCTGAAGAAGAGAGGCTACATGGCCGAAGGTCTTCACGGCGACCTGTCCCAGCAGAAGAGAGACACCGTCGTACGCCAGTTCAAGGAAGGCACCATTGATATCCTCGTTGCTACCGACGTCGCTGCCAGAGGCCTTGATATTTCCGGCGTCACACACGTTTACAACTTCGATATGCCGCAGGATCCGGAAATCTATGTACACCGCGTAGGCCGTACAGGCCGCGCAGGACAGACCGGCCTTGCTACGACATTCGTCATTTCCAGAGAAATGGGCCAGCTGCGTGACATCGAAAGAGTCATCCGCCGCCGCATTACCCGCCGCTCTGTACCGACACTGACCGAAGTCATGGAAGAAAACCAGAAGGCTGCCATTGAAAGCCTTTCCGAAGCAGCTCAGGCTGGCGGACTCGAACAGTTCCGCGAAAGCGCCGAAGAACTCCTGAATGACCAGGACTCCGTATCCCTCGTTGCAGCAGCTATCAAACTGCTGACCAAACAGCCGGACGTTACTCCGGTCAAGATCACGGAAGAAGCTCCGAACTTCAGAAGAAGAAGCGGCGGCGGACACCGTCGTTTCGAAGGCGGAAACCGCCCGAGAAGACACTTCGAAGGACGCGGCGACCGTGAAGGCCGCGGCGACAGAGAAGGACGCCGTTTCGAAGGAAAGCGCGGAGGCCGTCATTTCGAAGGCGGTCGCGGCAATCGTCCGAAAGGACCGAAGAGCCCGAGAGTGCAGGACTCCAATTTCAAATCATACTTCAAGAACTCTGACTGATTAGAGGGCTTGAATGAAAAGAGGCCGGGATTATTCCCGGTCTTTTGGATTTTCTGAAACAAGACTAAAAAGAATTTTTTCGATACTGGCAATTTCAGGGGAAACAGAGTATCTTAAATACAGGAATCCAAATTTCCAAGAAGGAGGAATGTTCCATGAAAAAAATTACCATGATCAAGATCCCGGGATGCCCGTACTGCGCAAAAGCGAAGAAGGCATTCGAGGAACTTTGCCAGAAACCGGAATATGCCAATGCAGAAGTAGAAGTGATCGATGAACAGCTGCAGCCGGAGCTCGTCACTCCATACAACGGCAAGTACTACTATGTACCGAGCCTCTTCATCGACGGGGAAAAGCTTTTCGAAGCCCAGCCCGGACAGGATTACGAGACAATCAAGGCAGCTGTAGAAAAAACCTTAAAAGCTGCTGCGGAATAAACGGTAGCAAAAAAGGTGCTGTGACAAAATGGTTTATCATTTTGCCACAGCACCTTTTTCTATTGGAATATTCCATTAAAGGATTATCTAACAAATGTATTTATTTGTTCTGTCTGAAAACCTAAAAACCTCGCTGCGCTCGAGAACTACTGTATTCCTGTCTCTTATACACATCTGACGCTGCCGACGAAGCTAGAAGTG
>OWJH01000168.1_pt1 | contig 30901 bp, 19 predicted proteins | sample 1732621 | NCBI WGS metagenome assembly OWJH01 (sample SAMN05065735, study PRJEB22554) | human gut metagenome | biome: ENVO:2100002; feature: ENVO:00000062; material: ENVO:00002003 | host: Homo sapiens | place: USA
ACGAGATGTAGCTCCGTCTCGTGGGCTCGGAGATGTGTATAAGAGACAGGAATTCCGAAAGGGGGGATTTCCTTTGGCTGATGAAATCAAGGACGGCAAGGTAGACGTTACCCGTTACATGGTCAAGGAAGGCGAAAAGGTCAATCTGAAGAAATACAGCACGAAGTGCGATGTTTCTATAGACAAGTCTCAGGTGAAGAATCTGTATTTCCCGCAGGTGATCGAAAAGCTCAAGGATCTGCAGGAGAAATTGTACGCGCAGAATACGTACGGGCTCGTGGTCGTGCTCCAGGCGATGGATGCGGCCGGCAAGGACGGTACGATCAATCATGTCTTTGCAAGTTTGAATCCTGGCGGTGTGAAGGTGGTTTCCTTCAAGCAGCCGACTACGGAGGAAAAAGACCACGATTACATGTGGCGTATCAATAAGGCGCTGCCGGAACGCGGGGATATCGGGATTTTCAACCGTTCGCAGTATGAGGATGTCATCGTGACGCGCATCCATGACCTGGTCCATCAGGGCCAGCTGCCACAGAATCTGGTGAATAAGAATATCTGGGAAGAACGCTACGAGCAGATCAATAACTGGGAGAAGTACCTTCGTCAGAACGGGTTCATGATGATCAAGATTTTCCTCCATGTATCGAAGGAAGAGCAGCAGAAGCGCCTGATCGACCGTATCGTGAACCAGCAGAAAAACTGGAAATTCTCGATGTCGGATATCAATGAAAGGCAGTACTGGGACCGCTATCAGGAGCTGTATGAGGAAATGATTTCGAAGACGTCGAAAGACATTTCGCCATGGTTCATCATACCGGCAGACCAGAAGTGGTACACCCGCTACATCGTCGCCCTCATCACGCTGCAGGCGCTGAAGAAAATCGATCCGCAGTTCCCGAAGCTGGATCCGGAAGTACAGAAGCAGCTGGAAACGTTCAAGAAGCTCATCGCCCAGGTGGACGTGAAGGAACTGGCAGAAATCCAGACGACGCTTTCCGAGAAGGCATCGAAGGAAAACAAGGAAAACTAAAACAACAAAATAAAATGTAAAGGGGAAACCTGTCATGGAGAACGAGACAAAAGGAAAGACCGAAGTAAATGATGTCAAAGAAATCAAAGACGTAAAAGACTACAAGGATGCGAAAATAAAAATTGACATCGATAGATACCGCGTCAAGGAAGGCGATACGATCAACCTTAAGAAGTTCGCCACGTACTGCGATCAGGATGTGGACAAGAGTGCCGTGAAGAACTATGCATTCCCGCAGGCACTTGATGAAATCAGCCTGTTGCAGGCGAAGCTTTTCGCGCAGAGCACTTACGGGCTCATCATCGTCCTGCAGGCGATGGACGCTGCCGGCAAGGACAGCACAATCAAGCACGTATTCTCTCATCTCGATCCGAACGGGGTCCACGTCGTTTCCTTCAAGCAGCCGACCGAAGAGGAAAAGGACCACGATTACATGTGGCGCATTAACAAAGCCCTTCCACGCCGCGGGGATATCGGCGTATTCAACCGTTCCCACTATGAAGACGTCATCGTTTCCCGCGTCCATAATCTGATCGAGCAGGGCAAGATGCCGAAGAACCTCATCAGCAAGGATATCTGGGATATACGCTACCGTCAGATCCGCGACTGGGAAACGTACCTGAATGAAAACGGCTTCCCAATCCTCAAGATTTTCCTGCACGTATCGAAGGATGAACAGCGCGACCGCCTGGCCGAACGAATCCTCAACAAGCAGAAGAACTGGAAATTTTCCATGGCAGATATCAACGAACGCCGCTACTGGGACCGTTACCAGGAACTGTACAGCGAAATAATTTCCGAAACCTCCCTGAAAGAGGCGCCATGGTACATCGTCCCGGCTGACCAGAAATGGTACACTCGCTACGTCGTCGCCCAGATCGTCATCAAGGCACTGAAGGACATCGCGCCGAAGTTCCCTGAAATGTCGAAGGAAATCAAGGATCAGCTCGAAGAATTCAGGAAGCTGATCGAAAGCGGCTCCGTCGGCATGATCGAGGAAATGCAGGACATGATGCTCCCCTCTGACAAGTAATAAAAGAAACGCATAAAATAGCAGCGTATTTCTGATTTCCTTGATAAGAAGGAAGCAGAAACGCCCATTTTACCGCAGGTACAAATTAAGGCAGGCCATAAAAAAGAAGCGGAAGGAGGATAAGAAGAATCACGTCCTTAACCGCTTCTTTTCATTATGGTATAATGGAATAGATACTAGGAATAGAAACTTTGAAATTATTGAAATGATTGATTGCGAGAGGTGAAACTTATGAAGAAAATTATTGCGGCTATGATCGCACTGGCAGCAGTTTCCAGCGCAGCATACGCATCTCCTCTGACGACGTACCAGAAGGGACAGACTGAAATCAACGTAGGCATGTGGGACGCATCCGCGAAATCCAATGGCTATAAATCCGACGGCGAATGGAACTTCACCGGCGGCCTGACATACGGCATCAATGACAAATGGGCTGCTCAGTACCAGTACACAGGCCTTTCCACCGACCACACCGGCGGAAATATGAACGAACTGAATGCTCTCTACTCCATCAATCCGGAAGTGGCAGCCTTCGGCGGCTGGAACCGCATACATATGTCCGACTTCCCGGACCGCGTATTCGGCTCTTCCGACCGTACAAACAACGTAGCCCAGTTAGGCCTCATTGCCCGTCATCGGCTGACCGACGGCCTTGACGTCTATGCCAAAGGCGCCCTCGGCACCGAGCAGACCACCATGTGGGAAGCAGGCGTCGACCTCGCTATCGATGAAGACCTTGACCTGAACGCAGGCTACCATTACCTGAATACCAAAGGAAATGACGACAACAACGTCTCCTATAAAGGCTTCATGGCAGGCGTATCCTACCGCTTCGGCGGCTCCAATGAATATGGCACCGGAACAAATGGCATGATCGACGACTCCGCTTATGCAAGAGCCAACCAGGAAGAAAGAGTATCCACAGTCTCCACTGTCCAGAAATCCGAAACCCCGGCAGCCGTAGTCACCACTACAAACAATGCCGGCGCAGAAACGACCGTCCAGGTCCCGGCTGATACACCAGTCGCAGCACCGGAAAACGACTACTATTTCAATAGCGTCCTCTTCAACGAAGACTCCTCCGACATCATCCCGGCACAGAAAATCAACCTCGATGCATTCGTCAAAGAAGCCAAGGAAACAGGCCACGTCTTCAAACTCGTAGGCCGCACCGATGCCACAGGCTCCGCTGACTACAACGAAAACCTCGCATCCAGACGCATCAAAGCTGTCAGAGACTATGCCGTCTCCAAAGGCGTTGACGCTTCCAAACTCGTAGAAATGGTCAAAGGCTCCGAAGGCTCCACAGGCAAGAACGAAGGCGACAGAAGAGTCGATATCTTTGAACATAAGTAAGATTTGGAAATTGATAAAAGAGAAAAGATACGAAGATACGAAAAAAGGGCTCATCGAGAGTCCTTTTTTCGTTGTGAGCGTTACTCACAAAACCGCACAACCGGACTTCGTCCGTGGAAATGCAACTCATCCGTCTCATACACTAATTTATGCGCCATTTATAGCATTACCATTACCGACAACTGGTATATGAGACACCTTCCCTTCCAGGGCAAGGTTAAGACCGGCCTACGGCCCTTCTTCCCAAATCCTCCCAAATCAAAATACCCCGCAGCATCGCTTATGCTGCGGGGTTCCTTTTTTTATTCTTTTTCCACGAAATCCAGTATTTCCAAGGGATGGTTCACGAAGTTTTTTCCTCCTCTGGCTCTGAGGAAGGTTTCGGGGCGGAAGCCCCAGGTGACGGAGAGGCAGGGGAGGTGGGAGTTTCTGGCTGTTTCTATGTCCACTTCTGTGTCTCCGACGTAGATGGCATCCTCGGGTGTGAGGGAAAGATCGCTCAGGATTGCATTGATCATGTCTGGAGCGGGTTTTCGGTAGATATCCGGTTTGTTTCCTTTGACGACGTCAAAAAGGCCTTTAAGGTACATTTCCGTGAGTTTTTTGACAGGGGCTTCGTCTTTGTTGGAGGCTACGGCTGTTTTGATTCCTTTTTCTCTCAGTTTTTTGAGGAGCTCGGGGATGCCTTCGTAGGGGCTGGTTTTTCTGTGGTTTCTTGGATAGAGGTCGGAGAAGATGGCGCGGCATTTCTGGATTTCTTCTTCGGTGACGGCATAGCGGGAAGCGGGGATGGTTTCGCAGAGGTCGATGAGGTCCTGACCCTGGCAGCCTCTGGCAAGAGCGATGATTTTTGCGATGTCGTCGTGGATGCCGCTTCCAAAGCAGAGTTTGACTTCGTCTCTGGTGAAGTAGTGGGGAAGGCCCATGGCTTCGAGGGCGTTGTTGGAGGCGGTGGTGATGTCGGTGATGGTATCGAGGATGGTTCCATCCATATCAAAAATGACGGCTTTGATCATAGTTGTTCCTTTCTTTTTGCATTTTCTTTTGTTTTATTATACCTGTCTCATTCCTTCATTTCCATTTTCCTTAGGCGTTGCGGATTTCTCAAGAAATGCTGTCTTTTTTTTTGCTATAATGGGAATAATTATTTTCTTAAGGGGGAATGACCATGCATATGACGTGGCCTTTGATGGCCGTGATGCTTTTGACGGTGGCTTTTGTCATCGGTGTGGGAATTTTTCAGTCGCGCAAGGTCAGGTCGGCTGAGGGATACAGTGTCGGCGGAAGGAGTGCCGGGGTGCCCATGGTGGCCGGCGGGATTGCCGGGACGGTGGTCGGCGGCGGTGCGACGGTGGGTACGGCGCAGCTGGCGTACAGTGTGGGGCTTTCGGCATGGTGGTTCACTCTGGGAAGCGGGATTGCTTTCATCCTGATGGGGATTTTCTATGCACAGAAAATGCGCTCGACGGGGCTTTCTACGATTCCGCAGTTTCTGGGGATGCATTACGGGAGGCGGGCGGAGCGTCTGTCTTCGGTGATTTCTTCGATAGGGATTCTTCTTTCGGCGGTGGCGAGCTGCCTGCCCGGGATGGAAATCATTTCCTCGATCTTCGGCGTGGGCGAGCTTCCAGCGGCAATCATCCTGATGACGCTTGTCGCGGCGTATACGTTTTTTGGCGGGATGAAGAGTGCGGCCATTGGGGGCATCCTCAAGATGGCTGTCATCTGGCTTTCCCTTTTCGTCTGCGGTTTCGAAGCATATGAGGTGCTGGCTTCTTCGTCCGTGGCAATTCCTCCGTCTCATCTGGATCTTTTCGGACGCGGGTTCGAGGTGTCGATGTCGAATCTGTTCTCGATGATTGTCGGCGTCCTTTGCACGCAGACGTATATCCAGTGTATTTTCTCGGCAGATACGCCGATTACGGCCGCGGCCGGCTGCATCACGGCGGCGCTGATTGTCATTCCTGTCGGGCTTCCGTCCGTGGCTGTCGGTATGTACATGAGCGCTTTTGATCCGAATGTGGTGCCTGTTTTGACGCTTCCTACGTACTTTACGAATCATGCGTCCTTCTTGGTCGGCGGTCTTGCGATGGGCGGCATCGTGCTGTCTCTCATCAGCTCGATCGGCGGGCTGTCTTTGGGAATCGGGACGATGCTTGTGACGGATATCCTGATGCCGATCCTGCATCTCCAGGATGACAAGGCGCTTCTCCGTCTGACAAAAATTTCTGTCCTCTCTGTCATGGCAGCGGCTTGTGTGATTGCGGCGATGAACAGGGGAACGCAGGTCCTTTTCTGGAATTACCTCTCCATGGGCCTTAGAGGCGGCGGCATTTTCCTTCCGCTGACGCTTTCGGTCTTCTTCCCTGGGCATTTGAAGAGGGGATGGGCGGTGCTCTCCATGGCAGGGAGCACTGTGGCGGCCATCCTCGCCGTCGTTCTTCATCTTCCGATTGATTCCCTCTTCGCGGGTCTCATCGTGAGCGTCCTCCTGATCCTTCCCGGACTCAGGCTGAAGAGAGTGGATGGGGAATAGAAATGGTCTGAGAAAATAAATGATAAATAAAAGGCTGTGACGAAATGTGCAATCATTTCTTCACAGCCTTTTTTGCGTGGGTATTCGATTAGAGGATTAACTAACATGTTTATATATTTGCATTAACTGAAAACCATAAAACCTCGCTTCGCTCGCAGAAATGAACCTCCTCAGGCGCATCCGCGCCAGCTCCCCCTACGGGGCGAGCTCTGACACCCTTAAACCAAGGCTGAGGCCTTGAGGAAAACCGTAAAACCTCGCTGCGCGAGAGGAACTACATCTCATCCGTCGCCTTCGGCGACACCTTCTCCTTTCGGAGCAAGGTTAACACCCTTAAACCTCACTTCGTTCGAAGAAACACCATAAAGCCGGACTTCGTCCGTGGGTAATTAACTTCATTACCGGCCTCCGGCCGTACCTTCCTCTACGAGGTAAGGTCAAACACCCTTAAACCAAGGCTTTGCCTTATGGAAAACCATACGACCTCGCTTTGCTCGTGGTAATCAACCCTATCCGCCCTTCGGGCACCTTCCCCGTCTGGGAAGGCGAGTATTTCGCCATCTGGGGACATCACACAGTTTCCTGATTCCTTTATCTCTCTCCGCAAAGGAGGAGTTTTCTCAGGTCTTCTACTGTGTCGGCTACTTTTTCTGCGCCGGCTTCTTCGAGTTCCTGTCTGCTGCCGTATCCGTAAGCGACGCCTACGCTGGGGAGGCTGTTGGCTTTGGCGCCCAGGATGTCGTAGTTTGTGTCGCCAATCATGACGGTCCTGCCCGCCAGACTTTCTGCATTTCCATTACCGGAAAGCTGGCCCATGGCTTTGTGGATGATTTCTGCTTTCTGGCCGCGGCTGGCTTTCTTGGTGAGTTCGTCGCCGATGCCGCTTCCGCAGATGACGTCAAAGGCGTCGGTGAAGCCGAAGCGGTCGATGATTTTTCTTACGAAGGGTTCCGGCTTGCTCGATGCGACGGCGAGGACTTTTCCTTCCTTCTTGAGATCATAGAGAAGGTCTCCGATGCCGTCATAGGCTTCGCAGTCATAGAGTCCGCCTTCGTCTTCATACAGTTTCCTAAAGGCAGTGACGGCGGTGACGATCTGCTCGTCGGTCATGCCGTAGAGTTTTTTCATCTGCACATTGAGAGGCGGGCCGATGAAGCTGTGGAGCTTTTCTGCATCTTCTTCATGAATGCCTGCCTGATCGAGGCCGTACTTTACGGCTTTGACGATGCCCGGAGCGGATTCGGAAATCGTTCCGTCCAGGTCGAAGAAGTAGTAATTGTAAGAGTCCATGGCTCTCCTTTCAGGGAATAAAAGGGCTCCCGGCTTTGTACCGGGAGTCTCTTTTTATGGTTTTCTGTTTTTATTTTACACCGTGCATGATTTCTTTCAAGTATTCTTTCTTCTCGTTCTTCTCTTCTGCATTGTCCAGAAGGATGTCTACATAGCGGCTCAGCGTATCGGAGTCGGTGTAGTTGGAGATGAAGGAATCGGCCTTGTTGCTTTCCAGAATGATCGGGAATTCAACGGCGGAGAAAATCTGCATGGCTTTGAGATCCAGATCAGCGGGATCGGTGTATCCGGTAATCTCAGCGATATTCCGGATGACCTTGCTCCAGCACTGGCTGTGCAGAAGTGACAAGTAAATGAAGTACGTATCCTTGGCATCGTCGCTGGAAGGATTGGAGATGGAGCGGAAAAGTGCCGGGTGCTGGCGGGCGAGATGGAAATAGGCGATGATGTACTTCTTCAGCCTTTCCTTCGCCGAGAGCCTCGTATCGTCCAGGTATGCGACGATATTTTCCAGATTGCCCATCATGTATTCCAAAGCGCAGCCGATCAACTCTTCCTTCGACCCGAAGTAATAACGGACCGAAGCGATATTGACGTCTGCCTCTTTGGCGATCGAGCGGACGGTCGCCTTCTTGAAGCCTTCCTGCTGAAGAATCTTCACTGTAGCGGCGATCATCTTCTCGCGGACTTTTTCTCCTTTTCCAGTCAGTTTTCTATCACTCATAATGCAGTTCCTTTTCTCAAACTTACGGTCTTTCTGACGAAGGAGAGATCATCCTTGGATTCGCTCTTCTCGGTCAGGGCGCTCATCATCAGTTTCAAGCGGTTTGCCTGGTTGACTTCACTGGCACTGGCATCGCAGTCGAGAGCCAGGAATACGGCTTCCGGATACGCGGAGTGCAGTTTGTGGACCATGCCTTCACCGGTGATATGGTTCGGCAGGCAGGCAAATGGCTGCAGGCAGACGACGCCGCGGCATTCATGATACAGAAGATCGATCATGTCGGCGGTGAGGAACCAGCCTTCGCCGGCGCGGTTGCCAAGTGACAGGTACTGGGATGCTCTCTTGGCCATCTTCTCGATGCTTGTGATTTCATGGAAGCGTTTGGAATTCTTCACTGCCTTTTCTAGCGGCTTTCTGTACCATTCCAGGACGTAGCGGGAGAAGGTATCCTTCAGGTCTTCCCTCATGGAGCCGTCCATGAACTTTCTCTGGAAATGGCTGTCGAGAGAACCGTAGAGGAAGAAGTCAAGCATGCCGCTCGTTTCGGCTTCCCCGCCGTTCGCTTCGATTGCATGGACGATATCGTTGGATGCGATCGGGCTGAACTTGACGTAAATTTCACCGACGATGCCGATTCTCGGACGGCGCGGGCTGTCGTTGAGCGGCAAGCGGTCGAAGTCCTTGATGATATTGGCAAGGTTTTTCTTGTACTTGCGGAAGGATTCACCCTTGAGGATGGATTCGCAGCAGCGGTTCTGCCAGTCGCGGCAGAGGATTTCCGCGCTGCCCGGTGTCAGTTCATACGGACGTGTGCGGTAGAGGCACTGCTGCAGGGCATCGCCGTAAATGACTGCCTGTACAAGGTTCGTTGCCAGGGACAGCGAGAACTTGAAGCCAGGCTGCGGTTCAAAGCCCTGTGTGTTCAGGGAAATGACCGGAATCTGGGACAGGCCTGCTTCATCAAGCGCCTTGTGGATGAATCCGATATAGTTCGAAGCACGGCACATGCCGCCCGTCTGGGACATCATGAGCGCGGTGCGGTTCAGGTCATATTCGCCCGATTTCAGTGCGCGCATGAGGGAGCCGATCGTGATGATGGCCGGGTAGCAGGCATCATTGTTGACCGAAGCCAGCCCTTCATCGATATCCGCGCGGACCGGGGAAAGGACTTTGACATTATAGCCGGCAGCCCTTGCAGCAGCCTGGATGATCGGGAAGTGGATCGGGGACATTTCAGGAACGAGGATCGTGTAATCCTTGTCGTTCTTCATTTCCTCGGTAAACTCAGCCTTCGCATAATAGATTTCCGGCACATGATCGCTGTCCTGGATTCTTTCCTGGATAGCGGCCTTCAGCGAACGGAGACGGATACGGACAGCGCCGAGGTTCAAGCTCTGGTCGATCTTGAGGCAGGTGTAGAGACGGTCTCTCTTGCTCATGATTTCCTGTACCTGATCGGTAACGACGGCATCAAGGCCGCAGCCGAAGGAGTTCAGTTCGACGAGCTCAAGATCCGGATGGCGTGTGACGTATTCAGCTGCCTTGTACAGACGGCTGTGCCAGGTCCACTGGTTCATGACACGCAGATTCGGGAATTCGCCGCCCACCATGGATACGCCGTCTTCGGAAAGGACAGCCATGCCCAGCTGGTTGATGAGGTCAGGAATCGAATGGTTGACCGTCGGGTCGACATGGTACGGACGGCCTGCCAGCACGATGCCGATCAGGTGCTTGTCATGGATTTCCTTCAGGATGCGTTCTGTCTCATCGCGGAGCGATTTCCTGTATGCCTCTTCCGCCATTTCGCCTGCATTCATGGCAGCTTTGAGTTCATCGCCGGAAATGCCCATCGGCTTGAAGAATTCTTTCAGGCGGCCGTAGAGCTGCTTGGGCGCATGGAGCGGAAGGAACGGATGGTAGAATGTAGTCTTATATTTGGAGAGGACTTCGTCCATATTGGCCTGGATGTTTTCCGGATACGAAGCGACCATCGGGCAGTTGTAGCTGTTCGTGCTGCCTTCGTCCGGGCCCTTGTCGATGCACGGGTACCAGATGAAATCCGGATGGTGCTTGGCAAGGTCATAGACATGCGCATGGGCAAGCTTGGCCGGGAAGCATTCGGAATACGAAGGAATCGTTTCCATCGCTTCGGTCGGGATGTCACGCAGCTGTTCGCTGGATGTGACGACACGGTAGCCGAGCTTCGTGAAGAAAGCATGCCAGTACGGGAAATCTTCGTACATGTTCATTGTACGCGGAATGCCGACGGTGCCTCTCTTGGCCTGGCCCGGTGTCAGGGACTTCCTGTGCCAGATCTCGTCGTACTTCCAGCGGTAAATATTCGGGAGCGTGGAATGTGGTGCGCTCTTGCCGGTCAGCATGATAGCGGTGCCTCTCTCGCAGCGGTTGCCGGAAACGAAGGCACGTCCGTCGCTGAAGCGGGTAATCGTAACCATGCAGTGGTTGCCGCAGCCCGGGCAGCGTTTCATTTCATTCGTGAGTGACAGGCTCTTCAGCTTTTCAGGGGTGACGAGCGAGGTCACATGGCCTTCCGGACATTTATCTTTCGTAATCAGCGCAATACCGTAAGCGCCCATCAGCCCTGCGACATCCGGACGGATGACATGGCAGCCGAGGAGCAGTTCCAGTGCGCGGAGGACGGCATCATTATAGAACGTACCGCCCTGGACGACGACCTTATTGCCAAGATCAGCCGCAGTACGCAGGCGGATGACTTTGTACAGCGCATTCTTGATGACAGAATAGGAAAGGCCGGCAGAAATGTCTGCGACCGATACACCGTTCTTCTGCGCTTCACGGACACGGGAGTTCATGAAGACCGTGCAGCGGGAGCCCAGGTCGACCGGGTGCCTGGCTGTCAGAGCGATGCGTGCAAATTCCTTGACGTCCATGCCAAGGGACTGTGCAAATGTATCGAGGAAGGAACCGCAGCCGGAAGAGCATGCTTCATTCAGAAGAATGTCGTCGACAGCGCCGTCCTTGATGCGGCAGCACTTCATATCCTGGCCACCGATATCCAGAATCGTGGAAACATCCGGCAGGAAGTGCTTGGCGCCTCTGTAGTGCGCCATCGTTTCGACTTCGCCTACATCCGCTTCGAGCGCTCTCTTGATCAGCTCTTCGCCGTAGCCGGTGACACCCGCGCCGCAGATGACGGCTTCCTTCGGGAGCTTGTCATAGAGGTCCGTCAGGATCTTCCTGGCACCGTTCAGCGGAGTACCCTTATTTCCTGCATAGTATTCATAAAGGATATTGCCTTCCCTGTCAAGAAGGACAGCCTTGATCGTTGTGGAACCAGCGTCGATGCCGAGCCATACCGGGCCTTTTGCCTTGGAAATATCGGCTCTTGGCGCATGGAAACGAGCATGGCGTTCCTTGAATTCCTTGTAATCTTCTTCCGTTGCAAAAAGCGGCGGGAGCGTCTTGGCATTGCCCAGATCGGATTCCTCCGAGTTCTCCACCTTCGTCAGCCAGCTGTCAAGATCGAGCGGCTTGTCGTGGCAGGCAGAAACAGCAGCGCCGATAGCGACATACAGTTCGCCGTGTTCCGGAACGATCATATCCTCGTCCTTGATATCCAGAGTCTTCTGGAAACGTTCGCGAAGGATCGGCTGGAACGTCAAAGGACCACCAAGGAATGCTACCTTGCCGTGGATCGGGCGTCCGCAGGTCAGGCCGGAAATCGTCTGATTGACGACGGACTGGAAAACGGACAGTGCAATGTCTTCATGAGAGACGCCTTCATTCAAGAGCGCCTGGATATCTGTCTTGGCGAAAACGCCGCAGCGGGAAGCGATCGGGTAGATTTCCTTCGCCTTCTCGGCCATCTTTCCAAGGCCTGCTGCATCGACAGAAAGAAGAGATGCCATACGGTCGATGAATGCGCCCGTGCCGCCTGCGCATGCGCCATTCATACGCTGATCGACACCATTTCTCAGGTACGTGATCTTCTCATCTTCGCCGCCCAGCTCGATGATGACATCCGTATCCGGATTGAACGTGCGGATTGCCTTCGTTTCCGCCAGGATTTCCTGACGGAAAGGCAGTCCCATCATCTTTGCAAGTCCCATGCCGCCGCTTCCGGAAATGGACGCGGTGATACGGTAACCCGAATAATCCTTCTGAAGTTCCTTCAAAAGGGAAATCGTCGCGCTTCTGATATCGGACATATGACGCTGGTACCGTCCGAAAAGCAGTTTCAGGTATGGCGACAGGGCCACGACTTTGACCGTGGTCGAACCTACGTCGATACCGACATGGATAACAGGTTTCATGGAATAACCTCCTGGACTCTTCCGGAGTCTTTTTGCCCCGCTCCCAACTGCGGGTGGTGAAAAAGAATTCCCTATACGAAATAATGATTAATGTTTATAATCATACGATTGATTTGTTCGATTATATTTTAACACTTTTTGCACATAAGAACAACGGAAGAAAATCATACACGTGTTTATAATTCATACGTTTTTACCGATAAATTCGGATAAAATGATAGATAGCTTATAGGATACTATGAAAAGAGAAAAAAAGATACAGGACTGAAAAAATATTTTTATCAGCCTGTATCTTTTTTAAATGAAAATTTTAGATGCGTTTGATTTTAAATTTTTCTTTCCGTTTTTGATTTTCCATCAAAATGCATGAAATTACAGAAAATATTCCTACTTCATTTCTTTTTCATGAGCCGGGGCAATCCTTGTGTAGAACATGATGACAGCCAGCACATAGCAGACGACCATGATGATTCCCATCGGAAGTGCCGTCTGGTCCCCTGCAATGCCGACGACCGGCATCATGACGCCGCCAAGAATCATGGAGAAGAAACCGATCAGAGCCGAGCCGCTCCCTGCATTTTCACCGCAGCGCGAAAGTGCCAGCGATACGGAAGCCGCGCCCATGACAGAAAGCGGGACGATTGTCACGAAAAGGACGGGAATCGTGTACCAGATCGGCGCCTTCACAATGATGCCTGCCAAAAGGAAAAAGGAAGCGATGAGAGGAATCAGAATGGAATACTTCAGCATGACCACCTCGCGCACCGTCCCTGCCAGTCTTGCCGGCAGCGCACCGACCAGCATGAGTCCCACGCCGATGCCGCCGAAAATATAGCTGTACTGCTGCGGGGTGACATGGTAGATGTTCTGGAAAAGGAAGGAAGAACCTGCGATATAGGAGAAGAAAGCGCCGAATACAAAGCACTGTACCAGGCAGTGGCCAAAGAAATAACGATTCTTCACCAATGTGCCGAACGCCCTGAACCCGTCAGAGAAACGGCGCACGCGGTCCGTCTTCTTCAGAGTTTCCTTGTACGCCATCGTCGCCATGATCTGGATGATACCGACAGCCGTCAGCACAAAGAAAATGCCGTGCCAGGACGTGAAGAGAAGAATCTGCCCGCCAAGAACAGGCGCCGCGATCGGAGCAAGACCATTTACCATCATGAGGATCGCCATGAAGCGCATGAGCTCCGGCCCTTCGCACACGTCCCTTGCAATGGCACGGGAGATGACGATGCCGAACGCCCCTGAAAGTCCCATGATGAAACGGAAAACAAGGAATACATAAATATTCGTGCAGACAGCGCAGACAGCCGATGCAATCGTGAAACCGCCCATCCCGATAAAAAGAGGCACCTTGCGCCCCATGCGGTCACTGACCGGCCCGCCAAAAATCTGCCCCAGCGCCATGCCGATCATCGTCATCGTCAAAGTCATCTGCGTCATCGATGTGGAAATGGAAAAATAAGAGGACAACTCCGGAAGCGACGGCAGGTACATATCCGTAGACAGCGGCGCCATTGCAGACATCACTCCCAGAAAAATCGTCAGAAACGTCAAAGAATTCATCAAACTCCCCTTCCTGCTGCCAAAGAAAAAACTCCGTCTAGTATACGGAGTTCGCCTGAGACCCGGGCCAAGCCCTGCCTCGCTCTGCCAAGCAGCATGCAATTATCAGTTAGTATTGTTATCTATTTTAAAAAATATTTTAGAAATTGGCAAGAGGGAGTTTGTGGATGAGAGAGAAAAAAGATAGAAATGGGGGAATTAAAACCATACAAATAGGAAAAGGTGAAACAATTGAAAGATTAAAACCGGAGGACGAGGGAAAAGAAAAAAGATTAAAACCATACAACCAGCCTGACGGCTGTCGGAAATGATGTTTTCATCGCCTTCGGCGCCACCTTCCTCTACGAGGCAAGGTCAAACACCCTTAAACCAAGGCTTTGCCTTGAGGAAAAGGAAAACCACAAAACCTCGCTTCGCTCGTGGAACCTTTTTAGATTAGAAAGTTCAATGAATAATCAACCCTATCCGCCCGGCATCAGAAACCAGGCCGGGCACCTTCCCCGTCTGAAAAGGTCAACACCATTTCCTTGCTTAGCAAATAGAAAACAGGCAAACCAAGCTGCGCTTGAGGAAAATAATTAAAACCATACGACCTCGCTCCGCTCGCGGAACCTTTTTATAAAAACCAATGAATACTACACCCCTTTCTGCCGCATTCGCGGCAGCCTTCCCCGACGGGCAGGTCAAAACCTTCCGTGCCGGCATGTACTGATATTATCAAAAGTGATTTAAATGCGTTTACCATAAATGAAAACCGTAAGGCACTCATTCGATACTATCATCAGCAACGAAGCGGAGGACTTCAACCTCCCCGTCGGGAGAGGATCCGGCTTATCTTTTAACTGTTGCCGGAGAAAGGGGTGTAGTTCCTTCGAGCGAAGCGAGGTTGTTTGGTGTTTTTATATAAGCGCCTTATTCTTTCCCGCTGCAGCATCGCTACTTATGGACAATTATCAAATTTTCCCAACAAAAAAGACTCCCGAAGGAGTCTCTTTTGGGTTTTATTAGAAGGAGTAGTTGAGTTCTACGCCCCATGCGTCGTCCGGATCTTCGACAGAAGAGCCGTCGATTCCATCTGCTTTGCCTGCAAAGTTGTAGTAAGCGTCGAGTTCTACGTTCTTCTGAAGAGCTACGCCTGCACGTGCTACCCAGAACTTCACGTCTGCGCCGTTAAGCAGGCCGTAGTCGAGCTGGTCGGTCAGGTCGAGAGCGGAGTTGCCGAGCGCGTAAGAAGCGTAATCAGCATCTACATAGTGTACGCCGAGTGTCCAGGTGCCTGGTTTTTCTACGTCAACCGCGCCATAGGTAAGGCCTGCGGTCCAAAGAGCTGCATGGCCGATGTCATGATTGAAGCGGGACTGTACATAGTCGCCGTCGAGTGCGAGGTTGCCGCCGAGGTCGATGCTGGTGCCTGCACCCCAAACGCTGACTTTAGCACCTTTGGCTTCACTATTTGCCACTCCGTTACCATTCAGTTTATGGGTTGGTTTCAGGTAGAAAGCAGAGACATCAGCGGTGTCGCCGAGGTGTCCGGTCAGTTTTGCATACCAGTTTTCTGTATCTTTCTTGGATGCGTAGATGCTGGCAATATCGTCACTATCAACTGCATAGTATTCAGCAGCGGATGTCAGGTAGCCGTAGCCTGCTTCGATGCCGAAGGAACCATTGTCCCAGCCTGCGGAAATGCCGTCATAAATGCCGTCTTCATCCCAGAAAACACCTGTCTGGTCAAGAGCTACGCCCTGACGGCCGATGGATACGTGGGTGGCATCATTTGGTTTCCACAGAGCGAAGATGCGGTCCATGGTGGTATCCTTGTCATCGCTGTCTTTGAAATCCATTTCAGAAACGAAACGTCCGTTGACGGATACTTCGTCATTGACCTGGCCGGATACGTTGATTCTCATACGGCCTGTCCAGGAATCACTCTTTGCATTATCAGTGTCAATGTTTCTCTGGTACTGCATACGAGCATCGCCGGACCATGCGAGGTTGCCAACTTTCTTTTCAAGGTTGGAAACGCGAACGCCCAGGTTTGCGAGTTCGTCAGCGTATTCGCCAGCGAGTTTGTCCAGAGTTGCACGCTGCTGCGCATTCAGCTGATCTTCCTTAGCGAGCATGCGGGCAATGATCTGCGCCATTTCATAACGGGTGATGTTTCTTTCGCCTTTGAAGGTGCCATCCGGATAGCCTTCAACGACGCCCTGTTCGGACAGGGATTCTACTGCCTGATAGGCCCAGTCATTCGGGGGCACATCAGAGAATGGGTTTGCTGCGTATGCGGATACGCCAGCGGAAAGTGCTGCGACAGCAGCGATTGCGAGAATCTTTTTCATGCTTCTCTCCTCTAAAAGTAAACTCGTCCCGAGTATATTTCAGGAGAAGACTTGCTCGAGTGACCGTGTTTCCTCTGCTGCTTCCCCTGTTCCCTTGGCGGCCTTGCGGGACATTCTAAGCCGCCATATATAAAATAGCACAATTATTAGAGCTTAACAATTGAATTATTAGCAATATATTATTTTTGTATTGAAATTCATTATTTGTATAATTATATATCATTAATTTATTATGAGTGGATCATGATTTAAGGCCGCTTTCTGTTTTAGGAGTACCTTTATATTATATGCGGTATCCTAAATACTTATATTTGACGCACCTATTCTAACATACTGGTCATACCATGTAAAAATGATTTTTATCTATATTTATGTTATTAGATTTTGGGAGTTAGAGCGTGGAAAAAGAGGGAAACCGGGCAACGTGAAAACCAGGAAACTAGGAAAAACCTTACAATCAGCCTGCTGCGTGGTAATCAACCCTATCCGACCTTTTTCGAAAATGAACCCCTTTCGGCGCATCCGCGCCACTTTCCCCTGACGGGGACAGCTAAACCTCGCTCCGCTCGCGGAACCTTTTTATAAAAACCAATGAATACTACACCCCTTTCTGCCGCATTCGCGGCAGCCTTCCCCGACGGGGCAGGTCAAAACCTTCCGTGCCGGCATGTACTGATATTATCAACGGTGATTTAAATGCGTATCTTATTTTACGCCGCATTATCACTATCTTCTTATTTCCGCATTTTCGCAACAAAAAAAGACCGGATTTCTCCGGTCTCTGTTTGTTAAGCGTTTGCGCTTCTGAGTTTTTCTTTGAATGCTCTGTCTTTTCCTGTAGCACGGCAGTCGCGGCAGTAGCCGTAGATTTCTACTCTTGGTTCTGCTGCTTCGAAGCCATATTCTTCGTCGAGGACTTCTGCGTAGTCGGACTGCAGTCCTACGTCTACCGGGAAAATCCTGTGACAGGAGAGGCAGACCGCATGATGGGAAGGAGTTCCGTGCGCGTATTCGTAGCGGATCAGGCCATCAGCCAGCATGGTGGAACGAAGCAGTAAGCCGTTTTCAGCAAGAGCTTCACAGTTTCTGTACACGGTGGACAGGGACAGACGCATGTCCTTTCCACGAACGGCTTCATATACTTCTCCTGCTGTCAAAGGCAGGCTCTTTTCTAGCACTTTCAGAATCATTACGCGTGCTTTCGTCCTTTTTAAATGCTTTTTCACTAAAATTTCTTCAAAGCTTCCCATAGCGGCTCCTTGTTTCTTGTTAATCAGGGTTTCTCAAAAATTCAGCAAACTATCTGTATGTTTTGGGTTTTAAATTATATAGTATGCTATACATTTCATATTATAAGGTCTTTTTCCGTTTTTTCAAGTTTTTTCTTGTGCTTTTACATGCACTCAATGAAATTTGTTAGAAAAAAACCGCGCTGGGAACGCGGATTTCTTCTTTACGGAATACCTTGAAATGAAAAAAGAGGATGCAGAAGGATTTCCCCTCCGCATCCTCTGTCTTCCGTTCTGCTTACTGCAGTTCGTACTGATAGTCTTCGCGGAGGACGCGGATAGCGCCTTCGTCGCCTTTCATGGCAGCTTTGATGAGCCAGGCCATGGCCTCTTTCTCATCTTTTTCGCAGCCTTCACCGGCGGAGAGTGCATAGCCGTAGTGGGCCATTCCGAAGGCATCGCCTTCTTCAGCGGCTTTCTTGTACCAGGAAACAGCTTTTGCAATGTCTGATTTTACGCCAATGCCGGCTTCAAGGCAAAGCCCCATTGCGGAATACGCAGCAATGATTCCGTTTTTTGCTGCTTTCTCATAGCATGCATACGCTTCTTCCTGATGCTTGCCTGTTCTGGTATAGGCATCGCCCAGGCGGTAGTAGACGTCCTTGTCGCCGAGTTCTTCGGCTTCCTTTGCCATGGCTTTCGCCTTTTCCTCATCGACTACGCCGGCCTGTCCGGTGACGTATTCAGCGCAGGATACGGCGAGGAATACGCGAAGTGTGGCATCGCCGTCAGGGTCGCCCATTTCGCGGCCCTTCCTGATCCACATTTCCGCAGCAGCCAGGTCCTTGCGGACACTGGTTCCCTGCGCATAGAAGAGACCGGTCATCAGCATGGCGGCGGTGTCGCCCCTTTCGGCTGCCAGGAGGTAGTACTGGAATGCCTTTTCAGGACTGACACGGCCAAGCATGCCTTCGTCGTAGAGTTTTCCCAGAAGGGATGCAGCTTCGGCGCTTCCGTCGTCGCTTGCGCGTTCAAGGGAGCGTCTTGCCTTTCTCGGGTTCGGCTTTCCGCCATTGATGCCCTTCATGTACATTCTGCCCAGAAGAAGGTTGGCACGGGAGATATCGTAACTGGACGCGATCTTCCAGCAATTTTCCGCTTTCACTTCGTCCTTGGAGACTCCTTCTCCCTTTTCCAGCTTTTCACCGATCTGGCAGATTTCCTCGGCCGCTTCTCTGGCTCCGAGATTGGCGGCTTTCCTAAAGTAGGTGACAGCATCATCGATACTGCCGGTATGGAGGCAGTCCTGCCCCATCGAGTAGTAATATTCCATCATTCTATCTGATGCCATTTGTTCCGCTCCTTTTCTTTTTGAAAGTATCGCTCCCGCCTTTTCCGGATTGACCGCTCCTGCCAGAAAAAATGCATTGGCAAGGCGGCTGAGGGGTTCCCCCAGCCGCCGAATCGCCAGTGATTCTTATACCGTGATGAAATTGGCTTTGCAGAAAAAGTCAAAAGCAAATCGCTTGCAGCCTGCTCATGCAGGTCTTTTTATTATCTGAATTCCTTGCAGAGGTCTTCGAAGAGTTCTGCAGATGGTTTTTCTACGTGGTCGATCAGGCGTACGTCCTTGGACGGTACGATGTCGCCGAAAGCAACGGAGTCCTTTTCTTCGTAGATGACGCCGGTCACGAGGCTGTTCGTTTCGCCGAGCAGTCTGTATGCAGCTGCTTTGCTGGACGGATCATGATCCGGTGCTACGTCTTCCATCTTGACCAGGTGTTCATTGTACCACTGAACGGTGTTCAGGTGGTTGAATGTAACGCATGGTGTGAAGATGTTGACATAGGAGAAACCTTTATGGTCGACAGCTCTTTCGATGACGTTGATCATGGTCTTGCTGTCGATAGCATAAGCCTGTGCTACGAAGGTAGCGCCGGCAGCCAGTGCCATAGCCGGAGCATCGAGCGGAGTCAGCGGGTTGCCGTCCGGGGTTGTCTTGGTGACGAAGCCCTTATCGGAAGCCGGAGACGTCTGGCCCTTTGTCAGGCCGTATACCTGGTTATCGAATACGAGGTATGTGATGTCCATATTTCTCTTGATCGCATGCATAGCATGGCCCAGGCCGATGGCGTAGGAGTCGCCGTCGCCGGAGCAGACGATCATGTGCTGATCCTTGTTAGCACATTTGATGCCCTGTGCGAAAGGAAGAGCTCTGCCATGCGTCGTGTGGGCGCCATAGCAGTACTGATAGCCGCCGATACGGGAGGAGCAGCCGATGCCGGAAATCAGTGTGATATCCTCATTGGCCCAGCCCTTCTTGGCGCATACAGCGGAGATGGCGTTCTGAATGCCATAGTCGCCGCAGCCGGGGCACCAGTTCGGTACGATTGTATTTTTATAATCTCTCGGTGAAGCCATATCAGTATACCTCCTCAGCTTTCTTTACAATCGTGGATGCCAGGAACGGAGTTCCGTCATACTGCAGGAGAGACAGGAGCTTGTCGTGGCAAGCGAAATTGATGGAGAAAAGTTCATGCAGCTGTGCGGTGAGGTCTTCTTCTACGATGAGGACCTTCTTTGCGCCATTGATGTAAGGAGCGAGCGCTTCGGTCGGGAATGGAGAGAGAAGTCTGAGCTGGAGGTGGTTGACCCTCTTGCCCTGAGCTTCCAGTTCTTCACGAGCTTCTTCGATTGCGCCGTTTGTGGAGGTGACGCCGATCAGGAGCAGATCGCAGTCGGTATCTTCATGAGCCACGGTGAATGGCTGGATAGCTTTAGCCACACCAGCGAATTTCCTGTGACGTTTGTTCATTTCCATGACGCGGTCAGCCTGACCTTCAGCCGGTTTGCCAAATACATTGTGTTCGAGGCCGGTGGAGAGGAACATGCCGTTCTTTACGCCAGGAATCGTTCTCGGGGAAATGCCGTCTTCGACATCTTCGAAACGATGGAAGTATGCTTTCTTTGCCGTATCAAGTTCCGGCAGACCTTCGGTAACGAGCTTGCCGCGTTTGATAGCGATGCGGTTCGGATCGAAAGCCGGTACGGACTGTTTGCACATACCAAACTGCAGATCGGAAAGGAGAATGACCGGAGTCTGGAATTCTTCAGCCAGGTTGAAAGCTTCCTGGGTAATGTAGTAGCAGTCTTCGATAGAAGATGCAGCGAGGACGATCTTTTCAGCATCGCCATGGCCGGAAGCAATCGCATAGCGGATATCGCTCTGTTCTACCTTCGTAGCCATGCCCGTGGACGGGCCTGCACGCATAACGTCAATGATGACGACCGGGATTTCTGCGATGGTTGCCATGGAAATGGATTCAGCCATAAGGGAAAGCCCTGGGCCGGAAGTAGCGGTGAAAGCACGAACGCCGGCATAACCTGCGCCCATAGCCATCATGCAGGAGGACAATTCGTCTTCCGTCTGTACGACCGTGCCGTTGATCTTGTGTACGACTTTGATCATGTATTCCATGATTTCAGAAGCCGGGGTAATCGGGTAAGATGCCATGAAGCGGGCACCTGCGGAAATAGCACCGAGGGCTGCTGCTTCATTGCCAAGCAGGTACAGCTGATCTTTCTTCGGAGGAGTTGCCAGAGCACCCAGAGATACGCCCTGCAGCTTCTCGATAGCTACATCATAGCCGTCCTTGAAAATCTGTTTGTTCTTGGAAACGATTTCTTCGCCCTTCTTGCCGAAGCGTTCAGCGATGAAACCATAGAACGGGTCTTCCGGGAATCCCAGAACGCCTGCGCTCATGCCCAGTGCAGCGATGTTCTTCATCTGCATGCTGCCGTACTTTCTTGCCAGCTCCGTGATTGGAAGCGCCAGGAAAATACATCCGGAATGTGCGTCAAATTTCGGGTGGAATGCGTCATCAGCGATGATAACGCCGCCCTTCGGAACTTCATGACCGTGAAGGTCGATAGTCTCCTGGTCCAGGGCTACCAGGCAGTCTACATGCTCACCGATCGTAGCGACTTCTTTCGTTGCGATACGCAGGGCAATCGTTGTATGACCGCCCTTAATGCGGGATGCGAAGAGACGCTGGCTGAAAAGGGAATACCCTTCCTGTGCCAGTACGCGTCCGAGAATTTCGCCGCAGGATTCTACGCCCTGACCCTGCTGTCCGCCCATTTTCCAAATAAAATCACGTTTCGTTTCCACTCCATCTGCCTCCTTGCTGATGAATGTAAAGGAAATAAATATAATATGGGTTCTTTTATATGCGGATTTCCTTATTACGCGAGACATCTATCCATCTGATGTCCTTTCTATTATACCATATATGACATTTTTTCAACCTGAATGGGAATGGTTTTATACAATTTATAGTGTTGCAAAATTGGTTCTGCTACCCGGGGAGGGAGACAAGCAAACCAAGCTGCGCTTGTTGGAACACCATAAGACTTTGGAAATGGGAAAAACATGATAAAACCATAAAACCTCGCTGCGCTCGTGGAGATGAACCTCCTCAGGCGCATGCGCGCCAGCTCCCCCTACGGGGCGAGCTCTGACACCCTTAAACCGAACTTCGTTCGTGGAAAACACCATAAAACCAGTCTGCGGCTGTAAGAACTTCATCTCATTCGTCGCCTTCGGCGCCACCTTCTCCTTTCGGAGCAAGGTTAACACCCTTAAACCTCACTTCGTTCGAAAAACACCATACATCCTCGCTTCGCTCGAAGGAACTGCACTCCTTTCTGTCACTCCGTGACATCCTTCCTCTCCGAGTCAGGTCTCAAGAGGAATAAAGAAAAGATTTCTAATCTGATTTGTTTGAAACCTTTCTTAATCCTATCCCTACCATACGCCCTTCCCTTCCAGGGCAAGGTCAAGGGCCTACCTTGGCCTTTCGCTCTGCTAAACTCACGCAAAAAAGAAGGACCTTCGGTTGGGAAGATCCTTCTTTTTTATTTGATCCGCTGATGTTCAGAGATTATTTAATGTCGTACATACCGCTGACGCCTTCTCTGAGGTTGATCAGGATATTCTTTGTCTGGCTGTAGTGTTCGAGCATAACCTTGTGGGTTTCTCTGCCGATGCCGGACTGTTTGTAGCCGCCGAATGGTGCGCCTGCCGGGAGGTCGTTGTAGGTGTTGACCCACATACGTCCGGTGCGTACAGCACGTGCTACTTTCAGAGCGGTGTCGATGTTCTTGCTGAATACTGCGCCGCCGAGGCCGTATACGCTGTCGTTTGCCAGAGCAATGACTTCGTCAGCTGTCTTGAATTTCTGTACAACGACAACTGGTCCGAAGATTTCTTCCTGGCATACGCGGCAGTCATTGTTTCCTGCGATCAGGATAGTCGGTTTCATGAAGAAGCCTTTGTCGCAGCCGTTTTCGGTGTAGCGTTCGCCGCCGGTTACGAGGGTTGCGCCTTCTTCGAGGCCGATCTTGATGTAGCTGAGGACTTTATCCTGCTGTGCTTTGTAGATCTGAGCGCCCAGCTGGGTGGTCGGATCGGTCGGGTCGCCTACTTTGACGCCTTCGAAAGTTGCTTTCAGATGTTTGATGAATTCATCGAAAATGCCTTCCTGAACGAAGAGGCGGGAGCCTGCGCAGCATACCTGGCCCTGGTTGAAGAGGATGCCTTTGCATGCGCCGTCGACAGCCTGCTTCAGGTCAGCGTCGTCGAATACGATGTTTGCGGATTTGCCGCCGAGTTCCAGGGTGACTGGAATCAGCTTGTCGCATGCAGCCTGGTATACGCCGCGGCCGACTTCAGTGGAGCCGGTGAATGCGAGTTTGTCGATATCCGGATGATCGAGCAGCCACTGGCCGGATTTGGAACCCTTGCCGGTGACAACGTTCAGAACGCCCTTCGGGAGGACACCCTGGATCAGACGGACGAGTTCCATCAGGGACAGAGATGTATGGGAGGACGGTTTAATAACGATGGTGTTGCCTGCTGCCAGTGCAGGAGCGAGTTTCCAGCAAGCCATGGTGAACGGGAAGTTCCACGGAATGACCTGACCAACAACGCCGACTGGTTCATGGAGAATCAGGGACAGGGTGTTGTCGTCGAGCATGGTGGCAGAGCCTTCCCATGCGCGGAGGCACCCTGCGAAGTAGCGGAAATGGTCGCTGCCCAGGGGAATGTCGGCAGCCTTGGTTTCACGGATGGGCTTGCCGTTGTCCAGTGTTTCTACCAGTGCCAGATGGTCTGCATTGGCGTCAATGATGTCTGCAATTTTCAGCAGGATATTCTGTCTTTCGATGGGAGAAGTCTTGGACCAGGCGGGAAGGGCTGCTCTTGCCGCTTTCACTGCTTTGTCCACGTCTTCTTTGGTTGCTTCTGCGAAATAAGCCAAGTGCTCGCCATTTGCCGGATTGTGGGCGTCAAAGGTAGCGCCGTCAGAGGCGGGAACGAATTCGCCATTAATGAAGAGACCGTACTGTTCCTGAATGTCTGCTTTTGCCATAATAATACCTTCCTTTCAATCACTTGCGGGGATTATCCCCTGTATGAGATGCTCCGCTGAAGTTTGTACGATATCCGGTGGTTCAGCGGGATGTTTCTTTCAGCTGCAAAAAGAAATACAACCTTTCATACTGTTCGATGGTCACTTTCTTCTGCATGGGTGCTGTAGTCATAGTATATCATGGGTTGTTACAATATTCAATAGTCTCGATAAGCATGATGGATGGTTTTCCATGCAGGAAATGGGATTCAGCTCTTATATTTATATTTATTGTCCCACCGCTTGCGGGGTGGCAAGGGAACATGATTCGTAGGGGAGCACAAGCGACCTGAGAATCATATGACACGCTTCACACCGTGGCGAAGGTGGTGCCGCAGGCACCAAAGGGGGACGGGCCCTTGGGGCCCGAGGGCAGCAATGGCGGCTGACTCCGCAAATTAAGAAAAAGGAGCGCGGCTAACGCCGCAGGTTGTGTAGAAGGGTTGTGTTCTCTTCACTCAGGGGGCGCAGGGGAAAGTTTCAAAGGGTTCGGGGGGTGTGGTGGCGGCTCCACCGCAGTTTTTGGCCGCTGTTTGGCGGTCAGTTCTGCATAGTGTCATTTCGACTTGCAGCGTCGTACACCCCTTCGCCACTTCGTGGCCCTCTTCACCGGTCAGTCAAGCAAAAGGTAGGCCCTTTTATGGGCAGGCTAAGGGCCAACTTTGACTGACTCGGAGACCCTATGCAGGGTCCCCGCCTAAAGGGGACGCAAGGGTTGTGGTATGTGGCCCTCTCCCTCTAAAGGGTGCGCAAGTTTTTACCGTTTACCGTCGTTCCATTAGATAAGATAAAGAGAAACGCGCAAAAAAAAGAAGCCCCTTGGGAGGAGCTTCTTTTTATCTCAGGAGAGATTAGAATACATAGTTCAGGGATACGGACCAGAGGTCGTCGTAATCAATATCATTATTTGTCTTTACGTCGAATGCGTATTCAGCATGGAGTTTTACGTTCTTCTGGAGAATCACATCGCCGGCAGCAAGCCAGTATTTAACAGTATCTGCTGCACCACCATCAGTAGCAACCAGTTCTGCAGGAGTTACGTTATAGGTAGCATCATTGATGAATGAACCTTTTTCAGCATGGATGTACTGAGCGCTCAAATCCCAGGTGCCCGGTTTCTTCCAGTTTACGCTGCCATAACCAAGGCCTGCGGTCCAGGTGTAGGGGTCGCCTTTGTATTCGGTGTTCTTGTAGTAGTCGCCGAATACTTTGAAGTCTCCGCCAAGACCGGCAGTGAGGCCTGCGCCGATGAGGCGTGCGTCAAGGGAGTCCTTGCCGTCCAGGTATTCTACGTCGTAGGAAATGCGGCCTGCATCACCGTAAATACGGCCCAGGAACATTTCATTATCATTCTTTGTTCCATCGCCTACCTTACCAAGGTTACCACCATCAAGACGGCCATAGCCCAGATCAACGTTTACGCCGCCCAGTTTAGCGGTTGCAATAGCGCCGTCGAATTCATCATCAAATTCGGTTCCAGTCTGTCCCAGGAAGAGGTCCTGGCGGCCAATGGTAACACCCAGGTTGTCACCAAACTGATGATGAGCAATGATTTCTTCCATATAGGTGCCTTTTTTATCGGCTTCCTTGAAATTGAAATCTGTACGATATCTGCCTTCTACATAGGTGCTGTCATTGACGGTGGCATGGGCAGTAATCTTCATACGACCATCCCATGTATCTGCAGCCTTCCCCTTAGCATCATAGTCCTGAACAAAACGCATACGAGCGTTGCCGGAGAAGGAGAGGTTTCCGACTTTCTTTTCGAGGTTAGCAACGCGAACGCCCAGGTTTGCGAGTTCGTCAGCATATTCGCCAGCGAGTTTGCCGAGGGTTGCTCTCTGTTCAGCATTCAGCTGATCTTCTTTAGCGAGCATGCGGGCAATAATCTGAGCCATTTCATAACGGGTGATGTTTCTTTCGCCCTTGAATGTGCCATCCGGATAGCCTTCTACGACACCCTGGTCGGAGAGGTCTACGACTGCCTGGTAAGCCCAGTCGGACGGTGTTACATCAGAGAACGGGTTTGCAGCGTATGCGGATACGCCAGCGGAAAGTGCTGCAACAGCAGCGATTGCGAGGATCTTTTTCATATTCTTCGCTCCTTAAAAGAAATATAAGAAATAAGGTATGTCTCTTATAAGGAAGTAAAGAAGCCCGCGAGTGGCCGAGTTTCCTCTGCGCTGTCTTTTCCTTCCCACCATATGTGAGACAACATATAGTATTTTTTAAAGATACTACAAAATATTTACTCATGCAAACAAATTTGACATCTTTGTTTAGTTGACCATAGGTCACTACTGTGAAACGTCCGAAAGTACCGGTAAATTCTGCTTGTTCAAGAAATTTTCTTTAACATGCATTAAGGCGTTGGTCAGTCTTACAATATTCATAATATATCCAATATTTTTTATATTTTTACAATTATTTTCTATTTCACATATAACAGGAAGAAATAAGTTTCTCCTGCGTTTCTGATTCAGGGCAGCAGAGGCAAAAATGATGCATTTTTTGAGAACAGAATGTTAGATTTTTCGATAAGAAAAGAAGCCCCTGCGAAGGAGGCTTCTTTTCTAAATTTTATGTATTTCCAATTCTGAATTTCTTTTAGAATACGTAGTTGAGGGAGAGTGTCCATGCGTCTTCGTCGGCCGCGGAGTGGTCTCCTCCGTTTGTCTTGACGTCGAAGGCGTATTCGCCGTGGAGGTAGACGTTCTTCTGGAGGGTGACGTCAGCGATGGCGTTCCAGTATTTCACGCGATCAGCGTTTGTGCCAGAGTCGGTGAGGTAAGAGAGGACGTTTGTCTGATAGCCGGTGCCACCGAAGTAAATGCCCTGATCGACGCTGTTGTATGCTACGTCAGCGGCGAAAGAGCCCGGTTTCTTCACGTTCAGCTTGCCATAGCCAAGGCCTGCATTCCATGCGGTGTCATAACCGTTCTTCCAGTTTGTATCCTTCCAGTATTCGCCGAATACGCGGAAATCTCCGACAGGAATCGTAAGGCCAGCGCCTGCGATTTCATAACCGGCGAAGGTGTCTGCCTTCTTGTCTCCGGTGAATTTCAAATAGTTCAGGTTCAGCTTGGCAGCGGAGAAGTCGAAGTCACCTTTGGCAAAGAATGCATCCTGATCTTTTACACCATCGGTGTAATCGGACTTATTGAAGCGGCCATAGCCGGCAGTCAGATTGACGCGGCCCTGATGGAACATAGCCTGAGCTCCGTCATAGCCGTATGGGAAGCCGTAGAGCCAGCCGCTCTGGTCGCCGATGACAACCGGCTGACGGCCCAGTCTGACTGTGACAGCATCTCCGAAGTCATGATTGACGAAGAGCTGATCGAAAATGACATTCGTATCATCGCTCGTCTTGAAATTCATTTCTGCATCAAGGCGGCCCTGTACGTAAGTGGAGTCATTGACCTGACCCTTTACGTTGATTCTCATACGGCCGTTCCAGGAGTCATCGCCAGTTGCTTTGTCCTGATAACGCATACGAGCATCGCCGGACCAGTACAGGTTGCCAACTTTCTTTTCGAGGTTGGATACGCGAACGCCCAGGTTTGCGAGTTCGTCAGCATATTCGCCAGCGAGTTTGTCCAGGGTTGCTCTCTGTTCAGCGTTCAGCTGATCTTCCTTAGCGAGCATGCGGGCAATGATCTGAGCCATTTCATAACGGGTGATGTTTCTTTCGCCCTTGAAGGTGCCATCCGGATAACCTTCAACGACGCCCTGTTCGGACAGGTCTTCAACTGCCTGATAAGCCCAGTCGTTCGGGGTTACATCAGAGAATGGATTTGCAGCGTATGCGGATACGCCAGCTGTGAGTGCTGCTACTGCAGCAATTGCGAGAACCTTTTTCATGTTTCATCGCTCCTTTAATAGAAAATATAGAGAATTATGCGTGCCTCTATTTTTCCTCGGAGGAGCTCCGATTAGGACCTTGCGCGAGTGACCGTGTTTCCTCTGCGCAGATGCTTCCATCGTCCGTCCGATATGATCGAAAGGCGTACTCATATCTGTATTCAGGTTACTACGAACAATTTGCATATGCAACAATATAGCAAAGTTCTATAAGCCAAATTCGCTTATTTGCAGCTGTTATAAACTCTGTGCTTCTTTTTGTTTCGTTTCTCTCCGTTTTATTCTATTTTTCTTAGTATCTAATTGTATTTCTTTATGTCTCTCCGTTTCCTATTTCTCTCAAATCCAGGGCAGTAAAATGACAAAAATAGAATCCGGGCAGCAAAAAAAGGAAACCTCTTTTGAGGTTTCCTTTCTTTGATTCCAGTTTCTTGGAGAAGAAATTAGAACTTGTAGTTCAGGGAAACGGTCCATGCATCATCCGGATCGTCGCCTTTGTCGAGGTCAGCAGCGAATGCATATTCACCATGGAGCTGTACGTTCTTAGCCAGGGTTACATCAGTGCCCAGGTTCCAGAACTTCAGTTCATTGTCATTTTTGAGGTTATCAAGGATATTGGTGCCGAGGCCAGTGCCGCCGAAGTAGGTAGCTCCACCGATATCGTTGTACATCAAGTTAACGTTGAAGGTGCCTGGTTTCTTCCAGTTAGCTACGCCGTAGCCAATGCCTGCGTTCCAAGCATCGTCGTTCTTGAGGCTGGTGGTGGTGTTCTTTACATATTCGCCGAGAACATAGAAATCACCAACCGGAATGGTCAGGTCAACGCCGTAGAGTTCATCATTGAGAACTTCGTTGCCCTGGAATTTCAGGTAATCAGCACCCAGTTTTGCAAAGCCGAAGTCATAGCCAGCTTTTGCATAGAATGCATCTTTATCATCAATTGCAGTCTTAGTCGCATTTGCGTCTACATTATAGTTTGTGTCAAACTGGCCAAAGCCTACTTTTGCGTCGAAAGCATTCTTTGCATAGGACAGTTCTGCACCATCAAAGTCATGGGAATCACCAAAACGCCAGCCATATTCATTGCCAAAGTTGTTAGCATAACGACCAAGGGTTACAGCGAAGTCGCCAAACTGATGTTTAGCATTGAGGATATCCATGTATACGCCATTGTTTTTATCGCCGGTCGCACTAGTTTTATCATAGGAAGAGTTGTTGACATCAGTACCTTTGAAGTTCATGTTGTAGGTGAGGCGGCCATTGATGGTGGTAGTGTCGTTAACCTGACCTTTAACATTAATTCTCATACGGCCATCCCAGGTATCAGCAACTTTAGCGCTGTTGTCTCTATAACGCATACGGGCGTCGCCGGACCAAGAAATGTTGCCGACTTTCTTTTCCAGGTTGGAAACGCGAACACCCAGGTTTGCCAGTTCGTCAGCGTATTCGCCAGCCAGTTTGTCAAGGGTTGCTCTCTGTTCAGCGTTCAGCTGATCTTCTTTAGCGAGCATGCGGGCGATGATCTGAGCCATTTCATAACGGGTGATGTTTCTTTCGCCTTTGAAGGTGCCATCCGGATAGCCTTCAACAACGCCCTGTTCGGACAGGTCTACTACTGCCTGGTAAGCCCAGTCGGATGGGGTTACATCAGAAAAAGGATTTGCAGCGTATGCGGATACGCCAGCGGTGAGTGCTGCTACAGCAGCGAGTGCGAGAATTTTTTTCATGTTCTTCGCTCCTTATAAAGAAAAATGTGGAATGTCTCCCTTTTTCCCTAAGAGCTTGGATGAAAAACGTGGCTCGAGTGACCGTGTTTCCTCTGCGTGTTTTTCTTCTTCGATCTTAAGTGACATGAATCGGAAGACTTGTTTCATGTCTAGGTTGAGAGTAACACATGAGAAAAGTTAAATCAAGTTTAAACAAATCCTCTCATTCCCTTAAAGCTTCCATTTTTGAGTGAAATCTCCTAATTTTAAATTATGCAAATGATTCGCGTTTACCGCCATATGACCGAAAGTCAGCAGATTTTCCATTCACATTTCGGCACATTTTGTCAGATTGTCCACCTATATTCTTCTTTTGCAGCTTATAAAGAACTTCTATAAATACGATAATCTGTTTCTATACTTTCTGCAAACATTTCCCACTAAAAAGAGACCTCCCGAAGGAAGTCTCTTTTAATTTCACTGCTGCCAGGTTCTGTATTAGAACTTGTAGTTGAGGGATACGGTCCAAGCATCCTTATCATTCATATCAGCGTTATCAGCGCTAACGTCGAATGCATATTCACCATGGAGGAATACGTTCTTCTGGAGGGTTACATCAGCCATTGCATTCCAGAATGTTACGTTGGTTGCATCATGCTTTGTCAGATACTTCAGAGCATCAGTCTGGAGGCCTGTGCCGCCGAAGTATACGCCTTCGTCAACATCGTTGTAAGCTACATCGATAGCGAAGGAGCCCGGTTTCTTCAGGTTTAGTTTGCCATAGCCGATACCTGCGTTCCAAGCAGTATCATTGCCGTTTTCATAGGTGGTGTTCTTCCAGTATTCACCGAATACGCGGAAGTCCTGAACCGGAATGGTCAGGTTTGCGCCCATCAGTTCATAGCCGGCAGCTGTATCAGCTTCCTTGTCACCTGTGAACTTAATGTAGTCAACGCCGAGTTTAGCAACGTTCAGGTCAGCTGCGCCGCGTGCATAGAATGCATCCTGATCTTCAACGCCTTCATCATAGTCAGAGGTGTTGAAGCGGCCATAGCCAGCGGTTACGTCAACTTTTTCACCGAGGTGGAATGCTGCTTCAGCGCCGTCTACGCCGTCTACGCCGTAGGAATCGCCATACAGCCAGCCGCCCTGGTCACCGAAAGCGACCGGAATACGGCCGAGGCGAACGGTTGCAGCTTTGCCAAAGTCATGGTTTGCAAACAGCTGATCAAACTGTACATCAGAATCATCTTTACTTTCTTTGAAGTCCATGGTTGCGTTCAGGCGGCCCTGTACGTAAGTGGAGTCATTGACCTGACCCTTTACGTTGATTCTCATACGGCCGTTCCAGGAGTCATCGCCAGTTGCTTTGTCCTGATAACGCATACGAGCATCGCCGGACCAGTACAGGTTGCCAACTTTCTTTTCGAGGTTGGATACGCGAACGCCCAGGTTTGCGAGTT
>OWJH01000169.1_pt1 | contig 30785 bp, 25 predicted proteins | sample 1732621 | NCBI WGS metagenome assembly OWJH01 (sample SAMN05065735, study PRJEB22554) | human gut metagenome | biome: ENVO:2100002; feature: ENVO:00000062; material: ENVO:00002003 | host: Homo sapiens | place: USA
GAAATCCCGTAAAAACTTATTGGTTCATTTTCACGGGATTAGCTCAGCAAAACATCCGATCCTTGACCTTAATCACACGAGTTCGGGATCTGTTATCCGGGAGTTCCGGATTCACTCAGGTCCAACGTTCATCCTCACGCTTGAGCCACGCGGGATCAATTTGTAGGCTTGAATGATCGTTACTCACCCAAAAAACGCCGTCTTGGATAGTCACAGCAAGCTTCATGTTGCGTGTAGCCATACTTCCCAAAGCCTGCGCTTCGTCATCGTGGATGAGTACGACAGCGAGTTTGCTGATCTTAGAAAAATCTCCCTTCAAGCTTTCCCACCAAGGTGCCGTACGAGCTTCATCGTAAGCCAACACGAGCACGTGTTCACTCTTCCCGGCTGCTTTCCTTACCGTTCGCAAATCTGGGACGCCCAACTCCACCCAATCAATGATGGCTCCAGTGTCGTCAAGCTCCCAAAGAGCTGGGTCTCCGTCAGTAGAGAGCCCGCGGCCAAATTCCAGTTTTTCCCCCGCACGCATACACCAAGCGAGCACTCGAAGCATCAGTCTCGTTTCCGTCTCAGAGGGATGTCGCGCAAGCGTGAGCACAGGCTCGCCATACCAATTCCGGTCAAGATCGGAAATGGAAAGCTGAGCTTTATATACCGTAGCGCCGAGGGCCATAGAAAGACTGCCTGGTGAAATTTGAAAGCTTGTGAGTATAACGCTCAGCTCAGCGGCATTTCGCGGTGCGACGCGAGACGGCGCCACCCTGACAAAATGCGCCAGGCAACCCATATACCCAACACAAGCATCCCGGCAATGAAAACAAAGATCCCGATACCGAAAAATACCAACGGAAGGCTCACCAAATACAACACAACGAGCCAAAGCAGGGCATACCAAAACGTGCGGATTTGCCAGGAAAAATGACTCTCCAACCAAGTTCCAGATGCATCCGAACGAAATATGTAGTTGATAATGACCGCTAGGATGGACGGCGCTGAAAAGACAAAAGCTCCTGCGATTGAAAGCCCGGCAGTTAAAAGCCCGATGAGAATCGAAATCGAGTGGAGACAGTAGACGATGTGAGCCACGGTGACGGTACCTGAAAGCGGTTCTTGCTTTATAGGCTCTCGAGAGGATCCCTCTGCACTGTTTCCAGTCGCGTTCACTGGCTGCGCTTCCAGATCCACAATATCATCGTCGCGACCGCCTCGGCCGCTGTTAAATTCCGTCATTGATAATCCTTTGCGCCGTTAACGGCACTTTATCCATACCGCAATTCTATGGTTGAGTTCTTCATCAGCTGGCACGCTGCGTTGGTATTTCTCGCCGCACTCGCTTCACCGGGTTGGGGAGCTGCGACCGCGGGTCTTTTTATTGGGATTGAGGCTGACAGCTGGACGCTGCCGCTTTGGGCTGCATTAGGCGGTTATCTGCGTGATGCAGCACTCTACGCTTGGACGGCTTCCGGGCACTGGGCACTGATTCGACTTCCCAAAAGTATTCAAACACAACTTCACCACGCGCCAGTCGCTACCGCCGTCGGGTTACAATCATTTCACTTGTTCCGCTGGGATCTAGCCGCTGCCGCCGGTGCTGGTGGTCAGCCTAGACTGCGGTTTCTTGCCTGGCTGACTGTTGCCTCTGTTATCTGCGCCTATCTTGGTGCAGCAGCTGCATGGGGGCTCTTCATCCTGCTCTGTCCCGGCGGACTGGGCCTCTTTGAGGCTCGACAATCGCTTCCCGGCCTCATCCTGCTCGCGCTCTTGGCGGCGGAAACGCTGCGCATTGTGCTCGAGCGCCTGATTGAACGATTTGGTAATCCATCATGAGAATTTTGCTCGTTGAAGACGACGACATGATCGGCGAAAGCGTCATGGCTGGCCTGGAAACTGAAGGGCATGCCATCGATTGGGTGCGGGATGGCAACTCAGCACTTCTCGCACTCAATACAACGCCGTACTCTCTCGTCATCCTCGATTTAGGTCTGCCTGGCAAAGACGGGTTGCAAGTTTTAAAAGAAATGCGCGGCAGACGCGACCCAACACCGGTTCTTGTCACCACCGCGCGTGATACGGTCGATGACCGCATTAAGGGCCTTGACAGCGGTGCTGATGATTACTTAATCAAGCCCTATGATCTTGATGAGCTTTCTGCACGTATTCGCGCCTTACTACGCCGGTCTGCCGGACGAGCAGATCCGGTCATTGAACGTGGGGAACTCAAGATTTCTCCGGCCACTCGTGAAGTGACCTATAAGGGGGAGCCCGTCATTCTCTCTTCAAAGGAATACGCTCTTCTTGCTGCTCTTGCCGAACGCAAGGGGGTCGTTTGGAGCCGTGCCCAGCTTGAAGAAAAGCTCTACAACTGGGACAACACTGTAGGGTCCAATGCGATTGAGGTTCACATCCACCATCTGCGTAAGAAACTCGCTGATTCAGCGATTAAAACCGTACGCGGAGTCGGATACATGCTCGAAACTTAAAAGCCATTTACATCATGACGAGCATCCGCCGGAAGCTTTTATTCACGCTTTTGGCCGCTCTGCTTGCGGCGGGTTTTTCCGCCGCAGCAGCGACCTTCTTTTCTGCTCAGGCTGAATTCAACGACTTCCTCGATGCGCACCTGCGCGAGACGGCAGAATCGTTGGCTGACTCTGTGAGAAGCAGCATGCCCATGCATGCTCCTGAACACCTCACCATTATCGGTGACGCTCCGAGCTACCGCATCATCGTTCAGGTCTACGACTCTGCCAACAATAGCCTGTGGCAACGTGAGAACACTCCAGCCTTGCCACTGCCTGACGGTCCTGGTTTCGGATTATCAAAAGTGGACGGGCGTGATTGGCGCACCTATTCCGTAGCAGTAGGACCGCTCGTCATAACTGCCGGACAAGATCTCGCCGTACGAACTTCTCTCGCAGCCACAGCATCCTTTCGTATCCTGCAGCCGCTGTGCCTGCTCCTTCCGTTCATTGCTATTGCTGTTTGGATTGTCGTCGGCAGCGGATTGGCACCTTTGGAACGTACGGCACGTTCTATCGCACGGCGATCACCAACGTCTCTGCAGCCAATTTCTACAAAAGGTTTGTCCTCTGAACTGGCAAGTCTTGTAAACGCGATCAACAGTCTATTAGCGCGTCTAGGTGAGAGCTTAAGCGCGCAGCAACGTTTCGCCTCGGATGCAGCACACGAACTACGAACACCGTTAACGGCTTTAAAACTTCAAGTGCAGCTCGCTCAACGAGCAAAAACCCCTGAAGCACAAGAGAAATGCTTCGCTCGCTTGAATGAAGGCATCAACCGAGCAACGCGCCTCGTTCAGCAGCTGCTCACACTAGCGCGCCTTGATCCTGACGCTTCAAAAAAGCCCATGTCGACCATTCATCTTGATGCGTTGATTGCTAGTATTCGCGACGATATGGCTCCAATCGCCGAGCAAAAAGACATCATCATCACGGCTTCAGCCTCGCCGGCACAAATCGACGGCATGGAAGATGCTATTCGGCTGATGATCACCAATCTAACCGACAATGCCGTCCGCTATACACCGCAAGGTGGACGCATCGAGCTTTCAAGCTCGATCGTAAATGGGCGTTCAATTGTCCGCGTCAGCGACAACGGCCCGGGCATTGCTCCCGATGAACGGGCGCGCGTCTTTGACCGCTTTTACCGTGCTTTAGGGACCAAAACGTCCGGAACAGGTCTGGGACTTGCCATTGTCAAACGCATCGTCGACATTCATCATGGCACAGTCACGATTGAAGACGGTCTTGACGGCCGTGGAACAAGCTTTGTTCTCTCATTCCCGCCGCTCGGCGCATCCTGCCCCGAAGAAAGTGTTTAGCGCAGAAGACACTTACAAATTTAACCGCTGTTTGCCAGGAGCTTGCCTCCTGCAACCGAGTGATCCGTTAGAGTTAAATCACTTCAGTTTTTAACTTACTCGCTACGTCCTAGAGTTCGAAAAAACTGCTCCATAGCTTCTTTTCGAACCGTTTTCGGGCGCATCTATAACGGATTAAAGCAATGCAGATCCTCTCGAAGACCTCCTTGGCTGCTGCGCTCTGCGCAGCCTTTGCGCTCACATCCGCCGCCCTGCCTGTGCAGGCGGCAGAAAGCACCCCAGCACAGCAGCAGACGCAGGGACAACTCCCTGATTTCGTCAAGCTCGTTGAAGATAATGGCGCCGGCGTAGTAAACATATCCGTCACGAAAAATGCTCGCACCGTCGCCATGCCAAATTTCGGTTTCCCCGGCATGGATGAACAAGGTGCCGAGATTTTCCGCCGTTTTGGATTTCCGATGCCTTTTGGCGGTGGTGAGCAAGAAATCCCTGAACAACGCGGCACGGGATCGGGTTTCATTATTTCTACGGACGGGCTCATTCTGACGAATGCGCACGTGGTTGAGGGGGCAGACAAAATTGTTGTTCGCCTGACCGACAAACGTGAATTTGAAGGCAAGGTTCTCGGTACAGATAAACAAACCGATATCGCCGTCGTAAAAATTGAAGCGAAGGATTTACCTGCGCTGAAGATGGGTGACTCCAACCAGCTCAAGGTTGGCGAATGGGTAGCAGCCATTGGCAGTCCTTTTGGTCTTGACAATACCGTGACCGCCGGCATTGTGTCTGCGCTCTCTCGCAACCTTCCTACTGACCAGTACATGCCGTTCATTCAGACAGACGTCGCTGTCAATCCCGGCAATTCTGGCGGCCCGCTCTTCAATATGAAGGGAGAAGTTGTCGGCATCAACTCCCAAATCTTCTCCACTTCCGGTGGGTTCATGGGATTGTCCTTTGCCATTCCAATTGATATTGCTTTGCAGGTAAAAGACCAACTTGTCAAAGACGGTAAAGTAACTCGCGGCTATGTCGGTGTTTATATCCAGCAAGTCACCCAGGATCTTGCTGAAAGCTTCGGACTGAAGACTCCTGAAGGCGCACTCGTCACCAAGATTGAAAAAGGCAGTCCTGCAGAGAAGGCTGGGCTGAAAGCCGGCGACGTTATTACGGCTTTGAATGACCGCAAGGTTACAAGCTCCTCGTCACTGCCCATGCTTGTGTCTTCACTCCGCCCTGGAACGAAGGCTGAACTCACTGTTATTCGCGATAAAAAAGAGATTAAGCTCGATATTACTATCGGAACCAACTCGGCTGCAGACAACTCGGCCTCATCGGCAGATACACACCGTCTTGGCATTGAGGCCCGCGTACTCACTGATGCTGAATCGAAGGATGCTGAAACAACCGGTCTTCTTATTACGAAGGTCAGCAAATTTGCGCAGCAGTCCGGCTTGATGGCAGGCGACATTATTGTGAGTGCCAACGGCAAACTCATGAAGAGCGCTTCAGATCTGCGCGAAGCATGTCGTAGCGATCAGGTTCTGCTTCTGGTGCAGCGTGATGGCGGCCGCATCTTCATCCCTGTGCGCTTCCCCAAGAAATAATCAGCGGCAAAATCTAACTGATCTAATAAAAATAAGCCTGAAGATCTACACAGACCTTCAGGCTTATTAATTTTGACGAGTCCCTACTCAAAGGGCAATAGTCACTTTATAGCCATACTTTTCTCAAACGCTTCGAGAGACATGCCAAGCGCTTTGGAGCGCTCCCACATCCAAATTAGAAGAAGTCGTTCGATCGTAACTTGTTTAAGCATTTCCCGATTGACATCAGGATAAAAGGCAACCGCCCCGCGCAGCGACTCAAAAAAAGTACGAATACAAATTACTCGCGCTTCAAGCAGTTCCCTCGGCACATTATCCATAGAGCAGGATGGATCCTGATGGATAAGTGCCACCACATGCTCAACAATGCGGCGGTTAGCCGCCACCATGATTTTGTGTACGCCAGGATTAACCAGTGCTTCCCCTGCTACAGAAATGGCTAGCAGCAGGCTGTCAGGATCCAGATATGCGTCGGCCATCAGCTCAAGATGCCTTCGCAACATGGATTTATAGTCCTCCCCAGGCAACGGCTCAATCTTTTGAGAAACAACCATAAGGAAGCGACTCTTTTCGCGCTCTACAAGCGCTTCAATAATCGCTTCCTTGTTTTGGAAATAGTTGTAGAGATTGCCAAGGCTCTTACCACTTTCTTTCGCAATATCACGCAGCTTTAACTGATGAAGGCCATTTCCCTTCACCAGTCGTTCTGCCGCATCAACGATTTCTCGCCGATGCTGTTCGGCAAGTCGCTCCGTCCGTTCCTGATCGGCAACGGGGCTCACTTCTCTGCGCCCTCAGTGGTTTTAGCGGGTTCAGGCAGCTCAGTACCACCGCCTAATACCTTGTAGAGCGTTACAAGACTGGATGCACGCGAGAGTTCAGCCGTAATCACAGCCTGCTGAGCAGATACCTTGGTACGCTGAGCATCAAGGACCTCTGTATAGGCCGCAGCACCGTGTTTGTAACGAGCACTGGAAAGTTCAAAGGCCTGTGAAGCCGCATCCGCAAATTCACGGCGTTCTTTGAGCTCCCGCTCGACCGTACCTTCAGTCGCAAGGGCATCGGCGACTTCTTGGAAAGCCGTCTGAATGCTCTTTTCATAGGTTGCAACAGCGATCTTTTCCTGCACTTCTGCGGAACGCAAATTCGCAAGATTACGACCGCCAGTAAAGATCGGAATCGAAATGCTAGGCGTAAAGCTCCACAGCCCCGTATTCGCACCAAAAAGGTCAGACAAGTGAGCTGAAGCACTGCCAGCGTTAGCCGTAAGCGAAATGCTTGGGAAGAAGGCCGCGCGCGCCGCACCGATATTGGCATTAGCGGAAATCATGCCGCGTTCTGCAGAAATAATATCAGGGCGATTCAGAAGGACTTCACTCGGCAATCCTGCGGGCAATGTCGCTGGAAGCGTTGCGGCGAGCTCTACCCCAGAGGGCTGTAACTCATCAGGAACTTTAGAGCCCACGAGCAGTTCGAGTGCATTTTTGCTTTGCGCCACTGCGCGAACATAGGTAGTAATCGCAGCTCTGGCACTCGCCACTGTTGTGCGAGCTTGCTCGTAATCGAGGCGGCTCGCAGCGCCATATTTGTAACTTTCTCCCACCAAACGGAAGCTTTCCTCTTGGCTGGCAAGCGTTTCTTTCTGTAGGGCGAGCTGCTCGCGGTTGGCGCCAAGAGTCAACCACGCCAGCGTTACTTCTGAAACCAACGTGCCCTGCGTCGTACGCTGCGCATCTTCTGACTGCAAGTATGTTTGAAGCGCCTGCTCCGTCAAATTACGAACTCGACCAAAGAAGTCAATTTCATAACTTGCCATTGCCAAATCTGCCGAATAGGCATGCGTTGTAGAGTCCGTCGATTCGCGATGCGTTGTTGCATTGGAAGCTGCTGCAGCAACTGTTGGGAAAAGATCCGCACGCTGCACGCCGTAAAGTGCACGCGCATTCTCAACATTGAGCGCGGCGATGCGCAAATCGCGGTTATTGGAAAGCGCAAGCTCAATGACTTTTTTCAAGCGATCGTCCTGAATGAAGGTCTGCCATTTAGGCAGCTCTTCGCGCTTCAATTCACTATTAGCGTAAGACTCACCTTCTGGCCAGGCTTGCGCTACTGGCGCTTCCGGACGCTCATAGTCTGGCGCCAAATTCACACAACCCGCAAGGGCAAGTGCCGCCGCCAGTGGCATAAGAGACAGCATCTTCTTCATTTGTATTCACCTTCTGTCACAGATAGGAATTTCTTACATTTTGCTCTGTGAGTGCGGCTGCTGTTAAAGCCGCCGCACTCCGAAGTCAGAAGTATCAGGCCTGTACCGTCTTCACCGGCGCATTAGGCCCGCCGGAGATGCGATGCGCGATGCGCGTCACGAAGACAAAGAATGCCGGTACTAAAGCCACGCAAAGGATCGTGCCCGTGATCATCCCGCCAAGCACGCCCACACCAATGGCATTTTGCGCGCCGGAGCCAGCACCGTGCGCAATAGCCAACGGCAGCACCCCCAGCCCGAAAGCAAGCGAAGTCATCAAAATCGGGCGCAGGCGCAGTTCGACAGCATGCAAAGCAGCTTTTACCACGTCTTCCCCTGCGGCAACCAGATCCTTAGCAAACTCAACGATCAGAATAGCGTTCTTAGACACCAACCCCATCGTTGTCAGCATGCCAACCTTGAAGTAAACATCGTTATTCATGCCAAGGAACAGTGTGAGCCCCAGAGCACCGACGATACCGCAAGGAATTACCAGAAGCACGGCAATAGGCACTGACCAACTTTCATAAAGAGCCGCCAAGCAGAGGAACACCACGAGAAGCGAAATGGCATAAAGCGCTGCTTCCTGCGAGCCAGCCTGACGTTCTTGATAAGAAACTCCGTTCCATGCAATTGAATATCCTTCAGGGAATACCTTTGCGGCTATCTCTTCAATAGCTTGCATCGCCTCACCAGAAGACACACCAGCAGCAGGACTACCCTGAATATTCAAAGCCGCCAAACCATTGAAACGCTCCAGACGAGGACTCGAATAGTTCCATTCGACTTCAGCAATAGTCGAGAGTGGAACCATCTCACCCTTGCTGTTACGAATGTGCCAGCGATTCAAATCTACAGGCTGCATGCGTGAAGATGGCACACCTTGGACCCACACTTCTTTAATACGACCACGATCAAGGAAGTCGTTGACGTAACTGCCGGCCAACGCCGTAGAAAGCGCGGAGTTGACTGTAGCAATATCAAGTCCGTAGGCCGAAAGCTTCTCGTTGTCGAGCTTCAGATGCATCTGCGCCGTATCGTCCATACCGTTGTGACGAACCATCGTCAGACGAGGGTCCTGATTTGCAGCCGCAAGAAACTTATTGCGCAGCTCCATCATCTTGGCATGACCAGCGCCTTTTTCGTCTTGAATATAGAAATCAAAGCCGTCTGCGACGCCCAATTCCGGCACTGCTGGCAATGGGAAAAGGAAGCTGCTGGCATTCTTGAATTCAGGAGACATCATGAATGCGCCCATCGCGCGTCGCTGAATAGCAAGTACGCTCTGATCGTCATTGGGTCGGGCACTCCAGTCCTTGAGCTTAACGAAGCCCAAGGCCATGTTTTGTCCGGAACCTGCGAACGAGAACCCGCGCACGGCGAAGAACGAATCTATATCGCGGGACTCCGTTTTTTCCAAGAATTTCTGGATACGAGTCACTTCGTGATCCGTACGTTCCATCGTCGCGCCCTGCGGCAACTGCACCTGCATCAGCGCTACACCCTGATCCTCACCCGGCATGAAGGCCGTTGGAGTTTTCATGAAGCCCCAAACCATGCCCCCCACAACGAGTGCATAACAGACGACGAGCAGCAGCGGATGATGAATAAATCCGCCTACACCGTCGCGCACTGCAAAAGTAAGCGCTTCAAAGCCGCGGTTAAACCATCCAAAGAACCCACCTTTGCCCATATGCTCATCATGGTCAATGGGCTTCAAGATCTTGGCGCAAAGCGACGGCGTCAATGTCAGTGCAATGATGACGGAAAGCACCATTGCAGAAACAATGGTGATCGAGAACTGCCGATAAATCACGCCGGTAGATCCGCCAAAGAAGGCCATCGGGATAAACACAGCTGACAGCACCATTGCAATGCCAACCAATGCCCCCGTAATCTGCCCCATTGATTTCACTGTTGCGGTGTGCGGATCTGTTCCGTCCTCACGCATCACACGTTCAACGTTCTCCACTACCACAATAGCGTCGTCAACCAACAGACCAATTGCCAACACCATGGCGAACATCGTCAGCATGTTAATTGAGAACCCCGTAGCAGCAAGCATGCCGAAGGTACCCAGAAGCACAACTGGCACAGCGATTGTCGGAATGATCGTTGCACGCCAATTCTGCAGGAAGAGGAACATAACGCAGACCACCAGAATAATGGCCTCAATCAGCGTCTTCACCACTTCATGCAGAGCCGCGCGAACGAAAGGCGTCGTATCGAAAGGAACGACGACCTCAACGCCTTGAGGCATCAAACTCTTCAATTCCTCTACTCGTTTCAGTACCGCAGCCTGCGTTTCCAAAGCGTTCGAACCAGAAGCCAGCTTGATGGCCATACCCGAGGCTGCATAGCCGTTGAAAGTACCCAACGCTATGTAGTCCTTCTGATCCAGTTTTACTTCGGCAACGTCACGCAAATAGACATTTGCGCCTTCCTCTGTCACCTTTAAGAGAATATTGCGGAAATCTTCGGGGGTCTCAAGCAAACTCGATGAAGAAATAGTCGCCGTAAACTCCTGCTTGCCGTCAGTCGGCTGTGCAGCAAGACTGCCGGTCGAAACCTGCATGTTTTGTGCGCTGATCGCCGACGTAACATCTGACGGATTGAGCTTGTACTTAACAAGTTTGTCCGGATCAAGCCAGACGCGCATGGCATAAGACGCACCAAATACTTGAGCTTCACCCACACCGCTCACACGCGCAAGCGGTTCCTGAATGTTCGAGGTCAGGAAGTCACCCAAGTCAGCCGTCTTGATAGACGGGTCCTTACTCACAAAACCAACCACCATCAAGAAATTGGCAGAGGTCTTCTGAATCGTGACGCCGAGCTGTTGAACTACCTGCGGCAGAGAAGTAAGAGCTGTCGAGATCTTATTCTGCACCTGCACCTGCGCCATATCGGGGTTGGTGCCCGTCTCAAATGTCACCGTGATACTCACGCGCCCCGCAGAATCCGAAGTCGACTGCATATAGAGGTAGCCGTCGAGCCCCGTGAGGTTCTGCTCAATCACCTGCGTCACCGTATTTTCAATCGTGCTCGCAGATGCACCAGGGTATGTCGCGGTGATGCTCACTTGAGGAGGAGCGATCTGAGGATACTGACTCACCGGCAGCGTCGAAATCGACAGGATGCCGGCTAGCATGATGATGATCGCGATCACCCAAGAAAAAACTGGGCGGTCAATAAAAAAACGCGAAAACATGAATCAGCGTCTCCGGGGTTAGAAGAGCGGCTTACCTTCGGGAGCCGATTTGGGATCGTATTCTTTTGGGGTCACAACTGCGCCCGGCGCTGTACGTTGAAAGCCTTCAAAGATCACACGGTCACCCGCCTGGATACCGGAATCAACAATCCAGAAAGTGCCTTGCGTTTGAGTGGCAACAATATTGCGGCGCTCGACTTTATTGTCCTTGTCAACAACATAAACATAAGTATTGCCGCGCGTATCACGCATGACAGACTGCATGTGTACAAGGATCCCGTCCGGACGCAAGCCTTCAACAAGATTGGCTCGGACAAACATACCTGGAAGCAGAAGACGGTCAGGATTGGCAAATTCAGCACGCAGACGCACAGAGCCAGTACTTTCATCAACCTGTACATCCGTAAAAGTGAGTTTGCCTTTTTGAGCGTATTTCGATCCGTCTGAAAGAATAAGCTCTACTTCAGCAGCACCCTGAGTATCGGTCTTAAGCGTGCCAGCCGCAATTTCACGCTGAATGCGAAGCATCTCGTCGGCAGTCTGTGTCACATCAACATAAATCGGATCGAGCTGCTGCACCGTCGTAAGAGCAGTTGTCTGATAAGCCGACAACAGCGCGCCTTCCGTAAATTCCGAACGCGACACCCGACCAGAAATAGGCGAGCGAACCTTCGTATAGTCAAGATTAATCTTGGCAGTCAATACAGCAGCTTCCGCAGCTTTTACGGCTGCTTGAGCTGTCTTCATGGCTGCCTGTGCGGCATCATCAGATTGCTTAGAAACAGCGTTAGTTTTCACAAGTTCTCGCGAGCGCTTAGCATCTGCTGATGCTTGCGTAAGCTGAGCTCGCGCTTGTGCAAGCGAAGCTTCTGAACTCTTTAGCTGAGCTTCATAAATGGCCGGGTCAATCTGATAAAGCGGATCACCAGCCTTCACTTCCTGCCCTTCTTTGAAAAGACGCTTCTGCAGGATTCCATTCACTTGCGGACGAACTTCAGCAACAGTGTAGGAATTTGTCCGACCAGTGAGTACCGTCGCAATATGCAGAGGCTCGGCCTTGGCCGTTACCACAACGACTTCCTGAGGAGGCATTTGGTGCTCTGCTGCAATGGCAGAGCTGACAAATGTATTTTTTTCGCAGCCCGTCAAAAGCACAACCGCACTGAGCGCAAGGCCTATCGCAGCATGAAGCGTTTTTTGTTTCAACAACATTCTCAATTCAACCCGACTTGACTGATCCATGGAACTTGGTTTGTGCAAATGAACATGCGTTCACTCTGAACAAGAGTTCAGAACTATAGCATACAAAAACAGTATGCGGGGTTTTTCTAATACTTCTCTTTTATGTTTCTTCGCCAAACCTAAGTCCGTTCACAGGTAGAATTACCTAGTTTGAAAGCTCTATTTGCACTTTTTTGCAAAAGCTTCATCCTCAGCGGCGTCAGCTTCTGCGAACTGCACGCCGTGTTGCTTTATTCCGGGAAGCCGGAGCCATGTTCGAAGCCCTCCATTTTCAGTATTTCCTCGGCGGTCTCGTCTCGCTCATCACCATCACGAATCCGCCTTCCAAAATGCCTCTCTTCATCAGTCTTACACAAGGCATGAGTGAGGAAAGACGGCGTCAACAGGCTAATTGGGCTGGCATTTATGCTGCGGCCATCATGCTGGTGAGCCTTGTCTGCGGCAATGTACTGCTTGCGTTCTTTGGCATCTCTTACGGTGCGATGCGCATTGCCGGCGGTCTCGTTGTTGCAGCAATTGGCTATCAAATGCTTTTTGGGGGTAATTCCCCGAACAAAGCGCCTATTGTTCGCCGCGACCGCGAGGACTATGCTTTTTTCCCCATTGCCATGCCTGGTATCGCAGGTCCCGGCACGATCGCTGTGGTCATCGGTTTTTCTACCGAAATTGCAGAGCTCCCGGGCTATATCGATATGGCTATCGCGTTTGCATGGACGGCGCTAGCGATTCTGTGCGCAACCAGTCTCTCATGGTTCATCATGCGCTATTCCGATGTCATTTCAAATCGCCTTGGTCCCTCAGGAACTCTTGTCATCGGTAAGCTGATGGGGTTTCTGCTGATCTGTATTGGCGTTCAGTTCGTCGGATCTGGTATCCGAACTTTCATCGCCGGTGGCTAACTTTTGAATTCAATAAAAAAGACCCCTTGGAAACTTCTTTATTCCAACAGGGTCTTTCTTTGAATTCCAACCAGCTTATTCCACTGTCACGCTCTTAGCGAGATTCCTTGGTTTATCAACATCCGTCCCGCAAACGAGAGCGGCATGATAGGCCAACAATTGGAGCGGTACGACGTGCAGAATAGGAGAGAGCATGCCGTAATTTTCCGGCAAACGAATGACGTGCACTCTTTCCTCAGAGGTGATGTTGCTATCCCCATCGGCAAAAACATATAGCTCGCCACCTCGGGCACGGACTTCCTGCATGTTGCTTTTAAGTTTCTCCAGAAGCCGATCATTCGGCGCGACCGTTACAACCGGCATATCCTCATCCACGAGTGCCAATGGGCCGTGCTTTAATTCACCTGCTGGATACGCCTCTGCGTGGATATAGCTGATTTCCTTTAGTTTCAAAGCACCTTCCAAGGCAATCGGATAATGCATGCCTCGTCCGAGGAAAAGAGCGTGCTCCTTGCGCGCGAATCTTTCAGCCCAATCAATCACCTGAGGCTCAAGAGCAAGTACAGCTCCCAACGCTGCAGGAACATGGCGCAAAGCCTTAAGTTCTCTTTCTTCGTACTCTGGCGTGAGTCGACCATTGAGTTTGGCGAGAGTCAGCGCCAAGAGATAGATAGCCGTAAGTTGAGTAGTAAACGCCTTTGTTGACGCAACGCCGACTTCCACTCCAGCACGCGTCACATAAGCAAGACGACTCTCGCGCACCATAGCCGATGTAGCAACGTTGCAGATCGTCAGGGACTTTGTCATTCCCAACTCGGCAGCATGACGAAGCGCCGCCAATGTATCAGCCGTCTCTCCAGACTGTGAAATCGTTATCACTAATGTGTCCGGATCTGGCACAGAAATACGGTAGCGATACTCGCTTGCAATCTCAACATCGCAATGAAGTCCCGCAATAGCCTCAATCCAATATTTTGCCGTCAGCGCAGCGTAATAAGAAGTACCGCAAGCCAGGAAAAGAAGACGTTTCACACCAGTGAAAACCGTCTCGGCCTCTGATCCAAAGAGTTTAGGCGTAATGCCGGCAACGCCTTCGAGCGTATCGCTGATGGCGCGAGGCTGCTCGAAAATCTCTTTTTGCATGTAATGACGATAAGGTCCTAAATCCACTGCGTGGGAATAGGCCTGAACTGTGCGCACCGGACGATCAGCCGATATAAATTCGCTTCCGTTTCGAGCGAAAACATCTACAGCATCCGGTGTGATTTCACAGACATCACCCTCTGCGAGATACAAAATTCGGTCAGTGATACCGGCTACAGCCATAGCATCTGAGGCTGCAAACATTTCACCATTGCCAATACCTACTACAAGAGGAGAACCCTGACGAGCCAGAACGACTCGATGAGGCTCATCCCTGCAAATAACTGCAATAGCGTAACTGCCGGCAAGTTCAAGCACACTTTTTTTTACGGCTTCAAGCAGATCACCTTGATAGTTCGAATGAATGAGATGGGCAATCACCTCTGTATCCGTCTGACTGGTGAAGTCATAGCCGAGATTCTTCAAACGCTCTCGAATGGACTCGTAATTTTCAATAATGCCGTTGTGCACGAGACCGATGAGTCCACGGGAAAAGTGGGGGTGAGCATTGCAGACTTCTGGTGCTCCATGAGTGGCCCAACGCGTATGTGCAATCCCTGTCGGGGCATTGAGTTCTTTAGCTTGTCGCGCTAATTCGGCAACTCGCTGAGTTGAACGTGCGCGGCGGAGCCCATCATCACCAACGGTGGCTATGCCGCAGGAGTCATACCCCCGATACTCCAATCGCCGCAACCCTTCAATAAGCAACGGAACGACGTTACGACGAGCTGCCGCAGCCACAATGCCACACATATGTCTTCTCCCACAATTCAATCAGTTCTTTTTCACCGGGCGAGCCCACCCTTCCACCACGATCTGCCTCGCACGGCCAACTACCAGTTTGCCTGCAGGAACAGAACGCGTCACTGTTGTGCCCGCCCCCACTGTGGCACCAGCACCAACCAGGACAGGAGCGACGAGTTCAGTACCTGAACCAATAAAGGCATCATCACCGATCTCAGTGCGATATTTGTTTACGCCATCGTAATTACAGGTAATAGTCCCCGCTCCAATGTTGACGCGTTCGCCGATTGAAGCGTCTCCGATATAAGTGAGATGGTTCACTTTGCTTGAAAGCCCCACCACAGACTTTTTCACCTCAACGAAGTTACCAATGTGGTTTTCCCCCAGGAGTTTGGCGCCAGGACGAAGGCGAGAGTATGGACCCACTCGGCTTCCCATCCCTACTGATGCACCATCAATGTGGCAGAACGGAAGAATCTGTACACCATCGGCTATCTGAGCATCCTTGATGACGCAGTTGGCACCAATCTTTACATTGCTGCCAATCACGACTCGTCCCTCAAAGACGACATTCACATCGATTTCCACATCTTGTCCGCAAATGAGTTCACCTCGCAAATCAAATCGATCGGGGTCAATAATCGTCACACCGGCTTCAAGAAGTCGCTCAGCCTGCACTCGCTGCCACACCCTTTCAAGCCGTGCAAGCTGTGATTTGGAGTTGATTCCTTCGACCTCCCAGACATGCTCTGGATGGACTGTTGTAATCGACACGCCGTCATTAAAGGCGAGACCAATCACATCGGTAAGGTAGTACTCACCTTGAGCGTTTTGATTTTTCAGACGACTGAGCCAATCAGCAAGATGAGCAGTCGGGAGGCACATGATGCCGGTATTAACTTCGCAAATTCGTTTTTCTTCGGAGGAGGCATCTTTTTCCTCAACGATTGAAACTACGGCACCTGAAGCATTGCGCACAATGCGTCCATATCCTGTTGGATCCGAAAGCTCTACTGTCAGTAATACTAAACTGCCGTCAGCTCCCGCCTCAGCCATGGCCATCAGCGTCTTTGGGGATAACAATGGCACGTCCCCCAAACACACCAGCGTCAAGGGATCTTCGGGGTTAATTGCTGCAAGCGCCTGCATAAGTGCATGCCCCGTACCTAGCTGTTCCTGCTGTAATGCAAAGACGATATCTGTGCGGTCCTCGTAATGCTTTCTAACGATATCCGCAGCATGCCCAATCACAACCACTCGCGGATGATCGGCTAAACCCGCCGTGGCATCAAGGACATGGTCAAGCAGTGGACGCCCAGCAAGCGCCTGAAGCACTTTGGGCAAACTAGAGTGCATACGTTTGCCTTTACCTGCAGCGAGAACAACTACGTTCATGATGAATTCCAGACAGTATGAATGGAGCGAATTCTAACGAACGAAGGGCTCTGCCGAAGCAGAGCCCTTCCAATCACTCGTAAAAGAAAGCCATGAATGATCAAATCGAGGCTGAAACCGTCACAACTGCAGGAAGGCGACCGCGACCAACCTCCGCATCAACCGGACGACTCATGAGATTGCGATGGCGCTCAGCTAAAAACTTTTTATTGTCAGCGGTCGGAAGCAAAGACCCCACAACCATACCGAAGCCAGCAGCAATAAAGCCACCCAAGACGTTCGGAAACACTTCACCTAAAGCTGACCAGGTAAGCACCACCCAGACTGCGCTACCAAGGAAAATCGAAATGTAGCAGCCCTGACGCGTAGCCTTTTTCCAATAAAGTCCGCAAACGAGCGGCCAGAAGGCCCCTACAACCGGAAACTGATAAGCCATTGCCACCATGTCATAAATAGCTGCTCCCTCAAGCGCGATCGAATAGGATAGAACGCAAACAGCGAAGACAGCGACGGAGAGGCGCATGGCTCGAAGCATATTGCGATCGTCGATTTTCATAAAGTGACGAAGCACGTTCTCAACAAAGATTGTGGATGGAGCCAGCATTGTCGCAGAGGCCGTCGACATAACAGCCGAGAGCACAGCACCGAAAAATACTACACGCAGCCACATCGGCATGTAATCGCGCACAAGCGTCGGAAGAAGCTGCTGCGGATCTTCAGCCAACATCTTTTCAGCGGCATCCGGCATTACAAGAATGGCAGCAACAACGATGAACATCGGCACGAAAGCAAAAAGAATGTAGAACGATCCCCCAAGAATGGGACCTGCAACTGCCGTCGGCAAATTCTTTGCAGACATGACGCGCTGAAAAACGTCTTGCTGAGGAATTGAACCGATCATCATCGTCATCGCGGCTGAAATCCAAAAGAGCCAGCCAGTGGTCGTGGGTTCAGGGAATGCGTGAAAGAGGTCTCGTCCGCGGGCATAGTCGACAACCTTATCCATGCCACCAGCAAGGTCGGTCGCAAACCACAGGATGGCAACAAGACCTACAACGATGACTATCATCTGCACAAAGTCCGTCATCGCTACCGACCACATGCCGCCGACCATCGTATAAGCCAATACCACAGCCGCCCCAATCACCATACCAGTGGTCATCGAGACTGCGCCTTCAGTGATCAGATTAATGACAAGACCAAGCGCCGTTACTTGAGCGCCTACCCAGCCAAGGTAGCTGATAACAATCGCGACTGAACAAAGCAGCTCTACAGAGCGTCCGTAACGATCACGATAGTAGTCACCAAGCGTAAGGATGTTCTGCTTATAGAGTTTGTGAGCAAAAAACGTACCCACCAGGATCAGTGCCATGCCTGACCCAAAAGGCTCTTCGATCACTCCGGCAATTCCGCTTTCAATGAAGCGTCCAGGAAGCCCAAGAATCGTTTCTGAGCCGAACCATGTCGCAAAAGTTGCCGTAATGACCATAGGCAGCGGAAGGCTGCGGCCGGCGAGAGCAAAGTCACTCGTATTCTTGACACGAGTCGCTGCAATAACACCGATAGCAATCGTAGCAGCGATATAGAGCAGGACAAAACCAGTCAGCGTCATCTCTTCCTAATCCTTATAAAAACGACGTTGAACGGAAAACCGTAAGATTTATTTCTCGCGCATTTTAGGTTTCACACCCCAAATACGCGCCTCTCATGCCCCCTAATGTATTCCCTGAAGTCAGGAATCGGGCAAGACTTTATCGAGATCAAAAAAAATGCACCGCATTCATTAAAAAATGCAGTGCATTCAACTAGTTAACGACAAGTTCTGAAAACGTTTACAGCCCTGTATGCTATTTTATGCCGACCATCAGATCGCTTATTGTCGACAATAATTCGACTTTATGCTTGTGCACTAGATTCGTTTTGGCGAATGGCACATAGAAGCCAACCACCAGTCCCTGTCACAGGTTTTTCAAGCACCCAGATTTCATCAAAGGTTTCAGGTTCTCCATTTACGACAAGCGAACCAAAGAAGCGAACACTTGCATAGTAGGTACCGTCCTGCTGAGCGATGCCAAGGAGTTCATTTTCCAAAGTTTTCACTTCAGTGTGGTAAACCTCACCCTTGCGCTCACGCAACTGATGCGTCACGGCAGTAAAAATTTCATTTGACGTGAAGTCAGAAATCTCTATCACATTACCTGTATCCCAGGCTTGTTGAAGCTTTAGGTAGTTATCGCGGGCCGTCTTCAAGAATCCTTCACGATCAAAATCTACAGGCGTCACATCGACAAGTCCGGAGCTCTCGGCAGTGCTGGAAGATTCCGAAGCAGCGCCTCCCATTAATTGGTCCATGAGACTGCCGCTACGAACACCTCCCTGCGACTGTTGCCAGTTTTGCTGGGGAGCAGAATTCGACTCGCGCTGCATAGTCTGCTCCATGTCAGTCTGACGCTGTTGGTCAAACGGATTGGATCCAGCTGGGCCACCCGCAGCTTGAGGACGACGGCGCATCAGGAACATGCGCACAACAAAAAAGACCACGACTGCAAGCAGTAAACCAGTAATCAGACTGGAAATCCCAGCACCGTTAATACCGAGAAGACTCAAGAGTGCAGTAATACCAAGCGCTGCGGCGATACCACCAAGCACACTGCGCATCATGGACGGTTTTTGAGCTGGTGTTGGTGCCGGTGCCGCCTTGGGCTGAGCTTGATTAGCTCTAGGCTGTGCTGAGGGTGCCGCCGGAGCAGCTGTCGGAGCACGCTGCGAGAAAGTGGGGGCGGCTTTGCCAAAACTTGCTCCACCGCCGAAGCGTTTAGCTGCATCAGCATCGAACGACGTAGTAGCAAGAGCTACACAGACGACGAGGGCTGCGATGAGATTCTTCATTAACTTTTCCTTTGAGAGGTCGATGCGACGGGTCTCTCGCCGCAGGGGATCAATCGGGGAATCCGATCGCTAAGAACGCATTCTTACGGCTTGATACCGATGTGGAGCGCGCAAACTCCGAAAGTCAGATTGTGCCACTTCACACGAGAAAACCCGACTGATCGCATTAAATTTGCAAAGGTTGGCTGATCAGGGTGCATGCGGATAGACTCAGCTAAATATCTATAAGAATCAGCATCTCCTGCAATTTTCCCGCCCAACCAGGGCATGAAGTGAAACGAGTAAAAATCGTAAAAAGGCTTTAAGAGGGGAGCACACTTGGAAAACTCAAGCACCAAAAGCTTTCCACCCGGTTTGAGTACACGGAGCATCTCAGCCAAAGCACGATCCTTGTGAGTCATATTACGGATGCCAAAAGACACCGTCACACGATCGAACGCATTGTCTTCAAAAGGAAGATGTTCAGCGTCTGCCTGTATCACCTGACAATTGAGGCCTAATTGTTCCAAACGTTGGCGGCCATAGCTGAGCATTTCATAGTTGATGTCGGTAGCGGTAATATTTTCTGCATTTGTCCGATGTGCAAAAGCAATTGCCAGATCACAGGTCCCGCTTGCGATATCCAGCAGCTTCATGCCCCGAGTGACTTCCGCCTCTCGAATGCAACGGTGCTTCCAACCACGATGCATACCAAAGCTGAGTACGTCATTCATTAGATCGTACTTTGGGGCCACACTATCAAAAACCTCACGAACCTTCTCTTCTTTTTTGGCTTCGTCAACTTTAGTGAACCCAAAATCAATTTGTTTTTCCGCTTCACTCACGTTTTTTTTCGATTTATCCGTCATTTTATCTTCTAATGATTGAGGGATTAGGCATGTCCGCAGCCACCGTGCGGAGGTCTATTTTTGGTCACAAAAGGAGCATTTCTAGGATCATGGGGATCGCGTGAAGCACCCGCTTTTTCTAGTTCTTCAAGGTATTTCTGCCAAAGCACATCACGCTCACGATCAAGCTTCTCAAAATAGTCCCAACTGTAGACACCTGAATCGTGACCATCGTCATAGAGAAGCCTGAGAGCATACTGTCCCACAGGCTCTACTCCCTTCAATCCCACTTCCGCCTTTCCTACTTGCAGAACTGCTTCCTCAGGAGAGTGCCCCTGAACTTCAGCAGACGGAGAAAACACACGCAGAAACTCGAAGGGAAAAACTGCACGAGCATTATTTTGATAAATAAGTTCGAGCGTGCGAGTCTTCTGATGCACAAGCACTTGAACGGGGACTTTCATAGCTTGAATCCTGAACAAGCAAAAAGCCGCCCGCCGAAAGGGCGAAGCGGCTTGATAAAAATGGTCCCGCGACAGGGACATACGCCACTTGATATTTATGAAAATTTCAAGAAACCATCGTTTCCGTGTACCTTCTTGTGTACTAAAAACGAAAGGCTAGGAAGCGCGAATACAGCTCACCTTGTCGCGCTTTCAGGTGCCGGAGAATAACACAAACCTTTCTAGGGCGTACCGCCATGAACCCTCACTGACAATCAGAGCCTGCCAGAACTTTCAATCGTCGACACGCTCATAATGAGAATCATCAATCTTTACCATCAGCCGGCTAATACCCATCTCAAGAGCCTCAGAACAGACCTGGCGAAGCGATTTCATCGTGGGAATTTTGGGAATTCTGGGAACGCCTACTGCCAGTAGGCTTCGCAGACAATTTGCCTTTGGGAATTCTTGGGAATTTTTGGGAATTCCTTTAAATTTCATAAACATATGAAAAACCCGCCGCAGGAACGTTCCCCGCGACGGGCTGATCAGATGGCTTTAAGCACTATTGCCCGAAGATTCAACAACCGGCATCACCATATAAACGCATCGAGCTCCTGACAGATGCGGGGCAATCATCTTCCCCTGCGGGCCGGATGCTTTGAACATGTATGGATGACTTCGATCGTTTTGTTTCAATAGCCCTTGTTTAGCTAATGCACTAAGCACAACCTTCGGCACATCCCCGACCGGACATAACTCAGCATCAAACAATGTACGGTTGATAAATGCTTCAGTAGGGATATCGTCAATGGTTACGTTCAACACACCCATGCAGGGGAGTGCAGAGACCGCCTGTATCAGTGTTTTACTGTCACCCCTCTGAATCGCAAAACGGCCACGGTTCGCACTGATTTTCTCCACGACGTATAGAACGCGCTCGCGGTCCTGCTTTTCTGCTGTCTTGTATTCGGCGCGCCATGCTTTGAAGCACTTGGCCGCAAACTCTGAGGCCATGCCCGCCGGCCAGGGCAGAACACCAAAGCGAATAGCTAGCTCACCCGCTTTCGCAATTAATGCGCAACGTCTAGCAACGCGAACGATTTGAGTATCTTTCGTCCCGCAGTGCTTATTCACCCAATCGCTCATCTGCTCCTGTAAATTGCTTTCAAACTGCGACACACCAATAGCCGCAATATGAGCGATCAACGCACGAATGAACGCCGGTCCCGCCGTACCATAAGCTTCTGACTTTGACGCGGTATTGATCTGATTGGCGTATTGAGCGGCAAGCGCTAAACGCTCATCCTTTGTTTTCGTCGGATCAAATTCACCATCAAACACGCCGAATTCGGGCCCGCCTGCCGCCGCAAGGATATCAGCCATGCGCATTTTTACGCCTTCCTTGAGCGCGCCTTTTTTCCCAGGAGCCTTTGCCGCATAGTCCTCTATGGTCTCTTCGCCTGTAGAAAGGAACAGAAGCCGCCAGGTCAGTACGCGCCGCGCCTCCAAACCCTTTGTTGCACGGCCTTTCCCGCGTTCATTACCGAGCATGTAGATAATCGACTGAAGCAACGCGGGGGATGCCTGCCCAATCTCATCCAGAATCAACGGTAGATGCGTATGCGCGGCGGCGGCGCTTTCAAGCCCGTTGTCGGTAGTCCGCCAGGTTCCCATTTCTCCTCGTTCATTAGCCGGCCCCCAAAGCGAGCACAACGCACGGGCGCAAGTGCTTTTTCCTTTGGAGGATTCTCCATAGAAATGAAAGCCGCCAGATTCTTCGCTTGTGAATTCCAAAAGCGGCGCCGCGAAACCAAGGCAGATTGCGAACCCTATCCGGCTTGAGAACATAGAAGGCTTACCGACCTTTTCTTGCCAGTCAGCCAGCGTCCCCCTTTCCTCATAGACAGGCTCGCTCTTCGGATCTCCCGTATAGATAATCCCGTTTGTCTCACTCTTGCCCATGATTCCCAGGCGAGGAATCGAGAACGCTTCACCATGATTCACCCAGCCATGATGATCAACACCCAACACACGCGCTCGCACTGGGAAGTGATTAAGAAAGTTGGTGATAAAGGCGCTCCCCCCTTGAGAATTAAGGGCATGACGAATTTCAAGCCCATTGTCGGCCAGATATGCCACGACTTGAGTGGAGTTTTTCATCAATGCCGAGCACGGAATTGTGCCTTGCCGGAAATTGCCATCTTGATCAATCCATTTCAGCACAAGCCGCCAATCCTCGCCCTCAGACGAACGCGACTTTGCAACCACTTCAAGAGGTCCGCAAACCGGCATCGGAGAGCCATCCCGCCGAGTGAAGAAAACGCCTAACGGGCCGAATGAATAAGCATTACCATTAGCAAGCATGAAAGACTTCGAGCCGTCTTCGTTCTCTTTCAAACCGGTTGGTTGATTGACTTCTCCCGCCGCCTCGAACGCCTTCACGCCCGCGCTCGTCGGCTTTTCTTTGGCCGAGGCAGTCTTTACAATGTTCGCTACAACAATATCTTTTGTGGCCTCGACGCTCGCCGGCGCCGAGGTCTTTTCTTGCATAGTTACGTTGGTCATAGGTCCTCCGTGGCAATAAAAAAGTCGTTCCAATCAGTCGGCTGATTGCCGCCAGTTATGGCCTTGAATTTCTGAATCAAGCCAGCGTTAAAAGAGGGAATGCGGAGCTTGCCGCCTGCCGCTTCTGCCGCACGTCGTGCATCTTCTTCGCCGTTTCCCCGATCTCCGCAGATCTCGATCTGAGCGCTGGGGAAGTAATTGCGAAGCGTCTGCGCTACCGCACTCAAATTCCCGCAATACCGAGCGGCAACACATGGAAAGCCGATCACCTGAGAAATGCTTAATGCCGTCGCTATGCCCTCAGCAAACCGATACGCCCAACGGATTGATTCGAGAGACGAACGCTCTCAGGAAGCCAGAAGGCGCCTTTGGCTTGTGCCTCAGGGAGCGCGTATTTACCGCCGTTTTCTGAGACACATTCAATCGAACTCGGCACGGTGGCATGCACACTGCGATAGAGCGGCACCATCAGCACCGATCCCGTCATAGGTTGATGCGTCTTGCAGTCCATAAGCCGGCGCGGCGTCTCCTGATAGAAACGCTCGAACTCACGCTGAATGTCGACGGCATCCATCACGAACAAGCCAGAAACGGCCTTGACGTGCTTACGATTTAAGTAAGGATGCTCAATCACCGGCGCCGCCTGCTGAAGCAACTGCGACGCAAAGGCCGCAACCTGCGCCCAACGGCGCGCCTGTTCCTCATCCCACTTGCGACGCTCCATTGCGGCACGCTTCATCAGTGAATCCCGTTCGGCTTTCGTGAGTTTCTTCCCTGCATCGTCAAACCAAAACACGGCCTCACCCGTGATCCAGTTCCAAACGACGCCGCCGGTCCCATCAGAGAACATGCGGACGCGTCCGGCACCTTGCTTCCAACGCTTGCCGTCGAAAGCCTTAGAGACATTCCACGGACCAGGCAATAAGCCACGACTGGGATACTCAACGCCCGCGGCAGTGCAGGCATCAATCGGAGTTGAATAGAGCTTTTGTGTCATCACCGAGCCCCCTTTCGCAAAGAGAACTCGGCTACGGCGTGTACCGCATGGAGAGCGTCGGCAATGTCCTTAAGCTCCTGCATGAGCGCGCACACATGCGTTTCTGCGGTCGATATGGCGGCCGCTTTGGCGCTTCTTTGGGCGCTGAACTGCATCAGCACAGCACGCAACGCAGAGACTTGAACATCAAGACGCCTCAGGCTCGGAGCCATCGAAACAATGGCGGAGAGGTCTCCTGAGAAACACGCGTTGATGCAATCAACCAATGCAAACCCTTTGATTCCGTTAAGGTCAATGGCACTTGATTGAGGCTCTTTAGGGTCGGCCTGCCCCCTGCCTTGACGCGGCTCCCCGCGTCGGCATTCATATTCATTCTTCATGTTTTCACCCCCGATTTTTCAGCAGGTGCGCCCGCGCGTCTTCACGCTTAACGCTTGCGGCTGAAACTAGCAAGAGCGTATCGGCAAGCAATCCGACAATTGCGCCGAGCCCGCGGGATTGTTCTGGGGAGAGGGAATCCACTTTTTGGCTTGCGTCGGCTGGGGCTTCCAGAACGGAAGCTATGTAATTCATGCCGTCAGCGACATCATCAACAAGCGTCCGCAGGTCGCTATCGATTGCGCCCACGCCCTCTGGGTCATTGGAACTCAGTACGTTAAGAATGAAGCCGAGCGGTCGATTTGCGGCGAAATCGCTTCCCTTGAGGAAATCGGAAGATTTGAACGTGTGTTGCGCCAGAGCTTCGGCACAACGGGAATTGAAGGTATTTACGGCAGATACTTTGCCGCCTTGTATGGCATGAGATTTCATGGCCCGAGCTCCTAAGACAGTTGTAAGGAGTCACCCGCCCCTGTCAGTGGGCGGGCGATACCGTGCGGGTTGACAGACCGCGTCTTAGGAAACGGCAAGCCCGAAGGCTTCCCGCACGGCACGCCCATAAAAGGCGCAATAAGGCCATGAAAGCGAACCGCCAAAAGAAAAACGCCACGGCGTACAAAACGCGGCGCGGCGGTCATCCGCCTAAGACATTGCGAGCTGTCAAACTCGCGCCTTACCGACTTGCGGCAAGGCAAGGGCATATTAGCTGATCGATTAGCCATGATGCAATAAGCCTGTGCGTTATGCTCATGTCCGAGGCCGGATTCAGAGGCGCTATCGTTCACGTCCGTAGGAAGTCTGCGAACGAAAGCACCATCAACGGCCTCTTTTGTTTTGTGATTAAGCATGAGCCGTCCCCTCCAACAAAGCCCAGGGAAGACGCCCGCCGTTCTCACGCCAATAGAGCCAAACAAGGCAAGCTACAGCGTCTAGCAGGTAGTCAGTGAAAATCGGGCCGCCGTAAACGTTTGCACGGCGCACGCTCTCAACGTGCTCGGAGAGGCTGGGAATGCGCAACATCAGGCGATGAAACGAACGTGTCACGCCGGCATACTTAAGCCCATTTGCCCGCGTCCAAGAAAACAACGAAAGGCGGCAAATGCCGTCTGCAATCTGCACATGACGAATAACCGTATCGTCGGCGGTAGGAATGGAGCGAGGTTTCATTACGCCACCTCCGAGATATTCGCCTGCGAATTCGTCCAATCAATGAGATCGGCCACGCGATAACGCACGGCGGCGCCAATACGGAAAGGACGCGGAAACGTCGGATCGGTCTTACGAAGTTCAAACCACTTCGTTTTGCTGATACCGAGGGCTTTACAGCCGTCTGCGGCGCTAAGTGCAAAGCGGCCTGCAAACGCCGAAGCTAGCTTTTCTGTCGACTCAACGACGTCGGTTTTGTGTGCCATTAAAAATTCTCCTTAACGGCTGATTGAACTTTAATCCAGTTCGTAGGGAGCCATACGGAATTGCACGGCTTAAGGAGAATTATTCACTATATGTACACAGATTTTCCCCGTTCATACCATATAAATTTCGGCTATTCATAATTTGAATAACCAATTATTTACTTGATTTTAAAGGAAAATATTTTATTTTATTTTATTTTAACCACTACTTAATTAGTTCTTCAGTGGTATGTAGATACCTACATGATGTTGCGACCGTATTTGCAAGGGAAGTTCCCTAAGGACCGTTTAGATTGTTTCATTACGACGTAAATCACGAGTAACTACGGCTCGTTCCTCACGAAGGAAATGAACGCCTGCAATCAACATTAAGCAAAAAGAATGATATGGTTTTGATTTCTATTTAACATCTTTCAAGTTGGTTAATTCCATTCTGCTTACAGGCTTTATGAAAGGCGATAGTTTTAGCATCATTGTTTTGTGCCGCCTTGTTAGTGTCAGTCACCCGAACTGCCGCCCTACCTCCCGCTATGACATTAGAGAGGTGCGCCGCTGATTTGCGGGACGGTGCAAAGATCAGCCGCCTGGGTAGCTACTCCCAGGACGTGCGCACCTCATGAATACACGTCTTAGCGAAAGTCCGTAGGGGTATGGGTTGGGCGTTGATTCCAGTCCTTCGCGCGCGCGCGCGTGCGCGCGGACTGAAGAAGAAACTCGGGATTGTTATCCTCCCGCCGGCTAAGCATTGAGCCGTTCGGGGGTGTGCTAAAACAGCACACACCTTTTTTATGGCGTCAGAAGTTTCAGAACTTTCACGTGCGCAGACTGTCGTAAGCTCGGCGGAAAGGTGCTCACTACCTTAAGAACTTAAGAACCTCAGGTTTCCTCAGGCTCCTCGCGCGCGCGCGTGCACGCGCGGACTGCAGGCAAAACTCCCACTATCAAAGCATCGATCTTCCGTACTTTCTCGGCGTTCGTTTTGTTAGCTTCCGGCCAGGGGCGGCCTTCTTGCCTACAGCCATGAGCCTTTCATGAGCCTCACAGCACATCGAAAAATTCCTGAAAAATCAAGCTCCCCAAAAATGGGGAATCAAAAATCTACAGCTATACGACTTTCGGGGCTCGCCATACCCGCACGACCTCAAAGTCTCTGGGAGGACCCATAACCAGCGTGAAGACAAGATTTGAAATAGCACTGAAACACTGTCAGGCATTCAGGATTCGCCACCTTTGCAGAAGATGCGGACCATTTAAAAATTTCAGGAAAATCACTATCGCCCAAAAGAGCGAACGCCTCACGCGCGCGAAGCGTTCTCAACCTAGCTAAATCCCATATGCGGCGCGGGGATTGTCGGCGATATGAACGCGGTCAGCTCGCCTTAGCCGCGGCCTTTCGCGTCTTGGCCGCTTCCTGCTTCTTCAGCGCCTTGCCCTGCGCCAACAGCTCTGTCGGCGTTATCTCGGCGTTCAATGCCTTTGCTTTCAACTCTTCGAGCCATGCAGGTATCGTCTCGGCTCCTTTGCCAAGGATTTTCTGAATCACTGCCTCAACAGCCTCTTGCCGTTCGACCTGGGCAATCTTTGCCGAATAGAGCATCATGAGATGAGCAACGATTTCGGACTCTGTTGCCGACTCGCTGAGGCCATATGCGCGAAGAACAAGCCGATCGTTCTTTGCATGCGCCGTCCGCAAATCTTCGGGCATCGTGAGATCGTCATACAGATCAGAGAGTGTTGTATTCGGGTGCTTTTCTCTTGCTTGCAGAATCGCTTTCGCTGAGGCCTCAATCTGTTCGTGAAGCTCTACGGACGGCTCAGGCCATACGAAATTGTTGTAGACAATCGTATTCGAGTAGCTGTAGTCGCTTTTGAGTCTCCCTGAAACCGTGCGCATCCACGCCATATGAACCGAGGATGTCAAAACCCCGAAAAGGTAGGATGATGAGTCAGGGACTAAAAAGAGTTTATTGCCTGCAATGGTTTCTTTAGAAAGGTAATCAATAGGTACATACCTTCGGTTCTCTGATGAAACGATCGGAAGCGCGAGGTAATTTGTTGGACTGTCATGCACCTCATCGAACAACCACGGTGTATCAGCCTTTGCACGGGTCGCCGCCTTCGAACTTGAAAGGCGAAATTGCTTGACAGCCTCCACTCGGCGACGAATCTCTGAACACTCGCGAATAATCTTGAGCGAAGGTGTGTCCGCAAACCACAGACAGTAACGGGGCTTCCGCTCAATGAAATCCTTCCCCATCATGAACGGGCGGATAAACGGCTTTGCCTTTTCGCATTTGGCGAGTAACGCCTCTTTCTCTTCGGCGCTCAAGATCAAGTTGCCATCATCTGTCGGCTGACTGCCTCTTTGCATCTCGGCAACTTTGCACAAAGGCTTTGAACGACGTGCTACGAATACAGAAGGTGCATCGATCAAGTAGCCGTTGATATTTTTGGCAGTAGTCTTCGTCTCTCCGTCAAAAATAATGCCTCCCTCTTCGTTTAACGAAAACCCAACAATCACGCAGTGAACCTGCGCTTTATCGTTGGCTTCGCTATCCCATCGAAAAGTTCGCCAAGCAAAATTGATTTTCACGCCGAAATCTTTCATCAACGGCCGCCATACAGCCTCAACTTGCTCCCCTTGGACAATGGAATTGGTTGATACGAAAGCGGCTTTGATCTGCGTCCCCTCCATAAATGAAGCGGCCCGAAAGTACCACCCGGCAACGTAGTCCACATTACGCCCTATTGCAGGGCTGACTCCTTGTAAATCCTCTTTTTGGGTCTTTGACTGAAAGGCATAACCCAAAAACGGCGGATTACCCATGATGTATGAAAGCTCCGTCGGCTCGACAATCTCCGCCCAGTCAAGCCGAAGTGCGTTGCCCTCATGGATATTCGTATTCGTCTTGAGCGGGAAGAACTCCAAGGTTGCGCCGATGATGTCTTCGGTTTCCTTGAGCATTTGGCTCTCAGCAATCCACAGCGCCGTCTCAGCAACAGCGCAGGCGAAATCGTTGATTTCAATCCCATAGAACTGACTGATCTTCACCTTTACCGGCGAAAGCACGCCGCCGAAATCGAACTGCCCCTTGCGGGCGTTCAACTCGAGAATCACCTTGTTTTCGAGCCGCCGAAGCCGTATGTAGGTCTCTGTCAGGAAGTTGCCTGAGCCGCATGCTGGGTCAAGAAATTTGAGCGCACCGAGCTTTTCCTGAAAGGCCCTCAGCTTGCGCATTTTGGCCGCCGCCTGATTTCCTCGCATAATCTCGGCGAACTCTTCCTCAAGCGCATCCATGAAGAGCGGCTCGATTACCTTGCCGATATTCTCAACGGACGTGTAATGCATGCCGCCCTTGCGGCGGGTCTCTGGATTGAGAGTTGATTCGAAAACGGCGCCGAAAATCGTCGGACTGATATCCGCCCAGTTGAACCCCTCGCTTGCCTCAGCCAACAGCAAGTCTTTCAACTCTTGCGTAAATTGCGGTATACGCACAGATTCGTCAGAGAAAAGGCCGCCGTTGACGTATGGGAAGTCAAGCAAAGCAGGCAACTCATCCGGGTCTCGCTTTTCTTCGGGCGTATCCAACACGCGAAACAGCGACTTGAGCGCCAAGCGCATGTCTTCCGGGCGACGGTCTCGCAGATAGTCATGAAACTGCGTTTTCGTCTTGAACAACAGCGCATCCTCGGCGTAAAGACAGAAAACGATACGCACGCAGAGCTTGTTCAAACTCATCTGCACTTCCGGCGAATCTTTGTCTCGGTACTGCGCCAAAAGCCCGTCATAGAGCTTGCCTACGAGCTCACCGGCCGCAACAGAAAGCTTCGTCTCTGCCTTGATTGTTTCCGCCGCACTGTCAACCAGAAAGCCAAGGCGGTAGAACTCTGTTTCAAGGTCTTTGAGTGCAATCGTTACCGGTAATGCGTTCGGATTTTCGTCATCAAGGTCATGAATCTCGAACGTATCGAAATTGCAGGCAATCACCCAGCGGGGCCGGTTCTTCGTAGTCAGATTGTCTGCGTAGCGCTTGCCTTGCTGAAACGGCGTGAGCATGGAGCCGTCGGACTGCTTTTGCGCTTTGTCGAGCGCATGATTGGAGCCCTTTTGTTCAATAAGCACGCGGGTTGAGGGAATCCAAGCATCGATAAAGCCCAGCCTGCGCGCGGGGACTACACCGCGATTGAAGACGGGTTGCTCGAAAATCAAAAGCGTCTCTGGATTCTTGACGCCGAACACGTCCTTAAGGAGAGAAAGCCAAAATGCTTGAGTCTCGCCCTTCTCGTAGCCCTTTCCGGCCCAAATTTGAACAAACTTCCGTGCGCCCTTGCGCTGATCCGCTGTATTCATGTTGCCTGCGGTATGGTTTCCCGTCCGCGTCCGTCCATTGCCGTTCAAACCATCAATGCTATCAGGCGGAGCCGGGCCTCAGTCGAGCAACAAAAGCGGGGCAGGCGGCCGCGATGTTCATGCTTCAGCTCTAAGCAGAGGTAACGGCGCCATGAGCTATCTATCCCACTGAAGCCGAGAGGGGATCGCTAAAAAATTAGCGAACGACGCTCCACACCTTCCAACCCGCGCGTTCGGTTAATTCTTACCAGTCGCGGCCTCCGACGCCAAAGAGAGCCCGCTAAACGTTATGTAAAGCAGGATCAGGCAATTTCTATCTTTCCATGTTGTGACAATATCAGTCGCAATATGTTTCTGAAAAATTCCCAAAATTCCCAAAAATTCCCAAAGCCGAATTGCCTGTGAATCCTACTCGCAGTAGGCGTTCCCAAAATTCCCAAAATTCCCACGATAAAATCAATTTGCCAGGCTCTGCCCCTGTATTCATGGGAATTATGAGAGTTAGATAGCGGATAGGTAAGATTGTAATAGCTTTAAGGTTACATATATATCTGTCTCTTATACACATCTCCGAGCCCACGAGACGGAGCTACATC
>OWJH01000210.1_pt1 | contig 27289 bp, 24 predicted proteins | sample 1732621 | NCBI WGS metagenome assembly OWJH01 (sample SAMN05065735, study PRJEB22554) | human gut metagenome | biome: ENVO:2100002; feature: ENVO:00000062; material: ENVO:00002003 | host: Homo sapiens | place: USA
GAAAAATGAGCCATGTTAGTACTTATATATAAAAATAATTTAGATCACTTACTTAAAAAATAAATTGATAATTGAATTATGATAGACGTAGAACCTCTGTTAAATACAATTTTCGATATAATGGATCGTGAATTCCACAATCCTTATATTGTAATGAACAAGTATGATGAAGTGCCATACAAACTACCATCAGACTTGGACATGAGCATCACACCCGAAGATTTCAGTCGCCTTGACAAAGTGATGACAACTGTAGCTCGTGGCGTGAGGCTTGCAATTGTGCAAAAGATATGGCATGGATACCAAAAATGTGCCTATTTGTTCTCTCCAATAGAATCCACAGGTCGTTTTAGATTGCAACTCGATTTTTTTACTGATTTCAGCGTAAAAGGAACCCCGGCACTCATTTCATATAGAGATATTCAACAAAATACCCGGCGTTATGGCCGTTTTACTATTCCAAGCTATCGAATGGAATATGTATTCTTGCTGATGAGGCGCATATTTAAGGATGATTTCGACGCAGAACACCTTGCCCCAATACAAGAAGCTGTGAAAGGTGACAAAAACGGATGTTTCAGTTATTTGGAATCCTACTTCGGTAATGAAATAGCGACAAGAGTAAACCGCTATGTAGAACAAAACGACATTGATCAACTGCAAGAAATGAGGGTAGAATTGTGGAAAAGCCTGCAACGCCTGTCACGCAACAGTTCAAGAGGAATGTATAAAATACGATTCCGAATAACCGAATTTTGTCGCTATTGGTATAGGGTAAAATATCCTGTAGGGTATTGTGTCGCACTTCTTTCACCCGATGGAGGAGGAAAAAGTTCTGTATTCGAGAAAATTGAAGACACTTGCTGGGGTAGTTTTCATGGCATAACAAAGATGTATTTTCGTCCGCATCTGTTGCGCAATCCAGGTATGCTGAATCCGATACATCCTGTACCCGAATCGGCAGACAATCCTGACCCTCATGGGAAAAAGCCAAATAACCTATTGAAATCTTTAATCCGTTACTTCTACTACAACATTGATTATCTGCTCGGATACAATTTGCTGGTACGTAAGAAATGCATACAGAAACAATTAGTAGTATTCGACAGATATTACTATGACTACTTCGTCGATTTAAAGCGTTATCGTTATTCGTTCCCATCATGGATACCTCATGCCTTTGCATGGAGCATACCTACTCCCGACTTAATACTGGTGTTGGAAGGAACACCCGAGGTGTTGTATAAGCGTAAGAAAGAATTGTCTTTAGATGAAATCAAACGACAAACAAAGGCATACCACTCAATAGCACTGAAATATGATAATGCTGTAATTATAAATGTGGATGAACCTCTTGAAAAAGTGGTAAAGAATGTGACACGTGAGATACTCATTCGCAAAGCACAGCGCACAGCTAAAGGAATGAAAAATAATTTAGACGATGATGGCATCCCATCATAAAACATTACAAAGATGAGAACACTTATAGTATCGGCATATGCTTGCGAGCCGCTTAAGGGGTCGGAGCCTGCTGTAGGATGGAATTGGGTAAAGGAACTGGGTAGGCACAACAAGGTTCACGTAATAACGCGTGCAAACAACCAAACTGTGATTGAGCAGCATCTACCTAAGGAATTGGTAGGAAATGTCATATTTCACTATTATGACACTCCGGCCTTTATCAAAAAACTCAAGCATAAGGACAAGGGACTGTATTTCTACAATTTTTGTTGGCAAATAGGGATTGTCAATGTCGCCAAAAGGATAATAAAGGAGGAAAAAATTGACTTCATCATCCACTTGACTTTTGGAAGCATGTGGATGCCGACGTTCTTACCGTTACTCAGTCCGAAGTTTATTTGGGGGCCTATGGGAGGAGGCGAATGCGTTCCATTCACTTTCCTTGGAGTGATGCCATTCAAACAAAGAGTGATTCAGCTGTTCAGGTATCTCCTGAACTATTCAACGATTATCAACCCGCTGATTCTGCTGCCTGCATGTAAATCAAAACTAATCCTTGCCCGCACGCCAAACACTAAAAGCATTATGCCATTTTTTGCTAAGAAGAAGACAAGGGTCTTGCTTGAAACGGCCATGGAGAATGACGTGTTTATACGACAGAAGAAGAATTACAATGCCGATGTGATAAAAATGGTGATTAGTGCCAGATTTATTTCAATAAAAAACATTCCGCTGGTAATTAAGTCTCTGAAGTATATTCAATCCCCAAAGCCCTGGAAACTGACTTTGCTGGGTTCTGGACCTGATAAAAAATTGATTGAAAGCACTATAAAATCAGAGGGCGTTGAGGAAAAGATAACAATCATCCCATATATGCCAAGAGAAGAGGCTCTGGATATGATTGAGGATTCGGATATCTTCATTTTCCCGAGTCTCAAAGAAGGGGGGACATGGGCATTAATGGAGGCAATGGCTATTGGACTTCCTGTTGTATGTCTTGATTGGGCTGGAATGGCAGTAGAAACAACTCCTGAAACAGCTATACAAATCCCTATCACGAATCCAAAGCAGATGGAAAAGGATTTTGGAAAAGCTATCTCAATGTTGATCAATGACTGTCAGAAACGTGAGCAGCTTGGACAGGCTGCAAGAAAACGAATAAAAGATGTGTTTAACTGGGAAGCAAAGGGGAAATATATGGAGAATCTGTTCAATGATATTGAATCGGGCAAAGTATGACTACTTTTGATATTTCAGCATTCAATGGTCTGTTTTCTATTGGCGGGAAGGAAAAGTATATTGAACTAAACAATACGGTAGGACAGCGATGGTATATCCCTTTTCACAACCCAGAGCAGTTCATATCGCTGTTTCAACCATCATCGCTCAAAGGCAAGTTGTTTGCTAAAGCCATACAATGGATCAAGTACTTTCCAAGAATGCTTTGCATGGCTCATGCAAAAATAGTTACGATTTCGTTTTCAAAAGAGTTTCATGATTACATTGACGATGTTTTCAGCATTCAACATGGTGAACTCGGAATATTCTGTGGTTCCCCTGGTCACCATCAAAAACCAACATTATTAGTCTGTAAAGGGAAACGTATTTTGGGCTATTGCAAGTTGACGGACAAGGAGGACATCTATACGCTTTTTGCTGAAGAATGTAAGCATCTGGATTATCTTCACTCCAGTGGCGTGAATCATGTTCCGAAAGCACTATTCTGTGGGAAACTGGACTTTTGTGACCTGTATGCATTCGTTCAAACAACGGAGCGCCATGGACGTGTGAAGAAGGCAAACTACCTGAGTAGAGAGCTGATAGATTTCATAAAAGACCTAAATCATAAGACGACACAAAAGTTGGCTTTTGACGAATCGGATTTTGCACATGCTTTACTTCGCTTACGGTCAAATCTCATATACTTGGGAAACAAGCATTGGAGTGATATGATAGAAAAGGGTATCGAGGTGATTGAAAACAACAAGATTCACTTCAATCAGTTTTATGCTTCGCATGGAGACTTGACTGCGTGGAATAGTTTCATTGTTGATGACCATCTATTTGCATTCGACTTGGAATACTTTAAGCAAAGCTATCCGTTACTATGTGATTATTTTCACTTCTTTACACAGGATTTACTCTACAATGGCTATGCGGATACGACCCAAATATGGGATAAATACATGAACGTAAAAGAACGATTCATGGAAGTCTATCATCTGGATTTATATTATTTAGCATATCTATTGATCATCGTGGATTTCTACTTAAATCGAGATAAGGGAATATTGAATGAGCGACTTGAGAGCTGCTTTACCATATGGACTGAACTGATTGAAAAATTAATTGAAGATGATAAGGAGATTGATTAATCACACGGTTTCGCTGATGAAAGGCGAACGATTTGAGTTGGATCCACAGATTCCGTTGGGGTACTTACTCAGTTTCTTTCTCAACAAAGGATGGATGTGTATTTGTGGAATGTGGAAACTGAGGACAATGAAAAGAGTATTTGTCCACTATTCATCAACAATAAAATGCCGTAGTAGAATCTATTCGATGCAGAACCTGAGCATCGACCGGGGATGCTATATCGATGCCCTGTCTTTAAAAGGTATCTCTTTCGGCAATAACGTATCAATAGGGAAATACACAACCATTGAATGTACTGGTACGCTCAAGTCGCTGGGCAAAGGACTGAAGGTGGGCAGCCGGGTCGGATTAGGGACGCACGGTTTCTTTGGATGTGCAGGAGGCATAGAGATAGGAGATGATACCATCTTTGGGAACTATGTCTCTTTACACTCCGAAAATCACAACTTTCAAGACAGATACATTCCGATACGACTGCAAGGTGTAAAAAGAAAGGGAATTATAATCGGAAAAGATTGTTGGATTGGAGCAAAGGTTACCATTCTGGATGGCACTGTAATCGGCGACGGTTGCATTGTTGCCGCCGGTGCGGTTGTGAGAGGTTACATTCCTCCTTATTCTATTATTGGTGGTATCCCGGCTAAAGTAATCAAATCAAGATAATGAAACGCATAGTATGTTTTCACCTCTTCAACGACTATAGTGGTAGCCCAAAAGTACTGCGAATGGTACTGGAGGGTATATTGAAGAAGGGATATAGGGTGGATTTGATCACCTCGAAGGACGGTGTGCTCGATGAGCTGCTGAACTATGGAAATCTGAAAAAATACTCTTACCAGTATCGATTTTCAGCAAATACAGTGGTGACGATGTTGCGCTATACATGGGCGCAGCTTTATACCTTCTTTCTGTCCTTTCGCTGGATGTTCTGCAAGGATGTGGTCTTTTACATCAATACGTTGCTGCCAGTTGGTCCTGCTTTGGCAGGACGGCTGATGGGGAAACGTGTGGTGTATCACTACCATGAGAATGCGTTTGTGAAGGGAGCTTTCTACAAGATGTTAGCTGCAATGATGGAGCGATTGGCTCACAGGATCATCTGCGTGTCGGAGTATCAGGCTTCATTTCTGATTTGCAAGGAGAAGGTGACGGTGATTCCGAATGCCCTGCCTGAGGCTTTCGTGCAGCGGCTGAAGCCCAATCCAGAGAATGCTTTCGAGCAGAAGACTGTGTTAATGCTGGGATCGCTAAAAGAATACAAAGGGACAAAGGAGTTTATTCAACTGTCCCAGTTATTACAGCAATATCGTTTTATTCTGGTGATTAATGACACGCAGGAAAATATCGATTATTATCTTAAAGAAAAGTGTTATACACTTGGAGAAAATCTTGTTTTGTATGATCGTCAGGCAGACGTGGCGAAGTTCTATCAGCAGGCTTCGGTGGTACTGAACCTGTCGGACAAGAGGCAGTTTATTGAGACTTTCGGACTTACGGCATTGGAGGCAATGACGGCAGGATTACCTGTTATTGTGCCAACAGAAGGTGGAATAGCCGAGATGGTTGATGACGCTGTAAATGGCTATAAAATAGACGTGGCAGACATTGATTGCATAGGAGATGCTATCAAGAAATTGCTTACTGATAAAACCAACTACATACAAATGGCAGAGAATGCTTTGCTCTGCGCAAAAAAGTTCAATGCTGACGATATGATTGAAAGAGTTGAAAGAATATTGGCAGACTAAGTTGATATGCTAACCACAAGATTGATACGGAAATGCTGGCAAGACGCATCCTCTCATAAGGAGGATGACGTGGATTTCTTGCTTGAAGAGAATGACTGGAACGATTTCAGTTATTACACCACTTATCACCTGCATATCACACGAAAGCGTGCCACACAAGAACAGGGGGCTATCTATCTTGGATCTATTCACATCATGCGTCATGAACAACAAGAAAGGGAAGATTCGTTGTTGTACAAAGTATTGGGTGGCTACAAGGAGTTCCACAGTTTGCCTGATGGTTTCTATTCAATGAGCTTCTCCATTGACGTATACAAAGGGCTTGCCCGCTATCTGAGCGATGATGAACGGAAAGAATTTGTTGAAACATACCGGTTGATTCTACGAGAAACAGATGCGTTCTATCAAACCATAAAAGATGATGAATGCTTCCAGAAATCATTGATGCGCAATGGAAGTATGGACAGCTACGAACTATTAAGAGGTCGTGACATCCTGTTTCAAGAAGGAATGCAATACAACCTGCGTGAAAAGCAGATGCTCATTCACTATGCCAATACGGACAAGCCTGTTGAGCTGAATTTTTCGGCAATAAAGGACATGGATGATTCCAATCTCCCTAATGGAATGGTAGCCTTTATAGGGAAAAATGGAAGCGGAAAAAGCACGGCACTCTACAAGCTGGCAGCCCTACTCTATGCAAGTCCGACAGACAGGAGTCGCTATCTATCTCATTTGGGGACAATAGAGCCCAAGAATCTCGGCATATCGCAACTGATGATATTTTCCTATACTCCGTTTGACAACTTCATACTTCCTGGAGAAGACATCAATTCAGACTTGACATTGTGGGCGAAGAATATTGAGTCAAGAGAAGGACGTTTTATTTTCTGTGGACTGCGGGATGTCAAAAAGGAAGCGGAGGAGATGATACAGCAACACAAACAGGGCAAGGATGCAAAAGGAGATTTGAAGCTTCACGATGTATTATTGAAGCCCCAGAAAGAATTGAGCAAAGAGAGCAAAGCAGCCTATAAAACCATAGAGGGAGACAATCGCAAGCAAAAAGTATGGGAGCAATGTCTGAACTCTATGCGTGAAGAGCAACCGGATTTGTTTGAAAATGCCCAATCACTGGAATATGCAGATTTTTTGGTTGGAAAATCATGGAATGACGTGTTTCAAGAAATGAGTACCGGTCATAAATTCTTTTTCCATTCCATGCTCCATATCATTGCCTACTGTGAAGAGAACTCCTTGCTGCTGTTTGATGAGCCAGAAAATCATTTGCAGTCACCTTTATTGTCTTTCATGATGAAAGAAGTACGTAAGATTCTGGCAAAACGACATTCCGTGATGCTGATAGCGACACATTCTCCTGTCATCCTTCAGGAAACGATGGCAAAGAATGTCAGGATTGTCAGACGCAATGGTGATAAAGTTACTTTTGAGACACCCTCTATCGAGACGTTTGGCGAAAGTTTCGGTGCTATAGAATCTGAGGTTTTTGACCTGACAACAGACAGGGTACGCTATTTCACGGCCATAGATGAAATCTACGCTGCTATGAAATGCAATAAGGCAAAATCATCAGATGAGGCCATACAAAGGATTGAAGAGTGTATGGGAGGCTTGAGTACTCAGGCTCTTCACTACATTATCAATAAATACCATCAAAGGAACAGGATGTAGTTATGTGGGCTATAGAAAAACCTTCGGTCCAGGCAGCAATGTCGGATGTGGAAAAATTCAGGAAATTAGGAATCATCGATGACAAGGATTCGCAGGCATTAGAGCATTTGGTGGAACAATATGACCAACAGGACGGTGTGGTCTCTGAAGTTCAGAACAACACGGTGTCTTCCAAAGGACGCGATGCGCTTCTCGAACATTATACTGATACCGAGAAAGGAAAAGAACTGAATTACATCAGGCAGGAATTGAACGAGGGGGTATATAAGTGCCCTTATTGTTCAATCGGTCAGCCCGAAACGTTGGACCACTATATGCCTAAAAGCAAATACAAATCACTTGCCTTGTGCCGTCTGAACCTGATTCCTATGTGCTGGGGATGTAACAGACAAAAAGGACATACCCATCCATTCACAGAATATATCCACCCATATTACTTGAAGATTCCTATAGGAATGGTATTCTTGCAGGCTGATATTCAGATAGACAATAAGACACTTGTTGTATGTTTTGTTATCGATGAGACAGCTTTGAATGACAAAAATATAGCCAAACAGCTGAAGACGCATTGGGCAAACATGAATATGGACGAGAGACTGAGAAAATCAGTCATCAATTTCTTGCATAGTGAAGTGCTATCTGAATCAGACGAGGAAGACACCATTGCTGATGAGATAGACAAGTTGAAGTGCCATATTGAAAAAGGCTATGGACTAAATAATTGGCGCAGTGCACTGATGAGGGCTTTGTCTAATGAGATGAAAGGACTGAACAGGAATTCTGTCATGGAAGCGTTGGTCCACATGAAAAGGATAAACCGTAATACCAAAATATAACTCCCTGATTTTTATGAAGAAAGTAGCAATAGTGGGTATCCAAGGGGTACCCGCTAAATATGGTGGTTTCGAAACGCTGGTGGAGAACATCATCGGTGAGAACTGCTCTCCGGATATTCAATACACCATTTTTTGTTCCGCTAAAGATTATGAGAAACGAATGAACTCTTACAAGGGAGCGAACATCAATTACGTTCCCTTCTTCCATGCCAATGGAGCACAGAGTACACCATACGATATGTTGTCAATGATGAAGTGTATCGGACGATTTGATACAGTGGTGATACTAGGTGTATCAGGATGTCTGTTTCTTCCTCTATTCAGACTGTTTTACCGTAAGCGGCTGATTGTAAATATTGATGGGTTGGAACACCGACGTGACAAATGGGGGCGGTTTGCCAAATGGTTCCTTCGGAGCAGTGAAGCGATGGCTGTGCGTTGTGCTGATGTCGTCATCGCAGACAACAAAGGGATTCAAAGCTATGTATCAGAAACGTACCATAAGAGTTCTGAACTGATAGCATACGGAGGCGACCACGCTATGCGTCATGTTCCGGATGCGAAACAGACAGAGATATTGGAGAACATGAAGCTCAAAAGGCAGGATTATGGTGTTTCTGTCTGCCGCATCGAGCCGGAGAACAATTGCCATATTACTTTGGAGGCATTCGCAAAATGCGGACGCGAACTGGTCTTCATTGGAAACTGGAACTATAGTCAATACGGAAAGGAATTGAAGGAACGATATGGCAAATGTAGCAATATACACCTTCTGGAAAGTGTCTATGATTTGGATATGCTGTTTACACTTAGAAAGAATGCCGGTTTATATATACATGGCCACAGTGCCGGAGGTACCAATCCCTCGTTGGTGGAAGCAATGTTCTTCGGATGTCCTATCTTGGCTTTTGATGTCGTCTATAACAGGGCTACGACATTCAACAAGGCGTATTATTTCAAGAACAGTATGGAACTGATTACACTTATAGCCCATCCACATCTGGATGGCCATATCATGAGGTTATTGGCGGAACAGCATTATACGTGGAAACTCATCGCCAGACAATACGAGGCTCTTTACTAAGAAATTGAATATTTTTTAGTATAGCGTTGTATATTAGACAGCATCTTAAAAGGAAACAATTATGGCTCAAATTATATTAACTATAATAATTAGTCTTTTCTCAGTGTTGAGCTCTTATGATTATCCAAGAATAAAGACATCTTGTCCAGAGCAAGAGAATATAACTTTACGATACCAGCAATTTATCCGCGAAGAGGCAAAAGAGCATAGACTATTTCTGGAGGACTCATTTGATAAAATGGTACTGCTCATCTCGACAGGCGCATTTCTTTTTGGAACAGTTCTCACATGGATGAATTACAAAACAAAAAGTGAGATATCAAAAGCGGTTGAGGATAGATTCCATAAACAAATTAATTCATTGCTGGGTAGGCGTCTTAAAGATTTACAAAATGAATTTGAGGCAAAAAATAAAGATTTTGAGAAAAGAATCGCAGCTGCAGATCGGTTGATAATGGAATTGTCGGGAAGACTTTCTGAATTAAATCCAGAAGACATAGAACATGGAGGCTCTTTGAGGAATAAACCTTACAATGGTGGTATCTCGGTCCATAGGGTTTTATGGGTTGATGACAAGCCAAGAAACAATGACAATATAATTGACATGTTTTCAGAAAGGGACATCTCTTTTGATAGAGTAACTTCCACCGATGACGCTGTTAAGCAACTTTCAAAGGATGATTATTCCTTGATAATATCTGATATGAAAAGGGGAAATTCTCCCGATGCAGGTGTAAAACTCTTGAAAATTAAAAATAAACGGTTCCCTTCAATACCGTTAGTAATCTATTCTTCCTCCAGATCGTTGGCTGGATATTGGCAAGATGCTATGAATGAAGGAGCAGACCTTGTAACTACAAAAACAACAGAATTGTTAGGATATATTCAAAAATGGCTTGAAAAATCAAAATAGTACATTGCTGTTTTCAAACAGAGCCATGGAATATGACATGAATATATCTTATATCCAATGTAAACTATCTCTGATTCATGCGATAACACATATCATAAAAGAATTGGAATTGCCGATTGGATGCATAGTTACAAAGATATGAAAAGTAGATTTCTAATGTCATTATAAAGAAGAAATAAGCATGTGTGGAATAGTAGGATATATAGGTAAACGAAGGGCATACGATATGCTCGTTCAGGGGCTGCACAGACTGGAATACAGGGGATATGACAGTGCTGGAGTGGCCATGGTGAAAGATGATGGCACTCTGAACGTGTGCAAAGCCAAAGGAAAAGTGAAGAACTTGGAGGAGAAGGCAGTCTCGGTGGATGTCAAGGGGTGTCTCGGCATCGCCCATACCCGATGGGCTACACACGGAGAACCGAACGATGTGAATGCGCATCCGCAGGTGTCAGAGAGCGGAAAAATCGCTCTTGTACATAACGGTACGATTGAGAACTATGCCGTGCTGAAAAAGGCGTTGGTGCAGCATGGACGACAGTTCAGGTCGGAAACCGACACAGAGGTGCTGGTGCAACTCATCGAGTATGTGAAGGAAAGCAACGGGTGCAGTCTCTATGAGGCGGTGAAGGAGGCTCTGGGACAGGTGAAAGGGGCGTATGCTATTGCCGTGGTGGAACAGGGCGACCCTGACACGCTTATTGCGGCAAGAAAAGCCAGCCCGTTGGTCATTGGCATTGGCGAAGAGGAGACTTTTGTCGCCTCTGACGCTACGCCCATCGTGGGATATACCGACAAGGTGGTGTATCTGAAGGACAACGAGATAGCCTTAATAAAACGAGGCGGGAAGGTGGAGATAGAGTCGCTGCTCAACGGCAAACCCTCGAAGCTCGACATCAAGACGCTGAGGATGAGTGTGGAGCAGTTGGAGAAAGGCGGATATGAGACTTTCATGCTGAAAGAGATATTCGAGCAACCCGAAACGTTGACTGACTGCATTCGAGGGCGTATCGCCGATGACTGCCGCAGGATAGTTCTGTCGGGTGTCATCGAGAACAAGGAGCGTTTCATGCACGCCAACCGCATCATGATTGTGGCTTGCGGCACCTCGTGGCACGCTGCCCTGATAGGCAAGCGCGTGATACAGGAGATGTGCAAGATTTCGGTGGAGGTGGAATACGCCTCGGAGTTCCGCTACGGCAGTCCGTTTATCACGAAAGACGATGTGGTTATAGCCATCTCGCAGTCGGGTGAGACTGCTGACACGCTTGCCGCCATACAGTTGGCACGGAGCAAGGGGGCTTTTGTGTATGGCATCTGCAACGTCGTGGGTGCCTCTATCCCAAGAAATACGGATTCCGGGACATACATCCATGTAGGACCTGAGATAGGTGTGGCTTCTACCAAGGCTTTTACAGGACAGGTAACGGTGCTGATGCTGCTTGCCCTCTGCGTGGGACAGATGCGTGGTACTGTGGATGATGCAACCGTAGAGAGGATTGTCCGGGAGTTGAAGAACATGCCCCTATATATAAAAGATGTGTTGGGACTTGCTGACAAAATCAAGAACTTGTCGAAGATATACACCTATGCCCGCAACTTCCTTTATCTCGGTCGTGGGTACAACTACCCCACCGCCCTTGAAGGTGCGTTGAAGCTGAAAGAAATATCCTATATCCATGCGGAGGGTTATCCTGCTGCGGAAATGAAGCATGGACCGATTGCACTTGTAGATAGCGAGATGCCCACGGTGGTCATTGCTCCAACGGACTCGCTGTATGACAAGATAATCAGTAATGTAAGGCAGGTGAAGGCGCGTGGCGGTACGGTTGTCGCCATCATTACCAAGGGCAATGACGCAATGAAGGACATCGCCGACCATTGCCTTGAAGTGCCCGACGTACCCGAATGCCTTACACCTCTCGTTGTTTCCGTCCCATTGCAGTTGCTGGCCTATTACATCGCCATCAACAAGGATAGGAATGTTGACCAGCCAAGAAACCTTGCTAAATCAGTTACCGTAGAATGAATAGAATATTATCACTTATTGTTACCATCCTCTTTGCGTTGTGCATTGAGGCTGGCATCTTTATGCTTATTGCCCACTGGTGGGGCATGACTGCGGCCATTACCGTGATAGCCATTGAATGTGTGTTAGCCTTATGGACAGTTTACGAAATGAGACATGCGAGTGATGAACCAGTTGATGAATAACATTGCAGGCTGTGGTTAGAACGAAAAAGGCTAAAAACAAAAGGACGGGTCGATGATTCGTCCTATTTTTGTGTCTTTTTGGTGGCAAAATGTAGCGATTTAGCAAAATAAACATAAATTCCAGTGATATTCAGCATGAAAATTCGCCCATTTAAGTGAAAATGTGTAATTTTGCAACGCAAAATTGTGCCTAAGCATTTGCATCAAAACAACAATAGTTCAATCGAGGCTGATATGAAAGTAGAGATTAACAAGAAACGTTTAGAATACCTGCTGGCATTATACAAGATGTCGGTGGATGACTTGTTGTCTCTTCTGAACAAAGGCAGGAAACGGATAACAGGAGCCGCAGACATCAGTGGAGATTCTATTGATTTGGGGGTGTTGAAGCGTATAGGTGAGATATTCGACAAAGAAGTCAGTTTCTTTCAAGACTATTCTAAGTTGTCAACCAATGCAAGCAGCAGTATCTTCTTCCGCAAGACCTCATTCGGAACAGAGCTGAACTTGGAGTCGATCCGTACTGTAAACCGATTCGAGAGTCTGAAAAACGCTTTGGATGCATACAACAAACTGTCGCAACTGGATGTGAAGTTTGACATAGAACACTACACCCTACAAGATGACCCTAAGACAGTAGCCGTACGTGCAAGAGATTTTTTTTATCCCGGGGAAACTGTCAATCATAGGCAGTTTCTTGTGAAGATGATAGAAAAAATCGCCGATCATGGCATTTTTGTCTTTGAATACATAGAGACATGGAACAAGAAAGAGAAAACCAACATTGACGGTTTTTACCTTAAGCCCAATGTGATAGTGCTTAAGCATCATAAGCATTACAAGCGAGAAATATTCACTCTGGCGCATGAATTGGGGCATTGTCTATTGGGGATTGAAGAAGTGGAGTCGGTGGACATGATGGACATCTCGGCACAGACTTCATACAGTGATGTCGAAAGATGGTGCAATGATTTTGCATATCAGTTCATTATGGGACAAGAAGCAGAAACACTTGCTAACATAGCATGTGTAGATTCCCGTAACGACTACTGCATTGACCTCTTCAAGGCTATCAGTGCACGGACGCACATTAGCCGTCTTGCCTTATATACAAGGATGTATATCGACAGGAAAATCAGCTATTCGAGCTACAGCAATGTCAAGAGTGAATTGGCAGAGGAATACAGAAGAAGAGAGGAACAGGAAAAGTTGAAAAACTCTGAGAAGAGAGGCGGGCGAACACCAAAGCCCATCATTTCTCCGCTATTCTTGAAAACCATGCAATATGCCTATTTCAATGGAGTGGTCAACGAGACCACTTTCTGTTCGAGACTCAATGTCAAACCAGCAAATTTTGAGAGGGAGTTATGGCGATAGTTGTTGATACATGCTCATTGGTGATGATTGCCAAGAATTATCTTCCCTTGGATAAGGACGGACAGTTGTACTCATTCCTGGAAGAGGCGTTCTCCCGCAAGGATTTGATGCTACTTGATGTGATTCTGGATGAATCAAAACGCACCTCCAAAGGAATTGCAGTTGAAAAGATGCCTTTCCTCAAAGACAAGAAATTGGTCATTCCGACAAAGGATCTATTTCCATGTGCCCCAGAGAGATTCAGCAACATGATAGACAACAATTTCTGTGTAAGACTGAAGAAGCAGGAACTGACTGAAGAAGAATACATAGAGCAAAAGGAAGAATACCTTAAAACAGGTGATGCTAAGATTATCATTTATGCACTGAATGTACGACACTCGGACGCTATCCATCTGGAAGAGATGCAAGTAATGACGGAGGAAACAAGGCAGCAGAATGACGGTAAGTTGTTCAAGAAACTTCCTTTGTTGTGTGAGCAGATAGGGATTGGAACACTAACCGTTTCAGAATATCTGCATAGAAACGGGTTCTTTATTGACAAATAGCATAGATATTAGTATCATCTTATGACATCTTTCACGAAATCATATTATATTCGTGAATAAAACACTTGTTTTTCAAGAATAGAAATTGTTGAGGATTAGATATTTAAGACATTATTGCAATGCGGAAGGGGTGATGTGAACGACAAAAGACAAGGCGTTCTATTAGAGTGGATGCTTGATAAGATTGAGAAGAATGGACGGGTCGATGGCTCGTCCTTTTTTTGTGTCTTTGAGTGTGAGGTGCAGGTGGGGACCAGTACTGCGACCACTGTTGCCTGTCAGCGCGATGATGATGCCGGGACGGACGTGGGTGCCTTTGGTGACGAGAGTTTGGGAGAGGTGGCAATAGCTGACGGTGAAGTCGCCGTGACGGAGGGTGACATAGAGGCCTGAACGTTTGTCCTTGCCTACCTTGATGACCTCGCCGTGCATCATGGCGTATGTGGGTTCGTAATTTGCCTTCAAATCAAGCCCGTTGTGTAGGGCTTTTCTTTTTGTAAATGGGTCTCTGCGGTAGCCGAAAGGGCTGGTGACAGAGATATGACGGAGTGGACTGACAAGTGCCGTGTGGCGGTCGGTCTGCTCCGTTTGGGTTTGTAATGGGGCAAAGGCAAGAGAGTCTCGCCGCTGATGCGGCGAGCACGGAGGCAGTTGTTCGGATGTTGCGGACTGCGTCGTTTTTGGCACAGCCTTGCGGTGTACCTTAGTCTGTGTGACGGTATTGAACTGAGCGCATACTGTTGCTGATGAACAGAATATTGCTGCTATTGTGATGAGTAGAAATCGTTTCATGGTGCAAAAGTAACAAGCAATTCTTTGACTGGCATAAAGAACAAAGGGAAGACAAGAAGATTGTAACATAATATAGCAATCGAGTTTGATTTTTGAGCAGAAATCAAACTCAAATAATAATAATCGTCAAAAATAACACGCATTATCTTATGCAATTCTGCTTGTCTCTGAATAGGTATATAACTTTGCATGAGTTTAATTTCAAATTCAAAGTTAAAGTATGAAGCAAGTACGATTTGAAGAGAGCGAGGTGCCTTATCAGACACTGGCTCGTTTTGGTCTCACACAAGAGAAGATTGAAGACCTGCCCATGTGGGCGTTGGAAGATATTGGTCAGGGACGACGTTCACCGTTGCTGCCCATTCAGGTGAATAATGATGAGGGCGAGACATTGAAGAGCCGCACCCGATTTGCGTTGGTCCGTATGGAGGACGGCAAGGTGGATGTGGTCTTCTATCCGCAGTTGGAGAAATCACCATTGGAGGCTTTTACTCAGGAACAGCAGGAGGACTTGCTGGCTGGAAAGGCTATCCTTGCCGATGTTAAGGATGCTGATGGCAGGAGCAGCAAGGCTTTCGTGCAGATTGACACGGAGACCAATCAGGTGATGTCGGTACCTACGCCTGTCATCGGGCGCAACTTGGAGGTGCTGAAGGATGAACTGAAACTGAGTTCGGCAGAACTGACCGTGATGCAGAAGGGTGAGCCGCTCACGCTCATCATGGAGGACGAACAGGTGACGGTGGGTATTGACCTGAACGATAAGACCGGCATAAGGATTAATCAAGGCGACAGTCAGAAGTGGAAGGAGAACACCAAGCGAGAGTGGGACAAATACACCTTCGGGTGCTATGGCTGTTGGGTAATGGGCGATGACGGTAATCTTGACTATGTGCCTGAAGAGGAATACACGGAAGAACTTTGGAATGAGCAGAAGAAGAATGGAGAGCGCAACCGCGCCTCTTTTTCCATGCACAAATAATCTACACATAATATAATAAGTATATGGCATCAAATAAATATTATCCAGAGGATGTGCTCGTCGAGAAGATACAGAGCGGCGAGTACGGTTGGTTGGAGTATGTCAACCATCATTCTGCTGAATGGCAGGAAGAATATGAGAGCTATTGTCTGAACAACGGACTCTGCATTTGTGAAGAGAGTGCGGAGCAGTTTGTCCATCACAAAGATGAGGAACTGGAGAAGGCAATAGAGAACGGTGAAGCATGATAAATGAAGAGTGAAGAATGAAGAGTGAAGAATAAGTATGGCGATAAGAAAGAATACGAATCCCCAACAGATGGACCTGCAACCAGAGATGCGTGACTTGCTCATGCGCAATGGTATGCAGGCTCATGTGGTGAGTAATGGCAGCGGCTATCAGCTTGTGGTGCAAGGGCATGACAGTCCGCTGCTTACCTATAACATCACCGAGAAGCAGATGTTGGCTCTGACCGACTGGGGTACGAATCATGCCAACAAGTTAGCCTACAATACCTTTACGGGCATTGTGGGCAACGACTTCTATATGCCCAAGAACTTCGTTCATGCACGCAATGCCAACGGTCGTGTAGCTATGGGGCTGCACGGCTATCGTGTTGGTATCGGCGAGTATGGACGGATGGGGCGCATCGATATGCCACCACCCTTTTTAGGTTGGACACCACGCAGTCAGGAGGGATTCCATCTTCGCAGAGTTGGAGGACGATTGTTCTTCCCCGAAGCCCCGATTGTGCCTGAACGTTGGGACGGCAGAATGAAGCCTGGCGAATTGCAGAGCGGCGGTTATGGGTTCTATTATAAGGAACAGCAACAGAGTTATAGCCCTCAGCAACAGGATGTGCTGAAAGATTTGGAGGGAATCATAATGCCTTCCATCAGCCGCACGAGAAGCACGGAGCCAGCCAAGCCTTATAAGGAACTGATTACCTCGCCTGTCTATTTCACCAATGAGAAGTGGCAGGAGTGTCTGGCATCGCATGGCATCATCATTGATGAGAATGCGAAGACGCTGACCATTCAGTCGAACAGCGTCAATGCCGACATGGTGTATGACCTGACAGATGAGGAACTGAAGAAACTCACCTCCAACTCCATCAAGGAAGTGCCCGTCGTTCAACGCTTGGAACTGCTGAATGGCATCATCAAGGACGACTTTGCTGACAAAATCCTGATGGACACACTGAATAGCAAGGAGCGCATCGACCTGCATCTGCATCCCGAACTTGAACAGGAGTTGCAGCAGCGTCAGCAACAAGACGAGGAACGGTTGCTTCCGTTGGAAGAGGACGAGACTGTCAGACGTGACGTGTTGCAAGGCGATGCCATGGTGAGAGGTGAAGACCTTGCCTTGATTAATGAGAACAAGGGTTGGTATCGTGAGGGAGCGCATGGGCGTGAAGTGAAAGTCGGTGACATCATGGTGGAGAAAGTGCCTCCGATGGAGGGAGATAAGAAAGGCGAAGATAAGTATCGCATGACCGCCATTATCAATGGAGAAGCCATCACGCACGAAATCAAGCAGAAGGACTACGACAAGTTCTTGGCGGTGGATGACTACCATCGCATGAAACTCTTCTCCAAGGTTTTCAGTGAAGTGGATATGAAGACACGCCCCGAAACCAACGCCGGACTGGGCACGAAGATATTGGCGGCTCTGACGGCAGGAGCAGTCGTTACAGCAGAGGTGGCGCATGACATAAGCCACCATCATCACCATCCAGCCCCGGAGTTCTATGCAGAGCATCATGGCGGTCCACGTCCTTACTTCAAACCGGGAGTGGATTCGCCACAGGAGATTGCGGCAAGGTACTTTGAGGCAGAAGCAAATCATGTTGCCACGGAGATAAGGAGAGGATATTAACAATGTATAATTTACAATTTATAATTTATAATGAGTAGTGAACTGACATACGATGACTTTCTGGACAGGTTGAGCATACAGGAAGTACTGGTGGACGCAGGGTATCATCTGAACAAGAGAGATGGCTTGCGTTATCCGTCGTATGTGCGTACTGACAGTGAGGGCAGACGGGTGCGTGGTGATAAGTTCATTGTCACGCAGAATGGGAAATGTTGCTTCCAACCACCGCAGCAGAAGGTGTATAATGTCATTTCGTTCATCAAGGAGCATCCAGAAATGTTTTCAGAGAACAAGGTGGGAATGTCTCCTGACCGACTCGTCAACCTCGTCTGCAACCGACTGCTCAACCAACCCATAGAGGACAGACCATCGAAGATTACAGAACCAAGAAAGGACGGAAAGCCATTCAACCTGAATGACTACGACATCCACAAGTTCAATCCGCAGGACAGGGAAACGCAGAAAAGGTTTTATCCCTATTTTAAGTTCCGAGGCATCGACCTCTATACGCAGTATGCTTTTCATCGGCATTTCTGTCTGGCTACTAAGCATCGGACGGATGGACTTACCTTTGCCAACCTTGCCTTTCCGCTTGTACTGCCCAAGACACCCGACAAGACTGTGGGCTTTGAGGAACGAGGACGACCGAAGATGGACGGTAGCGGCGGTTACAAGGGCAAGGCAGAAGGAAGCAACAGCAGTGAAGGACTGTGGATTGCCAACCTCACGGGCGAGCCGTTGGATAAAGCAAGCGAAATTGTATGGTTTGAGAGTGCCTACGATGCCATGGCAGAGTATCAGATAAATCCTGTAAAGATGGTGTATGTATCTACGGGCGGCACACCCACCGAGGGACAGATGCGAGGACTTCTGTCCGTTACTCCCAACGCACGGCACTATTTGGGTTTTGACAAGGACGATGCAGGGCGGCAGTTTGTTGCAAACTTCAGGAAGGTGGCAGCAGAGATGGGCTTCCGTCACGAGCATGTGCAAGCCTATCATCCATTGGGTTGCTACAAGGACTGGAACGATGCGCTGCTCAACAAGAAATCAGCAGAACTGATTGCCAAGGGCGAACCAGATACCTTCGACTATGCCGAGTTTATCGCAGCCGGCAAGGCAGAGAAACAAAGGGAAAAAGAAGAAAAGAACACATATCATAGAAGCGTATGAGACAAGAAGATAATAGCATCATCACCTTGTGCCCCAGCATCGGACAGTTTTTCATCAACGAACTGCCTCTGTTGCTGTTGTGCGTGGCAATGCTCCTAATCGGAGGATTGCCCGGTTGTGCATATAGTACCCTGTTGCTTGTCTTCAGCCTCCTGTTCTCCCTCTGTTTACTCTACCGATTCATCTATCTGAGGAGTATCCGCTACCATATCGGGAGCGAGCAACTCATCTGTGAGCACGGAGTGTTTCAGCGGAGCGTGAACTACATGGAGTTGTACCGAGTGGTGGACTTTGCCGAGCATCAGACATTGATACAACAGTTATGCGGACTGAAAAGCGTGACCGTGTTGTCGATGGATAGAACGACACCGAAACTGGAAATGACCGGCATCAGCAACAGCTATGACGTGGTGAGTGTGATACGAACAAGAGTAGAAACGAACAAACGAAGAAAGGGCGTATATGAGATTACGAATAGATAAGATTTGGTTCATTGTCGTGGCATTGGTACTGAGCGTGCCGTCAGCCCATGCACAGATTGTGACTGCCAACCCTTTGGAATGGATGGCATTAGCAGAGGGCAACGAAGCCATCAACGGTGAGATAGAGAAGGAAATCAAAGGTCAGACCAAGACTGCCCTGTTGCAGAATACCATCGCCGCAGAGTTCACCAAGATACACGAATGGGAGAAGAAGTACAACAGTTATCTGAAAACCGCCAGTGGTTATGCCTCTTCCCTCAAAGCCTGTACCTATCTGTACGACGATGGAGTGAAGATATTCATCACCTTGTGTAAGATGCGCAAGGCCATCAACAATAATCCGCAAGGCATCGTTGCCACCCTCTCGATGAACAACCTGTATATGGAGACCGCCACGGAATTGGTGTCCGTCTTCACACTGCTGAAAGATGCAGTCGCCAAAGGAGGCAAAGAGAACATGCTGACTGGTGCGGAAAGGAGCAAGACGCTGTGGGCACTGAACGACAAGCTGAGTGCCTTCAGCAAGAAGCTGCATCGTCTTTATCTGTCTATACGATATTACACCATGACCGATGTGTGGAACGGCGTGACGGCAGGGATGATAGACCGAAGCAATGGAGAGATAGCCACCCAAGCCCTTAGCAGATGGCGCAGAGCAGGACGTATGACCATCAGTGATTAACGATAAAGGAATCAGTCATGAAGTATTTCATATCAATTGCCATTTTTATGTTTATATCATCTTTTGCAGGAGTGCGGGCGCAGAACGACCCGACTCTTGCGGGGATGATTCTGATGTACACCAACAAGGCGGAGAAAGAACTGAAGAATCAGGAGAAAGTGATGCTGCTACAATCCACCGGCCATATCTGGACCAAGGAGGAAGTGGAAGCCACTACCGACCTGCAGCGGGAGTTCAACAACTATCTGGACTCCTTCCGTTCCATCGTCAGCTATGCCGCACAGATATATGGTTTCTATCACGAGATAGGTCAGTTGGTGGACAATATGGGTGGATTGGTGGCGCAGTTGGATGCCCATCCTGCCAACGGACTTGCCGTAGCCCTGTCAGCCAAGCGCAACAAGATATACCGCGAGCTGATTATGAACAGCATCGAGATAGTTAATGACATACGCACGGTATGCCTGTCGGGCAACAAGATGACCGAGAAGGAGCGTGTGGAGATAGTCTTCGGCATCCGACCCAAACTGAAGAAGATGAACAAGCAGTTGAAGCGACTGACGAGGGCGGTGAAATACACCACCATGGGCGATGTTTGGATGGAGATAGACGAAGGGGCAAGACCCACCAAAGCGAACAAAGCCGAGATAGCAGCGGCTGCCAAGAGGCGGTGGAAGCAGGTGGGCAAGAACGTAAACTGATGGAGCAGCGAGAGCAGAGCCGAACTTGTTCGAGCTATGCCGAGTCGTGACAGAAGAAGACGAAGTCAAACCGTGATTAAAAAACGATAAGATATGGGATTTTGGAGTTCATTATTGAAATATGGTGGCAAGGCGGCACGAGGTACTGGCCATGTCATCGGAGTAACTGGAAAGACCTTAGGCAGTGCGGCACTCCACCCGCAACGCACCCTTATGGGAGCCGGCAAGGCTATGCAGACGGCCGCAGTGGGTAGTGCCGCAGGCTATGTGACATGGGAGAAGCTGACCACAGACAAGAGCGTGGCACGCATCGTAGGTGATGCTGTCATCGGCGAGAATGCCACGGAAGCGGTGGCACAAACCGCCAACGATGTGCAACGTCTGACGGGCAAGGCTGGTGAAGCCGTTGATGCGGTGAACACTGTAGCCGGAAAGATGGACACCCAGTTCAGCGGCATCAGTGATTTCTTTAGGAATATGTTCGGAGGCGTAGGATGCGACATGATAGGCAATCTCTTTGGCAATATCGGCAAGGGCAACGTGTCGGGTATGAGCATCGTCGGACTGGTGGCTGCCGCCTTCATGGTATTCGGACGCTTTGGTTGGATGAGCAAGATTGCGGGTGCCCTGCTTGGAGCGATGATCATCGGGAACAATTCTAAGGTGGCGCAAACTCTGCCTAACAGAGGCGGTACGTCTTCACATGGGCAGAACATGAAAGAAGCAGAGACCCAAAGCAGAGGGATGAAACGATAACCAATATACAGTGATATGAGATATACAGAAGAAATGATACTGCGCTCATCGAGCGGCTACTGTATGCCGTTTGAGGAGCCTATAAAGCAGGACGTGCAGATGTCCTTGGGTTACGGAGAGCAGAAAAATCCCGTGACGGGAGAAACATTCTTCCATCACGGCATAGACTTCTCAGTGAACCATTACCTGCTGTCGGCGGTGGCAACGGGAACCGTCTCTGCCATTGGGTCGGACGCGGAGCATGGCATCTACCAGACCATCCGCTACGGCAAATACGAAGTGACTTACAGGCATCTCTCCAATGTCTTCGCCAACTTCTCCCAAAGCGTCAAGGCCGGTCAGACCATCGCCATCAGTGGCGACCTGCTGCACATGGAGGTGAGGTTTGACGGAGAGGAAATCAATCCGTTGGAGTTCCTCACCATGCTCTACGGCAATATCAAGGCATTGGAGCACAATTCCCAAATGGGCATCAATGAACTGGACATGAACATCCCTTCACCCTACGACACCGACCGTCAGGAGATAGAGGCATTGATGCTCCGCTTCCTTCCCTCCTACTTCGAGGACCTTCAACAAGGAGCATACTCTCTGCCCGAACATACGGAGCAGTCGTTGAGAAACATCTTCTCGTTGGGAGCGAGCAAGCATTATTTCTACGAGACCATGCCGAGCATGGCTAATCCCTTGGGCATCGGCAACCGCTGTATGCCTTTGGCGACTAAGGTGCAGAACCTGCTCATTGCCGACTTTCTCAACTATCTTGCCATGCGACATCAGGTATATCTCTCCACGATGGACGAGGTGTTAAAAAAAAACTCCAAGAGCAAGCCCTGACGCATGACGGCATCATCGACCCTCTTGCCGACTTGGACGTGGATATCCAGAGCTTCGACATTCCGAGGATAGTGAGCGTCTATCCCGACCGGGCTGGCGTGAGATGGTGGACAAAGGCATGGTTCAATGGTAAGGAAGAGGGGGAACCCTCCGTGGAGATTGAGGAACGTATGGCCGTGCAGTTCATCCACTGCCAAGTGGACAAGGACGCATGGTTGGAGGAACACTATCCTAAGCAGATGGAGATATATCACAATGCCATCGAGCAGACAAAGGAACAGATATTACAGCAGTATAATATATAAACAAGGTATATGGCAGTTAAGAACAGTCAGCGATTCGCAGAGATAGAGCGTCTGATGGGCGACTACTTCGGGTGTCACCTTGCCCCCGTGATGGGCAGGGTGCAACGGGACTTGTCCAACAGACAGGCAGACGAGATGCGAGCCTACTCCAACAGTACGGCTGGCATCCTACGCTCATTGGCCACTGCCAATATGCCTGGTGATGACCCATACGCCACGCTGAAGATTACAGGCAAGTGGAACAGCAAGACCACCGAAGACTATCTGGCGATGTGCAAGGAGGCTATTGTCGGCAACAAGGATATGCAGCGTGACCTTGCCGTGATGGCTGAGGAATGGCGCAAGGCGGTGGTGACGGAGATAGGACGAGAGCGGTACGATGCACTCTCTAAACAACTCGGTTGTGATTTGGCATACGCCTATATCGATCACCGCATGGAGCAGCTGATGATAGAAAAAATGGTGAAAGACCGTATGCCAACATCTTCTGCCGACTATATCATCCGCAAGGCGGCACAAAGCAGTCTGTTCGGTCTGCCCTACGAACTGAACAAGTCACCCCTTGCCGCAGAGATAGAAGCCAAAGGAGAGGCAGCCTATAAGCCCTCTCGAACAGAGAAGGCAGCGGGATGGGCAGCCGGAGCGGGTGCCGATGTCGTGGCCATGGGAGGGATTGGCTCATGGGCAACCTTCGCCAAGTTTGTCGGTATCGATATGGTGATGAATGTCGGCATGGAGCACCTAAGCAAGAAAGGTAGCAGCCAAGAGGTCTGTGTCGAGGAGTGTATCAGCAAGGGAGTTTTCGGTACGGGCACCAACGTCTTCGCCTCATTCCGCAAACAGGCAAAAGTCATCAAGAACCACGAGAACAGCTATATCAAGGCTACCAACAGCCATTTCAAGAACAAGATTCCCACGAGCAATATCACTTTTATGGATTGGACGAAACAAACCGAGCAGACCTCTTTTCCTTGGAACAAAGGTACGTTCCTTGACCCTCAGAGAAACGAAGCAACCAAACGTACAGGCAAGTACAAGGATGTGCCCTTGATAGTTGCGCCTGGACAGGAAGACGAGTATCTGGAGGTTAAGGCGAGACTGGATGCAGAGGCTGAGAAGGAGAAGAAGGCAGAACCGAAAGAAACTCCTGATTCATCGACTGAAGAGGCAACACCATCTGTAGTCCAGCAGGAGGAAACAGCCTTACAAACAAACGAAAATGGATGGGACGGGCTGTTGCAGAGTTTTGGACTGAACGGCTTTTCAGACATCGGCAAGAACCTTGGTTATGTGTTGGCGATGCTGCCCGATGTACTGGTGGGACTGTTCACTGGCAAGACAAAATCGCTGAATATGGACAATAGCCTCCTTCCTTTGGCCTCTATCGTGGCTGGAATGTTCGTGAAGAATCCTATACTGAAGATGCTGTTGATGGGTATGGGAGGTGCCAATCTGCTCAACAAAGCGGGACATGAGGTGCTGGGCAGGAAACAGCAGGAAGGCATTGCACCTACAGTTAGTCCTGCTGCATCTCGCATTCAGTACCGCCAATATCCTGATGAACCACTCAATCCTCGTATCAGCAACCCGATGCTGCAAGGGCGGTGTCTCGTTGCCAACATTGACCATGTGCCTTGTACCATTCAACTGCCTGACAGTGTGATTGGGGCGCATCAGTCGGGGGCATTGCCGCTGAATACATTGGCTAACGCCATACTTGCCAAGAACGACCAGATGCGACAGATGGCAGCAATGCAGTACGAAGAGCAGGCACGGGAGAGCGTGGTGCGACCGAGGGGAATACAGTGAAGCCCGACAACAAAATTGTCGGGAACGGTGGCTTGGTAAGCCAATTATAGAATGTGATTGAGATAAACAAAAAGATAAAAGCATGAAAGAGAAATCAGAATTTGAGAAGCGGACGGCGGAGAAGCAGGTGTCGCTGCTCACTGAGGCACTGACGAGTGCGGTGGATGCCAAGGGACATTGGTTGAATGCAAGCGGCAAACTCTATCCGAAGCTCTATCCCAAGGGCTTTTCGGTCAGTCCGTTCAATGCCCTTGTCCTTGCCCTTGACTCCGATGCCAAGGGTTGCAAGAGCAATCTGTTTACGCAGTTCTCCGAAGCGAAGGCACGGGGTGAGAGCGTGAGGGAGCATGAGAAAGGTGTGCCGTTCCTGTATTACAATTGGAATAAGTACGTCAACCGCAACAATCCCGACGATGTCATCACCAAGGAGGCATACGCAGAACTGTCGGAACAGGACAAACAGCAGTACAAGGGAGTGAAAAACCGTGAGATCCGTGTGCTGTTCAATATCGACCAGACGCTACTGCCTATGGCTAACGAAACAGCCTACACTACGGCATTGAAGAAGGATGGCACGGTGGAGGATAGAGGTTATGGCGACAAGGAGGACAAGCAGCTGCATGGGTGCGTCAACGGATTCCTTCAGAAGATGAAGGACAACCTCGTGAATGTACGTCAGGACGGCACGGGTGTGGCGCACTACGACACCGAGAAGGATGTCATCTACCTGCCACGGCAGCGTGACTTCGAGCACTACAATGACTATGTACAGGAGATGATGCGTCAGTTGGTGTCTGCCACCGGTCATCAGCAGCGGTTGGCACGTGAGGGCATGGTCATGAAGAACGGCAAAGCCCCGTCGGAGGATGCCGTGAAGAAGGAACGACTCATCACTGAGATAGCTTCGGGCGTGAAGATGCTCGAACTGGGACTGCCTGCCCGTCTGTCAAAGGACAGCCTTAGCATGGTGGACTATTGGACGAGGGAACTGAAGGAAGACCCTTGTCTGATTGATGCCATCGAGAGTGAGGTGAACGGTGCGCTGAAGGTGTTGAAGAAAGCCGAACTGGGTGAAAAGGTGGAGTATGCCACCGACCAGCATCAGCGAGAGACGGCGCAGATACAGGTGCAGTTGCCCAACCACTACTTCGTAGCAGACGAAATCAAGCAGCATCCCAACGAGGAGCAGCGTACTGTGGTCATCGTGCGTGATGATGCCAGCAAGACCGCCGATGTGGTGCTGCCACAGGGTGCATCGTTGGAGGTGAACAACGAGATCAAGGGCATGAACAAGCAACGCTTCACCAATGCCTTGCAGAAAGAGGGTTATGACAACGTGCGTTTCTACAATCCCGACGGAGCCTTGGGCTTCCGTCCCGACGACAGTTATTTCGCCGACAAGAAAATCACGGTATCAAGACTGCGCAACTGGTCTATCGAAGACCTATCCTCGTTGGATGCTTCTGAGGCCGTAACCCACAGCCGTGACATCGGTTTCGACAATGTGCAGTTGGTAAAGGATGACAAGGAGCGGTGGGCATTGTACATCAAGCCCGAAGGTAAGGAGGGCTTTGCCGTCTATCCCGACAAAGGAGACCTCAATCATTTCTTCACCACCTTGAAGCAGTCGATGGACAACATCGAGCGTGTGCGTGAGGAACTGGCACAGAAGTATTATGCTATGGCAGAGGCGAAACCCGACCTGAAGGTGGACATCTTCGGAGGTAATGAGCAGGAGGTTGATTTGAACCGCATCCAGCGTGTGGCAGTATTCCGTGCCAAATCGGGCGAATGCCTGTGTGCAGCCACTATTGACGGCAAGAAGTTGCAGCCGAGAAGTGTCAGTCCGTCACAATGGCAACGATTGTGGGTGGCTCCTGACAGGGATTCCTACAAGCAGAACCTTGCCGCCTCGCTGTTTGCTGATGTATTGCAGAAAGACAACAATGTCGAGCAAAGTACACAAGAGAAGCAGGAAGAAGCGACGGAGGTGAAGCAAGCGGAGACGGCAATTGTCGATAAGCATGATGAACAGAAGGAAGTGGTACTTAAGGAAGATAAAAGCTCTGAACAAAGGGAAGAGAAGAAACAAGAGGAAAAGAAAGAAGAAAAGAAGGATGAAAAGGCTGTCAAGGCTGCTGTCTCTCCCCTTGTCCAACAATATCTTGACTTGAAGAAGAAGCATCCTGATGCCATTCTTTTGTTTCGCTGCGGTGACTTCTATGAGACCTACAAGGATGATGCGGTGAAGGCATCCAAAATATTGGGTATTACGCTGACAAAGAGCAATGGGCGCAAGGATGATGAAGGCAAGCCGTTGGCAATGGCAGGATTCCCATATCATGCCCTCGACACCTATCTGCCGAAGCTCATTCGTGCTGGTGAACGGGTGGCCATCTGTGACCAGTTGGAAATGCCGAAGCAGACAACATCATCGAAGCGTGGAATTACGGAGATGGTGTCACCTGGAAAAGAGACAGGAAAGCAGATGGCACAGGAAAGTCAAGAAACAGAACAACACACCAGTCTAAGGAGATAGGCTTATGGGAAAGAACGCAGCGTATGCCGCACAATATGCGGAGGAAGCCAAATTATGTTATTTTCAACATAACATAGCAAATGTTGAGTATAAAGTTATGT
>OWJH01000244.1_pt1 | contig 25639 bp, 21 predicted proteins | sample 1732621 | NCBI WGS metagenome assembly OWJH01 (sample SAMN05065735, study PRJEB22554) | human gut metagenome | biome: ENVO:2100002; feature: ENVO:00000062; material: ENVO:00002003 | host: Homo sapiens | place: USA
CGTCTCGTGGGCTCGGAGATGTGTATAAGAGACAGGCGCTGAGGTTCTGGGCGTATTGGGCGAGGCAGCCAGCCGGGGAAGCGCAGCAAGCATCCAAGGAGACACCTCGGGGCCGGAAAGCAGCGGCTCAATCAAATCTTCACGATCGATCGAAAGCAGGAGCGCTGCGCCCATGCGCCAGCATTCCCGAGCCGCACGGTCGCCGCCCGGGAGCGGGAGCGCTTCCAGAGTGCCCAGCCGTTCAAAACCTTCGGCCGAGCAGGCGAGGAGTTCTCCGCCCCAAACACTGCCGTCTGGACCGAGTCCGACGCCGTCCAATGCTGCGCCGATGGTACGTGTGCTGCGGCCGGCTTCAGCCATTACTGCCCCAACATGAGCGGCATGGTGCGCAATGGCGACAAGGGGTTTTTGGTGCTCATGCGCAAGCTTTTGTGCGAGCTGCGTGGAGAAAAAGTCCGGGTGCAGGTCGCAGGCGTAAGCATCGGGCGCTTCATCGAGAATTTTTTCGAGGTGCTCGGCCGCGAGCTCAAGTGCCTGACAGCTCGCCACATTTTCCAGGTCGCCGATGTGCTGCGTGAGGAAAAGTTCGCTGCCCCGGGTGAGTGCAGCCGCGTTCTTTAAGAAACTCCCCGCGGCCAATACGGCATGCGGCGCACGGCACCCTGGGGCGGCGGGCACCGCTTGAATCTGCACGGCTTCGGGCGTGACGCCGCGTCCGCGGCGCACCCAGAGCGGCAAGTCGTTCACAAAGCGCACAACCGAATCATCGCACCGGATGAGAATCTCACGGTTATGCATGAGGAACTTGTCTGCAATCTGCCCAAGACGAAGAACGGCTTCGTCGTTGTCAATCACGAGCGGCTCTCCGCCGGGATTGGCGCTCGTCATGACGAGGAGTGACGGGCAGAGGCGTTCTTCAAACCAATCCGTCTCGGCGGGTTCACCCTCAAGCGCATGGAAAAGAAGCGCATGGAGCGGCGTATAAGGCAGCATGACGCCAAGTTCGCTGATCCCGTCGGCGATGCCCGGCAGTTCAAGGCGCGGCTTCGTCGGGTCTTCGTCGGATTCGATGCGTTCGAGGAGGACGATGGGGTGGGCGGGAGAAAGAAGCATCTTTTCTTCCGCCGCCGAGACATGCACAAAGTCGCGAATGGACTGAGTGTTTGCGGCCATCACTGCCAGAGGCTTCTCGCCGCGGCCCTTACGGGCGCGCAGCCGTTCAACCGCCTGAGGGTTTCGTGCGTCGCAGACGAGGTGAAAGCCTCCGATCCCCTTAACCGCCACAATTTCGCCGCGGGCAATCGCTTGGGCGGCAGCCCGAATAGGGTCGCCGGCATCGGGAATCGAGCGGCCTCCGGCATCCGTCCACGACAGCTCTGGTCCGCACACCGGACAGGCATTGGGCTGAGCATGAAAGCGCCGGTCAGCAGGATCTTCATATTCCTTCAGACAGGCCGGACACATCGGAAACACCGCCATGGACGTCTGCGGACGATCGTAGGGAAGGGCGCGCGTAATCGTAAAGCGCGGACCGCAGTGCGTGCAGTTGGTGAAGGCGTAGCGAGAGCGGCGATTGGCCGGCGTAAAGACCTCTGTGAGGCATGCCCGGCACACGGATGCATCCGGAGTGATCATCGTTGAGACTTCACCCGCGGTTTCGCTTTTAACGATTCGGAAATCCGTAAAGCCGACCGTCTCCGCCGGAAAAACTTCAAGCGTGTCGATGCGGGCCAAGGGCGGGCATTCGCGGCGCAGCGCCGCCGGAAAAGCATCCAAAGCCTGCGGATCCCCCTCCAAACGGACGCCCACCCCCTGCGGGTCATTGAAGACTTCGCCGCGAAGGTTAAGTGCCGCGGCAATGCGCCAGACCGTCGGGCGAAAGCCCACGCCTTGAACGAGGCCGTTCACGCGTACGAGTCGGGCTTCAATGTCTTTAGCATTGACGTTGGTCGGGGTCACGATGTTCTCTTTATGGACTGAATGCTCGGGCAGGAGCTCGGAGACGGCTTTTAAGCAGCGGCCCCAGGCTCCTTCATCCGGAATGCCGTCAGAGGCTTGCGAGGACGAGCTGAGCCTTTACCCAAGCAAGCCACTTTTCCAATCCCTCGCCTGTGGTGGCTGAGAGCTGGAGCACCTTGGCTCGGGGATTGACGCGCAGCACATTGGCTGCGGCGCGTTCAGCGTCAAAGCGAACATAGGGCAAAAGATCAATCTTATTGATGATCACCAGATCGCTCGCGCGGAACATGTCGGGGTATTTGAGCGGCTTGTCGTCGCCTTCGGTGACAGAGAGCACCGCCACTTTATGCGCTTCGCCGAGATCAAATTCGGCCGGGCAGACGAGGTTGCCGACGTTTTCGATAAAGACAACCGAGTGTTCTGCGGGCGGGAGCGCGTCAAGCGCACGTTCAATCATGGCCGCATCGAGATGGCAGCCCTTGCCGGTATTGATCTGCAGCGCACGGGTGCCGGTCGCACGAATGCGGTCCGCATCGTTGTCGGTTTCCTGGTCGCCTTCAATCACCATGGTGGGCACATCGGAGAGCGCCTTGAGCGTTGCGCAGAGGAGTTCGGTCTTTCCCGATCCCGGGCTCGAGACGAGGTTGAGCGCGAGCGCACCGAGCTTGGCAAAGAGCGCGCGGTTCTTGGCGGCTACGGCATCATTGCGCGCGAGAATGTCCTCTTCAATCGAAATAGCGCGGCCGGCGGATATATCCGCATCGTGCGAATGCGCCGGATGGTCATGCCCGTGACTGTGGTCGTGCGGATGGGCATGAGCATGTTCATGATCGTGGGTATGGCCGTGATCGTGATCATGGTCATGGTCGTGGTCATGAACCGTAAGCGTCACGTTGCCGTCGGCGTCAACATGTTCATGCATATGTGGGCCGGAATGGCCGCAGCCGCAAGTGGTGCACATGGTTTTTCTTCCTTTTCATCTGAAGTCTGCCGAGTGCTCATCTGCCGCGAAGGCAGCAGGGCGACTGTCAGCAGTTCTTTTTGTTCGTATGGCGGAAAGCGGGTTCTGAAGGTTTAGGGACGAATGCGGGCGGTCTGGCCGTCAGCCGTGACTGTCCGCAGGTCGTCAGGAGCTTCAAGAATGTCGATCACGCGCATTTCCGTTCCTCCCGTCGCGGCAAGCTGATAGCCGCCGCAGTCGGGGCAGGGATCGCCGTAGCGGTGAAGCGGTATGGTTTTTTGGCATTGAAGACACCAAGCTTCGCCCCTCGGGCGTTCAATTTCAAGTTCTGCGTTTTGGGCGACGCCGCCCTTACGCACTGACTGCCAGGCAAATTCGAGACTGGGAATGTCCACGCCGGCGAGTTCGCCGATGGAGACGCGCACAGTCTTCACATGCCGGACTTGGTTGGTATTGGCCGTGCGTTCAACAATTTCGATGATGCCTTCGGCTATGGAAAGTTCATGCATTGCTCGGCACTCCAATCAGTTCATAGGCGGCATCACTATAAGCCGATGCAGCCTGCGGCGCACGAACACCGTTGTCCGTGCGCTCCGTGCGGGGAGATGCCGGCCGGCGCATCGCTTCGAGAGCCGCGTCCTGAGCCTGTGTTCCCACCGCGGGCGTATAGGCAAATGTGATCGGCACGCAGGCATCGAGCGCAAAGAGCGCACGGCGCACACGGACCTCAAGCTTGCGGCGTTCAAGATCGTTCTGCGGAAAACGGAGTTCCTTTACCACCGGCCGGGCAATGCGCTGACCCGGACCATTCGGAGAGAATTGCCACTCCGTGGGAGACGTGATGCGCAGTGCAGTGAGTTCGCCCTGCGCAGAGACGGCCGCCGCATGGGCGAGGAGCCCCCGAGCGGTCTCAACGAGACAGATGCCCGTGCCGTCGGCGGGCGACGAGGCCGACAGGATATGCGTAAAGGCGTCGCCCGCTTCGAGCGCTTCATCTCGGGCTTCCCGGCACATCGTACAGGCCCGGTAGGCGCGAAGCACTTCAGCGGTTTCGACGATGCGCGCAGCCATCAGTACCGCGGGCTTGCAGCCGAAGCGGCTGAGGAGCCCCTCCACCACCGGGTGGTTCCTCAGCCGTGCTGCGGAACCGGTGAGCCGCGGCGTGCCCTGCCAGAAAGGCGCAAGGTCAAAACCCGGATCATGGAGCATGCGGTAGCAGAGCTCTTCGCTGAAGGCCTGCCTTTCGAGGGCGGCATGATGCGGCAGCGGCGGAATTTCGGATTCCGGAAAGGCCCGCGGGTCAAGCGTTTCAGCGCAGGCGAGCATGGAAGCAAGCAGGTGGGCTGCGGGGAGTTTCGCCGCGTAAGTCTTGGCCCACTGCATAATGGCGGCTGCCGCTTCATCATCGGGTTTTTCGACCAAGCCGCAGAAATCCTCCGGCGGCATGCCCCAAAGGCTTGTTTGAGCGATGGCGGCTGCGGCATTCATGGCGGCCGAGAGTTCTGCCCGCGTGCGCTGAGCCAAATGGTGTTCCGTTTCCGACCACGCGCTCCTCATCGGGAGCTTAAGCAAAGCGCTGGCTGCCTGAGAAAGGACGGCGCGCAGACGCCCGACAGCACGAGCGTCAACGGGCTCAAGAGCGGGGGCCGGCGGCAAATCTCCCGGCATAACATTGAGCGCTTCGCTTTCAAGCTCCAGGCGAGAAGCTTCCAAAAGCAGAACGCGGAGGTTTTCTGTGAGCCCCTCCAGACGCACGGCGTCCGCCAAGAGACGCTGACGTTCGAGCTTAGAGCCCTCGAGTTTTTCATCTTCACCGCGGGCTGCCGACAGCGCGCCCTCAAAGGCGGCCAGATGAGCGAGCGGACAGAGGCCATAGAGGAGCGTCAGCATCCGGCGAACCTTTCCGCGGTTTTCCGGCAGCGATGCCGCGCGCGCAACAGCATTGGTACGCGTTGAGGAAACGACGGCCGTCGCCCGGCTGCAGGGCTTTGACTTGATATGCACGCGGATGGAGGCGTCATCAATGATCATGGTTTGATGTCCTCCGAGTGAGACGTTGGGCAAAGCGGATCGCCTGCGCCGTTGCCGGCATACGTCGTATCTCTGCTGATGAGGGGCGCTGCAGGAGCGCCGGGCGCATCATCCGAGGGCTCCGCCTTTTTGCGGCGGCCGAAGAGTTCGCGGCGCGATACGGGCTCTTCGAGCTTATCGAAGAAGGATTCGCGTTCAGCGGGCTGAGGTTCCGGCTTGGGCGGCGTTAAGGGCGGCGTTGCTTCAATGTTCTTGGGCGGGGTCATTCGGATCGGAATGACGCGCCGAAGCTGGCCGTCCGCGGTCGGCGGCACCCAGGCGGCTGCGTCTTCATCGTCCTCCGGAATGGACTGCGCCTTAAAGAGCGTGTCTAAAGTGATTTTGCCGATGAGGTCAGCGGTTTCCTGGTCGCCCACATCAAGGAGCGGGCTTTTGAGCGACAAAAAGAGGCAGCGCCCCAAAATCGGATCTTCAACAGCCCGAAATGGAAAGTCGCCCGCCGGCAGTTCAATGATTCGGGTGCGGTCGACAGGAACGTCTACCCATCCTTCTCTTGAACCGCAGGCATAAATACCAAGCACAGCCCAGGGCGTCGTCACCACGCCGATCCAGTCGTTGCCCCAGCGCCGCCAGCCGGCAGAACGCACAACGAGCTTGGGGTTGAGGATCGGGAGACCCGCCATGCGCGTTTTTTCAATCTGCCGGAGACCCTCGTCGAAAAACTCCGCCGGCGACTGCGTAAAAACGCGCAGGCGTCTGCTCGGATTCTCGCGCTGCGCATCGGTCATGGATCTTTCTCCTCACTTCTCCATATTGCCGGAAGGTCATCAAAACTCGAGCGGCTCCGGCATGGAAGACGTTTTGCGTCTGCTGACGGCATGCGACGCGTCCATGGTGCCGAAGCGGCGGGCTGACCGGCCGGCAGCTGCGGCCTCTTTTGCCGTCCTTAACGGACGCTCCTGATTCAGGCAAAAGGCGCAGTCTGTTTTTTTGCTCCCCGAGTATAGAAGGCCGCCGGCCGAGCGCCAATCCGTCGAAGGAATACGCTGTCCTAATCTTTAAGCAGTAGAAGTGCAAAACGTACGTCCTCTTTGGGAGAGCCATTTTGTTGAAAACGAAAGAGCCGCCCAAACGATATTTGAAAACGGAATGGCGTACCTTGAAGAGCTAATAGTGTTTTCCAATGACATTGATTATTCGGAAAATGATTAGCTCTACACCTTGCTAGTACTTTTGACCTATGCGAAGCGAGCATTAGGGGGGATGCGCAGAACAATTTTGGGTTTTAATCTTCTCACCAGCTGCAGCGACAAGTGTTTTCAGAACCTTTTCGCTATTTCTCGATAACGCGGGAAAAAAGATTTTGGCAAAAGTAGTCTTAAATCCTTAATCGCGGCAGAATGAAAAGAAGCTTGCCTCCGGCGCACCCTCCAGCCGGTTTCCAAGCTCGACCCGCTTTTCTCTAACGAGGGGAGACCAACATGTTTGAAACGCAATACGAGGCGCTGCGCCGCCGCGGCATCAGCCGCCGCAGCTTCCTGCAGTTCTGCTCGCTCACTGCGGCGAGCCTTGGACTCGGGAGCGCCGGTGCGCAGGAAATCGCCCATGCGATGGAAACCAAACCGCGCACGCCCGTTATCTGGCTCCACGGCCTGGAATGCACCTGCTGCTCTGAAGCCTTCATCCGATCCTATACGCCGATCGTCGCCGATGTGGTGACGAACATGGTGTCGCTCGACTACGACGACACGATTATGGCCGCTGCCGGCGAACAGGCAGAAGAGTCGCTGCACGAGACGATCGAAAAGTACAAGGGCAACTACATTCTGGCTGTCGAAGGCAACATTCCGCTTCATCAGGGCGGCATCAACTGCGTGCCTAACGGCGAAATCTTCCTCAATAAGATCAAGCACGTCGCCGAAGGCGCCAAGGCTGTGATCGGCTGGGGTTCCTGCGCCGCCTGGGGCTGCGTGCAGGCCGCCAAGCCCAATCCCACGGAATGCGTGCCGATCACGGAAGTGATCACCGACAAGCCCATCGTCCTGGTGCCGGGCTGCCCGCCGATTCCGGAAGTGATGACCTCGGTCATTACCTACATCCTCACCTACGATCGTCTCCCGCCGCTCGACCGTCTCGGCCGTCCGAAGATGTTCTACGGCCAGCGCATTCACGACAAGTGCTATCGCCGCGGTCACTTCGACGCCGGTCAGTTCGCCGAGAAGTTTGATGATCAGGGCGCCAAGCTCGGCTACTGCCTCTATAAGGTCGGCTGCAAGGGTCCGACGACCTATGCGCCTTGCTCCACGATTCAGTGGAACGAAGGGCTGTCCTGGCCTGTTAAGTCCGGCCACGGCTGCATTGGCTGCGCTGAACCCAACTTCTTTGACAAGGGCAGCTTCTACGAACACGAAACGACCGTTCTGCCCCCGATCTTTGCGGGCGTTGAAGGCACGGTCGACAAGGTCGGCCTCGCCACTGTTGCAGTGGTGGGCGCTGCAGCTGCAGCGCATGCTACGCTCTCGGCGGTTGCTCAGGCGCGCGCCAAGACCAATAAGGAAATCGGAGGTAAGGAATAATGAGCGAACGCAGAATCGTAGTCGACCCGGTCACCCGCATTGAAGGTCACCTGCGCGTGCAGGCAGTGCTGGGCGATGACGGCAAGATCGTCGACTCCATGAGCACCGGCACGATGTGGCGCGGCCTCGAAGTCATTTTGAAGGGCCGCGATCCCCGCGACGCCTGGGCGTTCGTTGAACGCATCTGCGGCGTTTGTACGGGTATTCACGCGCTTTCGGCCGTACGTGCCGTAGAGGATGCAATTGGCATCAAGATTCCGAAGAACGCCAATCTGATCCGCAACATCCTCAATGCCACCCTCTACATTCATGACCATATCGTTCACTTCTATCAGCTCTCAGCGCTCGACTGGGTGGACGTTGTCAGCGCGCTCGACGCCGATCCCCGCGAAACGGCTGCTATCCAGCAAAAGATTTCGCCGCGTCATCCGCTCGCAGCTGTCGGTTATTTCCGCGATGTGCAGAACCGCGTGAAGAAGCTCGTTGAATCGGGACAGCTCTCGATTTTCAATAAGGGCTATTGGGGCCATCCCGCCATGAAGCTGCCGCCGGCCGTGAATCTGCTTGCGGTCGCGCACTACCTTGAAGTGCTCGACTTCCAGCGTGAAGTTGTGCGCATTCATACCATTCTGGGCGGCAAGAACCCGCATCCGAACTATCTCGTGGGCGGCGTCGCCTGCCCGATCAACGTCCACGATACGGGCGCTCAGGGCACGATGGTAAACGAAGTGACGCTTAACTACATGCGTCAAGTCGCCCAGCATGCCATCGATGTCGTCGCGAACGTCTATATCCCGGACATCAAGGCTATTGCATCCTTCTACCCGGATTGGTTCAAGTACGGCAAGGGGCTCGCGGGCATCAACATGATGTCCTACGGCGACTTCCCCGAAATCGCGAACGACTATTCTGACAAGTCGATCCAGATTCCCCGCGGCGCCATCCTCAACGGCAACCTCAATGAAGTCTTTGATGTTGACACGCGCGATCCCGAACAGGTTCAGGAATTTGTTGACCACTCCTGGTACAAGTATCCGGAAGCCGACAAGGGGCTTCATCCTTGGGACGGCATTACTGACCAGCACTACGAACTCCCGCCGGGAAGCGACGGTACGGAAACGAAGTTCAACTGGCTCGCTCCGGACGGCAAGTACTCCTGGATCAAGAGCCCGCGCTGGCGCGGCCACATGATGGAAGTGGGTCCGCTTGCCCGTATGGTGATCGGCATCGCGAAGAACGTTCCGCACTATAAGGAACCGGCTCTTGAGCTTCTGAAGGAATTGAATCTCCCGCTCGAAGCCGCCTTCTCCACGCTCGGCCGTCATGCTGCCCGTGCGCTTGAGTGCCAGTGGATGACGCATAAGCTCGCGCAGTACATTGATGACCTCACGGCCAACATCAAGGCCGGCGACGAAACTGCGGCCAATATGGAGTTCTGGGAACCCAAGACTTGGCCGAAGGAATGCCGCGGCGTGGGTCCGTGCGAAGCTCCGCGCGGCGCACTCGCTCACTACTGCGTCATTAAGAACGGCCGCCTCGAAAACTGGCAGGCGGTGGTGCCCACGACTTGGAATGCTTCGCCGCGCTCCAGTGAAGGGCAAAAGGGTACCTATGAGCTTTCGCTTATTGGTACGCCGCTCGCTGATCCGAAGCGCCCGCTGGAGATCATCCGTACGATCCACAGCTTCGACCCGTGCCTTGCCTGCGCTACGCATCTCTACTCGCCCGAAGGCGAAGAGCTTACGTCCGTGCAGGTGTGCTGAGGTCAAGGAGGACCTATGAAAATCGATCCAGTCACCTACGAAGTAGACATGAGTGCGGGTACGCACCCGCTTTATGTCTGGGAGGCGCCGGTTCGAGTGTGGCACTGGGCCATGATGGTCTGCATGTTCGTGATGATTGTGACCGGGTTCCTCATTGGGGCGCCTTTGGTTTCCAATCTCGGCGATACATGGTCGACCTATGACTTCGCCTACATCCGCTTCGCGCATTTTGCGGCCGGCATCATCTACACGGTGCTTTTCATCTACCGTCTCTACTGGGCGGTCGTCGGGAACAAGTACTCGCGTCAGATCTTCATTCCGCCGCTTTGGTCGTGGAAGTGGTGGAAGGGCGTTTTCGGTCAGGTTGCCTATTACCTCTTCATGAAGAAGACGAGCGCAGAGTACGCGGGGCACAATCCGCTCGCGCAGCTCGCCATGTTCGGCTTCTTCGTGCTGGGCAGCATCCTCCTCATCATCACGGGTCTTGCGCTTTATGCTCAGGCCTGGGGTGCCGACACGAGCTGGATGGCCTGGTTCGGATGGGTGTTCACGCTCTTTGGCGATGCTCAGGCCGTGCGTACGGTGCACCATGCACTGATGTATGTGCTGATTATTTTCACCATCGCGCACATGTACATGTCCTTCCGTGAAGACATCATGGGCGGCTGCACCACGCTCTCGTCCATGACCACGGGTCTGCGCATGTTTAAGCACGCCGGCGGTGACGAACATTAATTCCAAATAAAAATCAAACCATTGAAAACTCACCTGGAGCCTGTGCTTTAGGTGAGTTTTTTTCATTTGCGGCCCAATTTGTGTCCAACTAGGACCACAACGTTTGAGGACATTTAGTGGGGAAGATTTCTTAGGTTTGAAGGGTGAAACGGCTTTAAAATGCGTGTTTATGATAGAAACATACTATTAAAATAAAGCAATTCATAAATAGATTTGGCATCATTCCTCCTGTTGCTGCTTGGAAGGTACATTGCTTAAATCTATGCATCTCTGGCGATTTATTGACAAATCATGCTGAACTGGAATTTCATTCATTCAGACGCAGTGAGGAAATCATGAAAAAGAATACAGTTTTCATAACGAGAAAATAAATGAAAACATTATTATTTAACTTTTGTATAATAAATTTGCATGAAAACATACTGGTTTGAAGTATATTTGCTTAATTAAGCGATAGGGTTATCCCGGCATAAAACTTGGCTGGTGATAATAATCAAACCTCCTAAGAGATCAAAATAAACATAATCATTTCACCTAGTTGGCTGTCAAACCGCAACTGGGAGCGCACATAAAGGAAAAATGTTTATGTTTTCAAAAACAACTGCAATCGTTGCTTCTCTTCTTCCTCTATCCGTTTTCGCCTCGGGTAGTAATTTGCCGGAATTTATTTCGGCCGACGATCTTAAAAACCCAGTTTTCGAGTGTCTCAATGCCAGTGATGCAACTGAGGCCTATACCCCTGCCGAACGAAAATTAATCGATCAGTTGTGGGACGAGACCTTGACCTATCTCCGCGCCTATGCGCAAGCTGTTACGACTGATACGACCGGCCGGTGCAGAAATTCCGACACTGCAGTTTATGAAACAACTGACGGCATCAAATCTTTTTGCATTACGGATCGTCGTGACGTACAGCTGGCAGTAAAACACATTCATCAAATTCTTGCTAATCCGGATAAGGCTAAAGCCTGCTTCTCTCCGCGCCGCAGCGATAAGTCGCTGACTATGCCTTCAGGTGAACTTCTAAAGAAATCTCCGGTTGCCCAATGGCTGAAACGGACAACGCTTCACGATTTCTTCTCAAACGAAATTAAAAATAAGGAAGTTCAAAAATACGGTCTGAAGTTTGCTGAAAATTTCGACCAAATGGTGCTTGGGGAAGCGCTTCATACACCTTCGCAGTTTGGTATTGATGTTACTGCTAATGCACTGCCGAATTTGTGGGCTGCAGCCGGCTGGCTTCCGATGTACGCCGCAGATTCAGACCGGAACCGCCGCAACTTCATGAATGTACGCGGGGGATATGCCTATGCGGAAGTCATGGGGCATTGGGGACTTCTCCGCATCAAATCGATTAATGGTGTCCCGGTAGGAGCTGAAATCGGTATGACGGTGCAGCAGGTAGGAACACTCTATCCGTACCACAATCATGCTATCTCAGAGATGTATTACACCTTGAGAGAACCTGCATCGATCAATCAGCTGAAATCCTTTGCAGTCCGTGACAGCAACCCGCGTGTAAAGACTGTGGGTGAAAATAAAGACTATCGCAAGGTTGAAATTGACACCAGCGTTCCGGACGAAAAGTCGATGTGGGCGAACACGGCTTGGAACTTTGCGCCATTGGTGTATTTCCACGAAAATACGATTCATGCCTTCCAGATGGATGCTGACGGTGAAAAGGATCCTGACACCAAAGCTATGGTCGCTGTCTGGGCTCGCGGGAATGCTGATGATACTCGAAACGACTATGGCAACACGCGTCTGTGTGAAAATGCGGACCAACCTGATACGCCTGCTTTGAGAGGCGGCAAGATTAGGTGTGAACTCACCCACATGAAGTGGTAAGCCAAAATATCGATTCAGCAGAATCCGTCAGGAATCCTCGCCCGCAAGGGCGGGGAGGAATGGCGGCGGAATCTTCAGAGCTGCGCATCCTGCCGATGCTCAACGCTCCGTTTTGAGCGCCTCAGGCGGCATGCCGCCGGCAGCGGCGGCAATGCAGGTGCGCGGCAAGCACCATCGTTATCTGTCCGAAGTTTTAACTAGCCCTCTTTCGAGGGCACTTCAGTGAGGCAGCGCTGATAGGTGTGCCAAAGTGCCCGAGGTGCGTATGGTGAAGCCTTATATCAGAACAGAAAGGAATCAGTACTCAATCAAGATGAGATGCCAAGAGGCGGGCTTAATTGCAGTTTTCCCATCCGGCCTTAAGAACCCATGGACGATCTCTTGTATCTTTAAAGTGCTCTTCGGCGGCCGGAATGCTGTTTCTGGATCCAAGAACGACCTTGGTGGGTTCGCCTTTCCGCCATTGGATAACAAAAAATCCATCTTGGATAGTTCCTGTGACTTTGTAGGATTTAGACCAAGTCTGATCGATTCTTTGGTATTTTCCACAGGCTCTGATCGTTTCTGCATGAACTGCAACAGCACCCAGAGCCAGAAGGAGAATGACAGCCTGCTTCATATTCAGTTCCGTCCGCCTAAGTATTCACTCAATTTAAATTGTGCTGAATCTATGAGATTGATTTTCGAATTTTAGATGAACGCTGATCAGCAAAGCAATAAGGAAATTTGCGAATTATTTATCACTGATGTGTTGAAAATGGAATGTGGTTTTAATTCGGGAAATTACACAAAAATTGAGTGTTTTATTTTGGAAGAATCTGATAAATCAATAAGACGATAGGATGGCAGCGTTTGAGAGTCATACTCATTCGCGGCCATGAGCAGATGCGGACGCATGCAGAAGTTGAGTTCAAACCTTGGACAGTGGTCGGTTTAATCTATAAAATTTTGCATCTCAACCTCAAACCGCTCGGTGTGAGCGGGGACTTCCGCGGCTGATTCGAGAGCCGCTCTGTTGCTGCTGATGGAATTTCTTTTTGATCCCACCCTGTGGGTTGGACTTTTGACGCTTGTTGTGCTCGAGCTGGTGCTCGGCATCGACAATTTGGTTTTTATTGCCATTCTGGCCAAAAAGCTGCCGGCAAAGCAGCAAGATCGTGCGCTTTATACCGGTTTAGGCTTGGCCATTTTCCTGCGGCTGGCTTTGCTTTCGGTGATGAGCTGGCTGGTGGGGCTGACAGCGCCGCTGTTCACGCTCTGGGGGCATCCGTTTTCCCTGCGTGACCTCATTCTTTGCGCCGGCGGGCTTTTCCTGCTTTTTAAGGCCACCTCAGAACTTCATGAACGATTGGAAGCGCGTCCGCATGAAGAAAGCGCGGCGGGTTCTGCGACAAGTTTTTGGCTGGTGATCGTCCAGATTTTGATTTTGGATGCGGTCTTCTCCTTGGATTCCATCATTACGGCCGTCGGCATGGTGGACAATCTGGGCGTGATGATGGCGGCGGTAGTGATTGCCATCGGCGTCATGATGCTCGCCAGCCGTCCGCTGACGGCTTTCGTCAACACTCATCCCACCGTGGTGGTTTTGTGCCTGTCGTTTTTGCTCATGATCGGCCTCTCACTCGTGGCAGACGGGTTCGGCTTCCATATTCCGAAGGGCTATCTCTACGCGGCCATTGGCTTCTCGGTCATGATCGAGTTCTTCAACCAATTGGCTGCCCGCAATCTGCGTAAGCATACGGAGAAGCTCCCCTTTCGCGCACGCACGCTTTCGGCGATTGTGAATTTGATGGGCCGGCCCGGCGAAAAGGTTGACACGGCTGCCGAGGACACTGCCCGAGACCGCAAGCCTGATGTGTTTGCTGAGGAGGAACGGCACATGGTTGAAGGCGTGCTTTCCTTGGCGGAACGTACGGTCAAAACCATCATGACGCCGCGCTGCGATGTGGTCTGGATCGATCTAGAACATCCCGCATCGGAAATTGCCGCGCTGATCAAGCGTGAGCCGCACAGCTGCTACCCCGTCTGTGAGGGGTCGCTTGACAATGTGATCGGGATATTAAAAGCGAAGGATTTAGCTGGCGATACGCTCAATCCTGCTGCTATTGCCGACATTGCTCGACGCCGTCGTGCATTGGTGGTGCCGGAAACGGTCAGTGTGATTGGATTGATGAGGAATTTCCAAGAGGGCAACCATCACATTATTTTGGTGGCTGACGAGTTCGGTATTATTCAGGGCTTAGTGACGACGCATGACCTTTTGGAAGCGATTGCGGGTGATTTTCCGGATGAAAACGAGGGACGCTTTATCGAACCGATTGCGGGAGGCTGGTCGGCAGAGGGCGCTGCTGACCTCTTCTTGGTCGAACAGACCACACAGGTGAGCGGACTGCGTCCCGAAAATGACAGCTGCGCTACGCTCGCCGGGCTGCTCTTGGAGAAGTTCGGGCGGATTCCGTCAGCCGGAGAGTCCATCACGTTCAGCGGACTGCGGTTCGATGTGGTTAAAGCAACCCGAAGCCGTATTGAACGGGTGCGGATTTCCCGGGCTGATGCGCACTGACTGTTTGTTCGCTCATAAAGTGAGGAGCCTGCAGGGGGATTGAGGAACCGCTCTCCTCATATTTTTTGAGCAGTTCAAAGGAGAGCATCCCTACGTGCAGTGCGGTTTCGCTGACGATATGGACTACCAGAATTGCTCTGATTGGGCTCCAAAGTGCATTGAGTACGGACAAATTCCGGCTGAATACTGCCAAGACGTCATACATATTTACGTAATACACATGGTTGTGCGGTTATTTGCAGGTGCTGACCGAATCGAAGAAAATCCACAGTCTTATAATTCTTAGAATATTCATAACGAGCTGAAGTCCTTTTGAAATGCGACTGGCATTCAGCTGTCAACAATAAGAAGAGCCAGTCAACTACCCCGGCCTAAAGGCCGAAGCTTGTGAAAGCAGGTCTGGTTGACCAGCCTAAGTTTTTCGAGAACTACGTTGCAGACAGGTTCAAGACCCACCTCGGAATGCTTCCTCAGTTCCGAGCTCTGGAAGCCTCAGAAGCAGACAAGCATTGGGTACGCACGAAACGGTCTGAGGCAAAATGCCGGTCTGTTCAACATTGGCGAGGGGAATTGCTCCGCCCGCAAGGGCGGAGCATGTCACGGGCATCAGCCCGAAGAATCGTAAGGTTCATTTTTCATGTCAACATCAGTTTTCGTTTTGGACAAGAAGCACCGGCCCCTGATGCCGTGCCGCCCGGCAAGGGCGAGACGGCTTCTGCGGGCGGGCCGCGCACGGGTGGTGAAGCGCTTCCCCTTCGTCATCCGGCTCGTGGACCGCACTGTGGAGCAGTCCGAGGTTCAACCCGTGCTCATCAAGCTCGATCCCGGCTCAAGGGAGACGGGCGCCGCCGTCGTGCGGGATGACGGGAAGAAGCGGCATCATGCGCTCGCGTTCTTCGTCATCGAGCATCGGGGCGGCGCCATCCGCGACGCGCTCAAGGCGCGAAGCGCATTTCGTCGCCGCCGCAGGTCGCAGAATCTCCGCTGTCGGTCGCCACGCTTTCTGAACCGCGTCAAGCCCAAGGGGTGGCTCCCGCCTTCTCTGCGGCACCGCGTGGAAACGACCCTTTCGTTCGTGAGGAGGATGTGCCGGTACCTGCCGGTAAGCGGCATCGCGGCGGAGTTGGTGAAGTTCGATTCGCAAAAGCTTCAGACTCCGGAGGTCTCGGGGATCGAGTATCAGCAGGGCACGCTCTTTGAGTATGAGGTGCGCGAATACCTTCTTGAGAAGTTCGGCCGGAAGTGCGTCTATTGCGGCGCCGAAGGCGTGCCGCTCAACATCGACCATGTGGTTCCCCGCGCCAAGGGCGGCTCCAACCGGGTCTCCAACTTGGTGCTCGCCTGCATGAGCTGCAACCAGAAGAAGGGCGCGCGGTCGTTGGAGGACTTCCTCAAGGGAAAGCCGGAAGTGCTCGCGCGCGTCCGCAGGGAGCTCAAGACGCCGCTGCGTGATGCCGCTGCGGTGAACGCAACGCGGTGGGTGCTCTTCAACGAGCTCAAGGCGACGGGTCTACCCGTCGAGACGGGAAGCGGCGCTCTGACGAAGCTCAACCGCCATGCTTTCGGCGTGGAAAAGGAGCATTGGCTCGATGCGCTCTGCGTGGGACGGCTCAACGGCGTAGTGACGCGGAAGGGACTCAACGTCCTGGAGATCAGATGCATGGGGCGGGGGAGCCGTCAACGCACGCGCCTCACGAAGTACGGCTTCCCGCGCGGGTACCTGATGCGGCAGAAGTGCGTCCACGGCTTCGCGACCGGGGACATGGTGGAGACGAACGTCCCCAAGGGAAAGAAGGCCGGACTGTGGCGCGGACGCGTTGCGGTCCGCGTCTCGGGCTCATTCAACATTCAGACGCCGAAGGGCGTCATTCAAGGCGTCGGTTGGAAGCATTGCCGACTGATTTCACACAACGACGGATATGGGTACGCGTGGCTCGGCCACGCGCCTCATTCCTCCCCTGCCTGAAGGCAGGGGTCTCCTGAGGAATTTTTGATGACTGCCCCTGTGTTCGCGCTGATTGACTGCAACAAGTTCTACGCTTCCTGTGAGAGGGTCTTCCAGCCGGAACTGCGCGGGAAACCTTTGGTCGTTCTTTCGAACAATGACGGCTGCGTTGTCACGCTCACTGCGGAAGCCAAGGCACTCGGCATCCGCCGCGGCATGCCTGCCTTTCAGATCGCTCATCTGCTGAAGTCCGGTCAATGTGCCTGGAGAAGTTCCAATTACGAGCTTTATGCGTCGATCTCGCGGCACGTGATGAAGATCATCGCCGGCATGACGCCGGCTATCGAGGTTTATTCCATCGATGAATGCTTTGCCGATCTCTCTGGGCTCAATGAACCGCTTACCGACCTCGGCTGCCGCATCAAAGACCGCATCTGGCAGTGGCAGCGCATTCCAACCTGTGTCGGCATCGGAGAAACAAAGACTTTGGCGAAATTAGCCAATCACCTTGCCAAGGAATGGGCTGCATTCGGCGGCGTGCTCAATTGGACAGAACTCGCCCCCAGCCGCCGCGAAAAGGCCATGTCAATCACCCCGGCATCGGAGGTCTGGGGAATCGGCGGACGCACTGCTCAAAAACTCACCGGCATGGGCATTCATTCTGTGTTCGACTTTTACTGCATGGATGCATCCTTTGTGCGGCGAACTTTCGGCGTGGTGCTTGAACGCACCTGGCGGGAACTCCACGGCGTGCCGTGCATCCCGTTGGATCCGTCGAGCCGTCCCAAGCTGGAAATCAGCCGTTCACGCTCTTTCGGACACCCGACAAGCGACCTCAATCAGCTGATTTCAGCCGTCTCGACACATCTGGGCGAAGCCGCTCGGCAGCTTCGCCGGCAAAAGAGCCTCGCCGGCGAACTCACGGTCTTCTTTCAAACCAACTTTTTCAGGCCCGATCTGCCGCAGCACAATGCCGCGCCGACGGCACAGCTGCCGCACCCGACAGCTGACACGCTTGAATTGACGCAGGCTGCGGCAAACCTCGTTAAAGCGCATTTCCGCAGGGACTGCGCCTACCAGCGAGCCGGCGCCGTGCTGCAGGATCTGCGCCCCGCATCCGGCACCGTCAGCGCGCCGACGACTGCGGATTCGCTCTTTGATGAAGCGGATACGTCCGACACTGCTTGCGGACGACTGACGCCCTCTGAACTACGCCGCACCGAACTCATGCAGACAATCGATGCACTCTGCCGCCGCTACAGCTGCGACATTGTGAAGACAGCAAGCTCCAGCCTCGCCGCAGGATGGGAAATGCGCCGCGGCAGTTTGTCGCCCTGCTTCACGACTCGAATCGATGAAGTCTGGAAAGTGAACTACGTCGATCAGCGTGAGGAGCAAATGGATGCGGCCGGCGAAAGGCCGGCAGTCAGGAAGCCCGCCGCCTCCTGACTCGCCCGAACGCCGCGTTCACGCATGCCACTCGAGCAGGCGGCCGAAAAACCGCTGAAGTTCCGGCGTCTGAGGATGAGCAAAAAGGGCTTCGCTCGGTCCGGCTTCGACGATTCGTCCCTGATGAAGAAAAGCTGTCGCATCGCAGGCTCGGCGTGCGAAGCCCATCTCATGGGTGACAATCACAAATTCGATCCCTTCACTGCGCAGCTGTGCGGTGAGATCGAGCACTTCCGCCGTGTACTCAGGATCCAATGCAGAGGTGGGTTCATCGAGCAGCAGCAGCTTCGGGCGCGGAGCCACCGCACGGGCGATGGCAGCACGCTGCTGCTGTCCGCCGGAGAGTTCCGAGGGGTGCTTATCGGCATGTTCGGCAAGACCGAAATGCGCCAGAAGCTCAAAAGCCCGAGCATCAGCCGCCTCCTTTGTCCATCCGTGTACCTCCCGCAGCACCAAGGCGATATTTTCCTGAGCCGACAAGTGCTGAAAAAGATTGCCCTGCTGAAAAACGTAGCCGAGCGTTCTTCTGAAGGCAATACATTCGCGCTCCGTCTTCGGCACGAGGCGGCCGTCCATTCGGATGGATCCGGACGTTGCCGGCAGCAGTCCGCCCAACATGCGCAGAAGAGTTGATTTCCCGCCCCCAGACGAACCGATCAGTGCGAGTGCGCTCGTTTCCACCGAAAAAGACACGTCGTCAATAACGTTTTCGCCGCCGAAACGCTTGACCAAATGCTCAAGCTCAACCTTCATAGCGGAACCTCTTTTCAAGCAGCCGGCTCACAAGCGCAACGGGAAGCGTGAGAATGAGATAAAGCACACCGAGGAAAAGGTAGCACTCCACGAGCTTGAGATTGACCGCACTCACTTCGCGCATGGCCTGCGTAAGTTCGACCACGGAAATCATTGAGAGGAGCGACGAATCCTTGATGACCGACGCAAACTGGCCGGCCAGTGCAGGAAGTGTTCTGGCTGCCATCTGCGGGACAATCACAAAGCGCAGCTGCTGCAGCCGCGTGAAGCCCACCGCTTTTGCCGACTCAATCTGAGCGGGATCGATGGAGAGATAACTTCCGCGGATAATCTCTGAAATGTAGGCCCCTTCAAAAACCGAAAGAATGATGACGCCCGCCCAAAAGCGATCGTCAACGCCCCATGCTGTCCCTACCAGATAGAAAAAAAGGTAGATCTGCATGATGAGCGGCGTCCCGCGGATAAAGACCACATAAAGGCTCGAGAGGTCGCGAAGCAGAAGCACGCGGGAAAGCTTGGCCGCCGCCGAAAGAATGCCGAGCAGGAGCGAAAGCACCATGGCAGCTGCACTCACACCGATCGTCAGCAGAAAACCGTCCCAGATGCGAATGCGGAAATCAGGCAGAAACGAAAAATCCGGCCGATAGTCAATCTGCGCAAGTGAATACCAGAAAAAGGCAACGACCAGCGCGGCAGCTGCAGCAAAGCTCGCCGCCTCCTTCCACGGATGACGGCGAACATCAGATGCATCCGGCTGCCCGCACTGCTCATCCTCATCGGCAAGCAGCCACGACCAAAGGCAGCGTGCATTGAAGCCGCTCCTTGTACGTTCAGCGCCCATTTTTAAGCTGCCCGAATCCTTCTTCACTCAATCTCCGCGCCGATTTGCAGCTCTCAGCGCAAATCGGCTGTGTAAAAACTGAAGTCTACTGGTTTTGAGCGGGCGTCATGTCGAAGAACCACTTAAAGCCCAGTTGGTCGAAGGCCGCTTTTTCAGCCTTCAAATGCTTTTCGGTGAGACGATCAAAACCGCCCTGCTTGCGATAGTCAGCAATAAAGGCATTGAGCGCATTGAGGAGCTTGGCGTCGCCCTTGCGGACGGCAACACCCCACGGTTCAACCTTCTGGAAAGGAATGAAAACGGCTTCCGTCGTCTCCGGGTTCTTCTGCCAGTTGCGGTAAATAGTGAGCTGATCATAGATAAAACCGTCGGCCTTGCCGGTAGCCACTTCCATCACACACGCACTTTCATCAGGCAGCGCCGTCACGGCGGCATTTTTCAGATTGTTTTGTGCATAGAGATAACCGGTTGACCCGATCTTCGCCGCAATGCGGCGCCCCTTCTGGTTGAGATCTTCAACGGACTTAATGCCGCTGCCTTTGTGTGTCAGGATGCCGAGCATCGCGTTGGCATACGGATCGGAAAAATCTACGGTTTTACGGCGCTCATCGGTAATTGTCATCGAACTCATCACCATGTCGACTTTCCCCGTCAAAAGCGCCGGAATCAAACCGTCAAAAGCAATATTTTCAATTTTGATTTCCTTGCCTGCGCTCTTCGCGAAATCCTTCATGAAATCGACGCTGACGCCCGCCGGATTGCCCTGCTCATCCTTGCCTTCAAAAGGCGGGTAAGCGAGCTCCATCCCGACCACAAGCGTCGGTTTTTCAAGCGTATCAGCCGATGAAGCAGAAGCCGATGAGGCGGAAGACTTCGCATCATCGCTCTTTGAGCAGCCCGTTAGGACAAGAAAAGCAGCCGCAGCGGCGGCAGAAAGGACAGTACGGCGAGCAGCAAACAACGGCATGTTTATCTCCAGTCTCATATAAGAAGACAACTCGAACTCAAAATCAAACAGCGTTTATGCGGCAGCTCCAATCATTTGGATTAAATCCTGAAATGCTGACAAGTTCGAATGTCTATGTTGACTGCATTATGCCTGAGAGAGCTGCAATCGGAAGATTAAATTCTGCAGAAGAAATTTGTATGCAAATATGAAAACACATATATTTATTTTGTATATCGCTTTATACAAAGATAGATATAACCGGTTGTGCGTTCAAAATGGCGATGCATTAAAACTAAATACACTATAGAGGAGACGCGATTGTCCAATATAAAAGCGCATCAGGTCGTTCGCTGGAAACTTCATTCACTACAAATAGTTAGCTGCACGCACTGCTCGAGAAACAAACGATCAGCCGCCTTTTCAATGCCTGATAGACATTGAAATTTGACCCGCCCAATAAAAGTATTTCATCCGCAAAGAAGATGAGCATTTATTGGCAAATAGGACAAAAACATTAAAAATTAATCGTACAAATCAATAAGTTACGATAAAGATTCACTCAACGAATAACGCCCTAGTCCGCCATGCAGGCATCCATCTCGCGCAGACGGCAAATTTACTTTCATCACAAAAAATGAATAATTAGAGACACCCTTGAAAAGACGGACAATGCCGCACAAATCAAATTTTTATTTTTGGCATCAGGGAAGCCTCATTACGCCAATATTGGATTCTTTCATCAATGAATTTCATCCATGTCTGCTGGAAATCACTCTCCTCAGCATTTTGAGGAATGACTGCAGCTGCGGCTTGAGGAAGCGCCTTGGCTAGATGATCCAGCAGACGCTCAAGCCGCCTTTGTGCCCAACTGCGGGGCCGGCCGATCTCATCAGCGAGCTCGAGGAGCTGCAGTGCATGCAATTGATCCCATTCAAATTCATCGCTCACCGACATTGCAAGCTGACGGGAGACATCAGGGACCAAAACGACGCTTAAAAGATCGTACCAAGGGGCCGGCCGAATACCATTTGGCCCGACAAAAAAACTGATGTTCTTCGCGTGGGCATCTGCATTGCCGACAACGATGGAAAAAAGCACCCAATCGTAGAGGTTGTTAATGAAGGCTTGCGGATTATCAGCATCACTTGCCAATCCAAAAAGTTTTAAAAGATTGGCGCCCTCGCGAATATGCCGCACGTCGCGGCCATCACCATAATTGCGTTCGTATTTATAAGCCGACGGCAGTCCCAGTGCCTGGCATCCGTCGATAACGTGCCGCCGCTTCACCACCATATTGCCGTCAGTTCCTGCAACAGCCTGCCGATCAAAACGCATGATTTCAAGCGCTTGATGCACACCGACCTGCCTCATTCCTGCCTTGGCGATCGGCCATCCTGCGGCAGCTGCAAGCCGCATCGTCATACATTCGTTCAGGAGCAGCAAGGGACGCGCGGCAGAAGAAAATTTCAGGATGCGGTCTGAGGCCAATCGGTCACCATCACATAGTCCCAAATGGCCATTAAGTTCAAGCAGATTCAGTTTCGGCTGCATGCCAGCCACAGAGAGCCGCGGTTTGCCGTCCCAAACATCAATAGGGACAGCAGACATCCGGCCAATACGGTCATCAAGCTCATCCTCCGCAATGATCCTAAAAACATCGGGATGCCCTTGAAGAAGCTGGTTCTCGGTACGCAGTCGAATTGCACCCGGCAGATCATTGCCCAGATGGAGTGCTAGTCCAATACTATTGCTGCGGGAAATTTGAGCGTATTCGAGCAGATGATCAAAAGCCGTTCCTTCGGGCAGCATGTTCTCGAAGAAATTACGCACCGCAGCACCCGATGGCGGCAACCCATTTACCTCCCATGGAAGGGACGGCGCAAGCAGAAAACCACCTTGTCGCCACTCCGATGTCCAATTGAGAACGGGCTGCGAAAGATCTCCTGAAAGCTGGGCAACGACAACATTGCCAAGGAGCACCTGAAGTTCAGAACCACTGGGCATCATCCGCAGCCTCCTCTCTTCGGCCATCTTTGAGCTTGTCATGCTCTGCCGCTTCAAGCACTTTCTTGGAGGCAGCCGAGAAATCCAATGACAGCCCAAGCCAGCTCAATACTGTCGTCAGTGTGGAAAACCGTACATCCTGACCTTGCTCAAGCTTGATCAGCGTACGTTTAGAAATGCCGCTCGCCTCAGCCAGATCATCCAAAGTATTGCCGAGCGCTTTGCGTCGAAGCCGGACAGCCTCGCCAATTGCCTGAGGCGTCAAAGCATCAAACCTCATAAACACACGTTTCATGCAGCCCCCATTGATGAACTTTTCTGCACTTTAGAGCGATTTTGTCTCTTTAGTGAAGTTTACTTCATTTCTTTTCGTCAACCTCAAAATAGTGCAGGTTACTTCACTAATGCAGGTCGGATGGTCTCAGATACTCTCGTCTGCAGCGAGGCTTTGGGCAATGAAGGGGTCAGAGTTCCGCGAGCTGAGCAGCCTGCTGCAGCGCTTCTTCACTGCGTCGGTCGTATTTCGCTGTGGTCGAAACGTTGGCGTGTCCCATGAGATTTTTAACCGCGACAATATCTACGTTCTTAGCGAGCAGACGTGTCGCAAAAGTACGCCGCAGGTCATGGGTCGTAATGGGAGCAATCTTCGCTAAATCCTGAGCATGCTTGACGACCCGTCCGATAGATGCCGGATCGAGCGGATTCGTCAAAATCAGCTGACCGCCTTTGGTCAGACGACCGAAGAGCCACCCCGGTTCAGTACCGCGAAGATCAAGCCAAGCATTCACCTTCTGTGCAACTTCCGGCGTAAAGAAGACTTTCCGTTCCTTATTCCCTTTGCCGATGACTCGGAGCGTACCTGAGGACCGTTCCAGGTTCTCCATTCTCAAAGTCGTCACTTCCGCGCGGCGCAGTCCGCAGCCGAGCAAGAGCGCAATCAGTGCGCGATCGCGAACCGCTTTAGGTCCGGTGTCCTCATCGACCGCAGCCAAAAGCTTCTGAGACTCATCGGCCTGAAGCGCACGGCCCGTTGGTTCCCGGTGAACCCGAAGCTGTTTGACGGCTTTAATTTCAGCGTACGTCGTCAAGTCGATCTGTCGAAGCCGCCAGGCCGTTTCCGCCACCCCTTTAAGTGCCGAGAGATATGCATTGACTGAAGCGGCGGCCAAGCCTTCTTTATCGGCCAATGCATGCATAAACCCAAGCACATGCACATAGCGAAGCCGCCCCCACTCGCAGCAGAAGGCATCGGCGGCGCCAAGCCAGCGCGCCGCAATGTTAAGCCGCGAACGAACTGCCCGTCTGGAGTCGCCCGAATGCAGTTCAGCCAGATAGGCAGCCGCCGCATTCACAGTATCTCCGGAAGAATCAAGGGGTTCCTGCAAAAGTGAATTTTGACGCGATTCGCTCTGCCCGCCTTCATTGGGCAAGGGTGAAACGACTTCAAAGTGCGTCTCCATACTTTTGCCCCCTCATTGATACAAATAACCCGAAATGCTGCTCAGACGCCGTCATTCGTCACTCGCCCCCGACAGTCGCACTGAACTCTTTCGTCCAAACGAATTTCAGCAATATTATGCACGATAACTGCAATTATATGGCGTAATAATTCAAACGAAATGAATACATAAATCTATTATTGAATGACACACCTCTGACCTGATATATGCAATTTAGTTTTGTTCATGTTTTGCATGATATTATTCTGAACAGATTCAATATGCAATTTAGTTTGTGAGTCATATGCGACTAAGTTCATTCGTCATCATTTATTAGAAAGCGTGCCGTATCGAGTACGATAGTAATAATAGAATTGATGATATGTGGGTACTGATGCTTTGGAGTCAGCTGCAGTATCTTCGTTATTCATTTGCTCAGCACTGGAATGAGTACGATCATCATCACTCTTATTAATATTAAGACACATCCATTTATAAACCTCTCGTAAAGTCAATTCTCCATCGCTTTCTCGATACTTAATACTTGCCTTTTCCATATTACTCAATAACTCATCTGTCAGTGCTGCACCTTCATTATCCGATTTCCCTTTCCTTCCTCGTTTAGCGCCGCTGGATGTCCTGCCAGTATTCTTGCCATAATCAGGAACGAGTGAATATATGCTTTGTCCTCTGCGCCAGTAGTTTCCAATAAGCATATTCATTCTTCTTTCTAAGTGCTTATCTCCCTTTGAATAAGCTTGCACTAATCTCTTTCGACCATTTAATTTATAAAGATCCGGCGTGCTGATAATAGACTTAATCAACTCATAGTTCTCTTTATCAGTCTTCAGCATGACATCTGTTAGCTTTCTGTATTGAATGTCAATCCAAGGATCTTTTTTGAGAAGAACCGTTCCTTTTAAAAGGCCATCATTCAGCTCATCTGCATCCATACTGATTAAGTCCACTGACTGCCCTTTCATTGGAAGGATAAGAGCTAAACATCCAAATAGCTGAACAACTCTATATTCAATTGAATTAAGTTCTACAATGTCATTCACTTTAATCATCTTAAGCTCCATTGCATCAATTGGTTTTACATATCTATTTTACACTATACGAGGTTTAAACAAGATGCAATTACACATATCTATTTTGCATTTCCTGGTTTCCGGCCTGAAAAAATCAAGGAGACCTGCTGCTGCAGGTCTCCTCATACGTTTACAGTGCAATTAATCGATTTATTAGCGTTTTCCCGTATAACTGAACAAGGATTCAGGTATTCTCGGTAGATTTTCACGCGTAAAATTTCCTGATCATCAACCTCTTGCATCGAGCTAAAGCATGACCACGGACGAAATCCTCAACAAAGTTGCCAATCACCGCCAGAAGCAGCGTGAACTCGAAGAAGAATGGGGTCAGCTGCGCGAACAAGCGCTTCAGGAATGCCTGCGTTTGATCGAAACCTTTGAATTCAGTGCATCTGAACTCAACTTCGGCAAGGATGGCCGTCAAGCCAAACCCGTGATTAAGAATGTCGGCGCACCGAAGTTCCAAAATCCCGACGGCCCGGAGACCTGGACTGGCCGCGGCAAGCGTCCTGCCTGGTACATCAAAGCCAAGGAAGCCGGTTTTACCGATGAGGACATGTTCATTCAGCCGGCCGCTGCAGACACGGAAGCACAGCAGGCTTGATCGCAAAGCCAATGCCAATAGAAGATTGCTGACAGCCATTCCTCAAACAGAGATTCATTCATGTGTCAGGACGCCCTTCTTGCTGTCTCTTATACACATCTCCGAGCCCACGAGACGGAGCTACATCT
>OWJH01000331.1_pt1 | contig 21251 bp, 16 predicted proteins | sample 1732621 | NCBI WGS metagenome assembly OWJH01 (sample SAMN05065735, study PRJEB22554) | human gut metagenome | biome: ENVO:2100002; feature: ENVO:00000062; material: ENVO:00002003 | host: Homo sapiens | place: USA
AGAAAATCCGCCCCGGGTCCTGAAAAATTAGGGATCAGTTATCCGGGAGTTCCGGCAGACTGCCTGAGCGGAAGTTCTTCGGCGCACAGCTGCTCCCGAAGGCTTCCGCTTTTTTGTGAGCAAAGCTCTAGTGCATATTCCAAATGCCCAAATGCAAAAAATCCCGCGGGCCGCATGACCTGCAGGATCTTTTGGAAAGGATGGGGTGGGAGATGGGACTCGAACCCACGACAACCGGAATCACAATCCGGGACTCTACCAACTGAGCTACACCCACCGTTCGAATTTTTGCGCTCACATTACTGTGAGAAAAGAGATTTTACGGAAACCCGCCGTTTTGTCAAGTAGCAAAAACCAGTTTCAGGCGGCCTCATCCTCAAGAGAACCGGCTCGAGCACTGCTCACCGGTTCGTTCATTTCACTGCTGCGGGAGCTTTTGGAGCACCGGCGGAGCAAACCGATTGTTCTCGAGCACTGGAAGCGCACGCCGAGAGGCTTCGACCTTGCACGGATCCAGATCAACCATGAGCAGTTGCTCGTCAATCCCGCACTGTGCAATAACCACACCCATCGGATCGACCACTTTGGAGGATCCTACCGTTGCCGGCCCGCATTCGCTCACGCCAATGAGATAGCAGGTATTTTCAAGCGCACGCGCCCGCAGACAGAGATCCCACTGCATTTCCTTCAAAGCCCCCTTAACCCAGGCGGCTGAAACGACGAGCAGCGTTGCACCGGCACACGCCAATGCCCGCGTCATTTCCGGAAAACGAACGTCATAACAAGTAAGAAATCCAACTTTAAATGACCCTATCTGAAGCACTGGCGGCAGGACATTGCCCGGGGCGGCATAGCTGCTTTCTTTACCGCGAAAAGCGTCATATAAATGAATTTTCTGATATGTCAGCCGCAACTCACCGTTCTGAATGACCAGCAAATCGTTGGCATAGCGCGACTCGTTTGGAATTTTTGCCTGCACAGTACAAACCACTGTCACGCGACGGCCGCGCGTTGCTTCGCGCAGTCCGCTCACAAAAGGGCCGTCGAGCGGTTCAGCCTGTTTTTGGCCCCAATCGGGCATGCCCAGCTTTCTCGCAATGATGCACTCTGGGAGCACGAGCAGATCGGCGCCTGCAGTTTCCGAGCGTTCAATAAATGACCGTGCAGCGGCGAGATTCTCTGTGCTCGTTTTTTTAACAAAGAATTGTCCGAGCGCTGCGCGCAATGTCTGCTGTGGGGTATTGACGATCAATTCAATGTTCTCCTTGGGGCTGCCATCGGCAGCAAAGATATGCCTTCTGAGGATGCACCCAAAATCCTATCCATCAAAGCGTACGCAAATATTTTCTATCGAGGAGCGCAGCGTTGATCCTAAACAAACCCCCAGTCTTTTGCGGTCGATCATAAATAGACAGCACCTTCGAAAATTGATTGATTTTATTGGATATTTTTTAGACTATCTCGCCCCCAATTCATGGATTAAGGAGCCGTCCGATATGACCACAGAAACTCTAAAATTTCGCCTTAAAGATTGGTACGCGGAACGCATGCGCTCGGTCCCCATTCATTGCCGAGCGAGCTGATCACCGACGGCAATTTAAAAAAGACAAGAGGAGAAAACTTACATGGCACTGCAGAAATATGAGTTCGCCTACGGCCGCGGCACTCAATCGTTTGAATACGACGACGCCGACGTTCTGAAAGTCGTACGCACGGAGCCTCAGCCCGTACTCGAAGACGTCAAAGGGCATCTGCTCGACATGCTCGAGCACCCCATCGAACTGCCGCCGCTCAGCGAGATTGTGAAGCCCGGCGACACCGTCGCCTTCATCTGCAATGATCCGACCCGCGTTGCCAACAGCTTTGTGTTCATGCCGATCCTCGTCAATGAACTCAATCGCCTCGGCGTGCCCGACGCCAATATGCGCATCGTCTTCGCGCTGGGCACGCACCGGGCGATGACGCATGAAGAGATGGTTGAACAGGTCGGTGAAGAGGTTGCCGGCCGCCTGCCGATGTTCAACAGCATCGCCACCAATGCGGATGACTTCCAATACTTCGGCAAGACGACGCTCGGCACGCCGGTCTGGATCAATAAGCTCCTTTGTGACGTTGATCATGTGTTCCTCACGGGCACAATCGTCCACCACTATTTCTCCGGTTACGGCGGCGGCCGCAAAGCCGTGCTGCCGGGCTGTGCTGCCATGGAAACGGTTCGCATGAACCACAGCCACATGCTGTCAGACAAGGCCGGCCTCGGACTGATGGAAGGCAACCCCTGCTACGACGACCAGATGGAAGGGGTAGCCCTCTTTGCCAAGGGACGCTCGCTTTTCCTCCTGAACGCCATTCTTAACGCTGAGCACCAGTTCCTGCGGATCTTCACCGGCGACTACGTCAAAGCTCATAAAGAAGCCTGTAAGTTCGTCGATGAGGTATACGGGAGCAAGATTCCGCGTGAAGCCGATCTCGTCATCGCTTCCTGCGGCGGCTGGCCCAAAGACATCAACGTCTATCAGATGCAAAAGACCATGGACAATGCCGCCTGCGCCGTTAAGAAGGGCGGTGTGGTCATTCTTCTGGCCGAATGTGTTGAGGGATCGGGTTCAGCGAAACTCGAAGAAACCTTCAATCGCCTGTCGACGCCGGCAGCCATTAAGCACGAGCTTGAAGAAAACTTCCAGATCGGCGCAAACAAAGCTTTCGCCATTACGCGGCCGCAGCAAAAGGCGAAGTTCATTCTGGTGACGAAACTCAACCGCAGCCTTGCCAAGAGCATGCACTTTACGGCAGCCGTGGACACGGTGGACGAAGCCCTGAAACTCGCTCACGAGCTGCTCGGCGAGCACCCCGCCACCATTTTGATGCCGGAAGGTTCGCTCACCGTGCCTCGCGTTGCCGAATAAATGTTCGGCGCTCTGCCTAGTGAGTGACATAGCGCTGTGACTGCACTCACAGCACCCAGCGAAATGACTGAGCAATCCCGCTCGACTCCGCTCAGCTGCGAAGTCGAACGGGATTGAATCATTTTTTGCCATTTTCGGATCTGCAGTTCCAACTCCGAGAGTTTTAGCATTTCCTTTCCATCACCAAACCGCGGCTCGATCCCGGCCGCACCGCAGCCATGACTCCGTCAGCACCCGTGAACTTCTTCACTATCCCCGAAATTGTCCGTCTCAAAACGGTACTTGAAGAAATCGCACCCGAACATGAAATCTGCGTAGCTTATTCGGGCGGCCTAGACAGTCGTTTCCTCTCCTTTTGCGCAAAGAAGCTCGGCTTTCGCGTGAACCTCCTTCACATCATCGGACCGCAGATTGCGCCGGATGAAACGGCTGACGCCCTGAAGGATGCGGAGGACCTTGGATTGGAACCCATTCTTGTGCCGGCAGCTTCGCTCACGCTTCCAGAACTTGCCCGCGCAGGCGTCAACCGCTGCTATGTCTGCAAAACGCATCTCTTCACAGAACTCATCGACATTGCCCGCAAATCCGGCTGCCTAGGCCCCATCTGCGACGGCACGAATACGTCGGACCTCTCCGTCTATCGTCCCGGCATCAAAGCCCTCCGTGAACTCAAAGTGGAATCGCCTTTGGTCAAGGCCGGCATCAGCAAACCCCGTATTCGCGAAATCGGCAGGATCGTCGGATTTCCGCACCCTGAACAAGCTGCCCGCCCCTGCCTGCTGACCCGCTTCCCTTATGGCGCAACGCCGCAAAGCAGCCAGCTTGAAGCGATTGCCGATGCTGAACTTCTCGTTGCCCAGGATCCGGTTGGCCGAAACCTCCGCTTCCGGATCCGCATGCCCAAAACTGGCGATACCAGGCTTCACATTGAACGGGCTTCACTCGAAAAAACGCCTCACGCAGAAATGGAGCTCGAACGTATTGCAGCGATTCTGCGCAAGCAGTTTGGCCAAAAGCTCCCCGGTCTTCGCGTAGAAGTACTCGAAAAGCTCTCCGGCTACTACGATCGGCTGCAGCAGCCCGAAGGCATCGAAAACTGATGCTGCATCTCATCGCTGCCCCCAGATAGACAACTTCGCATGCAGACAGTCTCCGAAACCTTTGCCGGCACCATCACCGTCCATCGGCAGATGCGTCTTGCGCTGCCGCGCATGGCAATGTCGCTCCTCATCATGAGCTACCTCGTGGCCGACGGCGTGCTGATTTCACGTTTCGTCGGCACCACTGCGCTTTCAGCACTCTCGATGAGTTATCCGCTCACAGCACTGCTGATCGCCGCGGGCTTCATGATCGCTGCCGGCGGCGGGGCGGTAGCGGCTCGTGCTTTGGGCGCCCAAAAGCATGAAGAAGCATTAAGAGCGTTTTCGACGGCTCTTACAACCAATGTCATGCTCGGATTAACGCTAGGGCTGCTGGCCTGGTTCGGACTAGACTGGGTTTTCGAACTGCTTGGCATCTCACCCGAGCAGACTGAATTTGCCCGCGACTATCAGCGCGTGCTGCTCCCAGCGACACCGCTGTTCCTCGCAGCCGTGACCTTTGAAGTCTTCTACACCACTGCCGGCCGCCCCAAAGCCGGACTTGCAGCTTCCGCAGCGAGCGGCATTACCAACGTGGTCTTTGACATTCTCTTCATGGGACCTTTGGACATGGGCATGACGGGGGCTGCCTGGGCCACGGCGTTCTCATGGTTGATCGGCGCCGCCTGCGGGCTCTGGTACTTTATGCGGGAAAAGTCCCCGCTCAAGCTCGAGCTGCACCTTCCCGACCTGAAGCTGCTGCGAACGGCAGCCGGCAATGGTCTTCAGGAGTTCGTTTCCAATCTTTCCTACGTGGTTGCCATTTGGCTCTACAACCGTGTTTTCATCAGTCATTTGGGTACGGCTGGCGTAGCAGCACTCACAATGTGCAGCTTTACCGTTTATACCTTCAACTGTGTTTTCCACGGCTTCTGTGCAGCCTCGTCGCCCATTCTCGGCTTCAAAGTCGGTGCGAAAGAGCCGCATCAAGTTCGCCGTGTCTTTCTTCAAAGTTATGCGCTTGCGGGCCTTCTTTCTCTGGCGTCCTATCTGCTCACGCTTCCCTTTGCCCGCAGCGTGCTGGGATTCTTTTCCAATGAAGGCGGCGAAGCGTTCGAATTGGCAGTGGAGTCATTCCCCATCTATTCACTCATGATCCTAATGCTCTGCTCCAATATGCTCTCAAGCAGTTTCTTCGCTGCAGCGGGAGACGGCCGAAGCGCTGCCATTCTCGCGTTTGCCAGAACGCTTATTTTTCCGTGCATCGGCATTCTCATCCTGCCGGAACTCTTCGGCACCGCGGGTCTTTGGATGGCGTCACCCGCCACTGAAGCGGCTGCGCTGCTGTTGAGCTCTGTGATGTTCTTCCTCAGCCGGCGAAAATTTGGCTTGGGCAGGATTTAAACGCCCCGCGTTGTCACAAAAGATTCACTTCAGTGAAATCGCTTCGTTACCTTCGGCTGAGAGAATGCTCCGTGTCGACGAAGACAACGAAATGCCGCGGTCGGAGAGTGCCTCCGGACAGAGCTGGTCTTTCGTCGAAACCTGTACCTTTTCAAGCGGGAGTTCGCACAGCGTCTTCCGCTTTTGTTTTTATTCACTCATGCTTTAAGCATGATTTCGGATCAAACTGCCATTCTCCAATTGGGGTAAAGGACGCCCGCGTACGCTGCCCGGGCGCACCGCTCTCAAACAAACAGAGCGCCGAAGCGCCCTGTCTGTGTGAAATTTTCAGTTAGTTCCCGAAGCAAAGTTCAGAAAGAGTCATCAGAAAATTATTTTTGGGGATTAAAAGCCTTCTGCACATCGAACGGCCAAGCCTGATAGCCCATGGTATTTTCAAAACGCATCAGCACTGCAGGATCGGCTGAACCGAACTTGTACTCAGCCAGATAAGGATGCGGCTTGATCGGCCCCTTCATCCCGCCGGAAGGACCGGAGAGACCGGAGGTTGAGTAATAAACAACAAAGGAATCCTTATCATCCATATACCGCGCAAGACCCGTGACCGGCGAATAATAGGCGTGACCTTCCTTGCGGCCTACCTCATAGACCTGCTCAACCGTCATTTTCTTCTGGTCAATCTTGTACATGACGCCGCGGGTAAACTTTTCGTCAGCCAATGCCGGCTGCTCCATGCCGCGGGCGTCGCCATTGTCAAAAGCAGAGACGTAGATCACGTCACCCGAGGATTTCGAATCGACGCGCCAGGCAGTGTGCTGCGTCCAAGTCCAGTCAAACCCGCCTTCGCATTTGGAGTCTTCGCACTTAATCGCCTTCCCGTTTTGATCAACAGGCTGAAGCACTTTCTTTGCAAAGTCGCCCTTCCACCCTTCGGGTGCAGAGAGGATCCACTTAACCTTCTTATCGCGGCCGATTTTGATAATCGCGGACTGATGGCGGGAACTGATGATGATCGAGTCATCGGTCGGATCGTAGTCAACCGAATTGACGTGCGCCCAGTTGCGGCCTGCGCCAACGCCGGCAATATCACCGAAACGGTCGTTTTTATCCATTGCAGCGAGTTCGTCGGCCGAAAGGGTCTTGCCGGCCTGAGAGGCATCGATGTTGAGGCAGACAGCCCCCTGATCGAGCGCCTTGATCACATTATCGCGATACGGATCAAGGATCTCAAAGAGACGGAATTCATCAACAACGCGGCCATCTTGATCCACTTCAGCAATCACATCGCGGACGGTGTGAACACGCTTGCCGTCAAGTCGCCGGTGGTCAGCAGCCGAAACGCGCAGGAAAATATGACCGTTTTGCGCTGCATCAAGACCATGAGAGTAATCAGCGTAGCCCATCGGCAGGCGGCGGTTGAAGATTTCTCGGCCCGTCATATCGTACTTGGCATAGCGCTGACCGTACCCGAAGAGGAGTCCGCCGTCAGCCGTCTGCTCAAAGCCCATCATGATGCCGGCTTTATAAGGCTGATCCGGATCGTACATTTCGACATCAGGGTTGAGGTACCAGCGCACCGTACCCGTCGAGTCAACAATCGCGTTTTCCGGTCCGAATGCCCATTCAAGCGCTCCGCCCATCGGATTGTTCCAGACGACTCGGGAAGCGTCCGGCGGGGTCGGAATGAGGTTGTTGATGAAGTAGAGACGGTCCTTAAAGGCCGGATCCATCTTCAGCACCTTCACGTTGAAGGTGGTATGAGTCTGTCCGGGCGTACCGTTTGAACGGAGGAAAACTGGAGCAGCATACAGCTGATAGCGATCGGAGAAGTGTTCGGTTTTGCCGTTGAATACGCGGTCATATTCGACTTCAACCGTGTTGAGCCAGTCCGGATAAAGACCAAAAACGGGAATACCGCCTGCAGTGCGAACATTTTCATCAGACACCGAATAGCGAATTTCCTGACCGTTCTGCTTTGGGACGATCCGCACAGAAGCGTTTTTCACGACATAGCCGCCGCTGCGGATAACGGCTGTCAGCGGAGCAATGCGGTAGGGATTGACCATGACTTCGCCGATATTGCCCTGCGCCATGTAGGCAACTTTGGGACCGGACGCTCCGCCGGCCGCCATGGCGGGAAAGGCAAACGTCGCAGAAAGAAGTGCGGCACCCACGAGCACGGCTGCACGAGTGGGATGGAAGTTCAGCTTCATCTTGATTTCTCCGAACTCTTCAGAACATGAAGAGAGGTAATTGCAAAACGGTAGTAATCATGAAGAAGTAGATTCATCTAGACCATTAGATTTAATCCTAGATAAAATTAAACAGCTTCGAAAATGACGTTTAAAAAATTAAAATATGTCGAGTCCAGAGCTTAATCATTCACTCATCCGCCTGCTCATCACGCTCTACCGCACAGGCTCGCTTCGCGCTGCTGCAGAAGCTTTGCGGATCAGCACGCCATCGGCGAGTTACGTGCTCTCTCATGCGCGTGATCTTTTTGGCGACCCGCTTTTTCGCCGCACAAACACGGGTATGGCACCAACCACCCGCATGGCCGAACTCATGCCGGAGCTTGAAGCGCTTGCCGCCGGTATGGACAGAGTGCTCGCCGGCGACGTAAAGATCTTCTCCCCAGCACTTTCGCAGATGCGTTTTCGCATCGCATGCTTTGATAATTTCATTCCATTGATGCTCGGACCGGCCGTGCGGCGTATCCGAGAAGCGGCGCCCAACTTAAAAATGGAGCTGACTCCGCAGACCGAAGGCGTTATTGAAGACATGCGGCGGGGACACCTGGACTTCTGTCTGCGCGCCAATGCGACGCTTCCGAGCGACTTTCATTCTCTGGTTGCGGCACGGTCGAATTTCGCCGTACTCGCCGCACGCGAACACCCTTTGGTGCGGCGAGCGATGAGCGGAGAACAAATCACCCGCGCGGATTTAGCTCCGTTTGCTCAGCTGCAAATTCGAGTTCCGCTTCAGAGCAAAGGCGTAACTCGTCCGCTTTCTTTTGAAAAGGACGAGGATTCGGTGAAGGTTTTTCTTTCGACGCAGAGTTTTCTCGGCCCGCCCCTGCTGCTCCCAGGCACCGATCTCTTATTGGTGCTGCCGCGTCCGACTGCGGCCTTCTGGGCAAACTTTGCCCCGTCGCTGGCTATGTTTGATGTTGCAGAGTTTTCCGAAACGCCTTTCACTGCTCGTTTTTTCTGGCATGAACGCGTTGATGCCAGCCCGCAGCATCAATGGCTGCGAGGTATTTTTGCCCAAGCGGCCGATAATCAATAAAAGCACTGTTTTAATAAAGAAGCCAGATCCTCTACATTTCAAAAAATAAAGCGCACCCTCGAATATTTCAAAGGTGCGCTTTTCATCAAATATGGAATAAATGGACAGCAATCCTTGGCATCAGCTTTGCAGCTTGAATTGAATCGGGAAACGAAGTCGAACCGTACCTTTTGGCCGGCTCCAATTCGATTCAGCATCTGCCACAGCCCGCATTGCGGCCTTATCCAAAAGCGGATGTCCTGCCGACTTGAAAATCTTCAGTTCAGTCAGTTTGCCGTTTGAATCGACAATGAACTGCACTACCGCAGTGCCTTCAATGTGAAACATTCGAGCCTTTCTCGGGTAATGCAGAGCAGATTCAACCGCACGCTTCACCTCTGCCAGGAACGGATCGGTTGTCTGTCCATAAACAAGCTCTGAAATACCCTCCTGACCAGCCGACACAGGTGCTCCGGCCGACTGAACCGGAGCCGGACCGGCAGGAGCCGCGGGCGCGGCGGCCGGCTTCACCTCAGGTCCTTTGACAGTCGCCTGAGCAGCTTTTACCGGCTTAGGCGCTTCCGTCTTCTTAACCGCCTTCTTCACGGGTTTAGGCTTTTCGACCGGCTTTTCAACCGGTTTAGGTTCCGGTTTGGGCTCGGGTTTAGGCTCAGGCTTAGGTTCGGGTTTAGGCTCCGGCGGGGGCGGCGGCGGTTCAGGAACGGGAGCAGGCTCTGGCTCAGGCTCAGGTTCTGGAATGGGTTCGGGCTCAGGCTCTGGAATGGGCTCAGGTTCAGGTTCAGGTACGGGATCAGGCTGAACTTCTGGCTCGGGTTCAACAGCGGGCTCCGGTTCAGGCTCCGGGGGCGGCGCTTCCTCCGCCGGCTCTGGAGCGGTTGCCGGCGTGGGCTCCGGCGCCTCTTCAGCTGCCGCAGAACCGCCGGAAAATTGAGCAAAAGAAAGCGATACAGCGGCCATCTGTCCCGCCGGCGTATAGGTGAGCGCAGGCGCAGCCCAAAACACTCCCCAAAGAATGGGCAGGTACACACAGGCAGCAAGCACGAACGACAGAGCGGAGCGTTCAGCGTCCTTCCTTCTCTGTGGCGATGCGGAAGTTTTCATGATTGTTCGCTTTGAAGAGATCAATGACCTGAATAAAGTGGTCGAAGGTTGAGTCCTTGTCTACTCTCAGGAGTACAGGCTGCTCACGCGAAAGATTCGCTATCGCCTGAGCCAATTCTTCAAAAGAGAGCTTTTGACTGTCGAGGAAAAAATCTCCCATGGCATCCACCTGAACGATTCGTTGTTCAGGGGCCTCTTTGGGCACATCCGCGGTCTTAGACTTCGGCAGGTTGATCTGAATTTCACCCTTGGCAATGAAGGTGGAAATAGAAAGAACCATTGCCAGAAGAACGAGCATGATGTCGATGAAGGGAACAATGTTTAGGGGCTCCTTCTTCGGAATCTCAATCATGATCATGCCCCCTTGCGTTCAGTCCAGCGGGTGCTCAGCACATTGATGCGGCGCTGCAGCCCGTTATAAAAGATGAGCGTCGGGATAGCGACCGTGAGGCCCAAGGCCGTCGCCTTCAGAGCCAATGAAAGGCCCGTCATGATGTCCGAAGCATTGATGTTCCCGGACTGGCCCATGTCATAAAACGTAATCATGATGCCGATGACCGTGCCCAGAAGACCGACATACGGTGCGTTGGAATAAATGATGTAAAGGGTCGTGAGGTTGTTCGTCAGCGCCGCATCGTACTCATCCTTAGTGGGGTAGTCCGACGGATTCACTTTCCTTAGGAACATCACACGTTCAATCGTGAGCCAGATCGAGACAAAGCCCATCAGTCCCAAAATGAAGAAGATGGCATAGTCGACTGATTCCTTGAGAAATTCCATTTAAGTTGTACCTCTTAATTAAGTCAGAATTGTGAATCCTTAAAACGGCAAATCTCGGTGCATTTTCAGCGAGCTGAAATAATGCACCGAGTTTTAACGACAGGACAAAATGTCCTGATAATTTAAGTTAAGGATGTCGGTTAGAAAGAATAGGCATAAGAGAACCAGAAATTACGGCCGTCGATATATTCCTTATAGGCATTGGCATAACTGCCCGCAGTTACCGAAGGAACCCATTCGAGGCCCGTGTCAAAAATATTGTTGACAGCCACGGAGAACCGGTGCTGTTTCTTGAAGACGTATGACGCGCCAAGGTCGACTAACGTGTAGTTTTTGTACTTATCCACATTCGGCCCGCCCTTGGTGTTTTGCTGTTCGCTGTCGAACTTCGAAACGGACTTCACGTAGGCGCTGAAGTCATTCCATTCGTAGTCAATGCGAGCGGTAAGCGAATGACGGGGTAATTCATTCGGTCGCTTGCTAGGACTATTCGCCCAATCGCCGCCGCGCTTGGACCATGCTCCCTCTTTAATTTCAGCGTGTGTATAGGTGTAACCGCCCGTAAATCGGAAGCCGTGGAAGCTCGCCGTATTGAGAAGAACTTCCACCCCTTTGGCCGTCACCTTGCCGTGATTAATTTCTTTTGTGGCATCAAATTGTTTGTTATCAATGGTTTCTTTCCCAATATTCTCTTGGTCAAGCATGTTCTTGAAATCGGTATAGAACAAACCAACCGTAAGATTTGCTGCGTCAGCAAGCTTGAGGGTCGTAGAGAGTTCATAGCTCCAGCTCTCTTCAGGCTTGAGATCGGGATTGCCGTAATTGACCGTATTGCTCTTACCGCTCGAATAGTTGTAAATACCGTCCGTCAGCTTCTTAACCTGCGGGGTTTTATAACCGTTGGCTACGCCGCCTTTGAAACTGATGAATTGGGCGGGCTTATAAACCAAGTAGGCACGAGGAGAAAGGTGAGCCCCGAAGATGTCGCTCCAGTGCACGCGGCCGCCGAGCGTAGCGATCCACTCATCATTGATAAAGTATTCGCCTTCCATGAAGCCTGCGAACGTCGTCTGATCGAGCGTTTTGCCTGCTAAAGCTGTATGGCTGTTAGCTTCAGCATCTTCAAAGGTCTCATAATTGGCCTCAAGGCCGCTTGAGAGCATGATGCTGCCGGCGCTGCCCAATTCAATTGGAGAAACGAGCTTCGTAGCCGCCGTCCATGTGCGGCTCGACATCATGGGGCTGCCCGTTTTAGTCGTCCAGGGCCCATTGCCATCATTTGAACTCGTTAAGGTCTTTACCTGTTCGAGCGCGTTGTATTGGACATAAGATTCCAGCGTGCCGATATCGTAGACGCCCTTATGACCTACTACGCCGTTGTATTTATTCCACCAACGATACGTTTGAACAGAATTACCGCTGGTGTTCATCGCGCCGCCCTTGTAGCGGGTGAAATCCAAATCTGCATAAACATCATTGGAATCATTGATCGTTAGATTGAGGCGGCCGCCGATGTTGCCGGTAAACCCATCCGTGGGTGAATGCGCTGCATAGGGGTTTTTACCTGCCGTTGCATTCGGTTTTCTTAGGTGAGATGCTTCGCGTTCAAGATAACGGCCGCGGAGCAAGAGTGACGCAACATTTTCTTTAAGCGGAATACCGAGATAAACACCCGTCCCCCAGCGATTGCCATAGTCATCGTCGTTTTGGAACTGTGTACGATCAATGGAGATCGTTCCGGTGAACTGGTCGACATGCTTCTTGGTAATGATGTTCACCACGCCGCCGACAGCATCTGAACCATAGATGGTCGAGGCCGGACCGCGGATCACTTCAATGCGTTCAATAGCCCCCACGGGCGGCATAAAGATACGCCCGGGGTCAAACCCATTGTTGACCATGCTTTCAGAAGTATTCTGACGACGGCCGTCAACCAGGATCATGGTGTAGTTGGACCCGAACCCGCGGATAGAGATATCCGCTGCGCCCATCTTGTTCTGAGAGATATCAACGCCCGGAACATCACCAACGGCACTGCCGATATCGGTGATGGGTTTTGAGGCGAGTTCTTTCTCGGTGATGACGGAAACGCTTGCTGGCGCTTCAGAGGTGTCCTGCGCATAGCCGGCAGCAGAAACGACGGATGTATCAAGCGTCGTATAGGCAGTCTGACCGCCGTCGTCTGCATAGGCTGCGGATACAGCAGCGGCAAGCGGGAGCAGGATGAGGGAAGTGCGTCGGTAAATCATGGGTTGATTCTGTAGTTGGCGGCCTGGCCCGAAGCGGCCGCGGTTTGCGGAACTGCGGTCGAAAGAGTTTTCACTTCTGCGGCCACACGCCGCATACTACAGAACACAATCGAGAATCATTTTTATTAGCATTCTAATATCACTACTAAACAGAAATGATTATCTATATCAAAATTTATGCTTGGTTTACATTGATTTGCAGGTTCGAACCCGAGTAAATGCGGGTTCACCGCCGTATTTCATCTTTACGAAGGTATAGACCGCGGGAAAGCTGAAAAGTCTGAGCATTTTGAATTTGCTGAGTTTTTACTGAGGCCCTTCGTAAATGAATGTAACTCAACGTAACAAAAGCACATAATTTCGTTTACGTGAAGCATTTGCCATTCATGTTTATCAGAGCCTTGCCACACAAACCGCCCGGATGTCTCTATAGGCATCCGAGACGGTTTGCTGACTCAGAAGACTGCTGTGGGTTAGCGGCAATCAGAAGGTATACGTGTACCCCAGCCAAACATTGCGGCCATCAAAGAACTCACGATAGAGATTGCTGCCGTCAGCGCCATACTCAAGGCCTTTGTCAAAGATATTGTTGAGCGCGGCAGAGAAGTGATGCTGCTTCTCAAAGGTGTAGTTCACGCCGATGTCAACCTGTGTGTAGTTTTTGTATTTAGTGCTGCTGTATGTGGCCGCACCGCCGCCCCTGCCGCTCGAAATCTGTTCGCTCATCGCATCAAGCTTAGCCAACGCTTTCACAAAGACATTCAGACCGCCGTTGTCATAGTCAGCACGGGCATTGATCGAGTGCCGCGGCATGGAGTTGGGGCGCAGACCATCGTTGACACCGCCTTCGATTTCTGCATGAGTGTAGGTGTAACCCCCCTTGAAGCTCACTCCATAGAAAGCCGCAGTTTGGAAGAGCAGTTCGACCCCCTTTGCAGTGACCTTCCCGAAATTGACGTCCTGAGCGTCATAATTGCTTTCGTTAACGTAATTGATCTTTACGGTGTCAATCTTGTTTTTGAAATCCGTATAGAAAACACCCGCTGTCACCGAAGCAGCCTGACCGAGCTTCACGGTTGACGACAATTCGTAATTCCAGCTTTCTTCGGGCTTCAGATCTGGATTGCCGTACGTGTGATTGGGAACCCTGCCAACCGATACGCTGTAGGCGCCGTCCGTCAGCTGGCGAGCTTCGGGCGTACGATAACCGTTGGCCACTCCGCCCTTAATGCTGAAGGCCTCAGCAGGCTTCCACACCAAGTAGGCACGAGGCGCAAAGTGGAAGTCGAAGATGTCGCTCCAATGGACGCGGGCGCCTACCGTTGCGATCCAGTTTTCATTGATGAAGTATTCCGACTCGCCAAAGACCGCAATCTGCGTCTGATCAAGCGTCTTTCCGGTGATTTCCGTGCCTTTGTTGAAATTGTCTTTGAAGGTCGAATAATCAACGTCCAAACCGGTCTGCACAACCATGTCGCCGTAGCCGTCAAGCGACACAGGCGTCTTTAATTTGGTGGCGAACACATAGTGCTTCGAAGACATGAGCGGGTCGGAAAGCGATCCTTTCGTGGTCTTGTTGGCGGTTGCAAGCATGCTTTCACTTACGCCATTCGTTCTGGTTGCAGGACCCGTTTTCGTCTTGATCAGGTCAAGCCCCTGGAACTGGAAATAAGTAGACAAATCGCCGAAGCTGAACCGCCCGTCGTGACCGACCACAACCGCGTATTTGTCAAACCAGCGGTGTGCCTCGTACCCTGCCTGACTTGTCGACATCGTGCCGCCTTTGAAATGCGTGTAGTCAACGTCAAGATAGAGGTCGTTATCTTCGTTGGGCGAAAGGTTCAGGCGGCCGCCGATATTGCCGGTGTAGCCGTCTGAAGGAGAATGGCTCGCATAGCCGCCGCTTGGCGCGTGAAGGTTCGACTTTTCACGGTCAAAATATCGCCCGCGAAGAAGGAGCGACGCAACACCCTCTTTGAGCGGGATGCCGAGGTAAGCCCCCGCGCTCCAGCGGTCGTCCCAATCGCTGTCGGTGAACTGCGTGCGGTCAATCGACAGTGACCCCGTGAACTCGTTGACATGCTTTTTCATGATGATGTTCACCGCGCCGCCGATGCCGTCGGAGCCGTAAATCGTCGAAGCAGGGCCGCGCATCACTTCAACGCGTTCCACTGCCCCGGGCGGCGGCATGAAGATGCCGCCCGCTTCAAAGCCGTTCAAGCTGTTCATGGCAGAGTCCGAGTTCTGTCGGCGCCCGTCGACCATGAGCAGCGTATAGTCCGAAGAGAACCCGCGGATATAAATCTGCGAAGTGCCCATCTTGGTAGTCGTGATGTCTACACCGGGCACATCGCTGACAGCCGTGCCGATATCGCCGATCGGCTTTGTCATCAGTTCCTTGGAATCGATGACGGTGATGGAGGCCGGCGCTTCCCGCGTGTCCTGCGCATAGCCGGAAGCTGAAACAACGGAAGTGTCGAGTGTGGTGTAGCCGTCGTCGGCCGCCCAAGCGGCTGAAACGGCAAGTGCAAGCGGAAGCGCTGCCAAAAACTTGTGGTGCTGCATGATTGTGAGAAAAACGGTCAAAACAACCGTCTTGAGGATTGAGGAAATGGTCATTAAGGAACCGCACGCCGTCCATTGAGGCGGGATTCGACTGGATGAATCGCAGTCTATTGGCGGTCAATGCGAATAATTCTCACCATCACTTTGCATAAACAAGTTTCTTTACAAAGTAAATTTCATAAATTTTCAATGACTTATTATCACTCTAACGTCAAAATTTGACGGATATGATTTGCAGATTTTTTCTATCGCAAACACCGCATATTTCTTATTAATCAATATCTGCTTGAGCAGCCAGAACACCGTTGGTTAAGACCGACACGCTCTGCTTTATTTGTTTACAGGCAGGGTGTTGGACCGTTTACGTCTTGGAACCCCTGCTCTTTCAGCGAATCCTGACGGAACCCATTGGGGACTTACGGCCAAAGCACTAAGCATTAAAGAAATGCAAAGATGGGGATCACGCTAAAAATGGACAGCCGTTTCTAAGATGCTTGTTTATCCGCAGGATAGGTGAACTACTGTTACGGCCGCCTCGTCTGAAGCATTTGCAGAGTATTCAATCATCTATCGGATATTTTTAACTTTTATCCGTTGTTTACTCGTGCGGTCCGTTACGTAAAGATATGTAAGCCGTGAGCAAGGTTATGTATCGAGAAGCGTTCTCATTTACCTTTGGGTTCGGTACAGTTTTGCTTCTGTTTGCGCTCAAACACATCACCCGCGACGACTTCCGGTCACTGCGGCACGTTTGTCTCTATGACCCGATCTACCTGCATCCTTCTTGTGCTGCTCACGCTGATGAGCGTTCTTTCGCTCTTCGTGGGCGCCGCTGACATCACGCCTGCTGACGTGCTCTCGGGCGATATTGAATCGCTCGAGCTCATGCTGATTTCCCGCTTGCCCAGACTTCTGGCCATTCTCTGCACCGGCATGGGCATGAGCATTGCGGGCCTCATCATGCAGCAGCTCTGCGCCAATAAATTCGTGTCGCCCACGACGGGGGCGACCATCTCTTCGGCTCAGTTCGGCATTCTCATTGCGCTGCTCTTTTTCCCCGATTCAACCCTTTGGTCGCGTGCGCTTTTTGCTTTTGCTGCCGCGATTCTCGGCACTTGGACGTTCGTTTGGTTCATTCTGCGCATGCCGATGAAAGATCCTGTGATGGTTCCGCTCGTCGGCATCATGTTCGGCAACGTGATCGGCGGCGTGACGAATTTTCTCGCCTACCGCTTCGACATGACCCAAGCGCTCTCCACCTGGCTTGTGGGACATTTTTCGCTCGTGCTCCGCGGCAACTTTGAGCTGGTCTATCTGGTCCTCCCGCTCATTGTGCTGGCCTGGATTTTTGCCAAGCACTTCAACATCGTCGGCATGGGCCGCGATTTTTCGAAGAACCTCGGCGTTAACTACACGCTCGTCCTTTTCAGCGGTCTCACTATTGCCGCGATGATCACCGCCGCAATTGTTTCCGTCGTAGGGTCCATTTCCTACATCGGCCTCATCGTCCCGAACCTCATCGCGATCTTCAAGGGCGACGATCTGCGCTCCACTCTGGCTGACACAGCGCTTTTCGGCGCGCTCTTTGTCCTCTGCTGCGACGTCATCGGACGCCTGGTGATCGCCCCCTATGAACTGCCGATTGAACTCATCATCGGCACGATCGGCAGTCTTCTCTTCATCGCGCTCATCTTCTACAGACTCCGTTTTGGGCGCATGTCGCTCGACAAAAAGCAGCTTCTCAGACTCTTTGGTCTTGACCGCCGCACACCTGCCTGCGGAGGCGCCAAATGACTTCCGACACCTTCACCGCCAACCCGCTCAAAGCTGCCAGTTCGAGTGAAGCTGCCGCAGCAGCCTCGTCACTCAAAATCCAGCGCTCCCGCCGTCGGCGCATGCTTACCCGTCTGGGCTGCCTCATCGGTCTCGTGGTTCTATTTGCCGCGCTCTACCAATTTGCCTTCGTGAACCCGAAGTTTTTCAGCTATGCCATGAGCATCCGTCTGCCGCGCCTGATTGTGCTGCTGACGGCCGGCACGGCCATTTCTGCGGCAGCCATCATTTTCCAAACGATCATCCGCAACAACATTGTCACGCCGTGCCTTCTCGGCATGAACTCCCTCTACCTGCTCATCCATACCGGCGTGGTGTTCTTCCTGGGATCCGGGAGCGAATTCGCCACTAACCCGGTCTATGCCTTCGCGGTCGACATCATCGTGATGGGGACGGCGGCGAGCTTCATCTACTACTCGATCTTTCAAAAGACCGGCGGAAATGTTTTGTACGTGCTGCTGATCGGCACAGTGCTCACGACATTCTTCTCGAGCATGCAGAACTCGCTCACCCGCATCATGGATCCGAATGAATACGATGCGCTCCTCAATTCGCTCGTGGCGAGCTTTACCAACGTGAATGCTGCCTGCATTATTCCGGGCATTGTGCTGCTTGCCCTGCTCGCCTGGTGGCTGCGCCGTGATCTGTCCATCCTCGATGTCATCAGTCTCGGCCGGGAGCAAGCCATCAGCCTCGGCGTTGACTATGAAACGACGCTGCGCCGTCTGATGGTGGGGGTTGCGCTCTGCATCGCCGTTGCAACGGCTCTGGTGGGACCGCTCTCCTTTCTGGGCCTCATCACGGCCAATGTCGCTCGGCAGATGTTCACCACCTACCGCCACACCTATCTGATTGCCGGAGCCTCCCTCGTCGGCATGCTCGTGCTCGCCGCCGGACAGTTCATTGTTGAACACGTGATGGTCTACAGCGTGCCGGTGAGCGTCTTCGTAACGATTGGCGGCGGCATTTACTTCCTCTATTTGATCCTCACGCAGAAGTGACCGAGTCCTTTTGCACCGTATTGAATTCTTCTCCATGCTCAGCATCAAGAACCTCACGAAGACCTACGAAGACGCAGCCGTGGTCGACGACGTTACGATCGATCTTCCTCCGGGCAAGGTGATCTCACTCATCGGTCCGAACGGCGCGGGCAAATCAACCGTTCTCGGCATGATCTCCCGCCTGATTGCCCGCACGGCCGGAATCGTGGAATTTAAAGGCCGCGATATTACGCATTGGGAAAGCCGTGAACTCGCCAAGCATTTGGCCATTCTGACGCAGGCCAACTTCGTGCAGATGAAGCTCACCGTGCGCGAACTCGTCGCTTTCGGGCGTTTCCCGCATTCCGGGTCTGCGCTCTCGGCCGACGATTGGACCAAGGTCGATCAGGCCATCCACTACATGGAGCTCGAAGCCTTTGCCGACCGCTTTATTGACGAAATGTCGGGCGGCCAGCGCCAGCGCGCCTTCATTGCAATGGTGCTCGCTCAGGACACTGAGTATGTGCTGCTCGACGAACCCACCAACAATCTCGACATCTATCACGCCACGCAGATGATGAAGCTCGTCCGGCGCCTTTGCGATGAGCTGGGCAAGACCGTGATTCTGGTGCTTCACGAAATCAATCTCGCAGCGTTTTATTCCGACGTGATCTGCGCATTCAAGGATGGCCGGATCGCCGCGCAGGGAACCGTTGACGAAGTGATGACGCCCGAAAACCTCAAGCGCATATACGGCGTCGACTTTGAAATTCACCGCATTGACGGCAAACCCCTCGCCATCTTCCACTGACCCCCATTCTGCTGGCCCCACTGGTGCTCCATTGCGAGCAGCCCAATCATCTCTTCTGTTTCATTTCACGCTCTTCGGGAGTTTTTTCAATGAACGCCACCCGCCGCACTGTTCTTATTGCCGGCGCTCTAAGCGCAATCACCGCGCTGAGCTTCTCTTCTGCCGTTTTCGCCGCCTCCGACCTCGTTGAGGTGCAGTCGCTCAACGCAGCCAATAAACCGATTACCGTCGCCGTTCCGAAAAATCCCCAGCGCATCGCCGTCGCCGATTTTTCCGTGCTCGACACACTCGACCATTGGGGCTTGGGCGAGCGCATCGTGGCGCTGCCCCAGACCACGGCGCTGCCCTACCTTCCGCAGTATTTCAAGAAGTCCAAGAAAGTGACCAATCTCGGCACGCTCAAGGAAATCGATCTTGAAGGCTTGATGGCTGCCGAACCCGACGTGATCTTCATTTCCGGCCGACTCGCCAAGAAGTATGACGAACTCTCGAAGATTGCCCCCGTCGTTTTCATGACCGCTGATCATGAGAAAGGCACCTTCAAAAGTTTTTCGGACAACTTAATGAACCTCGCCAAGATTTTCGGCAAGGAAGCCGCCGCTCAGGCCGACATTGATCATTTCACCGGCCGCATCGACCGCATCCGCGCCGCTTCTGCCGGGAAAACTGCCGTGGTGGGACTCGTCACCAGCGCCCACTTCAACCTCTTGGGCAACAAGGCCCGCTGCGCACTGATCGGCAACGAATTCGGCTTCCAGAACGTTGCTCAGAACGCCAATGCCAACCACGGCAACGAAGCGTCCTTCGAACTGCTCCTGAAGCTTAACCCTGACTACATCTTTGTTCTTGACCGCGACTCTGCCATTGCCCGCCCTGGCGCCAAAGTTGCTGCCGACGTGATGAACAACGAGCTTGTCGCCCGCACGAAAGCCAAAGCGGAAGGTCACATTGTCTATCTCTCTGCCGCCTCCTGGTACCTCGCCGACGGCGGCTACACCTCGATGAACCTGCAGTTCCAGGACATCGAAAAAGCACTCGGCCTTACGAAGTAATATTTTGGAAAATACCATGCAGATCTCCCGCCGTCGTCTTCTTGTCGTCGCCAGCACCGCTTCGTTCGTCGGTTTCTCTGGCTTTTCGCTCCAAGCACTTGCCGCTGAACTCACTCTCCCCTCGGTCGGCGCCGACAAGAAGTTCTCTGCCGTTCCGGTTCCTGCGGATCCCAAGCGTCTTGCCGTTCTGGAATACTCCGTCATCGAAAACCTTCAGGTACTTGGCCTGAGCGACCGCATCAAAGCGGCCGTTCAGACCCGCAATCTGCCTTGGCTCTCAGCGCTTCCTGCAGACTGCAAGCTCGTCAAAAGCGTTAAAAGCGTAGATATTGAAACGGTGAGCTCCGCCAAGCCTGACCTCATCTTCATTTCAGGCCGCATTTCACGCAATATTGATGCTTTTAAACCGATTGCTCCCACCGTCTGCCTGATCCCCAATAAGGCTGAGGGCTGGAAGAGCTTCCGCGGGAACTTCCTCGCCTTGGCGGAGGTTTTCGGTAAAAAGGCGGATGCGGAAAAACAGCTTAAACCGCTCGAAAAGCGCCTCTCAGCGCTGCGCAATAAGGCCGCAGGCGAACACATCGCCGTCATTATGATGGTGAACGGCCGCATGATGGCCGCGCCCGCCGGCGGCGCCGCTGCACACCTCGGAGCAGACTTCGGCTTCACCAACGTCAAGCCCAAGCCCGCTCAGCCCGCTGCGCCCCGCAAGGCGCCGGCTCCGGGTGAGAAACCCGCTGCGCCCACACCAGCGGAAATCGCTGCCGGCAACGCAAAGACGATCGCTGAACTGGCAGCACTGAAGCCGCACCGTATCTTTGTGCTCAATAAGGATGAAGCGATCGGCATGCCCGAACCCAATACGCTCGCGAAAGCCGTGGCCGACCAGCCTGAATGGGCAAAGCTCGATGCCGTCAAGGGCAATCGAGTTCATGAGCTCACGCATGCCGCTTGGTACCTTGCCGACGGCGGCCTCCTTTCGATGGACAAGATGCTCGCTGACGCTGAACGCGCGCTCGGTCTATAACAGCTCCTTAATTAAAAACATTAAAGCCCGCATTTGCTCAAAAGCACTGCGGGCTTTGTCGTTTCAGCCCCAAACTCCCGACGGCTAGCTCAGAACAGGGTTGATTCGAGTCAACTATAAGGTCAGTTATTTTGCTAACCCCGTAATCTTCAAGAAATTTGAAGTTGCGGGGTTTA
>OWJH01000338.1_pt1 | contig 21130 bp, 16 predicted proteins | sample 1732621 | NCBI WGS metagenome assembly OWJH01 (sample SAMN05065735, study PRJEB22554) | human gut metagenome | biome: ENVO:2100002; feature: ENVO:00000062; material: ENVO:00002003 | host: Homo sapiens | place: USA
CGGCGGTACAGACCCCATCTATTCTCAGGGCTGGTGCTTCGATTTTGCCGCCGGGCACAAGCTTTCGGTCACCGAGCTGCTCATGCGCATGGGACTGGACCCGGACGAGACGCAGCTTGCAGTGTACCGCGCCGCCATACAGACCTTTGACCGCAACATGGTGCAGCAGGAATATTATGATTCCCTGCGGGAAAGCGGCATGCTTTCCGGGATGCGCGCCGATACCCTGCGGGACAACGGGCTGGAAAACCTGACCGTGCTGCTGAAAAACGAAAATACCGTCACCCTTGTTGCCGGATACCACACTACCGCCGGCAGCGGCTGGCGGCCACTGGAGGTGGAGCTTCCGCTGACCCCCGCCGCCCCTGCCAAAACGCCGGTGCTTACCGATACCTACGGAAGCGTTTCGGTGCTGCTGGACGGCGACATCCGCACCGTTACCATCAAACACACCCCCGAGATCATCGCATGGGCAGAGGATTATGATATCCGTCTGGACGGCGATGTCACCCTGCCCATCCGCAACGCCTATAATAATTATGTAGATGTGTGCATCGGTGAGCTGGGCGCGTCCTTCCACCCTGTGGTCTACCTGCTTACCGAGGACGGTTTTGTGGAGTACGTGGATGTGCTGCACTGCCTGCTGTATGGGCAGAGCCTGCTCTGTGCCGACCCCATCTATATTGCCAACAACGGCACTGCGCTGGCGCTGCGGGACGCCGAGGTCAGCCTGCTGTGTGCAGACGGTACGGAAACAGAGCTTGCCCCCCTGACCGCTGAGTGGAACAGCCCGCAGCAGGTAGATTCCACCGGCAGCTTCAGCCTTGGGGAAGGGGAGAACTGGTGCTGGCTGGACCTGAATTCAGGCGGCGGCTGCCAGCTGGCTACCCACAACAACCGCTATTTCTATCAGGGTGCTGTTACCTATCTGGGCGCTACCCCGGACGGCACCGCGCTGGGCTTCTCTCTTGTCCGCGACACCGAAAACGGCCCGGAATGGGTTGCGTTCAGCGCTGCATTGAAGCTTGATTATAGCATTGATTGCCTGATCCTTACCCCCCTGAGCGGGCAGAACCCCTTGACGAACGAAACGGTCCCGCTGGTGCTGACCCACAGCTACGGCTGATAAACGAGCAGGAGGTGCAAGATGAAACACCTGGCACTGTGCGGCGCGCTGGCGGCTTTGCTGGCAGCGCTGCTGGCAGGCTGCGGGGCAAAGACCGCAGCCTCTGCCCGCCCGGCTGGCAGCCGGGAACTGAAATCGACCCCGCCGGATTCCATGCACGCCACCGTGATGATCACCGAGCAGTACACCCTTGAAAAGGTGGTGCAGGCAGAGAACGGCGGCACTGTCCGGCTGAACATCCATCTGCCCCGGCTGGAGTGCGACAGCGCCGATGCTGCCCACATCAACGCCGAGATCGCCCGCTACTACGAATACGATGTGCAGGAGTACGTAGACCGCCCGGAGGCAGCCGACCCGGCCGTGTGGGATTTCAGCATTGAAATGAACTGGGAAGCAAGCTGGTATGACGATTGTGTCAGCCTTGTGGTCAGCAGCAGCTACGGCGGTACCGATGCCCCCTTCTACGACGGCTGGTGCTTCGACTTTGAAAGTGGAAACCAGCTGACCGTCACCCAGATGCTGGAGCGCATGGAGGCAGACCCCGCCGCGCTGGAAGAAGCGCTGTACCGTGATGTGAAGCGCCGGGATGAGCTGGACCGTCAAGCCGCCATCGAGAGAGGACTGCTGCCCACCGGCAGCCTGAAAGAGGGAAACACCGCATGGTGGACTTCGCTGGACGAGCTGCCCTTTTCGCTGGACGGTAAGGGAAACATTTCCTTCGTGGTCCACAGGCTCAGCGCGTCCGAGGGAGAGTTTGTGAACGATGCCCCGGTCATCCCGCTGGACGCGCAGCCGCTGCCACCGGACTGGGAGTGGCAGGTGCTGGCCGAGTGGATGGCAGTCACGGCGGTGACGCAGGGGGAAAGCTATGCCCCCGCCGACCGCAACGAAAGCTGCACCCTGCGGCTGGAAAAGGCCGAAATCACCGGCATGGTGAACGCCGTCTTCATACAGGAAAAATACCACAGCCCGCAGATCCAGTCCGCCGCCGAGGTCCGCACCGGTGAACTGAATGCCGGAGCTGTGACCGGCTGGAATGGGGAAAAAAGTCAGGGCTGGAACCTGACAAGCCTCAGCGAGGACGGCAGAAGCCGCTGGATCATCTCCATGATGGAGGACGGCGCTTTGCTGATGCGCTCTACCGGCCCGAAAAAGGGCAGCACCGTGTGGTATCTGTTCCGGCGCACCAGCGCGTGGGACGACATCGGCTTCAGTGCCATTCCCCGCAGGCTGTGGGGAACATACCGCGCCGGAGACGAGACCGCAAAGGGTATCCGCTGGATGACCTTCCTGCCGGACGGCAACTGCTGTATGAGCGTGGAATGGGACGGGTGGAGCGGCATTCTGACCGGCACCGCAGAGGGAACGCAGGGCCGCACCGAGGACGGCACCGAGCTGCATTTTACATTGACCGATCAGAACGGCAAGCCGTGCGAGTTCTGGGCCATTCTGCTGAACGATGACGGCAGCCCCAGCGGCTGCAGCCTGAAATACCGCGCCGGAGAAGTGCTGTTTGACCGGGACACGCGTCCCATTTACTGGAAAAACGACTCCCCAGATCTAACCCTTGTACCGTGATCGAAACCGAACGCAATGCGATGACAAAGCGTTGTCGCTTACACCAAACAAATAACAGGAGGAAATTACTATGGGTCTTATCAAAGCAGGTATGGGCGCACTGGGCGGAACCCTTGCAGACCAGTGGAAGGAATTTTTCTACTGCGATTCTCTGGACAAGGATGTGCTGATGGTCAAGGGCCAGAAGCGCACCTCCCGCCGCAGCTCCAACAACGGCGAGGACAACATCATCACCAACGGCAGCGGCATCGCCGTGGCAGATGGACAGTGCATGCTCATCGTGGAGCAGGGCCGCGTGGTGGAGGTGTGCGCTGAGCCGGGCGAGTTCACCTTCGATGCTTCTACCGAGCCAAGCGTTTTTACCGGCAACTTCGGCGACAGTCTGGCGGAAACATTCCAGACCGTAGCCAAGCGCTTTACTTACGGCGGCGACACCGGCAAGGACCAGCGGGTGTACTACATCAACACCAAGGAGCTGGGCGAGATCCTGTACGGCACTGCCACCCCCATCCCCTTCCGGGTGGTGGTCAGCGAGGAGCGGGGCTACAAGCTCTCGGTGAACCTGCGGTGCAACGGCAGCTTCACCTGCCGCATCTGCGACCCGCTGCTGTTCTACACCAACGTGTGCAGCAACGTCTCCACCCAGTATGACGCATCCGAGATTGCACCCCGGCTGAAGAGCGAGCTGATGAACGCCCTGCAGCCCGCTCTGGCCACCCTTTCGGCCAACAAGGTGCAGTATTACGAGATCCCCGCCCACACGCTGGAGATCTCCGAGGCGCTCAACGAGCAGCTGTCCAATGTCTGGCGCAAAAAGCGCGGCATTGAAGTGTTCTCCTTCAACATCAACTCCCTGTCCATCCCGGAGGAGCAGCAGAAGAAGATCACCGAGTGGGAAGAGAACGCCATGACCACCGATCCCACCACCGCTGCCGCCCGTCTGGTGGGTGGTCAGATCGACGCCATGAAGACCGCCGCCGGCAACACCGCCGGTGCCATGACCGGCTTTATGGGCATGGGCATGGCAGCCGGTGCAGGCGGCATGGGCGGCATGAGCGCCCAGAACCTGTTCGCCATGGGCCAGCAGGCCCGTCCGGACAGCGTGGACGCGCCCCAGCAGGTCAGCCGTCCCGCACCCGCCCCGGCGGACAGCTGGCAGTGCAGCTGCGGCGCTACCGTTACCGGCAAATTCTGCCCGGAATGCGGCAGCAAAAAGCCGGAGCCGAAGCCCGCTGCGGACAGCTGGACCTGCAGCTGCGGTGCCACCGTTACGGGCAAGTTCTGCCCGGAGTGCGGCAAGCCCCGCCCGGCGGCAGCAGAAGGCTGGACTTGCAGCTGCGGCGCGGTGAACAAGGGCCGCTTCTGCTCCGAGTGCGGCAAACCAAAGCCCGCCGGTACGCCCAAGTATAAGTGCGACAAATGCGGCTGGGAGCCGGAAGACCCCGCACATCCGCCCAAGTTCTGCCCGGAGTGCGGCGACCCCTTTGACGACAGCGACCTGACCTGACAAATACAGAGCAATGAAAGGAGCATACCATGATGGGATTCTTTTCCAACCTGTTCGCAAAACAGAACTGTGCCGTCTGCGGCAAGGAGTGCGGCACCCTGCACCGCTCCAAGCTCCGGGACGGACAGTTCCTCTGCGACGACTGTGGCAACAAGTGCTCCAAATATATCCGGCTCAGTGAGCTGACGCTGGACGAAGCAAAGGAGCACATGGAGTACATGGCCCGGATGAAGCGGGTATTCGACGAGGTGTTCGACAAGACCGAGTTCCGGGTCAACGCATACCCCTCCACCCCATCGCAAATGGGGCTGGTGTTCTGCGATGAGCTGGGCATGCTGTACATCGACGACCGCACCGGCGGCCGGGGCAAGATGCCGGAGCTGATCCGCTACGACCAGATCGCCAGCTATGAGGAATATCTGGACGAGACCCCCGCCAAGGAGCCGGGCCAGAAACCCACCCTCAACGGCGGCGGCCTGAAGCTGAAGCTGGTGCAGCCCCGCAGCATCACCGAGGCCCAGACCCAGCGGGGCATGCATCCCCACCCCTACATCAAGCAGGAGCTGGTCATCTGCTTCAGCAAGCGGGACCGGCGGGAGATCGGCTATGCCCACATCGCACGGCAGCATCTGGACCACATCTTCGGGGTCCACGATAATGAGACCAGCATGTTCGGCTTCCGGATGTCCAAGGCCGAGGAACGGGAGCTGAAGGGCCAGATGGGCATGATCGGTGCCATGGGTGCCGTGGCATCTGCCGCCATGAAGGGCGGGCAGCTCTCTGAGGAGGAAAAGGCCCGCTTTGTGAAGAACATCAATCTGGCCAACGACGCCCAGACCGGCGGCATGGCAGTGTACAGCCGCCGTGCTGACGAAGCCTTTGCAAAAGTGCAGTGACCCCAAAAGGAGGAACGGATATGAGAAAGATCCAGCGCAGAGATTTCCTCAAGGCCATGGGCCTTGCCACCGCCGCCCTCGGGCTGACCGCCTGCGGCGGCTCCGGTGCCGCCAGTGTTTCCAGCGTTTCCAGCGCACCGGCTTCCAGCAGCAGTGCCCCGTCCGCTTCGGCACAGCCGGAAGCTGCAGAGGACAAAGCCGCCCCTGCAGGGCCCCCTGTGACCCAGTTCCAGACCGGGGAGCTGACCATCGGCGAATACACCTTCAAGGCGCAGTACATCCCCTTTGATGTCCGCCGGGAACTGGACGGAGCGCATCACTGCATCCATGCGGACAGCTACCGGGGCAATTACTTCTTCAGCTTCTACAACGAGGACGATGAAGAGCAGTCTGCCAAGATCTTCGAGTATGCCATCAAGGACGACCGGCTGACCCCGGTGGCAGAGTACAACATTGACGGCAGCAACGCCCTCAGCATCGACCGCAATGGCATCCTGTATGTCCTGGAAACCTTTGATGTCTACTGCTACGATCTGAACAGCAGCGACCCGGAGGAGCCCGGCGACGCACTGGACTACTCGGGCAGCTGCTATTCCTCCAAGGACCGGGATCTGACCGTGATCTACTGGACCAACTCCGCGCCGGTGCTGGTGCAGGACGGCGAGTACACCGAGCTGACGCTGGAGGGTGATAACGAGATGGGCCCCTTCTACAGCATGTCCTCCCTGAACCTCAGCGGGGACGAGCTGCTGACGGTGGGCGAGCTGGAATCCAACGGCGATGATTACTTTGCTGCCTTTGATCTGGACGGCAATGAGCTGGCCCGCAGCTCGCAGCCGGTGGGCAGCTTTAACGCCGTGATGATGAAGCGCCCCAACGGCTATCTGCTGGACACGGGCTATGTGTGGGAGCTGTACGGGCCGGACGGCACTTTTTTGGAAAAGTCCCTTCCCGTGGGCGAGCGCGAGACCCTGTGCCAGCTGTGCGGCGACTTCTGCACCTTTGATGTTTTCCTGCCGCTGGAAGAGAACGCTTTCCTGGCAGTGGGCCACCACGGAAAAGCCACCGAGCCGGACGAACCGGTGGTGTTCCGCATCACTACGGATTTCTGAGCCGACCGCTTCGGCGGGAAGACCAACACAAAAACAGCGGGGCCGGGGAAGAGCCCCCGGCTCCCTTTGAAACAACAGGAGGAAACGCTATGGCAGGAATGCTGGAATACAAGTGCCCCTGCTGCGATGGCGCCATCCAGTTTGACAGCGCCACCCAGAAGATGAAATGCCCCTACTGCGACACCGAGTTCGATGTGGATACCCTCAAGGGCTACGATGAGGAACTGAAGGACGAAAAGCCCAGCGAGATGGAGTGGGCCACCCCCGGCGGCAACTGGGCAGAAGGGGAGACTGCCGGTCTGCATACTTACAGCTGCAAGAGCTGCGGCGGCGAGATCGTGGGCGACGACACCATGGCCGCGTCCGCCTGCCCGTTCTGCGGCAACCCCATCGTCCTCACCGGACAGTTTGCCGGGACGCTGCGGCCCGACCTCATCATCCCCTTCAAGCTGGACAAAAAGGCCGCCAAGGCAAAGCTGCAGGAACATCTCAAGGGCAAGACCCTGCTGCCCCGGGTGTTCCGCAGCCAGAACCACATCGACGAGATCAAGGGCGTGTATGTGCCCTTCTGGCTCTTCGACAGCGATGCCGACGCTCAGCTGCGGTTCACCGCCACCCGGACCCGCTGCTGGTCGGACAGCAAATACGACTATACCGAGACCAACTACTACTCCGTCCGGCGGGACGGTACGCTGGGATTTGACGCAGTGCCGGTGGACGGCTCGTCCAAGATCGAGGACGACCTGATGGAATCCATCGAACCCTTTGCCATGCAGGACGCCATCCCGTTCCAGACCGCCTATCTGGCGGGCTATGTGGCGGACAAATACGATGTGAGCGCCGAGGACAGCATCGAGCGGGCCAACAAGCGCATCCGCCGCTCCACTGAGGAGACGTTCCAGCAGACCGTTACCGGCTACGATTCGGTCAAGGTGGAAAACAGCAGCATCCAGCTGCACGGCGGCAAGGCAAAGTACGCGCTGTTCCCGGTCTGGCTGCTGAGCACCAGCTGGCGGGGCGAAAACTACCTGTTTGCCATGAATGGTCAGACCGGCAAATTCGTGGGTGACCTGCCCGTGGACAAGGGCGCTGCCCGCAAGTGGATGCTGGGCCTTACGGCTGCCCTTTCCGCCGCGTCCTACGGCGTGATGTGGCTGCTGTGGCTGGCACGGATCCTGTAAAGGAGGGACGAACGATGAAAAAGACTTCCAACCGACTGCACTCCCTCTTTGCGGCGCTGGCAGCACTGATTCTTGCGGCGGCGCTGGCTGTTCCGGCCTTTGCGGTGGAGGGCGGCTTTGCCGACCTGTACTACCGCATGTTCGACGACGCTGAGGTGCTGACCGAGGACGAGGACAACGAACTGGAGGACGCACTGGAAGAGCTGAGCCTGCGCCAGAGCTTCGATGTGACCATTGCCACCATCGAGTCGATGGAAAGCGTTGGTGCCGACAGCATGGAGCAGTTTGCCGATGATCTGTATGACTACTGCCAGTACGGCTACGGCCCCGATATGGACGGCGTGCTGCTGCTGGTGAGCGTGGGCGACCGCAAATGGCACATCTCCACCTGCGGCTACGGCATCACCGCCTTTACGGATGCCGGCATCCAGTACCTTGGCGAGCAGATGACCCCCTTCATGGCCGATGGAGACTACGCCGGTGCCTTCCGCACCTTTGTCCAATGGTCGGATACCTACATCGACGCTGCCCGGGCGGGCCACCCCTATGACGTGAATAACCTGCCCCGGGAGCCGCTGTCTCTCATGTACCTGTTCCTTGCGCTGGGCATCGGCCTTGTGCTGGCATGGGTCGTCGTCAGCGTAATGAAAAGCCAGCTGCGCAGCGTGGCGTTCCAGGAGAATGCCGCCAGCTATGTGCGGGAGGGCAGCATGAATCTGACCAACAGCCGGGAGCTGTTCCTGTACCGTGACGTGCACCGCACCGAGCGACCGAAGGAGTCCCGCTCCAGCGATTCCGGCGGCAGCTCCACCCACACCTCTTCCAGCGGCACCACCCACGGCGGTGGAGGCGGCTCGTTCTGAAAGGAGCATGTTTATGAACCCTTATCTCTCGGAAAAAGCCCGGGGTGAGATCCCCCGTGTCCTCAAATGGCTGCGGAACGCGGGGCTTGCCTTCTGCGTGTTCTGCTCTGTTGGCGGGCTGTATACCCTCTGTCTGGACCTGCAGGCCAAGGACACCTCCCACGTTGTCGGGTATGTGTTCTGGATCGTGGTGGGCGCAGTGCCCCTTGTTCTGTTCGCACGCAACGAAAAACGCCGCTACCATGCAAGGACCATCGCCCGCAGGGTGGAGAGCTACTCCGGGGCAGAAGTACCCCTGCGGTGGCTGTGCAACAGAGTTGGTATGGACACAAAGGACATTGCATGGTATTTTGAAAACGGCTATTTTGCAAACCTCAGTCTGGATCTGAACCAGAAGATCGTCCGCAGGCGGACCGTGCCCCGCCATGACCCGAACCGGAGCTGAACCCTTTACGGCTGAAACAGAAAGGAGTATTTTCATGGGACTTTTTGATAAGATGAAGCAGGCCACGGCTGCCATCGGCGGCAACCAGACCGTCACCTTTACCTTTCAGGCTCTGCCGGAAAGCCTTGCCCAGATGCAGGCTCTGCCGGAAGCAAGCCTTGACACCCCCTTCAAGACTGCGGCCCTCACCGTCTGTGCGCTGTGCGCCTACGGTGCCGACAAGAACATCGGAAAGGAAATGCTCAACTGGCTGCGCGGCCCCCGTCCGCTGAACGGGCAGGATATCTCCTTTTTGAACGACCGCTTCCGGGACGGCAAAAGCTACATCCCCTTCTCCTACTTTGTGGGTGCATCGCCGGAAAACGGCTATACCCCCCGCCAGCCCTTCACGCTTCTGGTGGGCAGTGACCACACCTCCAACACCGAGGAAGGCTACTGCAAACTGTTCATCCCCTGCGGCGGTGCCGACGACCCCCGCCCCATCAAGCTGCGCCGCAAGGGCAACGGGCAGTGGTTCTTGTGGGAGCAGTACCTGATGACCGGTATCCGCATCCCGACATCGGCTGACCCGTGGGCGTAAGATGAAGGGCGTGACCATGAAGCTGTTTGCCGCCGCGCTGGCGTTGACACTGGGTCTTGTGGGCTGCGGACCGGTGGACGGCGACCCCGTCCGCCCCGCTCCCGGCAGCGCCGGGCAGGGCAGCAGCACAGCGGCTTCCGGTGCCGATTCCGCTGAGCCGGAGCAGCTTGCCGCAATGCGGCAGCTGGCCGGGGAAAACGGAGACCTTGCCGTGGTGCTCTATCTGGGCAGTGTCCCGGAGCGCACCGCCGATGTGGACGCTGCGCTGGACAGCCTGCAGGAACAGCCGTGGCAGTTCGTTGCGGACATCCCGGCAGACCGCTGGGTCACAGCGCCGGGCGGCGGGCGCGAGCTGTACTGCATCTTTGCCGTGCGCATGGAGGATACGCTTTTTGTCTATGAGAAACAGGACCCCGCGTATCCCGCGCAGATGGGGAAAGAACTTTACGGCAGGCAGGGCGGCCAGCCCATTCTGCTGCTGTGCAACGGCACCCCTGACACCCCCGACATCACGGCGGTGGTCTACTGCACCACCGGCCGCGCGCTGGACTGGTCGCCCCGGCTTTCTGCCGGGACCAGCAGCCCGGAGCCGGTGGAGGGCGTAGACGATTTTTCCAACCACCCAACGCCCGGCGCTGCCCTCTGAGGTGCGCCCCGGCAGGGCATGAGAAAGGAGAACCTATGAAAAACCTGAAGCTTCTGGCCGCCCTGCTGGCGCTGGCCATCGGTCTGGCGGGCTGCGGCAAAGGCAGCAGCGCGTCCAGCTCCAAGCCCGAAAAAATGCTGGACGGAGACAACATGATCGCATCGCCCTCCGCCAAACAGGAGTACACCGAGCCGGAGGACGTGACCTATATGCGCCTTCTGGCAGGGGAGGACGAATACCGCGCCTGCGTGCTGTATCTGGGCGGCTCCTACGAGATCACTACCGATGTGCAGAAGGTGCTGGACAGCCAGACCGACCTGCGGGAGCTGTGGGGCTTCGTCTACGACATCCCGCAGGATCACTGGGTCGTGGCACCGGATGGCGGGTGTGACCTGTACTGCATCTTCCCGCAGGAGGCGCAGGCCACCCTGTTCGTCTACGAGACGAGCCTGACAGACGATGCCGAAAAACCGCTCCAGCGCGGTAAACAGCTCTATTACAGTGAGGACGGTCAGCCCATCCTGCTGCTGTGCAACATCAGCGATATCGTCCCCAACACCGAGGTGGAACTGTACCCCAGCACCGGCGAAGAGCTGGTATTCAGCCCCTTCCTTTCCGGCGAGAACGGCCATGTGGTGGAAGCCGAGGGCGTGTGCGACTTTACCATCTACCCGGAAGGGGACGACTGGGAGACCGACACCAGCCCCTGGTCGTTAGAGGGCAACTGGCTGGAGATCTACCGCGACACCGACGAGGGCGTTTTTGACACTGACCCCGCAGACGCCGACCGGATGTGCTTTTTGCCCACAGACGCCGACACCGAGGGCAGCCAGCTGCCCTTCACCGCCAGCTACATCACCCCCTACCCGGAGCTGAACGTGGAGGAAGCGGACCTGTTCTACCACGAAGGCACCCCGGAGGTGCCTTTCCAGATGAATCAGGAGTGGTACGCTATCTTTACCGGGGAGGACGGCTCCCGCTACGCCGTCACGCTGGAGGATGAGGACACCCTTGCTCTGAAGTTCTATCTGGAGGGCGAAGAGAGCTACATGAGCCTTGTCAGTACTGTCTACTTTGCGCGGCAGGAGGCCATGGGCTGACCGCCGCCGACCCACACCGGGAGGAATGCACCATGAAGCACACCAAAAAGATCACCATCCTCCACTCCAATGATCTGCACGGAGACTTTCTGGCAGAGCAGGTGGACGAAAAACTGGTGGGCGGCGTTTCCATGCTGTCCGGCTACATCGAAAAGGTAAGGGCAGAGGAGCCCAACACCATCTACGCCATTGCAGGTGATATGTTCCGGGGCTCGGTCATTGATTCCGAATACAAGGGGCTTTCCACCATCGAGATCATGAACGCCCTTGCCCCGGACATCGTCACCATCGGCAACCACGAGGTGGATTACGGCATCGCCCACCTGCTGTTCATCGAAAAATGCGCCCGGTTCCCCATCATCAACGCCAACCTCTACATCAAAAACACCCCCACCCGGCTGTTTACCCCCTACAAGATCCTGCGGGTGGACGGGATGAACATCCTGTTTATCGGCATCATCACTCAGGACGTCATTAACCAGACCAAGTCCGAATCTCTGGTGGGGTCCTTTGTGGACACCGCCGCAGCTGCCGCCGAGGTGGGCAAGATCTGCAACGCCCACAACAGCATCGACATCGATTTTACCGTGCTGCTGACCCACATCGGCTTTGAGGAGGACAAACATCTGGCGCGCCAGCTGGACCCGGCGTGGGGGGTGGACCTGATCATCGGCGGCCACAGCCACACCTATCTGGAACATGCCGTGGAGGAAAACGGCGTGGTCATTGCGCAGGCGGGCACCGGCACCGACCAGATCGGGCGCTTTGACATCATCGTGGACACGGACAACAACTGCATCGATTCCTACACATGGCACACCGTGCCCATCTGCGCCGACACCTGCCCCCGCAACCCCGCCATGGAGCAGGTGCTGCACCGCTTCACCAGTCAGGTGGACGAAAAGTACAGCCACATCGTGGCGCGCTTCCGCCGGGAGCTGACCCACCCGGAGCGCACCCGGGAGACCGAGCTGGGCAACCTGTTTGCGGACATCTTCACCCGCAGCCTTGGCATCGATATTATGCTCATCGGCTCCGGCAGCATCCGGGCCGAAAAGCTGGGCCCCATTGTCACCTACGGCGACCTCATCGAGGGCTTCCCCTACGACGACGGCGTGTTCATGTTCAAGGTGACAGGCCAGCAGCTGCGCCAGATGCTCCACTACATGCTGCGGGAGGAGGCCTACACCGGCCATACGGAGTTCTACCAGCTGCCCTCCACCCTGCGCCTGCGCTACGACCGCCGCAAGGGCGATTTTGATTACTTTACCTACTGCGGCAAGGAGGTTGGCAAGGAGATCGGCGATGACGCCCTGTTCACCGTGGGCTTGCAGAACTACCACTTCAAAAACATCGAGAGCTTTTTCAACATCTCCTACGACACCCTTTGCAAGCTCCAGAAGCCCCGCAGCGTGGCAACCTCCTGTCAGGATATCCTGATGGAGTATTTCCGGGAGCACGAGATGCTGGACGCGGCAGTGGACGGCAGAATGACAATTCTGCCCTCTACCGCGCAGACCGGCTGACCCCCGCAGGGTCAAAAACATGGTTTCGCCCCGCAAAATCTGCGGGGAACACTTTGCAAACAGAAATGAGCACCCCATGAAACAACGATTCTCAAAACGAACACGCCTTGTCAGTGCCCTTCAGCGCCTTTGCGGCAGAGGGGTGACGGGGGGTTATATCATCACCTCAATAGTATTGTATCGTTCTTACAGAAAGAACGGTACAACATCATCGTTCGGGTGATTTTGTGCTGATTTATGCCTTTTCCCGGTCGAGTTATAGAAAAACGATAACTCGTCTGGGCGATTTCATGCGCTATCCGATCACAGTTGCTGTTTGTGGAGGTAACTGTGATTTTTTATTGGGGTAACACATCAAAAAAGCCTGTCTGCTGCCGTAGACCAGACCGCCTTTGAACAGGCACAATCATTCCGCTTTACCATCCATAATCGTGCCGGTGTGCTATACTGCGCCAGCTTCCCGCTATGGGAGGCTGGCGTTTTTGCACTTTTAAGGGCAAGGTGTCGTGCGCCACCACGATCCTTTTTGTCCGAATGCTCACATTCCGTAAAATAACTGGAGGATTATTGATAATGAAATCGACCTATGCGAAAAATTCGAATTTGGCATCTTTCACTGCCCTTGTTCTTTACTTGGTGTAAGCGATGGCAGGGCTATAAGCGATGAATACCGAACTCAAACCGTTCGATTTTGTTCTTATCAGCCACACGTGCTATTGACTTTGCTTAATTGGTCTACGTAGATGTTTCCGTCAACTGCTGCGTCAGGAATTTTTATCTAAAGATCACCTTAATATGAGGTGCAGAAGATCGTACAGTATTGCGTACGCAAAAGTACCTCATGATGCAAAGAATACGCGGCTGCGTAATGGTAAGGAATATATTTATAGCAGTTTGCGTTTTTGATGCACAAGCAACATTCGCAAACTGCATATCGCAAATATGCCGTTTTGATAGGCACTGTTTTTAAAAATTGCGATAATAAAAAGTATCCTCCATAGTGATAATGGAGGGCCACGGGCAAAATCTGGCGTTATTCCATTATATTTATCGCTTTTCCGCCCCTCATGGACACCTGATGGGAAAATATCCGGTTCATCTCCCTGCGCTTTCGAGTCAGGTCGGAGTGCACATAACGCTGCAAGGTGATGTTGGCGTTGGCGTGTCCTAACAATTCGCTGAGTGTTTTCACGTCGCACCCCGCCTGCAGACAGGCGGTAGCAAAAGTATGACGCAGCGCGTGCGGATGTACCTGCCGGACAGTTGCCTGTTTCAGATATGATTTGATGCTTTTTCGGTAGCAGCGGGGTTCGGTGGGCTTGGACTCGTTGCCGGACAGAAACCATGTAGCATTGCTAACACATCCGCGCAGCTTTTTCAGCATAATAAGCAGCTGCTTTGGGATTGGAATTTCCCGGCGGGAGGTGCGGGTTTTAGGCGTTTGGATGACCACCTTTGTATGCCCATTTTCACAGGAAATTCGGCAGACCGTCCGGTTGATTTTCAGCGTTCCGAGTTTCAGGTCGAAATCGCCCCACTGTAAGCCGCAGATCTCGCCAATACGCAGCCCCAATTCCAGCCCTAATAATAAGCCGATTTTGCGGGGCGTAGGGTTCTCCTGTACATACTGATAAAGCCGCTGTTGCTCCGCCGGGGAGAGGGGCACAGAAATTTTGTCGATAGCTTTTGGCAGTGCTACTTCCAGCTCCATCGGACGGATCAGGCGCAAGTGCGCGGCATATTTGCAGATACGGCGCAGCATGGAGAGGCATTCCCGGGCAGAGGAGTTCCCCAGCGGCTTGTGTGCGGCATCTATCGGTGCAATGATCTGCTGCATAGCCTGTTCCAGAAAGCTTTCCTCAAGGGATGCGGCTGGCATTTTACTCAAAACCGGAAGAAGATATTTGTGCAGCGTGTACGAGTAATGCGCATAGGTGGATTCTTTTACGGCATTCCGCTGGGAGTGCAGCCATACCTCAGCCAATGCTTCAAAGGTCAGGTTGGTTCTTTTCAGGTTGTAGAACCCCGCCTCTGCTTTCTTCTGAATCAGCACCCGTTTGACCTCTGCATAGACCGTGCCATAGACATAGCCCCACTGGATTTTGCCTTCTGATGTGCGCGCTTTGATGTATCGACCTTCCCACCGACCATCTTTGCGTTTGCGTATATTTTCTCCCCGTCGTGCCATTTTGTTTCCTCCTGCGTCCTGGACACCCATCTGACCACTTATTTTGTTCACATGCGTTTTCATCTGGATTTTTCATGCGATACTGGGCAATGTGCAAAAAAAAACTTCCACTTTCACGAAGCTTTTTCGAAGGCCATGTGGGACACATTTATATAATTTTCTATTGAATCCCAGATATAACCATGATAAAATAAGAGAAGAATTCAAACAACGATGTCGAAAGATCGGTATCCTCCATTTTTCATGTTGAGGATACCCCTTTATTGCGGGAAGGGGTGAGCAGAGTGGCATTGCGTCTGTTTGAGCACAACGAAAAAGCATATCGTGCGGCAGTCCGGATGATGGAGCAGTATGGCAAGGCCGCCATTGTTCATCCCACCGGCACCGGAAAGAGCTATATTGCGTTCAAGCTGATCGAGGAAAACCCGGGCAAGGTCGTGATCTGGCTTTCTCCCAGTGAATATATCTTCAAGACCCAGCTGGAAAGCCTGAAAAGGAACGACCCGGATTTTCCGTTGGCAAACGTTCACTTTTATACCTACGCCAAACTGATGTGTTGCACGCAGGCACAGCTGGACGAAATAGCAGCGCAGGAGCCTGCCTATATTATACTCGATGAATTCCACCGTGCCGGTGCGGAATGTTGGGGCGAAAGCACGGTGGCTTTATTAAAGTTATGCCCGGATGCAAAGCTTCTGGGGCTGACGGCAACAAACATCCGATATCTGGATAATAACCGCGATATGGCTGAAGAACTTTTCGATAGCCGTGTTGCGAGCAACATGACCCTTGGCGAAGCAGTCGTCAGGGGTATTTTGCCTGCCCCGAAATATGTGACCACGGTCTACCAGTACCAGAAAGCACTTGCAAAGTATCAGGCGCGGGTAGATAACCTGCGAACACCGGGCATTCAGGATGTGAATCAGAAATATCTGGACGCCCTGCGCCGCGCTTTGGAACAAGCAGACGGTCTGGACAAGGTCTTTGCCCATCATATCACGAATAAGGATGGCAAGTACATCGTGTTCTGCGCCAACAAGGAGCATATGGACGAGATGGTGTCCCATGTGCCGGAGTGGTTCGCGGGAGTGAACCCGGATGTGGTGGTATACGAAGCCTATTCCGATGACCCGAACACCGATAAGGCCTTTGTGGACTTCAAAACGGACACCAGCAACCGGCTGAAGCTGCTGTTCTGCATTGATATGCTCAATGAGGGCGTCCATGTGGAGGGTATTTCGGGGGTCATTCTATTCCGACCAACGATTTCGCCCATCATCTACAAGCAGCAGATCGGACGCGCCCTGACCGCTGGAGATACCGCAGCCCCGCTGATTCTGGATGTGGTCAACAACTTTGAGGGCTTGACCAGCATTTCCGGTCTGCAAAGCGAGATGCAGGAGGCTGTTCACCGGCTCTATGCCAACGGTGAGGGTGATAAGGTCGTCACCGAGCGGTTTGAGGTCATCGAGCAGGTGCACGACTGCCGGGTGCTGTTCGAGCAGCTACAGGCAAGTCTCTCTTCCGGTTGGGAGCACTATTTCTCTGAGGCGAGCATCTACTATGCAGAGCACGGCAACCTGAACGTCCCGAAACTGTATACCACGCCCGGGGGTCTGAGCCTTGGGGTGTGGCTGGTGACCCAGCGCCGTGTGCGTGAAGGGCAGATCCAGGGCAATCTGACCCAGCAGCAGATCGCACGGCTGGACAGCATCGGGATGGTCTGGGGCAACCGAAAGGAAATCGCGTGGCAGCATGGATTTGAGGTCGCAAAGAAATACCACGACACCTACGGGAACCTGATGGTGCCCGGAAAATATGTGGACCCGGACGGCTACCCACTGGGGCAGTGGATCATCAAGACCCGACAGCAAAAGCTGAATGGCCGCTTGAAAGAAGAACGCATTGCACAGCTTGATGGGTTCGGTATGGTGTGGAACATTTTCGATTCCAAGTGGGAAAAGGCTTATGCACTGGCTGCCGCCTACTATGAGGAAAACGGCAACCTGAATATCCCACGTTCCTATGTGACAGCGGCGGGTGAACGGCTGGGGCAATGGGGCGTAAGCCAGCAATGGGCGTACCCGAAAGGAAAGCTGACGGACGAACAAGTCGAGCAGCTGAACAGAATCGGGATGTACTGGGGCAACCGCAATGACCGCCAGTGGAACGAGGGGTATCAGGAAGCCAAGCGTTACTTTGATGCTCACGGCAATCTGAACGTCCCTGCCGATTATGTATCACCGTGCGGTTATAACCTCGGAAATTGGGTTAAGCGGCAGCGGTACGCACGGCTGAATCCCGAAAAAAGCGGTGCGGTGCTGACGGAGGAACGGATTGCAAAGCTGGATGAAATCGGGATGAGGTGGGAGAAAAGTAATTCCAAACGCCCATCTGAGCAGGCGGTACAAGCCGAAACAGTTACGGTAAAAGCAGGCTAAAACAAGAAATCTATAAACAAACGCGAATTTATGTGAGGAGAAAAAATGGCTACGAATACGGTCGGAATCGATAAGGAAGTTGAAGTTAACCGCAAGGAAAATCTGCGCGACCATCGCCTGTACTGGATCGGGCGTCGGACACAGGACGTGATCTTGTCATCGCTGGCGCTGGTGGTGCTGTCGCCGGTCATGCTGGCTACGGCTATCGCAATTGTGGTGGATGACCCGTCTGCAGGCCCTGTCTTTAGTCAGGAGCGCATTGGTCGCAACGGCAAGCCCTTCAAGTTCTATAAGTTCCGCTCCATGTGCCCCAACGCAGAGGCAAAGCTGGACGATCTGCTGGATCAGAACGAGATGGATGGTCCTGTGTTCAAGATCAAGGAGGACCCCCGCATTACCCGTGTGGGCAAGTTTATTCGTAAGACCAGCATCGATGAGCTGCCGCAGCTATGGAACATTCTGAAGGGCGATATGAGCATTGTCGGTCCCCGCCCGGCACTTCCCCGCGAGGTGGAGCAGTACGGCGACTATGAAAAGCAGCGGTTGTATGTGACCCCCGGCCTGAGCTGCTACTGGCAGATCGCCCCGCACCGCAACGACCTCTCCTTTGAGGAGTGGATGGATCTTGATGTGAAGTATGTCAAGGAGCGCAGCTTCTGGGTGGATTGGAAAATTATTTTCAAGACCTTTAAGGTGTGCCTGCTGGGGCGTGGGGAGTAAAAAATTGGACGCGTCTTTCAAGATAATTACATAGACACAAACTAATTTTAGAGGATGTCTGCAATAAGGATTGGAGGAGTAGATTATAGGATTGCCGTTGCAGGTACTGGGGCTAGAGATATAATACGCGGCTGTCATAATAGGGACAAGGGTATGGCAGAGAATGAAAGGCTCCGCGACCCGAAGTTCATATTTTCTTACCCGAAGAATGAACGACTGATCTTTTTGGGTGGCAGCAATGCCATCCAGAAGGAAATCTCGACCATGAGGGTGGGGTGACAGCCAGCGGACAGGCAAGCGAGCCTATCCGCTCTTTGTGTTGGCCGAGATATTGATGAAGAAATTGAGTGGGATTGTGGGAAAGATTTATGAGTAAAAAACTTGCGATTGCAATGTTCGGACAGAAGCGATTATCGAGAGAGGGCGGAGTAGAAATCGTTGTCAAAGAGCTCTGCACCCGAATGGCACAGAATGGCTGTGACGTGACCTGTTACAACAGAGCAGGCCATCATGTGAGTGGTGCAGAATATGACGATGCTGGTAAAACGGAGTACGAGGGAATCCGTCAGAAGTCTGTTCCGACCATTGAACGGCGCGGACTTGCTGCAGTCAGCTCCTCCGCATTTGCGGCACTTTATAGTGCATTTGGAAAATACGATGTGGTGCACATCCACGCCGAAGGACCGGCGTTCTTTGCATGGCTGCCGAAGATGTTTGGGAAAAGAGTTGTAGTTACCGTCCATGGCATTGATTGGCAGCGCGAGAAATGGCAATCAGGACTTGGTTCTAAGTTTATCCACCAAGGCGAAAAAAATGCTGCGAAATATGCGGACGAGGTCATTGTTCTGAGCAAAGGAGTGCAGGACTATTTTAAGGAAACTTATGGAAGAGAAACGCACTTTATCCCTAATGGCGTGAATAGGCCGCAGATTCGGGAAGCAAGTCTGATTACAGATAAGTTCGGGCAGAAAAAAGACTCATACATATTGTTCCTCGGTCGTCTGGTGCCAGAAAAGGGTATTCGATATCTGGTTGAGGCCTTCAAGAATGTCAAGACGGATAAAAAGCTGGTCATCGCAGGCGGCTCCAGCGATACGGATTCCTTTATGGAGGAATTGAAAGACCTGGCGAAGGGTGACGATCGGATTCTCTTTACCGGGTTTGTGCAGGGAGCAATGTTGGATGAACTATACAGCAATGCTTACATTTACACGCTGCCGTCTGATCTGGAAGGAATGCCATTAAGTCTGCTGGAGGCAATGAGCTACGGCAACTGCTGTTTGGTTTCGGATATTCCGGAGTGCGCAGAGGTTGTGGAAGATAAGGCATTGATTTTCAAAAAGTCAGATGTAGAGGATTTGCAAGAAAAATTGCAAGATGCCTGTGACCATCCTGAAATGGTTATGAGAATGAAGAATCAGGCAGCTGACTTTATCTGCGAGAAATATAACTGGGATGAAGTTGTAAAGGAAACGATGAAACTGTACAGGAGAAAATAATAGATGAGAGTGTTGATAATAAATAATCTCCTCTAACCGAACGCAGGTGGTGAGATGTACATAGTGAAAACGCCGGAAAAATAGCGCGTTTACGGTACTTTTCAAGAGGTGGGTGGATCTGCGAGAGCAATTTTAATCTCGCTACCTAGGTTTAGCAACAGCAGATGATTTTATCATAAGAACTTTCAGTATCACTAACTGCGTTTGTATGGAGCACTCTGGTATATGAACAACACATTGGAAGTGCTGCATCTGAACAGGGGCAGTGAAATAGAACATAGAATATAACGGTTGACACTTGAATTGCTGAGAAAATATTTATCAGCAGAAAGACAGTACGTAACTCGTATTGTGAAAAGAAATTTATAAGGAGAAAAGGCAATGATAAGAATTCTTCATTCTGTCAGCAATATGGATCGTGCTGGTATTGAGACGATGCTGATGAACTATTATCGATATATGGATAAGTCAAAAGTTCAATTCGATTTTTTATGCAATAAGAAAAAACCGGGAGCGTATGACGATGAAATAAAATCTATGGGCGGTAGAATTTATCATACACCGGGATTGAATCCAGCGAAGTATCCTGTGTACTTGAAATACATGCGAGAACTGTTTCAAGAACATCCAGAATATAAAATCGTTGAGGCGCACAATGGGGCACTTGGCGTGTATGCACTTCATGCTGCCAAAGTGAGCAAAATTCCTGTGCGCATTTTTCATGCACATGGAGCAAGCATAACGAAAGATTGGAAGCTTCCAATCAAGCTTGTTTGTAAGGCTTGCCTTCCCACAAATATGACGCATCATTTTTCTTGTGGTGTCGAGGCTGCAAAATGCTATTTTGGACAAAAAGTGGTAGATGAAAATGACTATGTGCTGATTCCAAATGCAATAGACGTCGAGCGCTTTATCTATAACCCAGAAATTCGTAATAAGATTCGCAAGGAAAACGATCTGGAAAACAAACACGTTGTGGGGCATGTTGGACGCTTTATGGCGCAAAAAAACCATACATTCTTATTGGATGTTTTTGCAGAGGTCTTAAAAATTGATTCTCAGGCACATCTTGTTCTATTAGGCGATGGTGAACTGATGGATGAAATTAAAAGAAAGACGGCAGACCTTGGTATCAGTGAGCATGTAACCTTCGTTGGAAATGTTGGAAACGCCAATGAGTGGTATCAAGCATTTGACTGCTTTGTTTTGCCGTCAATCTGGGAAGGCCTTCCGGTTGTGGGCGTAGAGGCTCAGGCAGCGGACCTTCCGTGTGTCTTTTCGTCAGCAATTACAAGAGAAATTGGGTTGTCACAGCACGCAAAATTTGTTCCGCTCACAGAATCTGTTTCTGTATGGGCAAAAACACTATGTGATGCGTTGCAGCAGAATGAGCGTAATGACAACACGAAGTTGATTACAGAACACCACTATAATATTGCATTTGAAGCGAAGAAACTGCAGGAGAGATATTTACAACTTGCTGGAGAAGTGAAATGAAGATCGGAATATTAACACATCAGTATATCAACAATTATGGTGCTTTTTTACAGGCGTGGGCACTAAGAAAAGCAATTTCAGAACTATTTCCCGAAGATGAAGTGCAGATTATAGATTATGTAAACGTAAAACATTATATCATCAATGCCGGTGGGTGGTTTCGATTTTATAAAAATAGCTGTCTCTTATACACATCTGACGCTGCCGACGAAGCTAGAAGTGTAG
>OWJH01000349.1_pt1 | contig 20699 bp, 16 predicted proteins | sample 1732621 | NCBI WGS metagenome assembly OWJH01 (sample SAMN05065735, study PRJEB22554) | human gut metagenome | biome: ENVO:2100002; feature: ENVO:00000062; material: ENVO:00002003 | host: Homo sapiens | place: USA
GCTTCCTTCATCGATTCGTTGCCTCCTCGACTCTGCCGAGTTGCTAGTCCTTCCCGCGACCGGGCGGACAGTGGACTTTCACCACATAATCACACGTGCGCTGCCGGGCGCACCTAAAAAATCAGTCCGGCTGCTGCGGGCGCAGCAAACCGGACTGTCAGGAGCGAAGAGAGACCATCTTCACACTATTTTTCGTGGCAGCCTGCATCGCTGCACTTTTGGAAATTCTCCATATGATGGCACCCGTAGCACATCGACAGTGAGGCGGGTTCGGGCTTAAAGTCCTTGGGAACCGGAATCGGGTGAGCCTGATGGCAACCCGTGCACTCCGGCACAACCTTTGCGCCGGCATGCGGGTTAGCGGCATTAGGATCAAGGTATTGATGGGGCTGGACGGGCGATCCAAATTCATCCTTCCAGTTCTTTGTCTGCTCTCTCAGGGCGTCAAAGCTGCCGCCGTGACACATGAGGCATTGTTCGGGCTTCATGGTCTCAGCGGCCTGAACCTCGGGCGCCGGAGAGAGCATCATGAGCACTGCAGCCGCAGCTGCGAGCGTAATGATGGAGGTCGTTCTCATGATGCTCTGGGTCTCCAGAAAGTGGGTTCGGTTTATTTACTTCTTAAGCGACGCGAAGGTGTCGCCAAGCACATAGGCCTGAATAAGACCGCGTGAGAGGCCGTGCATGGAGGAGCCGCCCGTCACTTCGCCGGCTGCATAGAGGCCCGGGATCTTTTCACCTTCCCAGTCAAGCACTTCACAGGCATTGTTCACATGCAGACCGCAGTAGCAGTCGTGAAGCGTGACGGAAGTCCACGCCGCATAGAACGGCCCTTTCTCGATCTTGTACTGGGGCTTGGGTTTGTCAAAGTCCGGATCAGCACCGGCGTCGACGTAGCTGTTGTACTTCGCAACGGTTTCAGCCAGGATCTTCGGATCCATCTTGTGCGACATGTACGGATTCGTGTTGATCTTCTCTGCGAGCTCTTCAATCGTATCGGCTTTGAAGAAGTATTCCGGATCAACACTCTTTTCATCCGTATGCATACGTTCGCGCTTGATGGCTTCACTGTCGAAAATAGCCCACTGAGGACCAGCCGACCAATCCGGGGCATGCGACCCTTCATTGATCTGCAGCGCTGCGGCGATGAAGTTAATCGGGTTGTACTTCGTACGGTCGATGTTGCGCCAATTACCCTGAACGTACGGGTTCTTGTCAAGTTCCTTGAAGAAGGCGCCGTTCGTGCCGTTCATCAGGCCGCGGGTGCTGTTGGCCGTACCGTAGCTCGTCAGTTTGCCGGAATCAGCCGTCAAGCCGGCCGACGAAGTTTCTTCAAAGAAGCGTTTGCCGACCCAGTTGACAACGATGGCGTTCTGCCAGTTGCGAAGCGCTACGCCGGAATGCTTCACGAGCGGGAAGATCGGCGATTCAGGCGCCCAGCGCAGATACGTGTCGCGCACGCCGATCACTGCACCGCGGGTAAGTGAAATCGGGCGTTCCGTATAAGCATTCGTCAGACCCCAAAGGCCAGCGCCAACCTTAATAGCGGCAAGCGTGCCGGAGCCGTCCTGCGGCGAATATTCGCAGGCAGCCGAAGCGAATTCCTTCGTGAGACGCGGGTCGACCATGCGGCGGAAGGTCACATTGTCGGTATAGCCGGCGGTAGCAAGCACGACGGCCTTCTTGGCACCGACGACGATCTTGTCCTTCTTGGACTCCACATTGCCGTCACTGCGGAAACTCTTGAGTTCCGTACCATCCGGGAGAACCTTCGGCGTACGATGAGCCTTCAAACCCACAACGCGGCCCTTTTCGTCGACGATCAGTTCGTCCATGTAGAAGTTAAGCAGGAACTTCACGCCGACCTTGCGGGCTGCGTCTTCGAGCGAGCGCATCAGCACGGTGCCGCTCGTGCCGGCAGGCGCTTCGAGATTGGCGCCCTTCGTCCATGAGAAGTGGAGTTCACGCGGGGCGCTGCAGCCTGCGCCGTAAGCACCGGCATTGTCAGGCTTCTTGTCGAGGAACGGAACGCCGATTTTGACCAGCCAGTCATAGGTTGGCACCGATTCCTTGGCGATCATCGCCTGCATGTCACGGTCATTGAAGCGGTAGTCGGCAAAACCGTTCGGGAGCGTCACTGACCAGTCCGTCAGATCTTTGAAAATCGTCTCAGGAGAGTCCTTAATGCCGTACTTTTGCTGCATGGCATTGCCGCCGCCCAAAAGCGTATTGCCCTGAGAAATGATGGCGTGGCCGCCGATATCGTAGTTGGCATCAACCACGAGAACCGAAAGACCCTGTTCGACTGCGCGAATAGCAGCCGGAATGCCTGCGGCGCCGGCACCGACGACAATCACGTCGGCCTTGAAGTCCCACTTCGAAGGAACTTTGGCTTCAGCGGAGCTCGATACACCCAGCATCATGCCGCCCATAGCGGCTGAACCAGCGATGAAGGAGCGACGAGATAGATTCGCAGACATGGTTTTCTCCTTTTCTACGTGCGTACGGCATTGACCGCACACTTTTAGTTTTTTCGGAAAGCGGCGTTTGAATAACGGCCACGGGCTGTGTTCATTACGCACTTTCTTCCGACGAAAACAATTTCCCAAACGAGGTACTCGAGTAGCCTGACAAGCGTCAACAAATCTATGCGTTCAGGAAAAGCGCGCAATCAGTCCTCTGCCTAGAATGAGAGAACAGAAGCACCGATCGGCAGCTCAAAAACCATGTCCGCACTTTTCCCTTCATGTATTCGCCAGCGCTCACGGCTCCTGCCGACTTTATGTCGGCGAGCGGCACTGCTTCTGCTTGTCCTTGCCTTCACTCCAATCCTTGCTGCAGCTGCGGCCGACACGGTGCGCCTGCCAAACTCAACCGGCACGGGGCAGACGCGGCTCGCCTTTCCTGTACCCACAGCGCAGCCTGACACCCCTACCAATCTGGCACATCAGGGGCACCAGGAACCGCAGCCCGCACAAGAACCGATAAGCGCCTCCGACATATCAGAGAGCGCTCACCGAGCCAATCAGACGGATGCCCTTTCATCGGCCACCGCGCAGATTTTCCAAAATCGACCGCTTCGTGTCGGGATCATTTCACTTTGGGAACAGCCCGTTACCACCGAAGCGCTGATGAATACGCTTGAAACCATTGAGAAGGCATTTGCCCCCTATCCGGTTGAGATCTACCCCAGAATTCCTTCCCCCAAGCTTGAACATTTGATCGAAACGGGCAATATCGACGTTTTCATTGCCAGTTCAGGCTTTTCCATGCGCATGTCGCCGCACGGCGTTCTCCCTGTAGCCACGCTCATCACGGATCTGCAGCCCAATCCCAATACGGGCGTAGCCACCACTTTCCTCGTGCGTGCCGATGAAGAAAACATCAAAACCATCGCGGACCTCAAAGACAAACGCCTCTCAGCAAGCTACGCCTCAGCCTTCATGAGCTATCGCACAGGGCTGGGCGAAATTGCCGTCCGCGGATATGATCCGGAGCTTTTTTTCAGCGACATCCACTATACCGGCGACAGCGAAAACGCGGCCATTGCTTCCCGCCTCGATACGCATGAAGCCGACGTTGCCATGGTTCGTGCCTGCTGGCTCGAGCACCAGCCGCCCGAAGTCCGGGCACGCTACCGCGTCCTTGAACCCCGAGTAGATCCGACGCTGCACTGCGTTCACACCTCGCGCACCTACCCCAACATCATGGTGTCTGTGCTCGAAGGCTCCGCGCCGGGTGCAGCGCATGTGATCGCCCGCACACTCCTCTCAATCAAGGAAATTGCACCCGGTCACCATTGGGGTGTAGCCACCGACCTTCGTCCCGTTAATCGGCTCTACCGCGAACTCAAAATCGAAAACTATGCTTATCTGCGCGACATTTCCTTCAAAGATTGGCTGACGAAAAACCTCGCCTGGTGCGTATTGGCTGCAGCGATGATTCTTGGGCTTGCTTTTCACAGCTGGCGTGTGGGCTACCTTGTGCGGGTGCGCACCGCTGAGCTTGAAGCCAGTATTGAAGAGGAGCGTAAATCTCAGTTTCGGCTCGAAGAAATGCGCGGGCGCATGGAACGCATGCAAAAAGCGACCATCGTGGGACAGCTCTCCAACTTGATTGCTCACGAACTTGCTCAGCCGCTCGCAGCCGTTCAGTACTACCTTGACGGCATGAAAACACTGCTTTCACGCCAGCCGGTTAATACCGCCATGCTGGAAAAAAGCCGCATCGGCATTGAGCAGGGACTTGAACGCACCAAAGCGATCGTTGCCAAAGTCCGCGGCTATTCGCGCAACCAAACCCGCCGCGACAGAACGGTGTCCTTAAAGACCACCATTGACAATGTACTGACTGCCATTTCTCCGGATCTGCAGCGCTCTGTGGCCTTCAAGTGTGAGTCCGTTGAGGGCATTGAGGTGTTGGGCGACGCGCTCGAACTCGAACTGCTCATGAGAAACCTCATCAAAAATGCTTTTGAAGCCGCCGCCTCCGCGGCAAGTGACAGCACTTCGGGCGCTCAAGAGGTTCCGAGCGTATCCGTGCATACCCAACCCGATCCGACAGACAAAACGGATCGTTCTGTGCTCATCACCATCGAGAACACAGGTCTGCAGATGACCAATGCCGCCTTCAACGAGCTCACCACGCCGCTCATCACGACTAAAGCCGCAGGGCATGGACTTGGTGTTCCCATTGCAATTGCCATCGCCGAGGCCTCTGGCGGGCGACTGACCTTCTTTGAACGCCCGCAGGGCGGCGTCATCGCGCAAGTTCGACTCCTGCGCGCCGGCTCGTACCCTTTGAAGAACACAGCTGGCACCGAATCCTCCTCTTCTTCGCACTACGACATTCCGCCTCAAGCATCATGACCGACCAGAAGCAAACTGACGGCTCCGGCCTCACAACACTCGAAGATCTCCAGCGAACGGTGCTCATCCGAATCGTTGATGACGATGCCGAAGTCCGCGATGCACTCTCCTTCATGCTCTCCTGCCGCGGCTGGCAAACGGCTGCCTGGGGATCCGCCGAAGAATTCCTTAAAGCCTGGCGCTCAACGCCTCCCGGGTGTCTGCTCCTAGACATCCGCATGCCCGGCATGTCCGGACTGGAACTCCAGGAGCGCATGAAGGCTCAGAATCTGTCGCTTCCCATCATCTTCGTCACCGGCCACGGCGATGTACCCACCGCAGTCCGAACGCTCAAACTCGGTGCTTTCGACTTCCTTGAAAAACCCGTTGATGCCGAGGCGCTCGCTGACGCTATTGAGGCGGCAAGCCGCGTGAGTGCTGAGGCGTCGCAGGGCGCGCTGTCCAAACAGACTGTCGAGCAGATTCTCGCGGAAATGAGTCCGCGAGAACACGAAATCACTGAACTTCTTAAGCAGGGTCTTGCCAATCATGACATTGCCGAGCGTCTCGACCTTTCGGATCGTACAGTGCAGGGACACCGCAACAACATCTATAAGAAGCTCCGGGTGCACAACTTAAAGCAATTCCTAACGGTGCTCGAAGGCGGCTAAGTCACGCTGCTGAAATCACTCCTTAACGCCGCGGCTGAACGGGAGCTCGTCAGCCGAGAGTCCAAGTTCCAACGCAAGAAGATGACGCTTGGCGGCATATCCGCCGCCATAGCCCGTGATGGAACCATTCGCGCCGACGACGCGGTGACACGGGATGATGATGGAAAACGGATTGGCGCCCACAGCACCGCCCACCGCCCGCACAGCTTTCGGCGAGTTCACCTCCCGGGCAATTTCCCCATAGGAAATCGTCTTGCCGTATGGAATTTTGGTGAGTGCGTGCCAAACACGCGTTTGAAACTCGCTGCCAATCAGCCTTAACGGAACGGAGAACACCTCTCGCCGCTGATCAAAGTACTCCTCAAGCTGCACCTGTGCGAGGTCAATAACCGATGAGGCATCTTCGACCATAGGAAGCTTGGTCAGTCGGGTCAGCCGATTGAGCGTTGCTGCTCGATGCCAGCCTTCCGCCCAGTCGCACATGACAAGCTCTTCGCCAATAGAAGCGAGGTCCAAAATGCCGCAAGGCGATGTCCAGTAATGATGAATGATCTGAGCGTTCTTCATGATGACTCCTCAAGCCGGAGCAGCGTCGGAAAGCTCTGCGAAAAGATCAGCGAGCTTCACTGCATCTGGAATTCCGAGCCGCAGGCGCTCGACAATCAGTTCCGCTTCGTTTTCCGCATAAGGTTTCTTCCACTTTACGCCCGGCACCAGCACGACGCGTCCGGCTGCCGTCCATGCTGCAAGCGCAGCAGCTTCGAGCCAGAGCGACTCGATCGTTTCATCCCTTGCTGCGTTTGGTGCCCTGTCAAGAAGACACTCTGAAGCCGTAAAAAGTCCTGCCTCAGCATCCGCCCAACGCTGTTCGGCCACAGCCATTCGAACGTGCCAGAGCAATTGGTGAAGATCATCTCCGAAATATTCCGGACATTTGATCAGCAGCGGTTTGAAAAGTCGGACATCGGCTGATTTGGGCTTCGCCCGGCGGCCCGCTTCCACAACAAGACGCAAAAAGTCCTCGGGCATCTTGAAGGGGCTGTCTTCTCGGCGCCAGAGTTCGAGCAGCTTCTCTGCGCGATATTCGCCCGGAGACAGAGGACCAACGGATTCCCGCAGGATGAAAGTCTCATCATTCATGGCAGATCTCGGTGCGAAATAAAGCGCCAGCATGGCGCCTCGGCCAAGACTCACAATCGGTCCTTCGGCATCTTCGAAAAGATATCGAACAAATTCAAAGCCAAGCTGCCGAGCGGCCCTCTCAAGGGCTTCCTTCATTGGGGCGATCCCTTCCGAGCGCTTTTGCGCCGCATCGGCTCCATTAACCGCCTTGCCCCCGGCATTCTGCCCAAGCAAATCGCCGGATAGCCGAGCGAGCACTTCCGCCTCTATCACATGAACAACGAGCGAAAGCGCCGCAGCCGTTTCTGCGTTCGACGGTACGGCAAGACGCCCCTTCAGCCGATATTGACTCTCTGCAAGCGCATCACGATCACGCTGAGACGCTTTCACCGCGCATCGCACATCGAGCACACGAAGGAGCAGCTCTTCAAAGAATGTCCGATCGATAAAACGCGCATAGGCCAGACGTTTTTTCAAATCCAGCACATTCCCTTCCATGAAAAGGGAACGCAGGAGCCAAAACCGATCCGCTTCTGCCCGACAGGCTTCAGCGCTCTCTGTGAGCACTTCGGCCGGATGCGGCCGGATGTCAGCCTCGGCCTTCTTTCGTGCAGGCAGCACTGCTGCGCGGCGCCTGTCCATGGCGCAAGAAAGCCAAGCCAAACAGTACGCCGGCACTTCAAAAGCCTCCCCCGCAAACACGACCGTCATCAGGGCAAGCACTTCTAAAACTTCCTCAGCCGGGCGCAAAAGCGATGTGAGCGAAATCAGTTCGTTCAACCCGTTTTCGACATCACGTTCATCTTGGGAGAAATAGAGAAACGCCGCGGCACGCCATAAGCGCTGATGAAAACTCAATGCACTGCTGCACTGCGTCATCAAGGTGCAGTTTTGGCCGACGCTCAGTATGGTTCGGCCCCATTGGGCTGCCTCCTGCGCATCCGATCCTTTGCCAGCGTTCTCTTCAGGCTGCAGAAAACTCAAAAGAGCAGAAAAAACAGCCGGCCAAGCGCGAGCAATAAGGTGCTCGGCCTTTTGAGTCTCCCCCAAGACGAAAAGCTCATCCACGAGCGTCGGCACCAGAATGTCGTCCTCCATTCCCGCCGCTGTTCGGGCATAAGCCCACTCGGCACGCAGACGGCGAACGGGACTGCTGAAATCCGCCGGCATCCGATCTGCCGAACCCGATGGGGGCAGAGCATATCCTTCGAGCTCATTGATGAGCCGCTTCGCCTCATCCCAGCGCTCAAGTCCAATGGCTGTCCGAATACACCATTCGAGACGCTCCTGGGGATCAGGAAAAAGTTCCTCACCATAAGACTTGAGCGCTTCATCCAGCAAGAAAAAGTCAAACCGGTCGCCAGCCTTCAGCACCGCATCAAAAAGTGTATGCCATGCTCGGGCTGGCCGGCCGGCCGTTCCTGCGTCCCAATCGCGCCACTTAGCAATGAAATCCGATGCCGCATAGATTCCGGGAATCGGACCATTTTCGGTGGTTGGCGTAAATATCACCTGGTCGGGCTGAAGCACATACGCAATAACAGGAAGCGACATAAAGGACAAATCAAAGAGACACCATCAGCAGAGCGGCAGCCTCGTTATAGGCCGCTGCCCCCGCTGTTAGGCAAAGTCTACCGATCCTGCAGAGCTTCATCGACGCGCTGTTCCGTGCCGCAAAATACTGCTTTGTCCGAAGAAAATCTTCGTTCTTGTTTATGAAGTTTTCGGGCTCAGCGAAACCTTCAACAGGGCCAACAAATTTTCAGCCGAATTTTAGATCCAAAGTGCTGGGAATCAACTATTAAGCCGTTCAGTCTCCTTAAGTACCTTATGCATGCCATGAATTATTTGTTGGTTTTTTCTGTTTCGAGAACCATACAAACGCGCATTGAAAATCGTGATGATCTCGAGCATGTCTTGGGCGAGATCTTCGTCAAAGGATGCATCACTTCCTTTGTTGATAATGACCACTTCCACATTCTTGGCTTCACATACGGCAAATACAAATTCTGCGCCGAATCTGAGCAATCGATCCTTCTGCGTGATAACGAGACGCTCCACGTCCTCGTCGACTAATATATTCAGAAGTTGAAGAAGCCCTTTTTTTGAAGACGACGCTTCGCGTGAGGCCTACCTCATGTGGTCAGCTGCGCAGATGATCGTCTACAACGCGAAGGTGGACGAGTCGAATTATTTCTGGAAGTTCCACTGCAAGTTCTGGTCGCCTGAGCCGCTTCCTAAGCCCGATCAGAAGTACGCCCACCTCGTGAACCCCGACACCGTGCCGTGGGTGAAGGAGGTGCCGAGCGCTGTTCGAGGCATCGGCGCATACCGCTTCTATCAGGCCATGACACGCTTCATGCGGGGTCTTTCGAAGCGCCCTCACCGCAAGCCCATCAGGAACGCCGACCGGCAGCTTACGCTCACGCGTGACTGCTTCTCTGTCAAGCCGGTTTCGCAGAAGTGGTGGGAGCTCACTTTCGGATCGAAGAAAAAGACAGCAGGCCGCATCCGCTTCCGCGCCCACCGCAGGTTTGAGATGCCGGCGATGGTGATGATCAGCTGCACGAACCAGTGCCTCCAGCTCAGCTTCAGTTACGAGGACGAGCTCACAGAGTTCCCGGAGACAGAGGAGGAGATCCTCGCCCGGCTGAGGAAGCTCACCCCCGAAGAGTTGGCCGAGCGCACCGTCGGCGGCGACGTTGGCGTCAAGATTCGTTTGCAGCTCAGCAACGGGGAGTCGTTTAACCTCTCCGAGATCGAGAAGACCCGCATCGCGCGCAAGGACTTCGGCCGCAGGCGGCATCAGCGCCGTCTCGCTCGAATGAAGCCCGGGAGCAGCAACTACAGGAAGCAGACGCGGAAAATCGCCAAGACCTACGTCTACGAGAAGAACGTCAACAACAACTTCTGCCACCAGACCTCGCACAAGATCGCTGTGATGGAGGGGATCGAGGTGGTGGCGCTGGAGGATCTGAACGTCGCCGGAATGGTCCGGCGGCCCCAACCGAAATACGATGACAAAGGCCGCGCGCAGCCGAACGGCGCAGCGGCGAAGAGCGGTCTCAACAAGGCCGTCACGAAAAGCCACTTCGCAAGACTTCGGACCAGTATCCTGTACAAGTGCCGCAGAAACGGCAAGGTCGCGGTATTTGTAAATGCGAAGAACTCATCCCGGGAGTGTTCCAAATGTGGATACACGGCGAAGGAGAACCGTCCAAGTCAGGCGGTCTTCTGTTGCAGACGCGAGGGATGCGGGCACGAGGAGAACGCCGATCTGAACGCCAGCCGCGTGATAAGGAAGCGCGGCGTGAAAATGATTCTTGAAGGATTGGTGAAGAAGAAGGAGTCGAAGAAGCTCCTTCGGGTGCCTCGTGCAAAGAAAAGAAATATAGGGGTGGATCGCCCCGAATCGATGCCTGCCGAGCTCTCCGTGTGTTCCTGTGTCCTTCACGGCGTTGGAATCGTGGCGGCTTTGAATCAGGAAGCAGACGCCGCGAGGATCTGCGAATCAAGAAGCTCCGGCCTTCAGGCCGGGGAGTGATCACTCAGAGCTGCATCGTATCTGCGATGACCTGCTTGCGTGCGTTTGGGCACTAGGCGTCCCAAAGCTTCCCAACGTCGGAGCGTAGTAATGGAAACGCCCAGACGTTCCGCAGCTTCGCCAATACTCAAAAATCTATTCATCGTGCTGATATATAGCTATGTAGTGATAGGTTTACGAGGTCGGATCATCAGGCTTAGGATTTCGCACAGACCGGACGGCGGTGAAGCCCCAAAAGCAGCCAGACGAAAGCCGCGGCAGCAAAGGCCGAGCCCAGCCAGAAAGTGGCTGACGGGCCGACAAACTCCCAGATCGTGCCGGCAACGAGTCCGGCAGCAAGCGCAGCCACACCGCTCGCGAAGCTGAATAGCCCAAAAGCCGTGGCCCGCTTTTCTTCCGGAGCCGCATCTGCCGTCATCTTGGAGAAAACGCCCTGTGTAGCGCCCAGGTGGAGCCCCCAAAGCGCAGCGCCAAGCGATGCTCCCACGGGCGTAGCCCAGACGGCAAAGACGACGTCTGACAAAGCCAGAAATACCAAACCCAGCGCGAGAAGCCGCTCAGCAGGCATGTGGTCGGAAAGTTTTCCAATCGGTACGCATGCCAGTGAAAAAACAATGTTGACGCCCACCATCAAGAGCGGCACGGCTGCCGTTGCGATGCCCGAATCCGCTGCACGAAGCACAAGAAAGGCATTGGAAAAGCGAGCCAGTGAAAAGAGAATACCCAGCACAAGCAGCGCTCGAAAGGCCGGACCTGCGACCGTGAAGCACTCCGCCAGATCGCTCCAGCGTCTGACGGCAGGACGTTTCGCAGCGGGCTTCTCCGGAGCATCTTCAACGCCCATGAGAATGAGGAACAGACAAAGCGCGCCGGGAATCAATGCCAGCCAAAAGATGGAACGAAGATCATCCGTCCAGAAAAAGAGAAAGAGGCTCGCCAAGGCCGGCCCGACGAAGGCACCGGCAGCATCGAGCGACTGACGAATGCCGTATGCCTCGCCCCAGAGCGGCTTAGGCGTTACCACCGCAACAATGGCGTCACGAGGCGCCCCGCGAAGCCCTTTGCCGATGCGATCGGAAACGCGTGCAGCGAAAACAAGCGCCACAGAATCGGCAAGTGCAAAAACAGGCTTTGACAGCACCCCCAGTGCATAACCGAGGAATACAAGCAGCTTGCGGTGACCGAAACGGTCGGCGGCCGCTCCCGAAAAGACCTTCGTAATCAGCGCAGCGCCTTCGCCCGCACCTTCAACCAAACCAATCAGCACTGCGCTCGCGCCTAAAGGCCCAGCCATAAAGAGGGGCAGCAGTGCATGAATCATCTCCGAAGAGATGTCCATTAACAGGCTCACAAAACCCAAAGCCCAGACCGTTCGAGGGACTTTAAGTCCTTTGCGTTCTTGGGCTTCATTCTCTCGATGGAGGTCTCCCTGCGCACTTTGCGGTGCGGCATCGTTCTTTTGCTCTTCAGTCATTTTGAACGTTGTGCGTTTTTGAATTTGGTTGCTGCCATGGAAGAAAAATTGTCAGCCTGCACCGTCAAAAACACGTGAAGATCGTGTTAATGCACCGTCAAACCTTGCTTTGACAGACCCGCCTCCAAAACAATAAAGGCGGATGCTCTAGGTCATCCGCCTCCTTGCTTCGCTCTTTTTTCTGCTCTGCCGAATCAGCTTGCGAGCAGCATCTTGTCGGAAACGCCGTCACCCGCCTTTTCGAAGAACTTCAAAAGATCCACCGTGGTGAGCTTGGCTTTTTCCTCGCCGCGCACATCAAGGATCGGACGTCCGTCGTGCATCATGATGAGGCGGTTGCCGTAGCGAAGCGCATCGCGCATGTTGTGCGTAATCATGAGCGTGGTGAGCTTTTGCTCCGTGACGAGCCGTTCAGTGATTTCAAGCACTTTGGCTGCCGTCTTCGGATCAAGAGCGGCAGTATGTTCATCGAGCAGCAGGAGCTTGGGGCGCACAAGCGTCGCCATAAGCAGCGTAAGCGCCTGGCGCTGACCGCCCGAGAGCAGCCCCACATGTGCGGTCATGCGGGTTTCAAGACTCAGGCCAAGCATTTTCACCAGTTCGGCAAAGCGGGCATTACGGTCAGCGCGATCGCTCCAGCGCAATGTCGGACGACGTCCGCGTCGGTCAGCGACGGCCAGATTTTCTGAAATCATCATGCCTGCTGCCGTACCGCGCATCGGGTCCTGAAAGACTCGGCCGATCATGGACGCTCGCTTCCATTCAGGCATTTTGGAAATTTCTACGCCGTCGATTTTGATCGAACCTGAATCGATAGGAAAGACGCCGGCAATGGCATTCAGGGTTGTTGATTTACCCGCACCGTTAGACCCGATGACCGTACAGAAATCACCGTCATCAAGCGTGAAGCTTACGCCCCGAAGCGCTTTTTTTTCATTGGCTGTACCGGCGAAGAAAGTCTTTTTGACGTTCTGGAGTTCAAGCATTTCAAATGTCCTTCGTCTGAGTGTTTTGCGTTTGATGGGAGAACGAAAGGCGCGTCAGGCATCAGCCGTGAGCGCGCAGTCCTGCGCATTTCTCCTTAATCAAAGGCAGCGCGAGTGCGAAGGCGACGAGCACAGCCGTGAAAAGCTTGAGGTCGTTCGGAGGCATGCCCATTTCGAGCACGAAAGCAATAACGAGACGATAAACGATGGAACCCAGAATGACGGCAATCAGGCTCGTTTTAAAAGACTTGGGCGAAAAAAGCACTTCGCCGATGATGACCGAAGCGAGCCCAATCACGATGGTGCCCACGCCCATGCCGACGTCGGCAAAACCATTGGCCTGTGCCACTGTTGCGCCCGACAAGGCCACCAGCGCGTTGGAAATCACCAGCCCCAGCACAACCATCGTATTGGTATTGATGCCCTGCGCGCGGGCCATCTGCGGATTGAAACCCGTAGCGCGGATGGCGGTGCCCAGTTCTGTGCCGAAGAACCAGTACAGAATGACGGCAATCAGCGCTGCGAAGATAAGACCAACGGCGAGACCAGATACCGCAACAGACAGTCCCAGCGAATTCTCAAGAATCGTGAAAACCGTTTCGTCCTGCAAAAGGCCAATGTTGGACTTGCCCATGACATGGAGATTGACCGAATAGAGCCCAATCATGGTAAGAATGCCCGCGAGCAGCGCCGGAATACGCAGCTTCGTCGTGAGGATGCCGGTAACCGCGCCGGCCAGTGCGCCGGCAATCAGCGCGAGCACAAAAGCGGCAGGCAGTCCCAGCCCGGAAGTGATCGCCGTAGCGGCAGCCGCTGCGCCCAGAGGGAAAGAGCCCTCCACCGACAAATCGGCAATGTCGAGAATGCGGAAGGTCAGAAATACGCCGAGCGCAAGCACGGACCACTGAAAGCCTTGGCCGACGGTAGAGATCAGAAGATCGAGCATGAAAATTCCTTTGTAGGTACGCTCGAGCACCATTTGAAAAACGGTGCACTCGATTGTTTTTTAGGTGGAAGATTGAATTCTAGGGCTTTCTTGAGCGCATTCTCTGAGAGACATTTTTCTCTGCTAGGCGAGATTGCTCAGGTCACTTGCGCATTCTCAAGCCGAAAAAGAAAAGCGGAGCCGTTCGAGCACTTTTCACAGCGCTTTATCGACTCCGCTCTGGCGGCGCGGCCTCTATGCGAGGCTATTGAAAGAGCACCGCTCCTTTTTTAAGTTCTTCGGGGATCGTCACGCCGATCGCCTCAGCGGCCTTCAAATTAAAGACGGGGGTACCGGTGGCAACATGCTGAACCGGCATTTCTGCGGGCTTTTTCTTCCCTTCAAGAATATCTGCGCCCATCTGACCGGTCATGCGGCCGATTTCGTAATAGTCCACGGAAATGGAGCCCAGACAGCCCGCTTCGGTCATACCGCGTTCGCCAGCCACAACCGGCAGCTTCACGGGATTCGTCACTTTGACCAAAGCAGGGATAGCGGAAGCGAGCACATTGTCGGTCGGGAGCCAGAGGCCGGCTACCTTGCTCGAAATACTTGCCACAGCCTGCTGAATATCGTTCACGTTGGAAACGGTCGCTTCAAGCACTTCAACGCCGCGCTTTGCAGCAGCCTTCTTAAAGATTTCAACCTGATAGGCGGAATTGATTTCGCTCGAGTTGTAGATCGTGCCCACCACCTTAGCGTTCGGGATGAACTTCAGGAGCAGATCAAGCTGAGCCTCAATCGGCCCCAAGTCAGATACGCCCGTCACATTGCCGCCGGGCGCATCATCGGACTTGACGAGCTTGGCCGCCACAAAGTCTGTAATCGCGGTAGCAACGATCGGGGTGTTTTTGGCAACCGTCGCGACAGCCTGAGCAGCAGGCGTTGCAACAGCAAAAATCACCTTGTCCTTATTGGACACGAAACGATTGGCAATATTGTGAAGGTTCGACTGGTCACCCTGAGCGTTCTGAATATCAAGCTTGATATTGACGCCGTCCTTGAAGCCGCGTTCAGCGAGTGCATCAACCACACCCTTCGTACAAGCATCGAGCGCAGCGTGCTCAACGAGCTGAACAATGCCGACGGGCGTAAGTTCAGCCTTGGCGGCGGCACCGGCAGCCGGCGCGGATTTGTCGCCGCAGCCTGCAAGCGCAAGTGCAACAGCCGCAGACAAAGCAAGTACGCCGCGGCGAGAAAGGGAAGATATCTGCATGGGAACACCTTTTGTGATGCGCGCGCGAACCTGCAAAACTGCAGATTCGCGAAACCGATTACGTTGATTATGCAGAAAACATCGCCGCTAATTTCACTACATTACAAGTTTTCACCTAGTGCGAACAGAGTAGTGCAACTCAATCTTAAGCAAGAGGCGTTGAAAATCTTCAGCATCGTCTCCGCCCTTGCGAGCGCAAAGAGCACCTTATTTGCGCGGCACGTTGCGAAAAATGACGCCAGCGATCCGACGCACCCAAAGACGGGGCATTATTTGAGCCGATACAGCAAGCACCGTATTCCAGCAGCCGTCAATCTTCACCGTTCGCCCTGCTTGCATTGCGGCCCACCCGGCTTCCGCGCATGCCGCAGCCGAGCGCTCCCATTTGTCGAGCGAGATACGGCCGAAGGCCGACTCGTCGAGGCCCGCAGCTTCACCGAACTCCGTTGCCGTCGGTCCGGGACAAAAGGCCGTTGCAGATACCCCCGTACCGCGAAGTTCTTCCGAGAGACTTTCGGTAAAAGAGACGACATAAGCCTTGGTGGCGGCATAGACGCCAAATCCAGGACAAGCCTGGAAGGCCGCCGTCGAAGCAACATTAAGAATGCGTCCCCGCCCGAGCTGCTTCATCGCACGGGCGGCTTCAATGGATAGCCCCGTGAGCGCAGCAATATTGAGCCGCAGCATTCGGCTGATGCGCTCTTCGTCGGCATCCACCATGGGACCAAAATCACCAAACCCCGCATTGTTGATGAAAATTTCGGGCGTCACGCTGCGCGTCTCCAAGAAATCCATGAGACGCGAAAGCTCTGCAGACTCTGTTAAATCGAGCGCAAGCACCCAAGGCTTCAGACCTGAGGCCGTCTCGATTTCAGCGGCAAGCGCTTCCAAACGCTGCTGACGGCGGGCTACCAGCACCGGCCGATAACCTTCACGAGCGGCAATTCGCGCAAATACCGCCCCTAAACCGCTTGATGCGCCGGTGATGACGGCAACGGGCGCCACCCTTTCCTTTTGTGCCATGATTGGGCAATCTCCTTCTCCAGAGTCGGTTATTTTGCCCCGCTCGAAGGACCTCTGCCGGCCAGGAGAAACGGCAAACCTGCAAATATTCGAAACTTAGCTGTCTTTTCTCCCATTGCAGCTGCGCTCAGGCAAGCGCAAAATTTTGAGTTCCAACCTTTCACCAAATACAGCACTCTGTCCGATGCCAGATTTCAAGCAGTTCAAAAAAATTATGACTCAAGCCATTTCCGCAGCGGCGCTTTCCGCCGCACTGTCCTCCGGCGCAGCCGCGCTTGAACCTGTTTCTCCGCAGCCTTCGCAGCCGCTCACTTACGCCAATCCGGCCTATGCCAAGGTGACGCCCGAAACCGCCAAGAAAATGATGGCTGAAGGCGTCGTGGTGATCGATGTCCGTGAACCTCAAGAGTTTGCAGAAGGTCACGTTCAGGGCGCCGTTAATGTACCGCTCTCGACCTTTCATCCCGACATGCGGCTCGAAGCCGCGCCCGACTTCAATCAGAAGGTGCTTGTGCAGTGCCGCTCGGGGGTGCGCGTCGAACGCGCCGCTAAGATCCTGATTGAATCGGGCTATAAGCACATTTACAACATGTACGGCACGATGCAGTGGCCGTATGAGTTGGTGCGCTGAGCTGCTCGAACAGAAGTGACGAGGCTTGATCCAGTCAAACCGTCACTTTGGCCGCTTCGCCTTGGGCTGCCCCAAGACGGGGAGCGGTCATTCCCGCTCGGAATGGGTGCGGCAGCATGGCGACATGCTGCCGCAGACTTGTTTGAGGCCGATGGCTGCCGGCGCTTCCTCCCCCAGAAATCCATTCAAGGGCTTCTCTCGGCTTGCCTAAGAGACTGCAGGCAAGATATTCGCTCAAAAAGCGCTCGGGCGCACAGCATTTGAGCACTTCGCCCGAGTCAGCCCGCATGAGTCTGCGCTCATAATGGATGAATCATCATCATTCGTTAAAGGATCTGAACACAGATGGCTCAAGCAATTGACGCACTTACAGAACTCGTAGGCGCCGAAGCGGCCCGCCGCATCGTGGAATTCCGCCGCGACATGCACCAGCACCCGGAAATCGGGATGGACACGGCCCGTGCCGCTGACAAAATTGAAGCTTTCCTCCAGACGCTTCCGGTCGAACAGGTTCATCGATTCGCCGGCAACGGCGTGTGCGCCGTCATTCGTGGAAAAAAAGACGGTCCGATGATTGGTTTGCGCGCGGATACAGATGCGCTCCCCATTCAGGAAGAGACTTCAGTTGCCTGGAAGAGCGCGATTGACAAATGCGCCCATTTGTGCGGCCATGACGGTCACACCGCAGGACTGCTTGCCGCGGCCACGCTGCTCGCGCAGACCAGAGACTTCGCCGGTTCCGTTGTGCTCATCTTCCAGCCTGGGGAAGAAGGCTGGGCAGGCGCGGACAAGATGATTAAGGACGGGCTCTTTGACCGCTATCCGTGCAGAGAAGTGTTTGCCATTCACGGCGCTCCTTCCCGTCCGCTCGGTACGATTGCCGTGCGCGAAGGCGCCATGACGGCTTCCGTCGATATCGCATACATGACCGTTGAAGGCCGAGGCGGCCACGGCGCTCGCCCGCAGGAAACGATCGACCCCATGCCGGCCGCAGCCGAGTTGATTCTGGCGCTTCAGACCATCGTGGCACGAAACATCAACCCCGCTGACTCCGCCGTGGTGAGCTGCTGCTTTGTACAGGCGGGCGATCCGCTCGCGCCCACAGTAATCCCTCAGCGCGTCAATCTGTCGGCAACGATCCGTACCCACAGCCCGAAGGTTCGCGACAAAATTGAAGCGCGCTTTAATGAAATCACTCAGGGCATCGGCACGGTATTTGGCGGTGAAGTCAAGCTTGACTACCAGCGCCGCTATCCGCCCCAGATTAATGATCCTGCGCTGGTGCGCGCCATCCTGCCGGCGCTTCAGTCGGTATACGGCGAAGCGGGAGTCGACACCAAGTTCGCGCCGAGCATGGGCGGCGAAGACTTTGCCTTCATGAGCGAAAAGGTACCCGGCGTTTATATGCAGGTGGGCCTCGGCGACGAAGGACACACCGCACAGCTTCACAATCCGGGCTTTGACTTCAACGACTTGGGCCTGGCGTACGCAGCCCGTACGTTTGCTGCGATCGTGCAGGAACGCCTGCCGCTCAAGTGAGCGCTGCAGCGTAAACTCCAGTCCATATCGTTCAAGACCTCGAACAGCGCTGTTCGAGGTCTTTTTCTTCGCAGCGTTCAGCCGCGCCGGCAGGCCTCATTGAGCGCAATGGAAGCGCACATCATGCCCATGCTGGCCGTGACGACAACGCCGGAACCGTAGCCGGAACAGGCAAGTCCAGACGATTGCGTGACAGCACAGGCCTCTCCCTCCAGCGGTTTTTTCACGGGCTCCGCAGAATAGACCGACGCTACGCGAAAAAGCGGCGCCATCGGCTTGCCGGGGCGGCCGGCATCGGGCGAAGCTTTGGGAAATCCGTAGGCCTTGCGCAGGCGATAGCGAACGGAAGAAAGCAGCGGATCGCCCGTAATGCGTCCGAGGTCGCCCGTGCGGATTTGGGAAGGATCGACGCGTCCGCCAGCCGCACCGGACGTCACAATGAACTGCTTAAATTTGCGGCAGTGTGCAATGAGCGCAGCTTTGGCGCGCACTTGATCAATACAGTCAAGCACTACTGCATCCGCGGGGATTAATGCCTCAACATTATCCTCGTCCACGAATTCTTCAACGAGACGAACTTCCGCTCGCGGATTGATGAGCGCAATACGCTCCTTGAGCGCCGCAATCTTTGCTTTCCCGTACTCGTCGCCCAAAGCCTGAATTTGGCGATTGGTGTTGCTTTCGGCCACCTGATCGAGATCGATGAGCGTAATGAGCCGAGCATCGGTGCGGGCGAGCGCCTCAACCGCCCAAGAGCCGACGCCGCCCACCCCGACAACGCAGAAATGCGTCTTCGCGATGGCTTCGGCGCCTTCGCGGCCATAAAGACGGGCAACACCGCCGAAGCGGCGTTCATAGTCGATGACGTGAGCAGATGGCTGCATGATGGACGAATCCTGTTGGAAGCGGCAGCAAACGATGCGAGACATGCTCGATCGTGCATGGTTGGAACGCCGCAATGATAGCGAAGGATCTCATGGGCTATGCTCCGCATCCGTCAATGCTGTTGCCAGAGCGTACCGACGCCGCTAAACTGCCGGCCATCGTGCCGTCTGCGGGAGAAGCCTGCCGACAGATCCAGACTTCTCCGCCGCTTCCAACCGTTTTTTTGTTATGACAAGCTTCCTCCGGGCAGTCCTTCCTCAAACGCTTTGCGCTCGCTTTGAATCATGGCGAAAGAATGGCGCCAGCACACCATCACTTTTAGTGAACGGATTGCTGCTCACGCTTTTGCTGGTGATCTTTCCGCTCGAACGCGAGCCTTTTCGGACCTTGAGAAGCCGTCTGCGGGACTACTACCCTCAGATCAACCCGGAATGCCCTCGCCTTTTGGATTCGCTGCGCATCATCATCCAGTCTTTTTGGCTTCTATTTGTGAAGCCCGGCCGACCGTCCGGCGCTGAGGCGGTTGAAAAAGTGCTGGCCGGATTGCGAGCTGCCGGGCGCATCATCAATCGTGTAGGCGAACTCTGGGGCAATTTTTGTCTTTCGATCATTCGGCGCGTGAAGCCGCTTTCAGAAGCGTCGAATGCCGGAGATTCAGAGAAAGTGAGCGGTCGTGCGCAGTTTTCCTTGGGCGAAAAGACACTCATCGCCATTGCCGTGATTCTGGGCCTCATTCTGGCAGCGATCTGCATCACTCAGCCCTTCAATCTGCAGGGGCAGGTGGTCTTTCTCACCTTCATGTTCTTCTCGATGATCGCATTGGCACGCATCCGAGCACGCATCAGTCTGATGCTTCTCTTTGTGATCTCAATTGTCGTGTCCGGGCGCTACCTCTGGTGGCGCTGCACGTCAACGGTCAACAGCGACACAGCACTTGATTTGTTCTTTTCCTGTGCGCTGCTCCTCGCCGAACTCTATGCTTTCGCGGTGATGGTGCTCGGTTACTTCCAGGTCTGCTGGGTACTCGACCGAAAGCCCTACCCGCTCCCGGCCGACCGCAAAGTTTGGCCCACTGTCGACATCTTCATTCCGACCTATAACGAATCGCTTGACGTCATCAAGCCGACGGTCTACGCCGCTTTAAACCTCGACTGGCCCGCTGACAAGCTTCGCGTCTACCTTTTGGACGACGGCAGCCGTGACGCCTTTAAAGCATTTGCCGATGAAGTGGGTGCGGGCTACATCAAGCGTGAAGAACATAACCACGCCAAAGCAGGCAACATCAATCATGCAATGACGGTGACCGACGGCGAATTCATCGTGATTTTCGACTGCGACCACGTGCCCTCATGCGACTTTCTCCTCTCGACCATGGGCTGGCTCGTCAAGGATCCGAAGATTGCGCTCGTGCAGACGCCGCATCACTTCTATTCTCCGGATCCGTTCGAGAAAAATATGCATCTCGACCGGCGTCTGCCGATTGAAAATTCGCTCTTTCACGACTTCATTCAAAAGGGCAACGACACGTGGAATGCCACCATGTTCTGCGGGTCTTCTGCCGTCATGCGCCGCGCAGCTTTGAATGAAGTGGGCGGCATTGCCGTCGAAACCGTGACCGAAGACGCGCATACCTCACTCAAACTCAACCGCCGCGGCTGGTCTTCCGCCTTCATCGACCGTGCAGTGGCTTCCGGGCTTTCCACAGAAACGCTTTCCGCTCACATTGGGCCTGTCTCTTATACACATCTCCGAGCCCACGAGACGGAGCTACATCTC
>OWJH01000357.1_pt1 | contig 20299 bp, 13 predicted proteins | sample 1732621 | NCBI WGS metagenome assembly OWJH01 (sample SAMN05065735, study PRJEB22554) | human gut metagenome | biome: ENVO:2100002; feature: ENVO:00000062; material: ENVO:00002003 | host: Homo sapiens | place: USA
GTAGCTCCGTCTCGTGGGCTCGGAGATGTGTATAAGAGACAGCAGCTCAATAATATATCTTTGCCTACTCAATTGTGGCAAAAAATATATATTATATGCCACGAATATTAACTTTTATTTTTTAACATCAATGAAGAATCTAAATTTTCTGAAGTTGTTTTTTGGGACAATACTCCTGATTGCCACAGCAACTTTTGTAAGTTGTGTCGATGACAATGATGACACAGAAGCTCCTTTTCTGGAAGTTTCTCCTACAAGTCTGATCTTTACCACAGATGGCGTTCCTGCCGAAGGAAGCCAAGCATCTTTTGAGATCTTAACCAACCGTCATTGGACGGCAACAGTGAAAGATGACAAATCTTGGGTTACTCTCTCCGCAACTGAAGGCGATGGCAGTGCCACCATTCAAGTTAGCATCCCGGAAGGAATCAACGATGAAGCCAACATCGATATTCAAATTTCAAATAAAGTAGGGCCGTTGATGACAGAAACGGTGAAAATTACAAGCGGTAATATCGTGCCGGCAATGGTCATTTACAAAGAAACATTTGGCGCTGGTGATAAAAAACCAGATGATAAATGGTATTATGTAGATGAATATACAGGGTGGGATAAATCAGGAGATGGAGCTACCGATGTTAAATACGAAGGTTCGGGTGCCTCAATTCGTAATAATGGAAGTACCAGTAGCGGATATGACGGTGCCTCTGGCGATGGCAAACTATTCTTCGGAGCAAACGCAAACTTTATCATCAAAAATATTACTCTGGCAGATGGACAAACAAATCTTAAAATAACATTTGGCGGAGCTTATTATGAGTATGATACGAAAGACAATGTGTTCAAACCTGAATTGTTACATTTCTACCTAAGCACTGATGGTATAACATGGTCTAACGCACTATCATACGAAACAAAAGACATCAATAATAAGGATGGATGGATTTTTGCAACATCTAATTTCACACTAAAAAATCCAACTTCAACTCTCTATATTAAATATTTAGTAGATAAAGCATCTGTTTTTTCAATCGATGATGTTACGTTATCAACAGGTAATGGTGGCCAAATTATAGACATGGAAGGAAGCACACCTCCAGAACCTGGAGAAACAAAAGCTATCACAATTCCTGAGCTTATAGAAAAAATGAGTACAACCCAAACGCCTGTAGATGCGACTGCCGATCGCGTATTTGAAGCTGTCGTACAAAGTAATACAGAAGGAGGTAATTATACAGCCAACAATCTTGTTCTTGCCACAGAAGGAGCTAATACTGCGGGAAATGGTATTACACTATTTGGAAGTCAAGTAGATCCGGCCAAATTACAGTTAACTCAGGGAGATAAAGTTAAAGTAATCCTCTATAAAGGATTAGCCAAAACTGTAAATTATAACGGTATGTATGAAGTAACTGGTGCTCAAACCGACGAATGGGCTAAAGTTGAAAAAATTGGTACAGCGGAAATTACACCAGTTATTATAACAGCAGACAAGCTTTTAGATTATCAAGGTATGACTGTTACAATTCAAAAAGCAACACCGGAAAATGCAGGAATTTGGGGTAGCACAAACACCCATTCTTTCACCGCTGGAGGCATTACGTTTGCCGTATTCTGTAAAGAAACAGCTTCAGCATTTGCCAACCAACCATTTGTAAAAACAGAAAGTGATATCACTGGTTTGGCAGCAGTTTATAAAAATAACGGCCAACTTGTACCACGTAACTTACAAGACGTTATCGGGTTTAACTCTACAGATCCTACAATTACTAAAGTAACTCCTTCCTCCGTTAATTTCCCAGTATCCGGTGGAATACAAACCCTTGAAGTCGAAATCATTAATCAAGGTAACAACACACTTTCAGTGGATGGTCTAAGTGGCATTTTATCTGCGACTGTAAACGGTTCACAAATCATTGTTACCGCCGAAGCAAATAACAGCGAGAATAGAATACAATCAATCAAACTTTGCTAATTTCACTCACCAATGGAAATACATTCACCGTTCCTGTAAAAGTAGCTCCAGTAGGTGACAGTGACGGATACACTTTGATATCCACATTAGAAGCTCTTAGCGCTGGGAGATATTTAATGGCGGGATATGCAGAAAAAAACAACGATAATGTAGATCTAACTCCATATACTTACCAAATGTGGACTGGAGCAATTTCTTCCAATGATGCCGAAGCAAAATCCAATAGTGATCTCATAACAAGCGCATATCAATATGCAAATAATCAACTGACTCCGCAAAATGCATCAGAGCTTGCAACAACAGAAGTTGAACTTATAGCAGTTTCCGGAAAAGCTAACACGTATTATATCAAAGTTGGCGACAAATATCTATACAATTCCGTCAATGCAACTAACCGAAGACTATACTTCAAAGAAACAACAGATGAAGCCGAATGGGTCTTTGCAAACAAGAGTAACGGAACAGGCGTTGTTGCATCAAATAATGCGACCTATTTAATGACAGCTTCTGCCAATTCCAACTATCTCCGTTCTTATAAGAAAGAGACTCAAACGAAAGCCGGAATATTCTTTTTCAAGAAAGAATAACAAAACAAGAATAGTATTCTAAAAAGATCCAATTACTCTTGGTTACATAATCAAGAGTAATTGGAACAATAAGGAAAATAAAAAACTTAATGACATCAATTCATAAATATTATACAACTGCGATACATACCGCTTTGCTTACAGTGTTGATACTGTGCGTAGGTTCTTGTAGCAGTGATGATCCGGAAGTAGCACAAAGCCCGAATGATGCCTACTGGAAAGTTTCTTCAACGGTAAGCTCATCCGAAGGATCATCAGCAATTATCATAACAGGTACAACAGGAACTGAATGGGATGCAGAAATCACCGAAGGAAGCGGATGGTTCTCGTTCAGCAGTAAAGATTATGCCAACTCTTCCAAACATGGCACAATAAATGACGGATTAAATGTACTGTATGTATATTATAAATCCAACACAGGGAGAGAGCAACGCCAGGCTAAACTATCTCTTCGGTTTGCAGGAGAAGAACCCCAAACCTTCAGCCTCGTTCAAATGGCCGAATCGCAACAGAACTTACCGGCTTTCGGAGCATGGGTAGAACTGCCGGAACGTAAAGAGAATGCAAATTATCAATACGTTACACATTACGGGCCATTAAGTAACAATAAAACAGTCCGTAACTACTCCATTTGCTTCGACAAGACGAAGAAGGCCGCATTATGGGTTGCCTATCCGATACATAATGCCTATCTGACAGGATCGGGCAAGCGGACAGACGCATGGGCGTTTGACCCCATCATCCCCATAGCCTATCAGGCAAACTGCATAGACAAGTCGTATAGAGGTAGCTATGACCGGGGGCATCAATTACCTTCCGCAGACCGTCTGGCGACTAATGAATTGAATGCTCAAACATTCTATATGTCGAATATGACTCCACAATTGAACCGACTCAATCAGGATATGTGGGCCAATCTTGAAAACAAAGTTCGCAACAATAAATGCTCCGATACTTTATATGTAGTAACCGGTGTGTATTTCGATTCAAATGCGACGACGTACGACGGAGCCGGCAATATCGTATCACTCCCGTCAAACTACTATAAGGTATTATTGCGTACCAAAAGTGGTTCGACAGGCAAAGCAATCAAAGATTGTTCGGCAGACGAGCTGATTTCTATCGGATTCTGGGTGGAACATAAATCCTACGGACAGGATATTCCCCGGTCTATTTGCACTAAAGTTGCCGATATCGAGGCCAAAACCGGTTTCACGTTTTTCCCACAAGTATCCGCTTCTGTAAAACAACAAAATAACCCTACGCAGTGGGGAATTAACTAATAACTCTGGCATATGAAAAAGCTATTGATTCCTTCTATTTTCTTTGTGTTACTGATTTCATTCAGTTTCGCACAGAAGCCTTATAAGGTGGTTTTCTATAATCTCGAGAACTTCTTTGATACAATCAATGATCCCGAAGTTCTGGATGACGAGTTCACTCCTGATGGCCCCAAGAAATGGAATACAGCCAAATATAACAAAAAGCTCAACAACACAGAGCGGGTACTTTTTGATATTGCAGCCATCGATAAGAATTATCCGATTGTAATCGGTGTTTCCGAAGTAGAGACCAGAGGCGTGCTGGAAGACATCGTAGCAACGCCCAAACTGGCACCGGCTAATTACCGAATCGCCCATTTTGATTCACCGGAAGCACGTGGTGTGGATGTGGCATTCCTTTACCGACCGGATGTGTTCAAAATAGAAGGACAGTATCCCGTAAAAACAGTCATTCCTTCGCTACCCCATTTCAAAACGCGTGATATCCTTACCATGTGGGGAACGATCGAAGATGAGCCTTTCTTCTTCATGGTAGCACACTGGCCCTCACGTTTGGGAGGCAAAGAAGCTTCGGAGTTTAAACGCATCGCGGTAGGAGAACAAATGCGCAGTATTGCCGACTCCGTGTTACGGGCAAATCCGGCCACCAAAATCATTGCAATGGGAGACTTTAACGATGATCCGACAGACAAGAGCATCGCTCAAGGATTGGGTGCGAAATTCAAACTGAAAGATCTCAAGAAGGGAGATATGTACAATCCATATGCAGACATGCTGAAAGCCGGATTCGGTTCATTGGCTTATGGTGATGCATGGAATATTTTCGACAACATTGTCATGAGTGAGAATCTGGCTAAAGGTTCGACCGGTAAGCTCCAGCTTCAGAAAGCACCCGGCTCCAAATTCTATGGCAATATCTTTAAGCAACGATACATGGTGCAAAAAGAGGGACAATACAAGGGATATCCGTTGCGTACATATGTGGGCAATAATTTTCAGGGAGGTTTCAGTGATCACTTCCCCGTATATATCTATATAGGTAAATAAAAATCTTCAATATTTATGAGAATAAAAACATTTCTGATTATGGTGTTATCTTTGGCTTCGCTGACGGCTTTTGCACAGGGTGGCGGTGTTAAAGGTAAAGTCGTTTCCCGTACAACGCGTGCGGCTATCGATGGTGTAAAGGTCACCTTAACACCCGGCGATATTACGACAACAACCGATGCAACCGGTAATTTTGAGATTGATAAATTGGCGAAAGGCGAATACTCACTTACTTTTGAAGCAACCGAATTCGAATCGCTGACCATTGCCGTCCGTGTAGACCAAATGATGAGAGATATCAATCTCGTAATCATGGTACCCGAAAACACAATGATGTTGGACGATGCCGTATTTGCAGAGTTCGATACTGAGACTTTGGATGATGCCCAGTCATTACCTTCATCACTGTCCGCATCAAAAGATGTTTTCAATAACATCGCATCTTATAAATTCAGTGAGATGCGCTTCAATGTCCGTGGTTACGATTCACAATATTCGGATGTCTATATGAACGGTATCCAGCTTAACGATGCTATGACGGGATATACTCCCTGGTCATTGTGGAGCGGCTTGAATGACGCTACCCGTAATCAAGAAATCACCTCCGGATTAAATATGGGTGATATGGGTATCGGTGGCATTGCCGGTACGACCAATATCAACACCCGCCCTTCACAAATGCGTAAAGGATTACGTGCCAGTGTAGTAAACGGTAATTCTATGTATCGTTTCCGTGGCATGCTAACTTATTCATCCGGGCAACAAGACAACGGCTGGTCATATGCCTTTTCCGTTTCAACCCGTCAAGGAGGAAATTCTTACGTAGACGGCGTTTTCTATAACGCTTTCGGCTACTTTGCAGCCGTCGAAAAACAGTTTAACACCCAACATCGTTTAGGACTAACTGTTTTGGGTACTCCTACGGAGCGCGGAGCACAACAGGCCTCTACCCAAGAAGCGTATGACCTGGTAGGCAACAATTACTATAACCCCAACTGGGGATGGCAGGACGGCAAACGCCGTAATGCACGTGTACGTAATTATCACGAGCCCATCGCAATGCTTAATTATACGTTCGATATCACCGATCGTTCTCAATTGAATATTGCCAGTTCCTTACGTTTCGGAAAGAATGGTTATTCTGCACTGACATGGTATGGTGGTCCGGACCCACGTCCCGATTACTATCGCTATCTGCCGAGTTTCTACAATGGCACAGAAATCGGTGCATGGCTCGACGAAGCATGGCGCACCAATACAGACAACATACGCCACATCAATTGGGATCAGTTGTATGACATCAACCGTAATCAGCCGGAGAACTCGCTGTATGGCTCCGGACGCCGTGCCATCAACATGATCGAAGAACGCCATACCGATCAGTTGGACTGGAATTTCTATACACAATTCTCACACCAACTACGCAACAATTCCAAAATCAACGGCGGGATGAACCTTCGTCGCAACCGTACTGAATATTACAGCGAAGTAAAAGACTTATTAGGCGGTGATTACTGGGTGGATGTAGACAAGTTTGCAGAACGTGACATGGGTGGTCTTAATCCGGTTCCTTACCAGAATGATATGGATTATTACCAGCAATACGGTCATGCCCGTGCAGCCAAAGAAGGAGACAAATACAGTTATGACTATTATGGCAATAACCTCACCGCTCGCGCTTGGGCTATGTATGAAACAAGTTTCAAAGGTATTGGTATCAACCTTGGTGGTGAGGTGGGACACTCTACCTTGTGGCGCCATGGTTTATGGAAAAAGGGGTTATTCCTCGATAATTCACAAGGCGACTCCCAAAAGTTGAATTACCTGACGTATAAACTGAAAGCTAATTTCAATTATAAATTCTCGGCAGCCCACTCTATCGATGCCAGTATTATCTATATGCAGGATGCGCCGGCATTCCAGGCGGCATTCGTATCTCCACGTACGCGTAACTCCGTTACTCCGGGTATCTCCGCTGAAAAAGTATTCGGTGTAGACGCATCCTACAACCTGCGTATAGGAGATATCAAGACACGTGTATCCGGTTATTATACGAAGTTCATGGATCAGACAAAAGTACTGTCGTATTATGATGACGTGGAGTCCACTTTCTCTAACTTTGCAATGAGCGGTATCGACAAGCGTCACTTCGGTCTGGAAGTAGCTGCTTCTATACCTCTTTATCAAGGATTGTCTTTGAACGGAGCTATCAGTTGGGGGCAGTTTACTTATGATTCCAATCCCGACTATGTACAGATACAGGATAACAGTGGCGAAATCAAAAATCAAGGTAAGGTCTACTGGAAAAACTTCCGTGTAGAAAGCACTCCGCAGACAGCTATGAACATCGGTTTATCTTATCGCAGCCGTAAAAACCTCTATGCTTCCGTAGACTTGAATTACTACAACAATATGTATTTGTCCATGAGCCCGCTCTACCGTACGGACGCTGTTTTATCACGTAATATGACAGAAGAAGACATCCGCGAATTACGCCATCAGGAGAAGTTCGATCCGGCTTGTGTCCTCAATGCCAGCATCGGTAAGAACTGGTACATCAACCGGATCTATACACTTGGATTCAGCCTTGAAGTAAAGAACCTGCTCAATAATCAGGATATCAAGACAGGTGGATATGAGCAAGTACGTCTACTCAAGAACAAAGATGAAAATTATCAGACGTACCAGCCGTTCGATTCGAAATATTTCTATATGTTCGGTACGACCTATTATATGAATATTTATTTCCGGTTCTAAGTAACGTAACGAATAAAAAATGAAAGCTATGAACAAAATATTGAAAATATGCATGATGGCAGCGATCGTATTAGGCTTTACGAGCTGCTATAACGACTTTGACGATCCAGCTCCGGCGAAAGTATGGACTGAAGAGGATTTTGCCAATGAAACTTTGATCTCGATCAAAGACTTCAAGCAACTATTCTACGATGTATACGGCAACGGTGCCGCAAGTTTAGGCAAGACTCTTGAGATCACAGAAGATTACGTTATCCATGGTAAAGTAATCTCAAGCGACCAGGCAGGCAACGTTTATAAATCGGTATATATTTATGATGAAGATTCAGAATCGGCTATCGAACTGAAGCTAATGGTTAGCAACTATGTATTTTATCATCCCGGACAGGAAATATTCGTAAAGACCAAAGGACTGGCAATTGGCTGTTACCGCTATATGTTAAGTGTGGGTGGAATGCCGACAGAAGCGGATATTGCCAAAGGATATGCCAATCGTAATCTTGAAACCCAACTACTGGTTAATGCCCATATTTTTACCGGTGCTTTGGGAGAGTTAAGCCAAAGTGATACATTGGTTGTAAATAAAACCAATTATAAGACAGAACTCAACGATGATGCCTTAGGCCGTCTCGTTCGTTTCGAAGGTCTGGAATACAGAGCAGGAACATTCGATGACGACAAATACCCCCAATATTTAGAAACGACTTATCCGGGTGGTTCAACTACGGCCGTTTATACCAATAAGTATTATGAAGAAGAAGGATTGACACCGACTTATGCGTATAGTTATAATAATCAACGCTACTATGGTTCGTCCTGGTTCTCGTACAACGAAGGCAATCCTACCTCGACAGGTAATTACATTGTACGTGTAAGCGGTTATGCAAACTTCGCACTTCAACCGTTGCCGGAAAATGGAAAGACAGGGGATATTACAGCCATTTACACAAAGTATTCATCAAAATCAGGAGGATTTATCAAATACCAACTACTGGTAAATAGCATGAACGATATTCAATTCTGATAGAAATGCTCAATAAAGAAATAAATTTCCGAAAATAAAAAAGTCCGGGTGTACATCGCCCGGACTTTTTTATTCCCATAAATATCAACGGATTACAATAGATAGAAAATCAATAACAACACAGCATTTATTGCCACTACACACCCGAATCCTCCTAAAATCCACGGACGCAGCTTACTCTCTTTCCCGGAAAAAAACAAGGCATAACACATGTTCACCAGAATATTGCTCACAATAGCCTGCATACTACAAGCCGTAACAACCAACACAGCCACACTGCCCGTATTTTGCAGCAAGTTCAAGATAAAAGGAGTAATATCACTAAAACCGGAAACAAACGATAAAAGATTCAACCCTCCCGTACCGGCATAAATCAAAGTATAGTGAGTAAGCACCGTAAAAACGACAAATAACCCCGCAAAGATCAAAGCAACTTTGAACTCCAACGGATTGCTGCTGTCCTCTTCTTCATCCAGACTTTCGGTACCATCCGTTTTCTTCCGCCGGGAATGAATAAACCAGGCAACAGCAGCAGCTACCAAAGCCATAATAAGCAAATAAGGATAGATACTGACAAATATCTCACGACTAAAAATAAAAATAAGTATCATAAATCGCAAGAACATCATACTTACAGCCAACAACATGGCAGCCACATACTCCGTAGCCTGTTCGGAATGCGCATTACGGCTTTTACGTGCCAATACAGAGATGGTGGCCGTACTGCTATACAATCCGCCGATGATACCGGAAACCAATACTCCCGACTCACGGAACACATAACGCTTTAATAGATAAGACAGATACGAGATACCGGAAACCACCACCGTAGCCAACCATATGGAATAGGGAGTCAGATTGATATCCGGAATGATGTTCTTGTCGGGCAACATCGGCAAAATGATTCCACTGATAGCCAAAAACTTGGCAAGAGTGATCATCTCGTCATTCTTCATACGCTGGGCAAACTCAGTAAAGGTATGCTTCAATTCTGTCAGTAACAATACAGTCACAATTACCATCACGTAAAACCACGATGGCTGCGTGTCTACAATGGGAGCAATACAATAAGTAATCAGGGCTATTATAATAGTAGTAATCCCGAAAACATGAAATTGAGACTGCTTGACGTAATAGTTCAGCCCGAGCAATATCCCCAAAATCAAACCGCCCCCCATAAAGAGACGCATATCTGCTTTATCAAGAATATAAAGCAGATATCCCAATATACCGATAAAAGTAAAAGTACGGTCTGTACCGAAAAGCGTGGTTTCTCCTTCTCGTTTCAGACTGATTCTACGCTGCGACAAACCGATAAGAAGAGAAAATAAAGTCACCAAAATAAAGGTAACCAACTCGCGCGGCAGATAATTATATAATTGTTCCATACACTGTTCTTTTGAATGCGAACAAATATACAGATTATTTTTAGAGTTACCAGATTGTATACGGCTTTTTCATTAGCTGTGAATTATAGTAACGGACATCCCCCGTCACCTCTTGACCGATAAAAGCAGGCTTCACAAAAGCTTCATCCTCTGTACTCAATTCAACTTCCGCCACTACAAGCCCCTCATTCTCACCATAAAATTCATCCACTTCAAAAACATGCGCCCCGCTACGGACCAAATAACGGGTTTTATCAATCACTCCCGGCTCACAAAGTTTCATCAATTCTTCGGCCTCGTTCAACGGCAACTCTCTCTCCCACTCATAACGGCTGGTTCCGGAAGCATTAGAAGCCCCCTTAATAGTAAGATACCCTTTACCATCACGGATTCGTACCCGTACCGTCCTTCCCCGGGCACTGCTTATGTATCCCTGTATAATACGACTTTGCGCAAAAGCCTGCGATTTATAATCTCCCGAAACGAGAAATTTACGTTCAATTTCCTGTGCCATGCTGCAAAAGTAGGAATGAATAATGAATAATGAACAATGAAATTAATTTATTTTCCAGCATCATCGCTCCTAAATCATCATTCATAAATCATACAACTCAAAACCGTGTCATAAATTCAATCACTAACTTATCCTGTTCGGACGGATCGGGTATTCCTCCACTTTTATAAAAATACTTTTCATAGTTCAAGCGTATATCGGCTATAAAAGATTTGGAGAAGCTGAAAGTCAAACCGCCTGTCACACGATGACGTGCATAATCGGTTATGGCCAACTTATTCGGTTCCGTTTCAGACGTTGTTATTCCATCACTATGATCCGTCATCATATCATAACGTGCCAGAAAAGACATCTTATGAAAAAAGCGGCGAAGCGGAATATCATAAATAGCAAAACTATTGACAGAATGCATATTCTTAAAAGCGTCATGTCCATACGTCTTATACAAATATTCCGCTTCTATATGGAATTTATCAGTTTCATAATAAATTCCGGCATCGTACATATTGACGCGTACCTCGGCAGGTTTCATCATTTGGGTACTCAGCGTAAGATTCCATCCCTTCGCAAACCAAAGTTGCCCTTTCAAAGAATAATTCAATGTTTTATGCCACTCCTTCTGTTCTGTCAGTCCGGAGCCATTGAACAACCCGCCTTCAAGGATGAACGGCAAAGATGCATCTTTGCGTGTATAAGCCAGAGTGGCCCCGACATCACGTACATCACCAACCTGTTTTCCAATAAACGAACGGTTAGCGAAAAAGCGTACATGCGGCGAACGGTGCGCATCAATCGTAAAAGGAACCCTCATCTGTCCGATCGTAAAGTTGACATGCTTTATTGGGAAAATACGAGTATAAGCATCCAGCATACGGATTTTTCCCTGATCGGACAGATCTATTTCCGCTTTATAAGCCACGATCGGAAGCACATTGCCTGTCAAACTGAAACGGGCATTCCGTACTTGAAAACGACTTTCGTCAGTTGCCGTCTGATATTCGTATTTTGCACGGATCGTTCCATGGATTGCCGGTAAATAGTCGTGCAATTCCATCTTCTCCTTATCCAGTTTTTTCCCATCTACCACTTCTTCGTTTACTTGTGCCAAAGCTGTTGTCGTCAGCAGTAATCCTGCCCCAATCGTAACCAATATTCTCATCAGGTTTATAACTTAATATTTTGATGCAAAAGTAACGATGCCCCCATACACCCTTATGACAAACAGGTTACAAATGTATTACACATTACAAATAGATTACGAAGTACAATAACAGTTCCATCAGACAACAAACAACAGCATCGACAAATATATCATAAAAAAAGCGCCCCTCACAGGACGCTTCCATTCATCTTACTCGGCTACCATTATTTTCGCAACCCGATTATCCGCCTTAACCAGATAAACGCCATTCGGAAGTACTACACGACAATTTTTCTGATGATTCGCCTGGAACAACTGCTTTCCTTCCAGATCAAAAACAGCTACACTTTCACAACTATCCGACAGAAAGAGGTGGCCTTTCCGATAATAAACAAAATTTTCCGTAGTCACATCTCCAATACCGGTAGCATTCAGTACGGTCAGAGTCCCATCTCCTTCGAAATAACCGGGGTGAGTGCCGACACTATACGTTCCGGGCACTTGTTTTACACCGTTCAGATACAGTTCGGCTACACTGCCGTTTGTATTCATAACCGCCTTTCCTCCTTCATTCAATTTTAAAACAGCACAGTCACCGGCAGCTCCCACATGGTTAAAGACCACCCGATTACCCTTACCAATTTGTATTTCACCATTGCCCAAAGCATATGCGGCATCTCCTTGTACCCCAATTACCGATCCCTCGGTACGTGGACTATTGGTAATACTCCAAACACCGGTAAAACCACTGTTATCACCTTTCAGCACAAGAATGGCACTATTCACCGTTTTTGCATCATTTGCCACAGTAACCGTCGACTTTCCATCTACATTTCCCTGTAGTGTAAGCGTATTTACCGTACCACCGCCACTTAGTTTAAACGATACTTCCCCATTGATATGAACAGGACTGTTCCAACCGAAATCACTGCTGCCACTGGCATAACTCATACTCGTACCGCCTGCCATATAGAGTTCTTTAATCTTACTGACTGTTTTTCTCAAACGAATGTTATTAGCATTAAGATACATCACTACCGGAAAATTATCTGTTGATGCTTCTATTTCGGAATCAACAAGAATAGTATCTCCTTCAACCGGTAAAATAGCCGGAGTATAATTGGCGGCAACCTCCCAATTTTTATTTGCCTGCGGAGTCCACTGAAAAGCATAATCAGGATGGACAACCGCCAAAGTACCCTCTCCCTCCAGATAGGCCGGCAATTTAGTAGCAGTATACGTTCCCTCTGCCAATAATTTACCACCGGTATATACCTCACTCAAAGAAGCATCCGTATCCAGAATTAATTTACCGCCTTCGGCAATATTCAGTTTGGTTTTGTGATACAGGCAATCACCGCCTGCCAATCGAAGTCCGGCTTCCGCAGCAACATCGATATTACCGGTTCCGGCTGCATTCTTACCATGGACAGTTACCTCACCTGCTTTTATATCCAGATTTCCGGTCCAGGTATCATTCACTCCCTGTATAAACAGTTTTCCGGTTTCTGTTTTGCTTAAAGTGCCTTCGCCATCTATATTTCCTATAAGAACGAGATTACCGGCCACTTCCGCAGTCACATCCGACACCAATGAGATGCCTCCGGTAGTTAAAGTTACCCCTTCCGATCTGTTTTTTATTACTGCACCGTTGAAAGACAATTTTCCCTTCAGATTCGAAGTAGCAGAAACCAATGCTGTCGTTCCCTCTTCAAGAGTGATATTACCGGCAAAATCTCCCCCGTCAAAATCTATCGTGCCATGAGCCACAATTCCCTGATCCTGTTCTTTCGGTGTCCCGGCAGGATTCCAGTTATTAGGCTGATTCCAAGAATTTGATTCGGCACCTGTCCATTCGTAAATATTACTTACAGGAACAAATGTGTAGGTCTTCCCGGCTTCCGTTTCAATATCATACACAGTGGTTTCTACCAAATCCAGTGTGGGAATCTTGGTAATATCTTTAATTACCGGTTCGGGTATTTCATAAACACTGTTCAGTGAATTGCTGTTATCACCCTCTGCTACCTTCATCGTGAAACTATCTCCCGGTCTCAGAGGAGTAGCAGTGCGCAAACGCAAATTGCCTCCTATGCCGGATTTAACCGTTACAGATACGATTTTACCCCACTTCCACTGCATATCCACAATCTCAAATCCTCCTCTGGCTTTCAAACCGGTTACTTTACCTTCCGACCATACATCCGGTAATGCCGGCAATAAATGCACAGCCCCGTCATGGCTCTGTACCAACATCTCTGCAATACCGGCACAGCACCCGAAATTACCATCTATCTGGAAAGGCGGATGTGCATCGAACATATTGGCATAAGTTCCTCCATTCGCATCCGAAATAGTAACATTCGGATCCTTCAGTTTCAACTGATTCTGAATCAGTTGATAGGCATGATTGCCATCCTGTAACCGGGCCCACAAACAAACTTTCCAACCCATAGACCACCCACGGCTCTCATCCCCACGTCCTACCAATGACTTCTTTACAGCCTGGAACAGCGCAGAATTAGTATAGGGAGAAATCTGAGTACCGGGAAACATACCCCACAAATGAGAGACATGACGATGTCCGGAACTCTCTCTGTCCCAATCTTCAAGCCACTCCTGCAACTGTCCGTATTTACCTACATGCATCGGCGGCAACTGTTCTTTCAACTCTTTCAAATCGGCAACAAATCCTTTATCCGTGTTCAATATTTCAGCAGCCTCAATGGTGTTGCGAAGCAGATCGTATACCATCTGATTATCCATGGTCACCCCACTAAAAATAGCCGCATTCTGTTTGCTACCACTATCATCGGTATACGAAAACAATCCCGGATGATTCTCCGGAGAATTGGAGGGTGACACAACTTTGTAACCGGTATTCGGATCTGTAATCAGAAAATCCTGATAAAATTCGCTGGCGCTCTTCAGAACCGGATAGATCTCTGCCAAAAACTCTTTGTCTCCGGTAAACAAATAATGTTCCCACAAATGAAAACAGAACCAAGCGTTGCAGGTAGGCCACACACCGCATGCCGATTTGTCCACCGCCCCGGTAGAACGCCAGATATCCGTATTGTGATGAAGCGTCCATCCGCGACAACCATACATTTTACCGGCCGACTCTTCTCCGGTCACACTGACATCTTTCACCATCTGCAAAAAAGGATTATGACATTCACTCAGATTCGTGACTTCGGCTGGCCAATAATTCATTTCAACATTTATATTGGCCGTATATTTACTATCCCACGCCGGATACTGCCCGGCATTCGGATTCCAGATTCCCTGCAAATTAGCCGGTTGTGTTCCCGGCTGTGAACTGGAAATAAGCAGATAACGCCCAAACTGAAAATACAAGGCGGCCAATGAAGGATCATTTACTGTAGAAAACTCTTCAATCCGTACATCGGTAGGTTTCTTTTCCTGTTCACTGTTATTGCCCAGATTCAGAGTAACACGTCCGAACTGCTCTTGATATTTCGCAATATGATCCGCTTTGGCCTGCTCGTAATCTTTGTCAAATTTATCAAGATACTCTTTGGCACGTGCTTCACTATCGGCACTGATATCTTTATAACTAACAAAATTGGTAGCTGTCGAGATATAAATACAAGCACTATTGGCATCCGTAACATTCAAGCTACTGTTTGCCGCCGTCTGATTACCTCCATCAGCAACGACCTTTATCAATGAATGGGCATGCAACAGATTAGGAATATTTTCTTCCGTCTTTTTCCCACCTTCAGTGTAAACAGACAGCATGTTATCGGCTCCTTCCACCAGCTTAACGGTCACTTTGGTACGATTTGTTTTCAATGGGCCGACAAAAGAGGTTTTAAAAGTCACCTTACCCGGTTGGTCAGCCGAAATTTTAATAATAATCAACTGATCTGCCAATGAAGTAAAAACCTCACGGGTATAGTTCACCCCATCTACCGTATAGGTTATTTTGGCAACCGCATTGGAAAGATCCAATTCACGATAATAATTAGACGGTGTTTTATGGTTTTCGGGAAAATCGAGCAACAGATTACCAATTGACTCATAAATCATCCCGTGACCGGTGATATTCCGGTCTGCAATAATATTAGCCAATGCTAACTTTTGAGCCTCTGCATACTCACCATTATTAATATAATTCCGGATATCTTCCAAATGCGTAAGTGCATTCGGATTCGCATTGTTATAAGGACTACCCGACCAATAGGTATCCTCGTTAATCTGAATAGTATCCTGTGAAGCGATACCATAAACCATTGCTCCTAACCGCCCGTTTCCCAAGGGCAAAGCTTCCACCCAATAATCGGCAGGACGATCATACCATAACTTAAGATCTTGTGCCGACATATTTCCGGTACACAGACCTACTACTAACAGCAGTAAACTTTTCATCAGTACATGTTTTCTCATGGATAAAATACATTTTAATAGTTAACCATGAGGCAAAGTTATCCAACGAAAACCTCCCCAACCGGGTAAAAACGTTTCTAAAAAAGGGTAAAATCATATATCCACCCATAAAAACCAATATTTATAAATTCGATTTATTGATCAAAAACAGCAGTAATCACACCTCAAAAGTCCCCTTTTCAAACACCCTCAAATACAAATCCTTTTTACCAACCAACATCAGGCTCCAAAAAGATAACAAACTAACAATAAACAAGTTATCTACAAAAGTATCACATACCCCTTCAAAACCGAACAAAAATTAGCAATGAAATAATCCTCCTTTCGGAAGAAATAGTCCACCTCCCAATGGAAAAGCTTAACAGCCTCAACCTGATATAAAAACCATGTGAAATAAAAGTTTTCCCAAAATCAAGTTCAACCTTTAAAATAACCATCATCAATGATGACAGCCAGCCAATTGGTATATTGGCATATTGGCGCATTGCCCAATTATTCCTGTTCTTTCAAATAAGTAGTAGGCACCTTGCCGGTTTCTTTCTTGAAAACCCGGCTAAAGTATTTCGGGTCACAAAAACCAGTCATGTCCGCTATCTCCGCAATCGTATACTTTTGCGACTTCAACAAGCGTTCCGCTTCCCTTATCCGAATATCCTTTATAAATTGTGCAGGAGTCTTATTCACACTTTCTTTCATCCGCCGATACAACAAAGAACGGCTGAGTCCCAAATACTCTCCTAAGAAATCGACTGTAAGATTATCATTGGCTATATTTTGCCGGACAAAATCTTCTGCTTTATGAAGAAATCGCTCATCTTCCTCTTCTTTCAAACCGACTGTTTGCCCGTCCACTGTTCCGGACGATATATCGAAATTTATCTGCCGCCGCCTTTTCCTGTAATAAATGACCAAACAGAGCGATACAAGTAATACGACGGCGAATCCGGCATACAACATTTTCCTCTTAAACGGCGGATCGATATCGATAGACAAAGTAGTAATCTCTGCACTCCAAATTCCTTTGCTATCGGTATATTGTACCTCTAATAAATATTCCCCATTTTTAAGCCCGTTCAGAACAATCGGCTCTCTTTCCGCCAAAGGTATCCAAACGGAATCCGGATTCAACCGATATTTATATTGTATTTTCCCCATATAGCCATAATCCAACACAATGGGGGAAATGCGGATCTCCTGCCCTTCAGATGCCTCTATTTCCGTTATATCCGTGTGTAGATGTAATGTATCTACAAGAATTTCTTTCCAACAAAAGGAGGGATTATTTTTCGACAAGTCATTCAAATGCATGGTAAGATAGCCATCCACTGTCCCCACCCAAAGAGTACGTTCCCGGATAAAAGCCGCCGCTTCTGAAAAGGTCATATTCCTGCCAAAATAATTACTCCCAAAAATCTGGACCTGCTGACCTGCCGAATATTTGAAAAAAGAATCATCCTTAATAAAGTAAAGAACCCCGTCCGTATCTTCTGCAACAGACAGAACGATCTCTGATGAGACGGAGGGTATTTTGAAAGATTCCAATTCCCATTTGCCATTTCGGATAACGAGTTTATGCAATCCGAAGCCCATCGTTGAAACATAGACCGTACCATCCTGTGCGGCATATATATAAGAACAATCGTAGTGGCACAACCGTTGTTCCAATCGTCCGTCCTTATCGTATATCAACAATCCTTTCTTGGAAGCCACCGCTATATGACCATCAATCATAGTGATATGCCTTATTCCGGCAACCGTATCCACCCTCTGTGGAAGAGAATCGTAGTTAGGTTGCCAGGCTATCTTATACAATCCATTATGGTACGTTCCTATCCAAAGATTTTGCCGGTCATCAAAAGCAAACGAATAAATACTGGAATCTCCCTCAAAATCAGTCCAACGGCGAATCTCATACCGGCCTTCTTCCTTTGGAGTAAGCATAAACAGTCCGCCCCCTTTACTCGCCATCCAGACATTTCCGTGCCGTAATTCCATCGAATAAATGTTTGCCTCAAAAGAGACAGGTTCTCTTTGTATATCTCCCCGGGGAGATAAATATCCGATAAAATTCCGGTGCAGGTCATACATGTAGATCCGTCCATTCTTACCAGCCAGCCAGAATTCCTTTTCCATATGCAAGAAAGCACGAATCTCCGTCGCATAGATAGGAGAATCCGTATCCTGTATATGTGTATAGTACTGGTACTGCTCATTTGGAAAACTTATCTTATAAAGGACATCGTTGCAATTGACCCACAAATTACCATTACGATCGGTACAGGAAGCATGCAAAGTAGTGCTTAAATCTTTCTTGGTAGGTACGGATAAGAAAAATGTGTTCCTGCTATCGGAGATCGTTATACCATTTTGTACCGCTTTTAAAACATATGGATTCTTTATCTGTTTTTTAGGGAAAGCCTGAGAAGCCACGGAGAATCTTTTTGTTACCGGATCAAACAGATAACATTTATTTTGTGGTGTCCGGCAAAGAATCCCTCCATTCTCCGTTTCGGCTATCGAACCGAGCCTTCCGATCAGTTGCCCGTCATCCAGTTTATTATAAGTAGAAAACTCACAACCGTCATATTGGCATAACCCATTCCAAGTAGCCATCCACAAATATCCTTTCCTATCTTGCAAAATATCCCGGACAACGCGGTGAGACAGTCCATCGGCCGTGGTATATATCTGATAATGTGTAATATTCCCGGCCAGTACATTAAAACCGGACAACAGATAAAAGACGAAAAGCAACAGGAAATATCTACACATTCTACAAACATTATAAAGAATAAACAAGAAGGAGGCTGTACTCAAACCGCACAGCCTCCATTAATTGTAAAATCTGCTCTTCAACTCACGAAAGAAAAACCTATAATCATGGCAAGTGCCAAAATGACGAGTGAAATAGAAATGATCTTGATCACACGTTTTGCCTGTTCTTCCTCCTTTTTGGTGTGTGTTACTTTTTTCTTATTCTTACCCATATGTTTTTAGCTTTAAAGTTCAACGCTAACAAAGCTAAGAATAATTATTCAAACCAACTAAAGAAGAAGAGAATTAATTTTGTTCCTCGGATGAAAATTCCATCAAATAGGCTTTAATGAAGTCTTCGATCTTTCCATCCATCACTCCATTGACGTCAGAAGTCTGATAATTAGTGCGATGATCTTTCACACGGCGGTCATCGAATACGTAACTTCGTATCTGCGACCCCCATTCTATCTTTTTCTTTCCTGCTTCCACTTTTGCCTGTTCGGCCATACGGTGCTGTAGCTCTTTATCATATAAGATAGAACGCAACTGGCGCATGGCATTTTCCTTGTTCTTAGGTTGGTCACGGGTTTCGGTGTTCTCGATCAGGATTTCCTCTTCTTCACCGGTATAAGGGTCTTTAAACTGATAGCGCAAGCGCACACCCGACTCCACCTTATTTACATTCTGACCTCCGGCACCACCCGAACGGAAAGTATCCCAGGAAATACGTGCCTGCTCGATATTCACTTCGATACTGTCGTCAACCAACGGAGTGACAAAAACCGAAGCAAAAGAGGTCATTCGTTTTCCTTGTGCATTATATGGAGAAACACGCACCAGACGATGTACCCCATTCTCCCCCTTCAAATAGCCGTAGGCATAATCGCCCTCTATCTGGATGGTACAGGTCTTGATACCTGCCTCATCACCTTCCTGCAAAGTAGAAATAGTGGCCTTATAGCCATTCGTTTCGGCATAGCGCAGATACATACGCATCAGCATGGACGCCCAATCCTGACTCTCCGTACCACCGGCACCGGAATTTATCTTCAGAACACAACTCATCTGATCGGCCTCACCGCGAAGCATGTTTTTCAGCTCCAGATTCTCAACCGCTTCCAATGCTTTGGCATATCCTTCGTCCACCTCCGCCTCGGTGACAAGATCGTCTTTATAGAAATCGAAAGCCAGTTCCAGTTCATCACTCAGTGTCCTGACATGATTATAACCCTCAATCCATTTCTGAAGATCTTTCACCTTCTTCATTTGCGCTTCGGCACGCTTCTGATCATCCCAGAAACCCGGAGCTTGTGTCCTTAATTGTTCTTCTTCGACCTGAATTTTCTTCCCGTCGATGTCAAAGATACCTCCTCAGCGCATCAGTGCTGTCTCTTATACACATCTGACGCTGCC
>OWJH01000373.1_pt1 | contig 19624 bp, 10 predicted proteins | sample 1732621 | NCBI WGS metagenome assembly OWJH01 (sample SAMN05065735, study PRJEB22554) | human gut metagenome | biome: ENVO:2100002; feature: ENVO:00000062; material: ENVO:00002003 | host: Homo sapiens | place: USA
TCTACACTTCTAGCTTCGTCGGCAGCGTCAGATGTGTATAAGAGACAGGTTCAGCGGCTGTGTGGAATTGCTGCAAGAATATTGCACGACTTATCGGGGAGGAGACTGGCTGGACTTTGCCGCCAACTCGGTGGGTGCCATCCTTGCCAGTTTAGTGGCTTATTATGTGGTTCGTCCGCGAATGATGAGAAGGGAATAGAAGACTGTAGTAATGCATAATCATACTCATGCCTATGAGAAAAAATTCTCATTGCAGTGAGAAAATATTCTCATAGGCATGAGTATTTTTTCTCATCGTGGTGAGAATTTTTTTTCAAAGGCATGAGAATACTTTGAGAAATTAACAGCGATATTATAGATAATCTACAACCGAACTGAGTTTAATTCCGTTGGACCCTTTGATCAGGATAGTGTATCCTTTCGGCTTGTCGGCCTCCAGTTCCTTTATTACTTCCTGTACGTTGGGATAGGTTTGGAAGGAGTGCTCTGCTGCTGCAAACTGATCTCCTACCAGCCATACTTTTTCGAACGCGCATTCTTTGAGGTAGTCTGCTATCTTCTGATGTTCGGCAGCGCTTTCGGCACCCAGTTCGCGCATATCACCAAGGATGAGCATTTTGTGAGGAACTTCCATGTTGCGGAAGTTCTGTAAGGCAGCCATCATGCTGGTCGGATTGGCGTTGTATGCGTCGATGATCAGTGTGTTATCGTCCGTTTTCTTTAGTTGCGAGCGGTTGTTCTGTGGTGTATATCCGGCTAAGGCTTCGTTGATCTTTGCATCTTCCACTCCGAAGAAGCGACCGATGGTGATGGCAGCCAGTGCATTGGGGAAGTTGTATTCTCCGATCAGTTGCGTCTGAACCTGATAGGATTTACCATCCTTGCCCGCTTTCCATTCGAAAGTGAGATAAGGGGAGTTGCCGGTGATTCGTCCGTTTACGTAAAGGTCATCTTCGGTGCCGTAAGGGATCAGGTTCAGTCCTTCGGCAATGTTCATCAGATAAGCATTGTCGTGATGGATAAAGACGGTAGAACCTTCTTTCTTACGGAGAAAGTCATAAAGTTCTCCTTTGGTTTTTATCACACCTTCGAAAGAACCGAAGCCTTCCAAATGGGCTTTGCCTACATTGGTGATGATACCGCAGTCCGGCTCTACGATTTCGCTGAGGAATTTGATTTCTCCCGGATGATTGGCGCCCATCTCGATGACGGCAAGGTCGTGTTCCGCTTTCAGGCGGAGCAGGGTAGAGGGCACGCCGATGTGGTTGTTCAGATTACCTAGCGTATAAAGAATGTTGTGGCTCTGAGAGAGTACGGCGGAGATCAGTTCCTTCGTAGTCGTCTTGCCGTTGGTACCAGTGATACCGATTACTCGTGTACCCAGCTGGCGGCGGTGGTAATTGGCAAGCTGCTGCAATGTTTGCAGGCAGTCGTCTACGAGTATATATCGTTGATCGCCTTCAATCGCGTATTCGGATTCGTCGATGACAGCATAGGCGCAACCGGTTTCCAATGCTTTTCCGGCAAAAGCGTTTCCATTGAATGACTCGCCTTTCAGAGCGATAAACAGTGATCCTTCAGGACAGTTCCGACTATCGGTCGTCACTAATTGGCAATCCAGAAATATCTGGTAAAGAGCAGAAAGTTTCATAGCCTGAGCTTTTATTTTTAAATGTTGCAAAGATAGGCTATTCTTTCGGATTTGGTATCGGTCAGAAGCGTTTTTTACTCAGCATATACCAAAGGAAGAGTCAGCACCATCCGGCACCCGTCCGTATAGGATGAATCGATGTGGAGGCTGCCTCCTAACTTTTCGGCAATCGTCCGGCTGATCGACAGTCCGAGGCCCGTGCCCTGTGAGAAGGAGTTCATTTTGTAGAAGCGTTCGAATACTTTTTCCTGTTTCTCCTTAGGGATTCCTATACCGGTGTCGGTAACGCTGATCTCGAGTTTCTTTTCTGCTTCCAATACCGAATAAGTCAGTTCGATGCTGCCATGAGTCGTGAATTTGATCGCATTGTGTGCCAGATTGGCAAGTAACTGCGAAATGCGTTCCGGATTGCTGAGTATGATTAGTTTTTCCCTTTCCGGTTTGAAAAGGAATTCGACTGTGTCTTGTTTCTGCATTTTAGCTACTTCGATAGATAGCTGGCAGATCATATTGATATCCGTTTGGATATTTGTAGGGAGCTTGTTATATTGGTCGAGCTCCGACAATGCGAGCACATCGGTCACGAGTCGAAGCAGATCGTCCGTGTTGGCTTTGATGATGTTGACGAATTCTTTCGTTTCCTCATTGCCGTAGTGGTCACTTAATACTTGTGAGAAGCCTATGATCGAATTGAGCGGTGTCCGTATTTCGTGAGACATACTCTGAATAAAAGTCGTTTTCATCTGGCTGGTCGCTTCTGCCTGATCTCTGGCTTTGCGCAGTTCTTCTCTCGAATAAGTCAGTTCTTCGTTCTTATTTCTTAATTCACTTTCCGAGGCCTTCAGCCTCCGGTTCAGACGGCTTTCCCGATATAAGAACAAGAAGAGGATGGCTAACAGGATGATCAATGAAAAAATCAGCGTCGTTTTATTGCTCAACTCCTTTTCTTTTGTCCGAAGCATTAATTCCTTTTTCTCCGCATTGAGCTTTTCTACATTTAATAAGGTGGCGAATTCGCTGCTGGACACTTGTTCATTGGCTATTTTCAAAGAGTCATCCGTGTTGATGTACATTTGCAGATATTTGACCGCCAGGTTCATATTTCCCATCTTTTGGTAGATTTCTCCCTGTGTGCGGTAATGGATGCTGCTAAGTATGCTTTCGCTTAAACGACGTTCTTCTTTTTCCTGCATCTTTGCGGCTTCCAGCGCTTTCTGATATTGTTTGGTCTGCTGGTAGTATAAACATTCTATATTATACAGTCTCTTTTTGATAGACTCCAGTCTTTTGTCCTGTTCAAATGCCGCCTGACACTCCTTCAGTAATTTTTCGGCAGCTTGAAAGTCGCCGAACTTGCTGTAGTAGTTTACAAATTCCAACTTGGCAGATATTTGTTGCGTAGAGGAATTGGCAGTCGCAATGGCTTTTTCCACAGCAGCTAATGCTTCTTTTTGCTTTTTCTGGTTGATGTAATAGTTGGCTATCTGGGCATAGGTCTGGGAGATGTTGTAGTTTTCGATCTTGTATTTTTCAGTCAGTTCGATTTCTTTCAATCGCCACTCGAACGCCATTGAATCGAATCTTTTGATGGTGTAGATTTGCGACATGATGTTATAGCAACGGGAGAGGCCGGTCTTATCATCCTCTTCTTGAGCTTCTTTTAACATGTTTTGCACTTCATAAAGTGCTATGTTTGTTCTGCTTGTTTTTAGGTAATAGGTGATTAATCTGTTCGCCCATGCGAAGTAATAGTATTTAGGCTGATGAGTGGCCTTGGCGAATTCTTTTACTTTGTTGGTATAGTGGATTACGCTGTCTTCATTGGTTCCCTGGAAATAATAATAATCCAGTTGAGTGGCTATGGCTACTGCCTGCATTCGTTCGTCCTGCCGTTCGCCGGCCATTCGGAATAAAGTGTCGGACATATTAAGTACAACAGGCTCTAATAAGCATTCTTGACAACGTTGATAATATTCATAGAGAGTAGAGTCAACATTGAAGGTTTCAGCCTCTTTTTGAGCTTTAGCAGTAGTGGTAAAGAACAAAATGAGGAAAAGAAATCCTACGCGAAATAGGGTTAATCGGCTCATGGTATGAATTTTTCGGGTTCTTCTATAGTTTGCAAATATACGTTTATTTCTTCTTTTTAGTACGATTGCTTGCTTTTTTTCTCTACATTTGTGGGCAATCTAAAAGGAATACTGTCAATGATGAAATCTACGTCTCCTATTTATATAAATGTAAAAGGGCAGTTGCTTGATCTCTCCATTCCGCAGGTAATGGGTATTCTGAATGTAACTCCCGATTCTTTTTATGCCGGTAGCCGGATGCAGACCGAAGAAGATATTGCTGCCCGGGCCCGACAAATCATTGATGAAGGCGCTGCTATTATCGATATAGGTGCTTATTCTTCGCGTCCTAATGCAGAACATATTTCTGCCGAAGAAGAAATGAACCGGTTACGCACCGGTCTGGAGATTCTGAACCGCAATCATCCGGAGGCTATTATTTCCGTAGATACTTTTCGGGCTGATGTAGCAGCGCAATGCGTAAACGAGTATGGCGTTGCTGTCATTAACGATATTGCTGCCGGTGAAATGGATGACCGGATGTTTCAGACAGTAGCCGGACTGGGAGTGCCCTATATCATGATGCATATGCAGGGCACCCCGCAGAATATGCAGAAAGAACCCCATTATGATAATCTGATAAAGGACGTTTTCCTTTACTTCGCGCGTAAAGTTCAGCAGCTTCGTGATTTGGGAGTGAAGGATATCATACTCGACCCAGGATTCGGGTTCGGGAAGACGTTGGAGCATAATTATGAACTAATGGCACATCTCGAAGAGTTCCGTATATTCGAATTACCTTTGTTGGTAGGAGTTTCACGAAAATCTATGATTTATAAATTGTTGGGGGGCACTCCGCAGGATTCGTTGAACGGGACAACTATATTGGATACCGTTGCGTTAATGAAAGGCGCTCACATCCTTCGGGTACATGATGTACGCGAAGCAGTGGAAGCGGTTCGCATTGTTGAAAAATTAAAATCAGAGAACGATGTTTTTTGAATTTGGCATAAAAGATTTTATTGATATTCTGTTGGCGGCTTTCTTGCTGTATTATACATACAAGTTGATGAAGGCTTCCGGCTCTATCAAGGTATTCACCGGTATTCTGGTTTTTATACTGATCTGGTTGGTGGTGACTCAGGTTTTGGAGATGAAGTTGCTGGGTTCCATCTTCGATACTTTGATGAATGTGGGCGTGATAGCGCTGATCGTACTGTTTCAGGACGAGATACGCCGTTTCTTGCTGACTTTGGGTTCTCACCGGCATGTCAGTGCATTGGCCCGTCTCTTTAACGGGGCGAAGAAAGAAGTATTGAAACATGATGATATTATGCCTGTGGTAATGGCTTGTCTGAGCATGGGAAAGCAAAAAGTCGGTGCACTGATTGTCATTGAGCATAACGTTCCTTTAGACGAAATCGTCCGTACAGGTGAAATGATTGATGCGGCAATCAACCAACGTTTAATTGAAAATATCTTCTTCAAGAATAGTCCGTTACATGACGGGGCAATGGTTATCAGCAAGAAACGTATCAAAGCGGCAGGATGTATTCTTCCTGTTTCTCACGATTTGAATATACCTAAAGAACTCGGCTTGCGTCATCGGGCCGCTATGGGTATCTCACAGCAGTCGGATGCACACGCCATTATTGTTTCCGAAGAAACGGGAGCTATCTCTGTCGCCTATCGCGGGCAATTCTATCTTCGCCTGAATGCGGAAGAACTGGAAAGTATGTTGACGAAAGAAAACTGATTTTGGTGTTATGACTGATAGCCGGACTTATACTGGATATTGCTTTTGTAGTGGGAAAATAAATGAAAATGGCCCTGTTTGTAGTTATTTTGCTTTATTTCTAACCCTTTTTGAATGATAATTATGCCCTCGGATTTAGGTGAATCGCCTACCTTTGTCGTATACTATTAAAATTCTATTTTGAATAAACCATGAGAAACAGATTGATTGCTTTACTGGTACTTTTTACAGTCGTTATCTTTAGTAGTGCACAGGCACAAACTACTGCCCGCAAATTTGAAGCCGGCAAGAATACCTTTTTGCTGGACGGTGAACCATTTGTGGTGAAGGCCGCCGAACTTCATTACACCCGTATCCCGCAAGCTTATTGGGAACATCGTATTGAGATGTGCAAAACATTGGGGATGAATACCATTTGTATCTATATCTTTTGGAATATCCATGAACAGGAAGAAGGTAAGTTTGACTTTTCCGGTCAGAACGATATTGCTGCTTTCTGTCGTGCGGCACAAAAGCATGGGATGTATGTCATTGTCCGTCCCGGTCCTTATGTGTGTGCGGAATGGGAAATGGGAGGTCTTCCCTGGTGGCTGCTGAAGAAAAAAGATGTGGCGCTTCGTACCCTCGATCCCTATTATATGGAGCGCGTAGGCATCTTTATGAAAGAAGTCGGCAAACAATTGGCGCCACTGCAAGTAAATAAAGGTGGTAATATCATCATGGTGCAGGTAGAGAATGAATACAGCTCTTATGCAACCGACAAGCCTTATGTAGCTGCCGTGCGTGATTTGGTACGCGAATCAGGGTTTACGGATGTGCCTCTTTTCCAGTGTGACTGGAGTAGTAACTTCACAAATAACGCATTGGAGGATTTGCTCTGGACAGTGAATTTTGGAACCGGTGCCAATATTGACCAACAATTCAAGAAACTGAAAGAACTTCGTCCGGAAACTCCGTTGATGTGCAGTGAATTCTGGAGTGGCTGGTTCGACCATTGGGGACGAAAACATGAGACGCGTCCTGCAAAAGACATGGTACAGGGAATCAAGGATATGCTCGATCGTAATATCTCTTTCAGTCTTTATATGACTCACGGCGGAACCACTTTCGGACATTGGGGAGGTGCTAATAATCCTGCTTATTCTGCCATGTGCAGTTCCTATGATTATGACGCTCCTATCAGTGAAGCCGGTTGGACGACAGAGAAATATTTCCTGCTTCGCGATTTATTGAAAACATATCTTCCTGCCGGTGAAGCGTTGCCTGAAATACCTGCCGCATTGCCGGTCATTGAAATTCCTGAGTTTCATTTTACAAAAATAGCTCCTCTTTTCTCTAATCTGCCGGAAGCAAAACAAACGGTGGATATTCAACCTATGGAACAATTTAACCAAGGTTGGGGAACAATTCTGTATCGGACGACATTGTCCGAATCTGTAAAATCCGGAACGACTCTGAAGATTACCGAAGTGCATGATTGGGCACAAATCTATGCTGACGGTAAACTGTTGACACGTTTGGATCGTCGTAAAGGTGAGTTTACGACGGTGTTGCCTGCTTTGAAGAAAGGGACGCAACTGGATATTCTGGTAGAGGCTATGGGACGTGTAAACTTTGATAAGTCCATTCACGACCGGAAGGGAATCACGGAAAAGGTGGAACTTGTTTCCGGCGACCGGTCAAAAGAACTGAAAAACTGGACGGTGTACAGCTTCCCTGTAGATTACTCCTTTATTAAGAATAAGAACTATCAGGATACGAAAATATTACCAGCTATGCCTGCTTACTATAAAACGACCTTTAAACTGGACAAAGTCGGTGATACTTTCCTTGATATGAGTACTTGGGGAAAAGGTATGGTATGGGTGAACGGTCATGCTATGGGACGTTTCTGGGAGATTGGTCCTCAGCAGACTCTCTTTATGCCGGGATGTTGGCTGAAAGAAGGTGAGAATGAGATTCTTGTTCTTGACTTGAAAGGTCCCGTCAAAGCTTCTATCAAAGGCCTGAAGAAACCCCTCTTGGATGTGCTTCGTGAAAAAGCACCGGAAACTCATCGCAAAGAGGGAGAGAAACTGAAACTGACAGGCGAGAAGGTTGCACACGAAGGTGCATTTACTCCGGGCAACAGCTGGCAGGAAGTACGTTTTACTACTCCGGTGAAAGGACGTTATTTTTGTCTCGAAGCTCTTTCACCACAGGCAAATGACAATATTGCTGCTATTGCAGAATTTGATGTTCTGGGTGCGGACGGTAAACCGGTATCCCGAGAACATTGGAAGATTCGTTATGCCGATAGTGAGGAAACACGCAGCGGTAACCGTACAGCCGATAAGATTTTCGATTTACAGGAATCTACTTTCTGGATGACAGTAGATAATGTGGCGTATCCTCACCAACTGGTGATTGATTTGAGTAAGGTGGAGACTGTAACAGGCTTCCGTTATCTGCCCCGTGCCGAAAAGAATTATCCGGGTATGATTAAAGAATATCGTGTCTATGTGAAACCAGCCGATTTCAAGTATTGATTACTCCCAGCCAAGTGCTGAATATTAAATGAATATGAAGAAATATACTACCCTTTTAGCACTCCTTTTTATAGGAGTGCTGACCGGTTACTGCCAGCAATCCGCTTACTTGTTTGTCTACTTTACCGGGAACCGGATGAGCGAAGAAGCGATCCGCATGGCAGTCAGCCTCGACGGATATAATTATAAAGCCCTGAATGGTAACCAACCTGTACTTGATTCCCGTGTGATTAGTTCTACGGGTGGGGTACGTGATCCTCATATCTTGCGTTGTGAGAACGGTAAAACATTCTATATGGTTGTCACCGACATGGTGTCCGGAAACGGTTGGGATTCCAACCGTGCCATGGTGCTGTTGAAATCGAAGGACCTGGTGCACTGGACTTCCAATATTGTCAATATTCAAAAGAAATATCCTGCCCAGGAAAACCTGAAACGTGTATGGGCTCCACAGACCGTTTATGACAAAGAAGCCGGAAAGTATATGGTATATTGGTCAATGAAGCATGGCAATGGCGCAGATATCATTTATTATGCGTATGCGAATAAAGACTTTACCGACCTTGAAGGTGAGCCGAAGCCCTTGTTTCTTCCTAAAAATGGCAAGTCATGTATCGACGGAGATATCATCTATAAAGATGGACTGTATCATCTGTTTTATAAGACAGAAGGAGATGGAAACGGCATCAAGAAAGCGGCTACCGTCTCCCTGACTTCCGGACAATGGACGGAATCAGGGGAATACAAACAGCAGACGAAAGAAGCGGTAGAAGGTTCGAGTATCTTTCCGCTAATAGGTTCGGACAAGTATATCCTGATGTACGATGTATATATGAAAGGCAAATACCAGTTTACGGAAAGTACCGACCTGGAAAATTTTAAAGTCATAGATCATGCTGTCAGTATGGACTTTCACCCTCGTCACGGAACTGTGATACCTATCACTGAAAAAGAATTGAAACGTTTGTATAAGGTCTACGGTAAACCAATCGGCCTATGATAAGCCGGAGCAAATTGCTGCCTTAAGACTGGAAAATAATACATAAGACAGGAAAGGCGTACAATTTGTTCTTGTTCGCTTGTTTCTTGATATGCCTTTGAATAATAATTGGTGATTTTACACTAAATATGTGCTTCTCATAACAGTGAAGAGTTTGTCTTTATGATTGATAATCTTAATGATACTTATGCCATGAAAAAATTATTCCTGCTAGTAATTGTCTTGTTTTTGTCGTTCCAACAGGTTACTTTAGCTGCAATCGGAGAGGCGGCGAACACTCCGGATTCCGTTTTTCTATTTTCGTATGCAACTTCCCGGGATGACGGACGCAGCGGACTTCGTTTTGCCTGGAGCATGGATCAGAAGCATTGGTTCGCAGTAGGACAGGGAACCGGATACCTCCGTTGTGATTATAGCCGTTGGGGATCGCAGAAGAAAATGCTCGATCCGTTCTTGAAGCAACTTCCTGACGGCGGATGGCTCTGCACATGGAAGTTGAATACGCATGACGGATACGGGCAGGCAAAATCGAAAGACCTGGTTTATTGGGAAAGTCAGAAATATCCTCAGGTAACCTCTGATTTTGAGGGAACAAGAGTAAAGGTAACTATTGACGGGCAGGAACAGACCGGAAATATTAATCGGGTATCTTGGACACTGGTGGACAAGTTGACGAAACACTATGAAAGGAACCAATACCGGAATTTTTTGCATGCAGAACGTCCGGTACAAGATAAAGAGCGTTTTGCCGGGCTGAAACCTGTAAAAGCGACGATTACGGTACAACCGGAGGAAACAAAAGAAATCAGTAATTTGCTGTTGGGAATATTCTTCGAAGATATTAACTATTCTGCTGATGGTGGCTTATACGCAGAACTGATTCAAAACAGGGATTTTGAATATGACCCGTCCGACCGTGAGGGAGATAAGAATTGGAACAGTACGCATTCCTGGAAGTTGGAGGGAGATAATGCCACATTCACAATAAATACCTCTGATCCCGTTCATCCGAATAATCCTCATTACGCTGTGTTGAATATACAACAGCCGGGAGCTGTACTGACAAATGCAGGGTTTGATGGGATAGCCCTTCAAGCCGGCGAAAAGTATGATTTCTCTTTGTTTGGACGTATTCCGGCCGGACATAAATCTAACAAATTGCAGATACGTTTGATAGATTCCAATGGCACAGTGCAGGGAGAGGCATCGATAACCGTTTCTTCCCGTTCATGGAAAACTTATAAAACTGTATTGACTGCAAAAACAGCTGCCGATACGCATCTGGAACTTCAACTGCAATCAGTGGGAGAAGTCGAATTGGATATGATTTCTCTTTTTCCACAGAATACATTCAAAGGTAGAAAGAATGGCCTGCGTGCCGATTTGGCGCAGACACTAGCCGATATACATCCTCGCTTTGTCCGTTTCCCCGGTGGTTGTGTAGCTCATGGAGACGGTTTGAAGAATATCTATCAATGGAAAAATACGATTGGCCCGTTGGAAGCCCGTAAATCTGCCCGCAATCTTTGGGGGTATCATCAGAGCATGGGACTGGGTTATTATGAATATTTCCAGTTTTGCGAGGATATAGGTGCCGAACCGCTTCCGGTGCTTGCTGCCGGTGTGCCTTGTCAGAACTCTGCTTGTCACGGTGATTTGAGAGGCGGACAACAAGGCGGTATCCCGATGAGTGAAATGCCTGCTTATATTCAGGATATTCTAGATTTGATAGAATGGGCGAATGGTGACGCCCGAAAGACAAAATGGGGAAAGGTACGTGCCGAATCCGGACATCCGAAGCCTTTCAATCTGAAGTATATAGGTATCGGTAATGAGGATCTTATCACTGATGTTTTCGAGGAACGCTTTACGATGATTTTCAATGCGATTAAGGAGAAATACCCTGAAATAATCGTTGTAGGTACAGTTGGTCCTTTCAATGAAGGTACCGATTACGTCGAAGGTTGGAAGTTGGCGGATAAATTAGGCATTCCTATGGTAGACGAACATTATTATCAGTCTCCGGGGTGGTTTCTGCATAATCAGGACTTCTACGATAAATACGACCGTTCAAAAAAGACTAAAGTTTATCTAGGCGAATATGCCACTCATATTCCCGGGCGGAAAGCCAATATGGAAACAGCATTGACTGAAGCTCTTTACCTGACCGCCTTGGAACGTAATGGAGACGTAGTACACATGACTTCTTATGCTCCTTTGCTGGCAAAAGAAAAGCATACCCAATGGAGCCCGGACTTGATTTACTTCAATAACCGTGAAGTGAAACCGACTACCGGATATTACGTTCAAAAGTTATATGGGCAGAATGCAGGTAGCCATTATATCCCCTCACAGATAATTCTTGATAATCAGGACAACCGGGTGAAGCTTCGTATCGGTTCCTCCATTGTCCGCGATAGCAAGACCGGAGATGTGATTGTGAAACTGGTCAACTTATTGCCTGTCAGTGTGGAGACAGAAATACAATTACCCGGCATAGGCAGTGTTCAACCTTCTGCTGTAAGGACAGTATTGGCAGGTGCACCGGAATCAACTCCACTTCCCGTGACCGACACTATCGAAGTCGGAGCAAACTTCAAGCAGCAACTACCCGCCTATTCATTTACGGTGATTCGTCTGAAAACGAAGTAGAAGTTGCTGGAAGTGAAAAAGAACGTATCTGGGGGTAGATGTGAATTTTCTAAAGATAATAAGCTGGAATTAGTATATATGAAAAACATTGTAAGCATATTGGCGATATCTCTCAGCCTGAATAGCCTTGCAGCACAAGATGTAGTAGTGAAAGGCCCGGATGAGAAACTGCAATTAGTTGTATTTGTGCAGGACGAAGAAACTCCCTGCTATTCCGTTACCTACAACGGGAAAGCAATGCTGGAAAAATCTCCTTTGGGAATCAGCACGAATATAGGCGACTTTACGAAAGCCCTGAAGTTGTCGGGACATTCCGTAGAGGTGATAGACACTGTCTATCATCAGACACGTATTAAGACTTCCCAAGTACATTATCGTGCGAATGAACTGACTTGTAATTTGGAGAATGCGCAGGGACAGAAGATAGGAATCGTTTTCCGCGTAAGTAATAATGATGTCGCTTTCCGTTATACCTTACCGCGACAGGGAGGGAAAGGCAGCGTTACCGTCAATCATGAACAGACCGGTTTCCGTTTTCCGCGGCAGACTACAACTTTCCTGTGTCCGCAGAGCGATGCGATGATCGGATGGAAGCGCACAAAACCGAGTTATGAAGAAGAATATAAAGCGGATGCACCGATGAGCGAACGTTCGCAGTACGGTCATGGATATACTTTCCCTTGTCTGTTCCGTATCGGTGACGCCGGTTGGGTGTTGGTGAGCGAAACAGGAGTAGACAGTCGCTATTGCGGTTCCCGTTTGAGCGATGTCAGTGAAGGCAATCTGTACACAGTGGCGTTCCCGATGCCCGAAGAGAATAATGGCAACGGAACGGTTGCTCCGGCATTCGCATTACCCGGTGCTACCCCTTGGCGTACGATTACCGTCGGCGAAACGTTGAAACCGATTGTGGAAACCACTGTTCCTTGGGATGTCGTAAACCCTCTTTATGAGACGAAGCATGACTATCGTTTCGGGCGTGGCACATGGAGTTGGATTCTTTGGCAGGACGGCAGTATCAACTATGACGACCAGATGCGTTACATTGATTTTGCCGCCGCTATGGGATATGAATATGCACTGATAGATAACTGGTGGGATACTAATATCGGCCGTGAACGTATGAAATCTCTGATTGACTACGCACGTGGCAAAGGAGTGGAATTATTTTTGTGGTACAGTTCCTCCGGCTATTGGAATGACATTGAACAAGGCCCGATTAATCACATGGACAATGCAATCATCCGCAAACGTGAAATGAAATGGCTGCAAAGCCTGGGTGTAAAAGGAATCAAAGTCGATTTTTTCGGTGGCGACAAACAGGAGACGATGCGCCTGTATGAAGAGATCCTGAGCGATGCGGATGACCACGGGCTAATGGTAATCTTCCATGGTTGCACCTTACCTCGCGGCTGGGAACGTATGTATCCTAATTATGTAGGCAGCGAAGCTGTGTTGGCTTCCGAGAATATGGTGTTCAGCCAGCATTTCTGTGATGAAGAAGCATTCAATACTTGCCTGCATCCGTTCATTCGCAACGCAGTAGGCTGTATGGAGTTTGGCGGCTGCTTCCTGAACAAGCGTCTGAATCGTAACAATGACGGAGGCACCACTCGTCGTACTACTGACATATTCCAGTTGGCGACAGCCATACTATTCCAAAATCCCGTTCAGAACTTTGCTCTTGCTCCGAATAATCTGAATGATGTTTCTCCGGTTTGCATGGATTTTATGAAACAGGTTCCTGTCACTTGGGATGAAACACGTTTCATTGAAGGTTATCCGGGAAAATACATAGTTTTAGCCCGTCGTCATGGAGATACTTGGTATGTAGCAGCTGTAAATGCCGGAAGTGAACCGTTAAAATTGAAGCTTGATTTGGATATGTTTGCCGGAAAAACAGTGTCTCTTTATAAAGATGATAAGAGAGGAGAACCTCAGCTTATACCTTTGAAGGTAAAAGAAAAGGGAAGGGTGCAATTAGAAGTTTATCCTCAAGGAGGAATTGTGCTTTCTGATCGGATAGAAGAAACATTATAAATGCCGGACCCTGTATATTCGCGATCCTCTTCCTATGTAAAAAACAAGAATCCTCTTTCAACCTATCACCGCCCTTCTGAAACTGCTTGTTCATCGTACATTCAGAATGGTGATAGGTTGTCGCTAACCTATCACCTAATCTATCACCTATCACCTTCAATTTAGATAGAGTCTACAGGCGAAAAAGTAGCTAAGGCAAACGATTCTGTTTCTCACCGAGAAACAAAGTGTTTCCCTTAGTGAAACGATTGGTTTCAAGACTCTGAAACTCTAGTTTCAAACCTTTGAAACTAAAGTTTCGAGCCTTGGAAACTAGAGTTTCCCATAAGGAAACTGACTTTACCTGATCCTGATTTATCATTTTCTAATGAAACTTGATAATGGGATTAGGGTGTGGGAATTACTTGCTTGATTGTCCCGTCTTTATTAAATTCCAACCGGTCTATACAGACTTCACGGTGCCAACCCGGTCCATGTTTCAGATATTCCTTATTAATACGATGATATACGATAAACCAACTGTCCTTTTTGTCAGGAACTTGAAGAACCGAACAATGTGCCGGACCGTAAATTTCATCTTTAGGAGATTGTATGAGAATAATCGGTTCTTTGGCAACCTGAATGGGGCCTAATGGAGAATTGCCGGTCCCATAAGCTACATGATAATTGGGTGATCCCGTGTCATCAACGGACCATAGGAAATAATAAACTCCTTTTCTGAAGAATACATAGGGAGCTTCTCGGAAAGCATACGTTTGCAGAGTTCCGCCTTTGGGAGTCATCACCGTGATTGTTTCTTCTTTGACAGACAGCATATCATTATTGAGTTCGGCCCCTGCCATATAGCCGTTCCCCCAGTAGAGATAACTTTTGCCTGATGTGGGATCAGTAAATACATCCACATCAATTTGTTGCCCTTGTCCGACAGGTGAGGAAGTGATAATCGGTTTTCCGGAATCGGTGAACGGACCGGTCGGTGAGTTTGCCGTGGCTACTCCTATTTGCTTGCCTTTATTAGTGACAGAATTTGCACTGTAATAAAAAAAGTATTTATATTTCCCGTCTATTTCCTTTTCTTCAATACAGGGGGCCCAAGCATTTCCGTTTGCCCAAGAGACATCTTTTTTCATATCTAAAATGACTCTTTCTTCTTTCCATTCCTTCAAATTCCTTGAAGAGAAGACTTTAAAATAACTTCCACCCCAACCGGGGAAACCGTCACTGGTAGGATAGATATAATAACGTTTGGTCTGCCGGGAGTATAAGATCTCCGGATCGGCATGAAAGCCGGATAAAATAGGATTAGCAGACTTTCTGTGTTGTGCGTTTATTGGGCTTATTCCAATAAAAAACAGGTAAAATAAAAGAAACCTGATAAATAAATGTTTCATGACTTGAGGTATTTGTTTCAGGGTTCAAAGATAATTCTTTTAATCAAATCTTTGGAGCAAATATGTTTCGATAACGGTTATATATCATTCAATTACAGAAAAGGGCGTTTTTGCGTGTAAAATCGATTAAAAAGAATGATAATTCTCCTTATATATACATAAAACTTTTTTATCTTTGCAAATATTACAATTATTGTATTATGGAAAACAATCAATATTCTTATATCAATAGAAGGTTTTATGCCTCTATTTTTTGTGCCTTATTTTCAACTTTACTTTTCGCATTCGAAGGTGATATTGTTTCACATTTGAATTTTAAGAAACTGCCTGCTCTTAATAATTTGCCTACAGATGAAATCCAGAAAGTTTATCAGGATAAGGATGGCTTTATCTGGTTGGCTAGCCGTTACGGGTTTTATCAATATGATGGCTATGAGGCAACGTTATATAAATCAAATCTTTACGCCCCCGGTTTACTGACTAATAACAACATACTTTGTTTGGTGGATGATTATAAACACAACTTGTGGATTGGCACTCAGGAAGGCTTGAATATTCTTAATAAAAAAACAGGGGAGATCAGAAAAATTCTGGCTCCTGAAATTCCTAATAATGTCGTATCTTGTTTGCTGGTTACTCGGGATCATTCTGTATGGCTGGGAACGGATTCCGGGCTGTGCAAATATATTGCCGAAAAAGATTCATTTGTAGTTTATCATCGGGAACAGACTGATGGAGTCCTGGATTATACTGCTATCAAATCTTTATTCGAAGACTCGGAAGGTGATTTATGGATTGGTACATGGTCGTCGGGATTATATAGGTATGTCCCTTCTACCGGCAAGTTTTATGCTTATCCTCAATTGAATGAACGTAATTCTGCTCATGTTATTTACGAAGATACCAATAAAAATATATGGGTAGGTAGTTGGAATTGCGGACTTTTTAAACTCAATAATCCGAAAGACCTGCAGCGGGTATCTTACGTGAACTATCGGCATAAATTAGGTGACAATATTAGTTTATCCGATGATATTGTATATGATATATCTGAAGACTTGAATACCAATACTTTGTGGGTAGGAACACGTAGCGGGTTGAGTATTATGAGCAATGATACTCCCGGACACTTTATTAATTATAAATCCCGCGGCTCTTCTCATTATATTTCTTGTGATGAAATAAATTCCATTATACGTGATAACTCCGGTATGATGTGGCTTGGTTCTATTGGAGGAGGAGTCCTGAATGCAGATACACATCAGTCTATGTTTACCTTTCATAGTTTGAATTTTGCCGATGATGATATTCCGACCACTTCCGTACGGTCTTTGTTTACAGATTCTGACAATAATATTTGGATGGGGATCGGTACCTATGGATTAGCTTGTCTGGAATATGCAACAGGAAAATTGAAGTCGCATTCACAAATGCCGGAATTTACCGGAATGACTATTCCCACAGTTTTTTCTGTCGTCCAGAGAAAGGGTAGTGGAGAAATTTGGTTTGGAACGTATGATGGTGGAATATTTGCTTACCACAAAGGACAAAGGGTAAGAAACCTGACTCCGGAAAATTGTAAATTCTTAGGTTCTTCTTGTGTTTCTGCACTTTATGAAGACAAATATGCTAATTGTTGGGTAGGTACACGTGGAAGTTTAGGTGTACAGTTGGCGGATGGAAATAGCTTTTTATTCGAAAATATGAGTTTTGTAGATGGTGCTCAATTGAATTGGTTTTATGTAAGGGATATAATTGCCGATAGTGATAATAGTATGTGGATAGCCACTTCGAATTATGGTCTGATTCATATTGAAGGTGACATCCGAAATCCGTCTACCTTGAAATATTATAATTATAGTTTTTATAATAAAAGAATGCTGACCAATAATGTATTGTGTTTGCACATAGATAAATCGGGACGTTTATGGGTTGGCACCGAAGGGGGAGGAATTTATCTGTATAATAGACAGAATGACCGGTTTGAAGAGAAAAATCAGGAATATAATATTCCCGGAGATATGGTCGGAAGTATCGAAGAAGATAAAAATGGAAATTTGTGGTTGGGGACGAATGTCGGTTTGGTAAAACTGGGTGCTCAAATGAAAAGTAACGAACCGGTTGTTCGTGTGTACACAGAAGCTGATGGGCTACAAGGAAATTTCTTTATCGCTCAATCTGCTTGCAGTCGGGAGGGAGAATTGTTTTTTGGTGGTTATAAAGGCTATAATAGCTTTATTCCTGAGGATATGGAAGATATTCAAGGAGATGTTCAGTTTGCAATTACGGATATAAAGATATTCAATCGTTCCATAAGTACATTACCTTTGGAGGTGCAACGGGAAATATCTCCATTAACTCCTGCTTTTACTCAGAAAATAGAGTTACCTTATAAATATAATAACTTCAATATAGAGTTTGCGGCACTGACATATAAGAATCCCGAACTTAACCGATACGCTTATCAGTTAGAGGGATTTGATAAGGATTGGGTTTATACAAGCGCCGAGCGTCGTTTTGCTTACTATAATAATTTGAAAAGCGGGACGTATAAATTTAAATTGAAAGTGACAAATGAGAATGGTATTTGGAATGGATATATTCGGGAAATGACGGTTGTTGTGCTTCCTCCATTTTGGGCAACCTGGTGGGCATATATTTTATATTTATTGATTGTCATTGGAACTGTCATTGGACTATACAGAATAACGAAAAATCGTATTTTACTACGGAATGAACTCCGTTTGCGTGAATTGGAGAAGGCGAAAGCGGAGGAGTTGAACCATGCCAAGTTGCAGTTCTTCACAAATATTACCCATGAATTGCTGACTCCGTTGACAATTATTTCAGCTACCGTAGATGAGCTTAAAATACAAGCTCCAAAGCATACAGACTTGTATGTGGTGATGAATAGTAATATTCGTCGGTTGATACGTTTATTACAACAAATCCTTGAATTTCGAAAAGCGGAAACCGGCAATCTGAGGCTTCGTGTATCTCCGGGAGATATCGCTTCCTTTGTGAAAAATGGGGCGGAAAGTTTTCAGCCTTTGATTAAGAAACAAAAGATACATTTCTCTGTGTTGTGTGATCCGGAATCAATCATTGGTTATTTTGATACGGATAAATTGGATAAGATTCTTTATAATCTTCTGTCTAACGCTGCAAAATATACCAAAGAAGATGGTTTTATTCAGGTAACTTTATCCTATGCGGAAAATAAAGATTGGGTGCTTTTACGTGTAAAGGACAATGGGAAAGGGATATCGAAAGAGAAACAAAAGACACTTTTCCGTCGTTTCTACGAGGGTGATTACCGGAAATTTAATACCATTGGTACAGGAATCGGGCTTTCATTAACTAAAGATTTGGTAGAGTTGCATGAAGGAACTATTACTGTGGAAAGTGAAGAAGGACAGGGAACAGAGTTTATTATCCGCCTTCCTATTGACCGTTCTTATTTCAGGGAAGAACAAATTGATGATGAAGTAATCTTACCGGTTCAGAAATTAGTAGCTTATGAAGAAGAAATGGATGAGAAACAGTCTGATGAAATATTAGTTACGGCCGAAAAGGCAAATTCTATATTAGTAATAGAAGATAATGAGGAACTATTGCATTTAATGACGAAACTCTTGAGGCATGAATACAATGTTTTTACTGCTGAAAATGGAAAAGAAGGCATTGCAGTGTTGGAGAATGAAGACATTGATTTGATTGTGTCTGATGTGATGATGCCGGAGATGGACGGAATGGAGTTTTGTAAATATGTGAAGGGGAAACTGGAAATCAGTCATATTCCTGTGATTCTATTGACTGCTAAAAATAAGGAAGAGGACAGGGCGGAAGCGTATGAGGTAGGGGCGGATGCTTTTATAAGCAAACCTTTCAATTTGGCTGTATTGCATGCACGTATTCGTAATTTGCTGAAATATAAGGAGCGTATGGCGCACGAATTTAAGAAACAGCTGGTTTTTGAATTAAAAGATTTGAATTATACCAGTCTGGATGAGGATTTTATGCAACGAGCCATTGACTGTGTGAATAATCATCTGGAAGATTGTGAATTTGACCAACCCCAGTTTGCGGATGAAATGAAAACTAGTAAATCTACTTTATATAAGAAGCTAAAGTCTTTGACTGGGCTGAACACCTCTGCCTTTATCCGGAACGTCCGTTTGAAATCGGCTTGCCGGATTATGGAGGAAAAAGGAAATAGTATACGTGTCTCCGAATTGGCTTATGCGGTCGGATTTAATGATCCAAAATATTTCAGTGCTTGCTTCAAGAAAGAGTTTGGAGTTTTACCTTCTGAATACCTCGACCAATTTGTAGTTGAAAAAGAGCACGAGTAGAAATCTGTTCTGGTTTACCTTTCTATTTTATATTATCTTGTTCTACTTAATCCTTGTACTTTGTATAGGGAAGGTTTTCTATACTCTTTTTTATGTCGAATTATCATTCAAAAAAGGCGAATGTCTAAAATTCTACCTCTAAAAAGCATCTTTGGAGGTTGGTAGGAGGGGAGGTTTCTATC